>Ga0136611_10000859_pt1 | contig 20562 bp, 15 predicted proteins | sample AntDrymUQ2232306_2_FD_106645 | JGI IMG/M metagenome (GOLD analysis project Ga0136611, IMG submission 106645) | Polar desert sand microbial communities from Dry Valleys, Antarctica - metaG UQ223 (23.06) | ecosystem: Environmental > Terrestrial > Soil > Desert | place: Antarctica: Dry Valley...
CCGCCCGGCTGGGGCCGACCCAGCGCGGCCCCGGCCAAGGTCGGGCCGGGCGCACGGTGGCGAACCTGGCGCAGATGGTCTCGCCGGCGAAGGGCAGGACGACCACCCAGAAGCCGTGGGAGTCGAGCGCGGCCAGGTCGGACGTGACGTCGACCAGGTCAGTGGCCAGCCGGCCCCCGACCACGGCCAGCGGGCTGCTCACGCCGGTCACCCTAGGGCGGGGTGGCCTGGAGCGGCGAGGGCGCGCGAGTAGCGTTCAGCCCGTGGCCCACCCCCTGGAGGAGGTCGCCCCGGCGCGCCGCCGACGGTGGCCTCGGCGCCTCCTCGTCGCTGCCAACATCTTCGTCGCGCTCTGCATCCTCGCCACCGGCGTCGGCTACGGGTATCTGCGGATGCAGTACGGCCGCATCGACACCACCGACCTGGCCGGCGTGTTCGGCGGGGGCGGCACGACGGTGGCGGAGGAGACGCCCGGTGAGGTGATGAACGTGCTCCTCGTGGGTTCGGACACGCGCGCCACCCTCAGCCCCGAGGAGGCGGAGGGCTTCGGCAGCGCCCGCCAGGTCACCGGTCAGCGCAGCGACACCATCATCGTGCTGCGCGTCAACCCCAAGACGAAGCAGGCGGCCATGCTGTCGATCCCGCGCGACCTCTACCTGCCCATCGCCGGCACCAAGCGGCAGGACCGCATCAACAGCGCGTTCCAGAACGGGCCCGAGCAGCTCATCCTGACCATTCGCGAGAGCTTGGGCATCGGCATCAACCACTACATGCAGGTCGACTTCAACGGTTTCCGCGGCATCGTCGACGCCGTCGGAGGAGTGCCCATCTACGTCCCCTCCCGAGCTCGGGACAAGGTCTCCGGCCTCGACATCCCCGAAGCGGGTTGCGTCGAGCTCGACGGGGACATGGCGCTGGCCTTCGTCCGCAGCCGCAACTACGAGCAGTTCGAGAGCGGCCGTTGGCGCGTGGACGGGAGCGGCGACATCGGCCGCATCGAGCGCCAGCAGGACTTCGTGCGACGCGTCGTCCGAGAGGCCGGGAGGACGGCCAAGGGGCTCGACGTGGTGGCCGTGAACAGGCTGGTGGGCACGGGCATCGAGAACGTCGTCCTCGACGACGGGTTCTCGCCGGGCCAGCTGGCCAAGCTGGGCTTTCACTTCAAGTCGCTGGAGCCCGCGGCCGTGCAGATGCTCACCATGCCGACCGTGCCGGCGACCATCGGCGGCGCCTCGGTGCTGCGCATGAAGCAGCCCGACGCCCAGGCGGTCATCGACCAGTTCAACGGGGTGACGGCCCCGCCGCCGACGGCCACGGCCGCAGAGGCACCTCCGGCCGTCTCGTCGAGCAGCGTCCGGCTACGGGTGCGCAACGGGTCGGGCGCCGAGGGACAGGCCACTGCGGTGGCCGGAAGCATGCGAGAGCTTGGCTACAACGTGGCCGGCGCTGGCGACGCCGCCTCGTTCAGGAACGCAAAGTCGACCATTGCCTACGGGTCGGGCCAGCGGGACAAGGCCCTGTTGGTGCAGAGCCATCTCCGAGCGCCGGCCGAGGTGAAGGAGGACCCGACCCTCCGCGGCATCGATGTGGTGCTCACCACGGGCGCCGACTTCGGAGGGGTGCGGGCCCCGGGCGGCGATCCGAGCGCCCCGCCCACGTCCGCTCCCGAGGCGCCGAAGGCCGAGCCCCAAGCGCCGCCCGAGGAGCAGTGCTAGACGTTCGCCATGTTCGACGCGGCATCGCCGCCCACCACGTGGAGGTAGATCGTTGAAGGGCATCATCCTCGCCGGCGGCAAGAACTCCCGGCTGTACCCGGCCACCATGGCCGTCTCGAAGCAGCTCTTGCCCGTCTACGACAAGCCGATGATCTACTACCCGCTGTCGGTCCTCATGCTGGCCGGGCTCCGGGACATCCTGCTCATCTCCACCCCGAGAGACGTCCCCCTCTTCGAGCGACTGCTCGGGGACGGCTCGCATCTCGGCATGAACATCACCTACGCCGTGCAGGCCGAGCCCAAGGGCATCGCCGATGCCTTCTTGGTGGGGGCGAGCCACATCGGCTCGGACACCGCCTGCCTGGTGTTGGGGGACAACGTCTTCCACGGTCACGGCTTGCAAGAGCTGGTGCTGGAGGCGTCGGGCCTGCAGTCGGGCTGCACCCTCTTCGGCTACACGGTGACCAACCCGCAGGACTACGGAGTGGCCGAGGTCGACGCCGGCGGACGGCTGCTGTCGGTGGAGGAGAAGCCGGAGAAGCCCAAGTCGTCCACCGTCATCACCGGGCTCTACTTCTACGACAACGACGTCGTCGAGATCAGTCGCAGTGTGTCGCCCTCGTTCCGCGGCGAGATCGAGATCGCCGATGTGAACAACCACTACATCGAGCGGGGCGCGGCCCGGCTCGTGCACCTTGGACGGGGCATGGCCTGGCTCGACACCGGCACGCCCGAAGGGTTGCTGCAGGCCAGCGAGTTCGTACAGGTGCTCGAACACCGCCAGGGCGAGCAGATCGCCTGCATCGAAGAGGTGGCCTGGCGCATGGGCTTCATCGACTCCGAGCAGCTGGCCCGGCTGGGCGAGGCCATGCGCAGCTCTGCCTATGGCCGTCACGTCCTGCGGCTGGCCGACGAGGGCAGTCAGTACCTTGGCCGGCCATGAAGCAGCTCATCACGGGCGGGGCCGGCTTCATCGGTTCCAACTACGTGCGCCACGTGCTGGCCCACACCGACGACGAGGTCACTGTCTACGACGCTCTGACCTACGCCGGGAACCTGTCCACGCTGCGCGACGTCGACGACAGCCCCCGCTACCGCTTCGTGAAGGGCAACGTCTGCGATCCGGGCACGCTCGAAGACGCCATGGCCGGCCACGACGCGGTCGTGCACTTCGCGGCCGAGAGCCATGTCGACCGCTCGATCGCCGAGTCGGACGACTTCGTCCTCACCAACTGCTTCGGCACCAACCTCGTGCTGGACACGGCCCGCCGGCTCGATGTCGGGCGGGTGGTGCACGTCAGCACCGACGAGGTGTACGGGTCGGTGGAGGAAGGTTCGTCGAAGGAGACCGACCCGCTCGAACCCAGGTCGCCCTACTCGGCATCGAAGGCCGGCTCCGACCTGCTGGCCCTCTCGTACCACCACACCCACGGCGTGCCCGTGCTCGTCACCCGCTGCACGAACAACTTCGGGCCGTACCAGTTCCCGGAGAAGGCCATCCCTCTCTTCGTCACCAACCTGCTCGACGGCGGCACCATCCCGCTCTACGGGGACGGGTTGAACGAACGGGATTGGCTGCACGTGGACGACCACTGCGCGGCCGTGCTCCTCGCCCTGCAGGAGGGTTCGCCGGGCGAGATCTACAACATCGGCGCTGGCAACGAGACCCCCAATCGCGTGCTGGTGGACAAGATCCTCGCCCTGCTCGAGGCCGGTGAGGACCGTGTGCAGTACGTGGAGGACCGGAAGGGCCATGATCGCCGGTACTCGGTCGACATCACCAAGGTGACGGCGCTCGGATGGCAGCGCTCGCGCAACCTGGACGAGGCCCTGGCCCACACGGTGGCGTGGTACCGCGACAACCGGTGGTGGTGGGAGCCGTTGAAGGCCGCCGCGTGATGGAGCAGCGTGTGACGGAGCACCGTGGGACGGCGCGCCCGTGACGACACGAGTTCTCATCACCGGCGCCGCCGGACAGCTCGGTCACGACCTGGTGCGGGCCTTCGACGGTCCGACCCACGAGGTGGTGGCGTGCGACCGGGCCATGCTCGACGTCGGCCACCGGGAGCGGACGCTGCAGGTCATCACCACGGTGCAGCCCGATGTGGTCGTGCACGCCGGTGCCTATACGGCCGTGGACGCGGCGGAGAGCGACGTCGACCGGGCCTTCCAGGTGAACGCGCTGGGCACACGACACGTCGCCGAGGGGGCGAGGATCAGCGGGGCGCGGCTCTGCTACATCTCCACCGACTACGTCTTCGACGGCGCGGCCGACCGGCCGTACCTCGAGTGGGACACGCCCAACCCCCTGACGGTCTACGGCCGGTCGAAGCTGGCCGGCGAGCGTGAGCTCGACCCCGCCTCGACCATCGTGCGGACCTCCTGGGTCTGCGGCGCGTCCGGCAAGAACTTCGTGAAGACCATGCTCCGCCTGGCGGGTGAGCGAGACGAGATCGGCGTGGTGGCCGACCAGCAGGGCTGTCCGACCTTCACCGCTGACCTGGCCGGAATGATCCGTCACCTGGTGGTGGCCCGGCTGCCGGGCGTCTTCCACGTCACCAACCAGGCGCCGACCACCTGGTTCGAGCTGGCCCGGGCCACGCTGGCCGCAGCCGGGCTGGATGCGGGCAAGATCCGCCCGATCACCACGGCCGACTACCCGGTTCCGGCACCCCGGCCGGCGTACTCCGTGCTCGACAACGCCGCCCTCCGGCTGCAAGGCATACCCCTCCTGCCCGAGTGGCCAGAGCCCCTCGAACGCCTGGTGAAGGAGCTGACCGCGTGAGCGGTGGCAGCGGAAGGCGCATCATCGTCACCGGGGCGGCCGGCTTCCTCGGGTCGCATCTGTGCCGGGCCCTCCTGGCGCGAGGCGACGAGGTCATCGGCATCGACAACTTGATCACGGGCAGCCTGGCCAACCTCGAGGAGCTGTTCGCCGACGACTGCTTCTCCTTCCAGCGCCACGACGTCAGCAACTTCGTGCACGTGCCCGGGCCGGTGGACGCGGTCTTGCACTTCGCCAGCCCCGCGTCGCCAAAGGACTACCTGGAGATGCCGATCCAGACGTTGAAGGTGGGCAGCCTCGGCACCCACAACCTCCTCGGCTTGGCCAAGGACAAGGGCGCGACCTTCTTCCTGGCATCGACGAGCGAGGTGTACGGCGACCCGCAGGTGCACCCGCAGACCGAGGCGTACTGGGGTCATGTCAACCCAGTCGGCCCCCGGGGCGTCTACGACGAGGCCAAGCGGTTCGGCGAGGCCATGGCCATGGCGTACCACCGCTACCACGGCGTGGCCGTGCGCATCGTGCGGATCTTCAACACCTACGGTCCGTTCATGCGCCCGCACGACGGCCGGGTCGTGTCGACCCTCCTTGTGCAGGCCCTGGCTGGTGAGCCGCTCACGATCTATGGGGACGGTGAGCAGACGAGGAGCTTCTGCTACGTGGACGACGAGATCCGTGGCTTTCTGGCCCTGCTCGACAGCGACGAGGTCGGGCCCATCAACATCGGCAACCCCAATGAGTTCACCGTTCGCCAGCTGGCCGAGCTGGTGCTCGAAGTGACCGGTTCGAGCTCGCCTCTCGTGCACGAGCCGTTGCCGGTCGACGACCCCGTGCAGCGGCGCCCCGACATCACCCTGGCGCGGGAACGCCTCGGATGGGAGCCGGTGATCGAGCTGCGCGAAGGGCTGGTACGCACCGCTGAGTACTTCCGTGGCCGGTGACGACCTGACCGCCCGGGTCGCCGCGGTGGTCGTCAACTACAACGTCGGTGCCCTGTTGATCGACTGTGTCGCCAGTCTCCGTCTGGAGGGCGTCGGGCGGATCATCGTGGTGGACAACGCCTCGGTGGACGGGTCGATCGAGGCGCTGGAGCGGGCCGACCCCGAGGTGACGCTCCTGCAGACGGGGGCCAACCTCGGCTACGGGCGTGGCGTCAACCGCGGTGCGGCCCTCGCTGACGCCGACGCCGAGCTGCTGCTGGTGATGAACGCCGACACCGTGGTGCGGCCCGGGATGATCAAGCGCCTGGCGGAGGCGCTCGACGACCATCCCGCCGTCGGCATCGTCGGACCGCGCGTCGAGAACTCGGACGGCAGCCTGTACCCGTCGGCCCGGGAGTTCCCCCGGCTCGTCGACTCGGTGGGCCACGGGTTCCTCGGGATGGTGGCCCCCAGGAACCGCTTCACCCGGCGGTACCGCATGCTCGACTGGGACCACGCCGCGTTCGCCGTCGTGGACTGGGTCTCCGGGTCCTGCATGCTGGTGCGGCGCCGGGCGTGGGACGCCATCGGCGGCTTCGACGAGGACTACTTCATGTACGCCGAGGACGTCGACCTGTGCTGGCGTGCCGGGCGGGCCGGGTGGCAGGTGGCCTACGAGCCGGCCGCCACCTTGCTGCATGTGCAGGGGGTGTCGACCGACCAGCACCCGTACCGCATGATCGTCGAGCACCACCGGGCGCTGCTGCGGTTCGCAGCCCGCACCACCCGCTTCCCCGAGCGCGCGCTGCTGCCGGTGGTGGCCATCGGCCTGGTGGTGCGCACCGGCATGGGCTGGGCTCATCGCTGGCGGCAAGGCCGGGCCAACCCACCGTCCTGACGCCCTCCCGACGCCGTCCCGGGGCCGCTGACCGCCCCGGACGTGCCCGGTACGTCCACTATCGTCACCCGCACCTATGGGAAGAGCGTCGTCCAGCAAGAAGGTGTCGCGTGCGGCCAGCACTGGCGGTGGCCGCACCAAGGGTGGCGGGCCGAAGCCCTACCGGTGGTGGGGCCTGTTGGCCATGGTGGTGCTGCTCGGCTCGCTCGGCATCTGGTTCAGCCGGGACGAGCGCCTCGATGCCGTGCAGGCCACCATCGGGCCGCCCCGGGCCAACCTCGATCACTGGCACGCGGCGTACGGCGTGGTGCTGTGCGGCACCTTCCAGGGGCCCATCCAGGACCAGGCCGACCCGCGAGGCATTCACAGCCACTCCGACGGTCTCATCCACATCCACCCGTTCGTCACCGGGTCGGCCGGCAAGAACGCCACCCTCGACAAGTTCACCGACGCCGTGGGCATGACCCTCACCGACTCGGAGATACGGATGCCGGGCGGCGAGTCCTTCAAAGAGGGCGACACGCAGTGCAACGGGCAGCCCGGTGAGGTGATGGTGAAGGTGAACGACGACGTCATCACCAAGGGCGTGGGTGACATCGAGCTGACCGACAACGCGCTCATCACCATCGCCTTCGCGCCAAAGGGAGCGGTGCTGCCTGAGCCGCCGACAGCCGGCAACCTGGCCCGGCTCGACCCGAGAACCGAGCAGCTGGCGCCGCAACCGTCTGAGACCACGAGCTCGACCACCGCGCCCTCGACCACCGCGCCCTCGACCGGGACCACCCCGACCACCGCTGCGCCGTGAGGGCCGTGGTGCTGGTCGGCGGCAAGGGCACGCGTCTGCGGCCGCTGACCTATCGCACGCCGAAGCAGCTGTTGGCCGTGGCCGAGGTCACCATCATCGAGCGTGTGGTCGGCCACCTCCGGTCGCATGGCGTGCGTGAGGTGATGCTGTCGATGGGGTACCAGCCGGATGCGTTCCGGTTGGCCTTCCCGGACGAGCGCTGCGCCGGTGTGCCCCTGAGCTACGCAGTCGAGTCGGAGCCGCTCGACACCGCCGGCGGCATCGCCTTTGCGGCAAGGGCCGCCGGCATCGAAGAGACCTTCATCGCCGTGAACGGCGATGTGCTCACCGACCTCGACCTTCGGGCGCTGGTCGCGCTCCATCACGCCCGAGGGGGCGAGGCCACCATCGGGCTCACGCCCGTCGACGACCCGTCTGCGTTCGGCGTCGTGCCCACCGACGACGATGGCCGGGTGCTGGCCTTCATCGAGAAGCCGTCGGCGGCCGATGCCCCCACCAACTACATCAATGCCGGGTTCTACGTGCTCGAGCCGTCGGTGCTGGGCCGCATCCCTTCCGGCCAGCCGTACAAGATCGAGACCGAGGTGTTCCCGGCCATGGCCGCGGAGGGCAAGCTGTTCGCCCTGCAGTCCGACGCCTACTGGACCGACGCAGGTACGCCCGAGCTGTTCCTGCAGGCCAACCTCGACCTCATCGCAGGGCGACGCGACGGCCCGCCCGCCCCCCACGCACGCGCCCGCACCCACGGCATCTGGACGTTGGGTGCCGCCATCATCGACGGCCACATCGACGGCCCCGCCCTCATCGGCGACGCCGCCTTCATCGCCAACGGCGCCACCGTGCACGCGTCGGTCATCGGGGCCGGCGCCCGCATCGAGTCGGGTGCGGTCGTGAACGACTCGGTCGTGTTGGCCGGGGCGGTGGTTCGCGGCGACGCCCATGTCGACGGCTCGATCGTGGGTGATGGCGCCGTCATCGGGCGGGGCGCCAAGCTGTCCGGCCTGTCGGTGGTGCAGGGCGAGGTCGAGGTAGCCGAAGGGGCGGCTCTCCACGGTGCGCGAGTGGGCAACGAGGGGTGAGGTGCTTCGTCAGCGGGGGAGCCGGCTTCATCGGTTCCACGCTGGTCGATCGGTTGGTGCGGGAGGGTCACGAGGTCGATGTGGTGGACGACTTCTCCACCGGCTCGTTGGCCAACCTGGCCGCAGCCCGGAGCGACCCGGGTCACGGCCTGAAGATCCACCGGCTCGACGTGCGGTCACCCGATGTGGTCCGCCTCATGGAACGCCGTCACCCTGAGGTTGTGTTCCACCTGGCCGCTCAGGCCGACGTGCGGGTCTCGGTGGCCCGGCCCGCCTTCGACGCCGAGGTGAACGTGCTCGGCACCCTGCACGTGCTCGAGGGCGCCCGTCTCGCCGGGGCCCGCAAGGTGGTGTTCGCCAGCAGTGGTGGCACCATCTACGGCCACGTAGACCCCTCGGCCCTGCCCGTGCAGGAGACGCACGCCCAGCAACCGAGCTCGCCCTACGGAGTGGCCAAGAAGGCGGCCGGCGACTACCTCGCCGTGTATCGCCAGCTGCACGGTCTCGAGTTCACCTCCCTGGCCCTGGGCAACGTGTTCGGCCCCCGTCAGGATCCCCACGGCGAGGCGGGCGTGGTTGCGCTGTTCGCCGGGCGCCTCCTGTCAGGGGAGCCGTGCACCATCTTCGGGGACGGCGACCAGACCCGGGACTTCGTCTTCATCGACGACGTGGTGGATGCGTTCATCCGTGCCACCGACCGAGGGGACGGCCTGTTGCTCAACATCGGCACGGGCCTGGAGACGTCGGTCGCCTCGCTGTACGCCACCTTGGCCAAGGCGGCCGGCGTGTCGATGCCGCCCTCCTACGCGCCGGCCCGGCCCGGCGAGCTGCAGCGCTCGTGCCTCGACCCCGGCCGGGCAGGCATCCACCTCGGCTGGAAGCCGTGGACGAACGTCACCCGCGGCGGTGCCGCGGTGCTCGACTGGATGCGCGCCACCGCCCCCTAGTCGGCGCCGGCCGTCAGCCGGCCAGGACGGCCCGGGCGAGGGCGGCCGACGTCTCCGCATCCCGCATGATCGTCGGGACGACCACGGGCCGGATGCCCTCGGCCGCGACTTGATCGGCCAGGGCCGCGTCGGCGACGTCGATCACGAGGGTGGACGCGAACGGGGCGTAGAGGCGGGCCACACCGACCGCCGACGGCTCGTGACCGAGCTCGACGAGCATCCGGTCGGCCGGGCCCTTGAGCGCCGCTCCGGCGATGATCGGCGACACCGCCACCACGTCGTCGCGACGGGTGACGATGGCGTCCAGGATGCCGGGCACCGCCAACACCGGGCCGATCGACACGATGGGGTTGGAGGGGCAGACGACGATGCGATCAGCGGTGGCGATGGCGTCGAGCACGCCGGGGGCGGGTCGGGCCTGTTCGACCCCGCAGAAGCGCACCGACCGCACCGGCACCGCGTGTCCTCGGCCCACGAAGTACTCCTGGAAGCCGATCTCGGCTCCGTCGTCGGCCAGGGTGACCCGGGTCTCCACCCGGTCGTTGGTCATGGGCAACACACACAGGCCGAGACCCCACGCCCCAACGATTTCGCCGGTCACCTCGTCGAGACCGGCCCCTTCCGACAGGCGCTGCGTGCGGTAGAGGTGGGTGGCCAGGTCCCGGTCGCCTAGGCGGAACCACGTCTGGCCGCCGAAGCGGTCGAGGGCGGCCATGGCGTTCCACGTCTCACCTTCCAGGCCCCATCCCTGCACGGGGTCGATGGCCGCGGCCAGCGTGTAGGTGACCGTGTCGAGGTCGGGGCTGATGTTGAGACCGTGCAGGACGATGTCGTCGCCGGTGTTCACCACCGCGGTGATGTCCTCCGCCGGCACCACGCTCACCAGGCCTCGCAACATGCGCGCCGCCCCCACGCCTCCTGCGATGGCTGCGATCACGGGCGCGAGCGTATGGCAGTAGGTCGTCAGTCCTCGACGACGTGAGCCCGGAACCGCTCGCGGGCGCCATCCCATGCGGTCCGGTCGACGGTTCCGTCGGCCCGCACCACTCCGGCCGCCTCCCAACCCATCTCCAGCGTGTGGTGGGTGTTGTCCGGGTTGTAGAGCCCCTGGCGCCCGAAGGTGACGAGGCGAGGGTGCCGCGCCGCCCACTGCTCGAGAGTGGCCAGGTCCTGGTCGTACGAGCCGGTGTAGACGGGGTAGCAGCGCGCGATGCGGCGCACCTGCACGTCGAGCACCGTTGGGAACCGGAGGCCCAGCGGCTCGAGCGTGGACACCACCCGGGCCCGGAGGTCGTCGGCCGACGACCTCCAGATGTCGTCGCCCTCCCAGCACGGCAGCTCTGCGCACACCACCGTGACCCCGCTCGCGTCCTCCGGGTTGTGCCGATAGTTCTTGGGCTCGCTCATCCGGCTGACCGGTGTCGACATCTCGGGGAAGTAATGGGCGTCGAACGGCGTGAGCTGCGGGGTGTCGAGCACCAGGTAGGCCAGCACCATGGCGCGATGCCGGAGGCGCCCGGCCGCGGCCAGCACGTCGCCCGGCGCGCCGGCCAGGTGGGCCAGCAATGCAACCGGGATGGATGACAGGACGGTCATGGCCTGCACGACACCGTCGCCCGCGCACGTGATGATGGTGCCGGCCTCGTCCAGGGCCACGCCGGTCACGGCCGCACCGAGGCGGATGTCGGTGCCTGCGCTGGTGGCCGCGGATGCCATGACCTCGCTGATCTGGCCGAAGCCTCGACGCGGATATCCGAAGGTGCCGGCGCCATCCGTCCCCCGCCGGGTGCGAAGGGCGTTGACGGCCAGAGCCAAGGGGCTCCGGGCCGACACCCGCCGGTCGGCCAGCTCGTGGCCCAGATCTCGCGGGTCGGTGCCCCAGAGCTTGGTGAGGTAGGGGGTGTAGAAGCTGCGTGCGATGGTCGGGCCCAGTCGGGCCTCGATGGTCTGCACCGCGTTGGGCGTGGCCCTCGACCGGAGGAGCGCAGACCGAAACGGCGACCCGACAGTATCCAGGGCCACTCCCGCCAGGAACGACCGGGGAAGGTTTCGGGCCAGGTCGTCGAGTCGCAGCGGAAACCTCAGCCAGCGGCCGTGCAGGGCGATGCGACCGTGCCGACGGCGCGTCTGGAGGTCGTCGCCGAGCAGGGCCCGCAGGTCAGCCATCACCCTCGGGCTCGACGCCGGGTGGAGCCGGTGGCTGCCGTAGTCGACCCGCACTCCTGCGAGGTCGAAGCTGCCGGCCATGCCGCCGACGGACCTCGCCGCTTCCAGCACCACCACCGATCGGCCTGCCTCGGCCAGGCGCCGGGCGGCCAGTAGTCCGGCCGGGCCGGCCCCGAGGACGGCCACATCGAAGCCCTGCACCCGATGGAACCTAGAGCCGGCTCCGCTATTCCGGTCCAATCCACCGTGGGCGGGGATAAGGCTGCAGAAGCGGCGTCAGAAGGTGGGCGGCGGCGGCAGGAAGGGGTGAGCCGCGGCGAAAGCGGTCTGGGATTACCCTTTCGTCCGATGATCCACACTCTGCGTCACCTCCCTCGCGCGCAGCGGCGCAGCCGATCGTGCAAGGCGATGCTGGCGGTAGCGCTGCTGGCGTCGCTGGTCGCCGTCGGCGCCGACGTCGGGCGCCCCGCGCCGGCGGCTGCGTATCCCAGCACGCACATCGACGTGGTCGGCAAGGGGTTCGGCCACGGGCGGGGCATGGGCCAGTACGGGTCGCTCGGCTACGCCCTGCAGGGCTGGAACCACACCGACATCCTCCAGCACTACTACGGCAACACGTCCGCCGGATCGGCTCCCGACGAGACGATCCGGGTGCGGCTCGACCCACCGCTGCCCGACCTGATCGTGACGTCGGCCCAGCCCTTCCGCGTCGGTCTGGTGGAGTTCCAAGGCGGCCAGGCGGCGCGGATCCGCCCGGCCGGCGGCGCCCTCTTCATCGACGCCGCGCCATCGTGCGCGGGGCCGTGGGCCCCGGTGGGGGCGACGTCCACTCCCACCGATGCCAGCTCGACGGGTCCCGACCAAGGCGACGACCGGGACCGGATGCTGCTCGTCTGCACGCCGTCCGGCAGCCGCTTCTACCGGGGCGTGGTTCGGGCCCAGATGGAGGGCTCGACCTTCCGGGCCGTCAACCTGGTGCCTGTCGAGTCGTACTTGCGAGGTGTCGTGCCCCGGGAGTCGCCAGCCGGTTGGGGGTCCCTCGGCGGAGGACGGGGCATGGAGGCACTGCGGGCACAGGCCGTGGCCGCCCGCAGCTATGCATGGGCAGACAAGGCGTCCAACGGGGGCCAGGGCCGCTTCCCCGGGGTGGCCGACACGTGCAACACCGAGTCCTGCCAGGTGTTCGGCGGCGTCGAGCTGCAGGGCTCGATCGTGCGTGAGGAGCGCAACACGGACACGGCGGTGGCCACCACGGCGGGGCAGGTCCGGCGCATGGGTACCGGCGCGTTCGCCCGCACCGAGTTCTCGTCGTCCACCGGTGGTCACTCGGCCGGCGGCACGTTCCCCGCGGTGCCCGACGACGGCGATCGGCCCTGCCCCGGCGAGGGCTGCAACCCGTACCACAGCTGGTCGGCACGGATCGCGGTGTCGGACATCGAGGCCCGGTTCAACCTGGGCACCTTGGTCGACATCCGCATCAACTCCCGGAACGGGCTTGGGGACTTCGGTGGCCGCGTCCGCTCGATGACGCTGCGCTTCACGGGCGGCGAGGTGCTCCGCGACAACGACTCCGAGATCCGGTCGGCTTTCGGCGGCTCAGGCGCTGGAATCCGGTCGGACTGGCTCGCGTTCGTCAACGCGCCCGACGTCCCTTCGGTGGCGTCCTTCCCGTACCACGTCGTGGCGCGTGATGGCGGCGTCTTCAGCTTCGGGGGCGCCGGCTACCACGGCTCCACCCGGGAGCTCGGCATCGCCACGCCGATCCGCGGCATGGCCGAGGGCGCCGGAGGCGGCTACTGGTTGATGGGGGAGGATGCCGAGGTCTTCGGGTTCGGCGTCCCGTCGTACGGCTCGATGGCCGGGCAGTTCCTCATGTCTCCCGTGGTGGGGCTGGCGGCCACGGCCAGCGGGCAGGGCTACTGGGAGGTGGCGGGGGACGGCGGCATCTTCAGCTTCGGCGATGCCTACTTCCACGGCTCCACCGGCGACCTTCGGCTCAACCGGCCGGTGGTGGGCATGTCGCCTCACCCGAACGGGCGCGGCTACTGGCTGGTGGCCACGGACGGCGGCATCTTCTCCTTCGGCGACGTGGCCTTCCACGGCTCCACCGGCGATCTGCGCCTCAACCAGCCGGTCTTCGCCATGTCGCCCACCCCGACGGGCAACGGCTACTGGCTGGTGGCCAGCGACGGCGGCATCTTCACCTTCGGCGATGCCGGTTATCACGGCAGCCTGCCGGAGCGGGTTATCCGAGAGACGGCGGTGGCGATGGTGCCGAGCCCCTCAGGGCAGGGCTACCTCATCGTCACCAGGGAGGGCAGCGTCCATGGGTTCGGCGACGCGTCGCCGGGCGGAGGCCCTCGCACCTACGGCCACCCGGCGCCGACCGTCGGCGCCGGCCGCCCGCTCTGAGGAAGGAGCTGGGCGGAGGACTACGGGCGAAGCACGAGGTCGATGGCTGCTGCACCGTCCGCCAGCGGAGGCGGGGAGCCATGGCCGATGGCGTCGCCGAAGCGGCGGACGCTGCCGTCGACCCCGAGCACGTAGTAGCCCTGGCCGCTTCGCGTGACCCGGATCTGCACGCTTCGGGGCGGAGCCTCGAGGCGAAGCTCGGGCACGCTGCCCCAGAACTGCACGGCGCCGAAGGAGAAGATGCCGCCGTCGGCCGCCTGCAGCCAGTAGCCGGATCCGGCTGGGTGCGGCGCCATGGAGATGACAGGCGCATTGAGCCGCAGGGAACCGGTGGACCCGTGGAAGGCGCCGTCGCCGAAGGTGAACACGCCGCCGTCGGCGGCCAGGAGCCAGTAGCCGGCTCCGGACGCAGTGGCCGACATGGAGATGACCGGCGCGTTCAGGCGCAGGTCACCGGTCGAACCGTGGAACGCGGCGTCACCGAAGGAGAACACGCCCCCATCGGCGGCGAGGATCCAGTAGCCGGCGCCGGAACGTGTCGGTTCGAGCCGGACGGCCGGGGCGTTGAGCCGCATCCCCTCCGTCGACCCGTGGACCGTTGCGTCACCGAAGGCAGTCACGCGCCCGTTACCCGACAGCACCCAGTACCCCCGACCGCTGGGCGTGCTCGCCATCGAGTTGGCGGGCGGGCTGGCCGGGGCGCTCCCGGGCGAAACGGCCAGCCGCTCGGCGGCGCCGAAGGCGTAGACACCGGAGTCCTTGCCCAGCACCCAGTATCCGGGGGTCGGGTCGGTGGACTGACCGGTGCTGCGCCGCACGGCGATCCGCTGGCGCAGGGCGGGGAGCTGGTCGTACAGGGCACCGCCGGGACATGCGGTCGCCGATGTGTCGCGGTGGCCGATCAGGGTCGACTCCCGGATGGTCTGGCTGCCCTTGGTCCACGTGGTCGTGGCCAGGGTGTCGACGCCGTGGCGATCGGCCTCCCATGTCATCACGCGCTCCAGCGATGCCATAGCCGCGGCTGACGGCGCCTGGTCGGTGAACGTGCCGAGCAGGGCCACCCCGACGGTGCCGGAGTTGCTGTTGGCGGTGTGGGCGCCGACCACCAGGTTGCCGCTGCGGTCCTCTCCCGGCACCGTCCCCTGCCGAGCGGACCGACCCTCGTAGATCCGGCCCGAGGCATCGATGAGGAAGTTGTAGCCGACGTCATCCCACCCGTTCGACTGGGTGTGATAGGCGAGGATGGCCCGCATGGTGGCCTCAGGGTCGGGGTCGTTGTTGGAAGACACCGTGTGGTGGACGGAGAGCCGCCGCACCGAGGCGTAGGTCGGCGTACCGCGCACGAGCGACTCGTTGGCACCCCATTCGCTCCGGCTCACCACCGGTGGCTGCGGCACCGTCGCACCTGCGTTGAGTGCGGCCGCGGCCTTGGGCGCGGCGCCAGCCAGCACGAGCCGTCGCGGCCCGTGCTGGGTGTCGATGGCGATGACCCGAAGATCGGTGACTGCACCGGCGGCCACCCGGACCTCGACCGTCACCGCGTTCGGCGCCAGCACCAGGCCGGTGCGGACGTCGCGCCGCTCTTCGTCACCCATGTCGTGAGCCACCGCCATGGCCTCCCAGGCCGTCCACGCGGCACCGGTCGGACGCGAGCGCAGCTCTACGACGGCATCGTCATCGCCGGTCCAGCGCACGCCGAGATGCGAGGCGGCGTGGTCGAGGCTGACGGGTAGGCCGGCCCAGGCGGCCACCTCCTGGAGCCGGACCTCGGGCTCGGCCCACGCGGTCTGGATGGGCAGCGCGCTACCGGCCAGCACGATCAGCGCGGCGAACAGCACCTGTAGGGCACGTCTCATGGTCTTCTCCTCGGCTACAGGACGACTGCCTGAAGCGAGCAGCGCACGCTTCACTCAGCTGCCAACTCTCTGAGTGCTCCCCCAGGCGCACGCGGTGAGCGTAGTCAGCGCCATCCGGTGCGGTGGTCGATGGCCACGGCCACACCGACCACCGGGCGGTTCAGCCGGAGGTCACCGGTAGAGCCCAGGAAGGTGGCGGTGCCGAAGGAGAAGACTCCGCCGTCGGAAGCCACGGCCCAATAGCCGCCGCCGTAGCACGTGCGGGCCATGCCCACGACGGGTCGGCGAAAGGCCGTGCCTTCGGGAGAGCCATGGAAGGCGGCGTCTCCGAAGCTGTGCACGGCACCGTTCGCGCCTGTGAGCCAATAGCCGCCGCTCGAGGCGCTCCTCGTCAGCGAGACGATGGGAGAGGCGAGGGGAACCCCGGTCAACGAGCCGGTGAACGGAGCCCCGGCACCGAAGCCGAACACGTCGCCCCCGGCCGTCACCAGCCAGTAGCCGTTGCCATCCCGAGCGGCGGTGATGCCGACGACGGGGGGCCTCGGCCGACCGTCCGCCGCCGAGCCGAGGAACGGGGCGTCCCCGAAGGCGAACACGCCGCCGTCGCTGGCTACGAGCCAGTAGCCGTTGCCGCTGGGCGTGGAGGCCATGCCGACGACCGGCCGGTTGAGGCGAAGATCGCCCGTCGACCCGAAGAAGCGGTCCGGCACCCCGGGGGCGGCGAACGTGAACAGCCCTCCGTCCGCCGCGACGAGCCAGTAGCCGTCTCCTTCGGGATGACGGCCCATGCCGACGACCGGCTGGTTCAAGACCATGGACCCGGTCGAGCCGTAGAAGGGCGCCGCGCCGAAGGAGAAGATGCCACCGTCCGAAGCGACCATCCAGTAGCCGACCTGGTCCGGGGTGGCGACTGCGCCGGTGCGAAGGGCGGCCGCGGCTGCGCCCACATCCAGCGCTCCGGCGCCGAAGGAGTCGTCGGCACCGGCCCGGCCGAGGTCGCGGGCCGTGGCCCGCAGGGCGCGCAGGACAAGGGCGCGGTCGGGCTCGATGGCGAGCAGCACGGCGGCGGCGCCGGCGGCATGGGCGGCGGCCATGGACGTGCCGGAGTCGTAGAGGAAGCCGAACCGACGGGCATCGGGCATCCAGGTCTCCTGCAGGATCCCGTTGCGGGCATCACCGTCGGGATGGATGCGGCCCGCGCCGAGGTCACCGCCCGGTCCGGCGGCCGCCACCTCGCAACCGACGTTCGAGTACGGGCCTCGGCTGCCGTCGTGGCGAAGGCCCCCCACTGCGAACGCGCCCTTGCAAGCGGCCGGGTATGACACAGGCGCCAGGCCGGCTTCGCTCTCGTTGCCGGCGGCGACCACGACGATGGCCGACAGTGACGCCCGCTCGACCGTCTCGCAGAGCGAGCGGGAGTAGCCGCCGCCGAGGGACAGGTTGATGACGTCCGCCCCTACGGCCAGCGCATGCGCGATGCCGAGCACGGCGTCGCTGACCAGGCCGTTGCCGTTGGCGTCGAGGATCTTGATGGGGATGATCTCCGCACCCGGCGCCACACCGGCCACGCTCAGCCCGCTGGGGCCGGCGGTGGAGGCGTTTCCCGTGGATTGAGCGATGGTGCCGGCCACGTGCGTGCCATGACCGTTGTCGTCCAGCGCCTCCCGCTGGTCCGGCTCGGCCGCGAAGCTCCAGCCCAGATCGGCCCGGACGGGCACTCCGTCGAAGCCGCCGGCCCGCACCCCGGTGTCGATGACCGCCACCAGCACGCCGGCGCCGGCGCTCGTCGGGTGCACCGGCTCCCAGTTCAGGCCGGCCAGGTTCGCCGGGCCGGCCGGTGCCAGGTTCCACTGGAGCGGGTACCCATTGTCACGCGGCCGCTCGAGGGCATGTAGCCGACGGTCGAGCTCGGCGTAGGCCACGGAGGGTGCCGAGGCGTAGGAGGCGAGCGCGGCGGCGGCGTCCGAGACGCTCACCACGTGTACACCGGCCGATTCGAGGCTCGACTCCGCACGTGCTCCGGCTCGGTGATGGGCGGCCGCGCTGGCCGCCCGGCTGGTGCCGTCGTGGAAGGCCACGAGGACCCGAGCCGCGGAGGAGGGCGCGGTCAGCGCCCGCGTCGGCTCAGCCGCGGCGGGGGACAACATGGACGCGCCCACCAGCAGGATGACCGGCAGGGTGCAGCGGAGCACCGCCCGGATGGAGCGCACGGCGGCAGCGTAGGTCGCCACCTGGCCGGGAGACGCCACCCTCCACGCGGGCCTGGGCACCCAGCGCTATCGACGAAGTGCGCCCCGCACCTCGCGCAGCGCGGCCCGCCAACCTGTCGGCCCGTCCGCGACCACGTCGCCGGCCCCCGTCACCCGCACCAGGTCTGCGGCGCGGCGCGGCGCTCGACAGAAGTCGAGCAGGGGGGCCAGCGCCAGGTCCCACGACAGCTCGGGCGCCAGTGCCGCCAGCCGTGTCCGACAAGCGGTGCGAAGGGCGGGGTCACCCACGAGCGAGCGGAGGGCGTCGGTGAGGCCCTCCACGTCGCCAGCGGCGGCGGTGGCGCCGAGCGAGCGGGCCTCGACCAGCTCGGCGAACGCATCGCCCTGCGTGGTGACGATGGGCAGCGTCGCCCATATGTAGTCGAGGATGCGGGTGCGGAAGCTGTAGGCGGTCTCGACGTGGTCGAGATGGGTGCTCACCCCCAGGTCGGCTTCGAGCAGGTAGTCGGCCCGCTCGTCATAGGGCACCCAGCCGTCGTTGAAGAAGACGTGGACGCCGGTGAGGCCCAGCTCGTCGCTCAGCTGGCGCAGCTCCGTGGCCATGCTCATTGCGGGGATGTCCGGGTTTGGGTGCTGCAGGCCCAGGAAGAAGAGTCGCACCGTGGGCGTGTCGGCCCGAAGCCGGTCGACGGCGCGCACCAGGGTCAGGGGATCGAACCAGTTGTAGACGCCCCCGGCCCACAGGAGCACCACGTCGTCCGCACCGATGCCGGGCACCACGCCTCGCAGCACCGGGCGTCGCTTGACGGGTGGCACCGACGGCAGGCCGAACGGAACCACGTCGACGAGGCCCGACATGGTGGGGTCCTGCTCGTAGGTGCTCGGGTTCACCCGGCCGAGGGCGGCCAGGCTGCCCATCCAGAAGTCGCGCTGGCGGGGGCTGGCGGCGAGGAAGAAGTCGCCCCGGCGCAGCTGGTCGTTGAGGACACCGGTGAGGTGATCGATCACCTCGTGGCGCTCGACCTCGGGCCTGCCCCTGGTCTGCTCCAGGTTCTCGAGGTGGAAGGGGTCGTAGATGTCGGCCACGATCACCTTGTCGCTGTCGACCAGGTACGGATGGATGCGCAGCAGCCCGCCCTGGAAGACCAGCACGTCCATCCAGCGCTCGAGGTCGACCAGCTCCTGGGTGCCGACGTGGGTGACCGAGAACGCCCCGTCCACGGGCGGCGGGCGGTCGACCTCGGCGATGCTCACGAGGCGCACCTCGTGGTCCCTCGACAGCGCCTCGGCCATGTGCCACGCCCGTATGGCCGGCCCCGCCATCCGATCGGTGACCGGGTCGCACGTGGCCACGACGATGCGGTGCCGGGCAGGCGACGCCGTCACGCGGCCGGGTCGACGCCCGGCACCCGCCAGCTGCCCCCGAGGGAGACCACGCCGTAGCTCTCGTGCGGGTGGCCGGGGTCCACGTCGAAGCGCACCGCGTGGTGCCGGAAGTCGTACGGGTGCAGGCACGCGTAGTCGTAGAGCGATGCGCTGATGTCGTAGGTGCCGGGCAGGAGGCGCAGCGGGTCGATGCGAAGGTCCACGTGCCCTTCGCCTTCGAGCTTGTCCGGCACGCTCTCGGTGTCCCGCGTGTTCGGCCCGGTCACGTGGGTGCCGTCGAGCGTGTGGATGGCCAACCCGAAGACCGGGCGGGGGATGGGCTCGTCCATGCAGTAGTGGATGCGGATGGTGACGGGGTCGCCGGTGCGTACCTTGCTGGTGGCGAATCCGGCCCGCCCCAGCAGCTCCACCCGCTCGATGCGGCCTTCACCCGACCCCCAGCGGTTCCCGCCCGTCTCCACGTCGTCCACCCGATCGACCTGCACCGTGCTCATGTAGTCGTCAACGATCTGGCGGGCTGGCGCGACCATCTTCACCACGCCGTGCTCGAGCCAGGCGGCCTGGTCGCACAGGTTGTGCACGGCCGAGAGGTTGTGCGACACGAGCACGATGGTCTTGCCGGCCGCCTTGAGGTCGGCGAACTTCTCGTTGCACTTGCGCTGGAAGGCTTCGTCGCCGACGGCCAGCACTTCGTCGACCAGCAGCACGTCGGGGTCGACGTTGATGGCCACCGAGAACCCGAGCCTCACGTACATGCCGTTCGAGTAGTTCTTGACGGGCTGGTCGATGAACTGGCCCAGGCCGGCGAAGTCGACGATCTCGTCGAACTTCGACGCCAGCTCCTTCTGGCCGAGGCCGAGGATGGAGCCGTTGAGGAAGACGTTCTCCCGTCCTGACAGCTCTGGATGGAAGCCGGCGCCGAGCTCGAGGAGGGCGGACACCTTGCCGTGCACCCGCACGCTGCCGCTGTCCGGCTGCAGGATCCGGGCCATGCACTTCATCAGGGTGGACTTCCCTGACCCGTTCTCGCCGACGAGGCCGAACGTGGAGCCCTCGGGCACCTCGAAGGAGACGTCGCGCAAGGCCCAGAACTCCTCGACCACGGCCCGCCGGCCGCGCATGAGCGTCGCCTTCAGCGATTGGTTGCGCTCGCGGTAGAGGCGGAAGCGCTTCGACACGTCGTCGACGACGACCGCTGGGGTGCTGGTCACAGCTCCTCCGCCAGCCGTCCGCTCAGGCGGTTGAACACGGCCAGCCCGATGAAGAAGGTGGCCACCGACACCACCGTCAGGTAGGCGACGTCACCGAAGGCGGGGAAGCGCAGGTCGTAGAGCGCATCCCGGAAGGCGCCCACGAAGCGGGCCATCGGGTTCAGCTCCCAGA
>Ga0136611_10000860_pt1 | contig 20559 bp, 15 predicted proteins | sample AntDrymUQ2232306_2_FD_106645 | JGI IMG/M metagenome (GOLD analysis project Ga0136611, IMG submission 106645) | Polar desert sand microbial communities from Dry Valleys, Antarctica - metaG UQ223 (23.06) | ecosystem: Environmental > Terrestrial > Soil > Desert | place: Antarctica: Dry Valley...
CGCTCCCGGTCTCTCTTCGCGGCACTCGAAGCGTGGGGCTGCCCTTCCGAGAAGCTGCGGCTCAATCGGACGGGCATCCCGCTTGAGGACTTTCCCTTTGTGCAACGGCCGCTCCCGGCCGACGGCTCCTGGCGCTTTGTGCAAGCGTGCCGGTTGATTCCAAAGAAGGGGCTCAAGACAGCGCTCCGTGCCTTCGCGCAATTTCGTGCCGGGCAGCCGAAAGCAAAATTCACCGTGGCCGGAGACGGCCCGGAGCGCGAATCCTTGGAAGACTTCGCGACCGAACTCGGGGTGCGCGATGCCGTTGAGTTCGCCGGGTTCCTCGGGCAAAAGGACCTCGCTGCCCTTTTCGCTCGCAGCCATGTCTTCGTGCATCCGAGCGAAATGACTTCCGACCAGAATCAAGAAGGTGTGCCGAATTCGATGCTCGAGGCGATGGCCACCGGACTGCCGGTGCTCGCCACGATGCACGGCGGCATTCCCGAAGCCGTGACCCACGAGCGCAACGGTCTGCTGGTTCCGGAAAAAGACGTGCCTGCCTTGCACGCAGCGATGGTGCAGCTCACCAGCGATCCAGAGCTCTGTTATGTCTTCGGCGAAGCCGCCGCACGCATGGTCCGGGAAGAGTTCGAGCACACGCGTGCGGTCGAGCGGCTGGAGGCCATTTACGATGAAGCGCTCGCGGTCTCCCGCGGATCCTAGGTAGCTGGGAACGGCGGGGGATAAATGTCGCGGCGATACGCCTCTCGAAGTCCATCGGAGCGGGCGCACACTCCGTGCTAAGGAAGCGTTCCCCATGTCCTCGCCCAAGCCGCCACCTTGCTCGTTCGCGTATCTTTACGAACGCTTTCCGTCCTTTGTGCAGACCTTCGTTTACCGCGAAGCGGCCGAGATGGTGCGGCAAGGGATGGCCCCGCTCTTGGTCTCCGTGCGGCGTCCCGATGAGCCTGCTGAGGTCGGGGCGCAAGTTCCGCTCGACGCGTTCTATTTGCCGGAAGAAAAGGAGCTTCGAGCGGCCGTAGATGCTCGACGGGCTGCGAGAAAAATCGGCGGGAAAGCGCGCCGAGCAATCCCGCAGCACCGCATGGAGCCTGACGCGCAGCGGATGTTCGAGGCAATCTGGCTCGAACCGGAGCTGCGGGCGCGCGGGATCCAGCATGTGCACGCGCACTTTGGCGGCCTTGCCGCGCGCACCGCCTGGTGGCTGCGCGAGCTGTTCGGCTTCACCTACAGCTACACTGGGCACGCGAACGACATTTTCTGTGATACAGAGTTTCCGATCACGAACGCGACGCTTGCTCGCGACGCGAGATTCATCGTCACGGAGACCGATCACGCGCTCCGTTGGATCGAGAAGCGGCACCCCTTTGCGAAGGGCAAGGTGTTCCGCGTCTTTAACGGCATCGACATCGCAGGCTTTCCGCCGCGGGAGCCGGCGGGGCCGGTGCCCTTGATCGTCACCGTCGGCCGCTACGTCGAAAAGAAGGGCTTTGATGGGCTGATTGCTGCGTGCGCGATGCTCCGGAAGCGCGGGATCAATTTCTCCTGCGAGATTATCGGAACAGGCCCGTTGCAGGTGTTCCTCGCGGCGCACATCGAGCGGCTGGGACTGAGCGGCCAGGTGCGCCTGGTCGGCGCGAAGTCGCAGGAGGAAGTGCGGCGCCGGCTCGCGGCTGCGGAGTTATTCGTGCTCGCCTGTCAGCCGGACAGCGACGGAGGCAGCGACAATCTTCCGACCGCGATCGCAGAGGCGATGGTGGCGGGCGTGCCGGTCATTTCCACGAAACTCGCCGGCGTGCCGGAGATGATCGCGGACGGCGTCGACGGGCTGCTGGTGCCGGTTGGCGATCACCACGCGCTGTGCACCGCGATGGCGAAGCTGCTCACCGACCGCACGCTCGCGCGGCAATTCGCGGCGCACGCGCGCACCTCGGCGGAGCGGAAGTTTGCCGTGCAATCGACCACCCGCGAGCTCAAGCACCTGCTCGTGAAGCACGCTGGCGTGCAAGCGCCGAACGAAGCGCGCGTTCTCGACCCTGAGTTGCCGCGCGCTTCCCAATGGCAGGCGCTCCGGCAGCGTCTCGCGTGGCGCTAGCCGCGCGGCGCGCCTACTTTCCCTTCGGATCGAGATTCGCCGCGAGTTCTTCCGGCGTCACTTTCGACTCTACGCCACTCGCGGGGACTTCGGCTTTCGCGGTCCAGAGGATCGCATTCAGCACGAGCTTCCGCTGGTCGTCATTGCCCCAGCCTTTGTGAAAATGGCCGCCGGTAAACCCGAAGCCGCGTCCGCCGCCGGCGCGCTCCACCGCCCACGCCGTGTGCTGCGGCTCCTTCCGCTCCAACACCGCTGCACGAACATCCGGGTTTCCGCTGTGAGGACCGTCCCCGCGTTTCATCGTCGCTTCCGGCGGAAGATCGGTCAGCACGGGCGTCACGCCTTTCATCGCTTCCGCGAAACGCATGTGAAAATACCATTCGTCGTTCGTGCTAAACGGCTTCACGCCATTACTGATCGGGTGTTTCGGCAGCTCTTTGAAGTTTGCCGTCCAGTGTGGGTTGACGCTCCAGTTCGCCTCGAAGTATCCGCCCAGCCATTCCCGGAACTCCGGCCCGCCTTTGTCCTTCGGCACTTCGACCGCGTAATGCAGGCAGACGAAGCCGCACCCGCGCTTCATCTGCGTCGCGAGCTGCGCGAGGCGATCACCTTGCAAAGCGGGGTGCCCGCCACCCCCGTCGGAATAGATCAGGATCGTGTCGGCTTTCCCGAGTTCCTCGGCGGATGGCCATTGCGCATTGAGGTGCACCTTCACATCGGCCTTATCCGCGGCCCCGCTTTGCAGGCCTTTCGCGAGAAGTTGCACGCCTGCGTTGTGCTCGTGCTCGCCTGGCCCGTGCGAGCGCGCGCCGGCAATCATCACCACCGTCTTTTTCCCTCCCTCGGCAGCATGCAGGGTATGGGCGGCGATCGGCGCGGTGAGCGCGGCGAGAAGAACGATGAGTTCGATTTTCATAGAGAGGTGCGAAGGACGCGGCAAGTCGCCCCGCGAGTCAAGGCTGACGCGGAAGGTTTTCACCATGCGAGCGGCTCTTGCTCAAAGCGATGCGCGCTGTTTGCTGGGGAAAATGCCACCCGCCGTCGCTCAGATGCCCAGGCGATCCGTGCACGATCTCACGTATCGGGAACTCGAGAAGGAGATGCACGACTTTGCGCCGGTGCACGTCCGCACCGTCTGGCGCGGCCTCTATCGCGACCCCGCCGCACCATCGGGATATCCCGCGCGCGTCGCGCAATGGCTGCAGGAGCGTGGCGGATCGGCGCAGCAGCAGCAGCAGTGTGAGGTGATCGAGACGAGGAGCAGTGCCGACGGATTGACACGGAAGTTCCTGTTGCGACTCGCCGACAACGAAACAGTCGAGACCGTGCTCATGGGTTACCGAGGTCGCTCCACCGCGTGCGTAAGCACGCAGGTCGGCTGCGCGATGGGATGCGTTTTCTGCGCGACCGGACAGATGGGCTTTGTTCGCCACTTGCGACCCGCAGAAATCGTCGCGCAGGTCGTTTACGCGCAGCTTGTCGCCAAGGCAGCCGGCGAGACTTCGCTGCGCAATGTCGTGCTCATGGGCATGGGCGAGCCGTTACACAATTACGACGCGGTGATGTCAGCGCTCGAGATCATTTCGGACACGCGCGGCCTGAACATCGGGCCGCGCCGCATCACCATCAGCACGGTCGGCCTCGTGCCTGGAATCCTGCGACTCGCCGAAGAGCAGCAACCCTATCGCCTCGCGGTGAGTCTGCACGCCGCTGATCAAACGCAACGCGCTGCGCTCGTGCCCGTGAGCTGCCGATGGCCGCTCCCCGAACTCATCGAAGCGTGCCGCATTTACACGGAGAAAACCGGCCGGCGGATTTTCTTCGAGTGGACGCTGATCAACGGCGGCAACGACTCGACAGCGCACGCGACCGAACTGACGGCGCTTCTCTCCGGCATGGATGCGCACGTGAACCTGATCCCACTGAATCCAACGAGCGGCTTCAACGGCTCGGCGAGTTTACCCGGAAATGCGACGCACTTTCAGCGAACCCTCCGTGCTGCGGGAATCCCAAGCACGGTGCGGCAGCATCGCGGAATTGATGTCGCGGCTGGCTGCGGGCAATTGCGCCAGAACCGCGGGACGGGCGAAATCTGAAAAAAAAGAAACCCGCGCTGCGCGAGGGGGTCGCGCAGCGCGGGCTCGAGGAGGAAAGCGGCTCCGCTTTCGGGAAATTGATTAGCGCTTGCTGAACTGGAAGCGCTTGCGGGCGCCCGGTTGTCCGGACTTCTTGCGCTCCTTCATCCGCGGGTCGCGGGTCAGAAAGCCTTCGGCTTTGAGCGGCGGACGGAATTCTGGGTTCACCTCAGTCAACGCGCGCGAGATCGCGAGGCGCACCGCGCCAGCCTGGCCGGACATGCCGCCACCCGATGTTTTCACGTGAACATCGTAGGTATTCACGACTTTCGTCACTTCGAAAGGCCGCAGCACCGTGTTCTGTAAACCGACTGTTTTGAAATACTCGTCGAACGGTCGCCGGTTGACTTCGATCTTACCTGTCCCGGAGGTCAATCGAACGCGGGCAACGGCTTCTTTGCGGCGCCCTGTGGCGATGAATTCCTGTGGCATAAATTAGAGGGGGGAGCTCACCGGTGCGGGATTCTGCGCGGTGTGCGGGTGGTCCGGTCCCGCATAAACCTTCAGCTTCGTATACATGGAGCGACCCAGTCGATTGTGCGGGATCATTCCGCGCACGGCGTGCTCAACGAGGAGTTCAGGATGCCGCGCCCGCCGCGATTTAACGTTCTCGGTTTTGTGGCCACCGACATAACCCGAAAAGCTCATGTAGCTTTTGTCGACTTCCTTCTTACCCGTGACCTTCACCTTCTCCGCATTGACGACCACGACGAAGTCGCCCGTATCACAGTGCGGCGTGTAGATCGGCTTCTCTTTCCCGCGTAACAGGTTTGCTGCCTTGACGGCGACCCGTCCCAAAGTCTGACCACTCGCATCGAGCACCCACCACTTGCGCTGCACCTCATTGGCCTTGGCTGAAAACGTGCGGATTGCGGGCATAAAAAAGGGCCGGGAAAGTAGGAACTGCTCCGGGGGGTGTCAACGGATAAGTTTGGCAGGAAGAGCGCAGCGCGCTTTCAGGAGTGCACCAACGGGGCAAAGAGCTCGTGCGAGAGAACGCTCAAGCAGTAGATCGCCGCAGTCTCAGTGCGAAGAATGATCGGGCCGAGGGTCATCGGCCGGCAGCCGGCGGTCTTTGCGAGGTTGATCTCCGCTGGCGTGAAATCACCCTCTGGACCGACGAGCACGAGCACGCGTTGCGGATTCGCAGCCGCACGGCCAGCAGGGAATCCAACTTCGGCGAGGACTTCTTTGAGGTGCCGCGCGCCCGGTTGAAGAGAAGCGATCAACATGAGGTCGTAGCGCGCGGTTTCGAAAAACGTCTTGATGGGTGCGGGCGCGGCGATCTCCGGGAGCCAATTCTGACCGCACTGCTTCGCCGCTTCGATTGCGACGCGCTGCCACTTCTCCCGCTTCCGCGCACCCTCCGCAGCGTCGAGTTGCACGACAGTCCGCTCGCTGAGCAATGGAATGACGGCAGCCGCACCGAGTTCCGTCGCCTTCTCGACAATTAAGTCCATGTTCTTCCCCTTCGGAATGGCCTGGCCGAGCTCAATCTGAACTCCGAGACGCGGCGCCTTGAAGTGCTGCAAGACACGCAGCTCGACGCGCTCCTTGGCCACCGTCGCGATCTCGGCGGTGGCCTCGTGACCGAGCCCGTTGAAAACCACCAGCTTTCCACCCGCTTCCACCCGCAGCACTTCGCGGCAGTGATGCGCTTCATCGCCGGCGAGCGTGAGCCGCTCGAGCACCCACTGCTCCGGCGAGATGTAGAAGCGAGGGTGCGCCATTGAAGCCTCGCTACGGACGCCCCGGCGTATTCACTCGAAGAACTCCTTCGCCTTCTGCAGAAACGTCTTTCGCAACGGCGCGTTATCTTCGTCCATCAGCTCGGCGAGCTCCTCGAGCTTGCGGCGCTGCTCGCCGTTCAGCTTCGTCGGCACTTCGACAATCACGCGGACCATCAAATCGCCTCGCTGGCTGGAGTTCAGGACGGGCATGCCGCGGGCACGCATCTTGAAAAGCGTGCCGCTTTGGGTGCCTTGCGGGATCTTCACCGAAGCGCGGCCATCGAGCGTCGGCACCGCGATCTCACCGCCGAGGGCGGCAGAGACGAACGAGACCGGCACTTCGCAGAACAGGTTCTCGCCTTCGCGCTCAAAAACTTCGTGCTCCTTGATGTGGATCACGACGTAAAGATCGCCCGGTGGCCCGCCGCGAATTCCGGCCTCGCCATTGCGCACGCTGCGCAGCCGCGAGCCGTCCTCGATCCCTGCGGGGATCTTCAATTTGATTCGCGAGGACTGCTCGGTGCGCCCTTCGCCGCCACACTTCCGGCAGGGCCGCTCGATCACCTGACCGGTGCCGCGACAGCGTCCGCAGGTTTGCGAGACCTGGAAGAATCCGCGCGAACTGATCACCTGGCCACGTCCGCCGCAGCCCGGGCACATCACCGCTTTCGAGCCGCTTTCCGCACCGGTGCCCGAGCAAGTGGAACACGCTTCCAGCTTCGCCACTTCGATCTCCTTTTCCACGCCTGCCGCCGCTTCTTCGAGCCGAATTTGCAGGTCGTAGCGCAGATCCGAACCGCGCTGCCGCCCTTCCTTGTCTGCCCGCCCGCCGCCGCCGGCTGCGCCGCCGAAGAACTGCTCAAAGATTCCTCCTGAGCCCCCGCTCGCGGCGCCACCGAAAACTTCGCGGAAAATATCGAACGGATCGTGGAACCCGCCACCGGCTCCGGCGCCGCGCGCTCCTGCTCCGCCGGTAAACGCGGCGTGGCCGAAGCGGTCGTAAGCAGCACGCTTTTCGGCATCGCTCAAGACGTCGTAGGCCTCGGACAACTCTTTGAAGCGATCCTCCGCGGCGTGGTCGCCCGGGTTTTTGTCCGGATGAAACTTCACCGCCAGCTTGCGGTAAGACTTCTTCAACTCGTCCGCGGTCGCCGTGCGCGTGACCTCGAGGACCTCATAGTAATCGCGCTTCGTCGCCATCAGAACGAAAGGTGGAAGGCCGCCGTGCGCAGCGGTTCAGTCTTCAAGCGGCCGCGCCTTTCGACACGACCACGGTCGCCGCTCGCAGGAGCCGATCGCGCAGCTTGAAGCCCCGGCGAAGCTGCCGCACGACGGCGCCTTCCGGCACTTCCTCGCTGATTTCCTGGCTGACGGCCTCATGCACGTTCGGATCAAACGGCGCGCCGACACTTGCATCGACCGCTTCGACCCCAGACTCACGCAGGAAGTCGTTGAGCTGTTTTGCCACCATCTCCATCCCGGCAATCACCGCCGAGCCGCTCGCATCCGTGCGTGCGGCCGCAAGACCCAGCTCGAAATTGTCCGCAATCGGCAGGAGTCGGTCGAGAAACCCTGCGTTCGCATATTTCACCGCATCCTCTTTCTCACGGCTGGCACGCTTGCGGAAATTCTCGAAGTCCGCCTGGGCGCGGAGGGCGCGGTCGCGCATCCGCTCCAGCTCCGCTTCTGGGCTCGGCGGTGCAGGCGCCGCCGCTTCAGGCGGTGCAGCAGTCGTGGCGTTTTCTGTCTCCGTTTCGTTGCTCATTTTTTCCGGATGGCGATCAAAGTGATGTCGTCGTTCTGCGGGTGCGGACCGATGAACGCTCGCAAGTCATCCGTCAACCGCGCGATGATCGCAGCCGCGCCGTCTGAAGCGCTTGCGAGAATCGACTGGATGACTCTTTCCATCCCGAATTCGTCTCCTTCGATATCGAGCGCCTCGGTCACGCCGTCGGTGTAAAGGATCAGGCAATCGTCGGGTTCGAGCGTCACGGAGAAGTCGCCGGTCACGCGATTGAAGACGCTCCCGCTGTCGATCCCGAGCGCCATGCCGGGCGGATTGATCTTCGAGATCGTCCGTTCTCGTGCGCGGTAGAGCAGCGGCGCGTCGTGCCCTGCGCGGCACAGCGTAATGCTCTCCTGGCGCGCATCGAGGATCGCGTAGGCCATGCTGATGAACATGTCCTCCTTGATGTCCGGAAAAAGCTGCTCGTTCACCGCGCGCAATACTGCCGCCGCGGAGAGCTGCGCCGTCGCCTGGCTCCGGAGGACGCTCCGGCACATCGCCATGATTAACGACGCCGGGATGCCTTTGCCGGAAACGTCCGCAATCGCGACTCCGCAATGATCCGGGTCGACCTGGATGTAATCATAATAATCGCCGCTGACCTGCCGCGCCGGAATGTTGATCCCGCTGATTTGGTAGCCGGCGATATCCGGCGCGCTCGAGGGCAGGAGGATGCGTTGAATTTCGTGAGCAACCGCGAGGTCTTCATCCATCCGGCGCTTTTCCGCGGCTTCGGAAAAGATTGCCGCGGTGTAGAGCGCGTAAGCGGATTGTTCCGCGATCGTTTTGAAAATCTGGAACGTCGTGCCGAGAAACGGCTCACTCCCCGCACCCCGCGTGACGAAGAGCAGCCCGAGTTTCTGCCCCCCAAAAACCAGTGGCGCGAGCATCACCGAAGCGGGAGCAGCAGGCGTCTGCAAACGTGCATCGCCCGCGCGCACGTTCAGAGGTTCACCGCTTTGCCACGTCTCGCCAATGAGACCGGTGCCGGAATTGACGCTATGCCACCGCAGAAACGTTTTCTGCGCCTCGGGCGTTGCCGCCGAGTCCGGCACTTCAAAGATCACGGAATGTTCCGCCGTCCCGAAAGCGCGTCGCAACCCTTCGCCTTGTCCGTGCGGCAGGTAGATCGCCCCACCCTGCCCATCCACGATCCGCATCGCTCCTTCCACAATCAGCCGATGCAGATCCTCGGCGCGCATCTCCGCGGAGAGCGCTTCGCCGAGCCCATGCAGGAAATCAAAAACGCGAATCTCTTCCTGCTGAATCTTTTCCCGCGCACGATCGACGCTCGCGATCTTGCGCCGCATTTTCCGATAAATGACCGTGAACGCCGCAGCCATCGCCGCGACGAGCAAGGTGAGGAAAATCTCCAGCCACATTCCGCAAGGTCACCGCGCCGGATGCAGATCTTGTCGGAGGAATTCGAGCACGTCTTTGAACTTCGCCGCGTTTGCTGGATTCGCCTGCACCAATGCTTCATGCGCCGCCAGCATCGTCCGCACGCGCGTCTCTCGATCCTCCGGATCGGCGGGCAGTGCCTCTTCGGCTACCGGGGCGGCGTTCGCTGGAGGCTCCGAGCTTTCCAGAACGAGCAGTTGGTTAAAGCCGAGGTTGCAGAGCAGGTCGCGATTGCGCTCGTTCAGACGCACCACGCTGAGCTGCCCTTGCCCCAGCTCCCGCAGCGCCTGGGCGATATAGGCGAGCGTTCCCATGAACGTGGAATCCATGACGGGACATCGCCCGAGATCCACCACGAAGTCACGATAACCGCGGTTGATCATCTCCCTCGCAAACGACCTCAGCCCGGTGCTGTTTTGAAAGGATCCTTTTCCCTCCACCCGCACCCACACCGTCCGGTTCGTCGTCCCGACGAGGATGGAAGGAGCGGTGTTCACTGGCATGTCGATCTTCAGGTTCTCGATGCCCCGCTTTTTTGGGCGGCCGGGGAAGCGGTCGGCGTCGAGTTTCGCCGCGCGGTCAGTTCCAGAGAAAAGACTGATTCACTGCAACAATGCGGCCGTTTTCGATGAGCACCGCGCGCCAGGCCGTGACCTTGCCGTCGTGCTCGTAATCGTCGCCGATGATTTGGAATTCTGATTTCATGGAACCTTTCGCCGCTGGGTAGTGCATTTCGCGTGCCTGCACGTGGGAGCCGAGGTTCTGCTGCCTGTATTCGAGGCGAATCGTCAGATCGGCTGGACGTTTCGTGCGCCAGAAAAAAGTGTAATAGTGGCCCCACCGTTCCCGGCGATCCTGCTGCGTCACCGCCCCGAAATTCGCGCGCGCCCGCTCGAAGCGGATCATGTCGTCGAACGCCGGTTTGAACGTCTTGGGATCGTTGAGAAAAGTTTTCGTCTTCCGGAATTCGAATGCGTCATCGAGCGCGAGTGGCAGCACCTTCGCTTTATCGAGAGGCAAGGTGCGCTCCGCGCCGAACCCGCTCGCGACCAGGCCAAGCATCGCGAGCTGAAAAATCAGTCGTTTCATGGGTCGGCAACGTAAGGGGCGCAGCGGAACGCTGTCAACGGAGGTCGGGGAAAGTTGCATCGCAGCGAGCTCGGGAAACTCAACTCCGCGATAGACCGGCCAACGCGGTGCGATATTCACGCGCGAAGCAATTCTCGCTCGCGCCTCGAACTCTCAACCATCGCTTTCCCACTGCTCCCCATCCGTTTCCACCGCGGCGTCGAACTGCCCGAACAAAGCCTTTGGCTCGACCCGCACGATCCGAAGCCCTTCGCGTTCGTCTCGCACGCGCATAGCGATCACCTTGGCACGCACGCCGAGATCATCACCAGCAAGGGCACCAGCGCGCTGATGCGCGAACGACTGCCCGGCGAGCGCATCGAGCATGTGCTCGAGTTCGACTCGCCGGCGACGATCCGGGGCTTGAACGTCACCCTTCTTCCCGCAGGGCACGTCTTCGGCAGCGCGCAGCTTTTTCTCCAGACCGAAAACGAGTCGCTCCTCTACACGGGCGACTTCAAACTGCGACGCGGCCTTTCCGCCGAACCGACCGGCTGGCGGCATGCGGACACGCTGATCATGGAGACGACCTACGGTCTTCCAAAATACGCGATGCCGCCGACAGAGGAGACGCTCGCGCGCATGATCGCCTTCTGCCAGGAGGCGCAGGAGGAAGGCGCCGTGCCGGTCCTGCTCGGCTACTCGCTGGGCAAAGCGCAGGAAATCCTCTGCGCTCTGGTGCAGGCCGGGCTCACGCCGATGCTCCACGGCGCGGTTTGGAACATGACCGAAGTTTACCGCAAGCTGCGCCCCGATTTTCCCTGCGGCTACGAGCGCTATGCGGCGGGCGAGACTGCCGGAAAAGTGCTCGTCTGTCCCCCGAGCGCGATTCGCATGAAAATGGTGACGCAGATCAAGCAGCGTCGCGTCGCCGTGCTGACCGGCTGGGCGCTCGATCCCGGCGCGATCTATCGCTACCAGTGCGACGCCGCCTTCCCGCTCACGGACCACGCTGATTACCCGGACCTTCTCCGCTACGTCGAACTCGTGCAGCCGAAGCGCGTCCTGACATTGCACGGCTTCGCCGCGGAATTTGCGCGCGACCTCCGCGAGCGCGGCGTCGAAGCGTGGGCGCTCTCCGAGGAGAACCAGCTCGAGCTCACGTTGGCGCGACCGACAGCACGCCAAGAGAAACCGCAGCTGACGCGAACTCCCGATAGCGGTGACCCTGCCCCGCAGCCGCCAGTCCAAGCCGCGCCTTCTGCGCCCGGTGATTTCGCCCGTTTCGCTGCGATCGGCGAAGAAATCGCCAAGACCACCAGCAAGCTCGCGAAAATCGCGCTGCTCAGCGATTACCTCCGCAGTCTCGCCGCTGACGAGCTTCCGAGCGCGGCGACCTTTCTGACCGGCCGCGCCTTTCCGCAAAACGACGGGCGCGTTCTGCAAACTGGCTGGTCTGTCATTCACCGCGCTTTGCTCGCCGCGAGCGGCGTCGGCGAAGCACGTCTGCGCGAAGCCGGCCGCACCTACGCCGATGCCGGAAAGACCGCCTTCGAAGTGCTCCTTGGTCGCACCACGCCCGCGCCGTTTTCACTCATCGACGCGCGCGATTTCTTCGCCGCCCTCGCCGCGGCGCGCGGCCCGCTCCGCAAAACGGAACTCCTCACGCAGCGCCTCGCCACCCTCACCCCGATCGAGGCGAGCTACGTCGTAAAGATTCTCACCAGCGATCTGCGGATTGGCTTAAAAGAAGGCCTCGTCGAAGAAGCCATCGCCGCCGCCTTCGAGGCTCCCGCCGACGATGTCCGCGAAGCCAACATGCTCGTGGGCGACCTCGGCGAAGTCGCCGCGCTTGCGGCCCGCAAAGCCTTGGAAGAAGCCACGCTTCATCTCTTCCGTCCGATCAAGTGCATGCTCGCCAGCCCCGAGCCCACGTCCGAAGCCATCTGGAGCAGGATCGAAAACACCGATCACCATTCACCGATCACTGATCACTCTTCCTCCCCCCATTGGGCGGAGGATAAATTCGACGGTATCCGCGCTCAACTTCACCTCGCCGACGGGCGCGTGGAAATTTTCACGCGCGACCTGAAGTGCGTCACCGGGCAGTTCGCGGATCTCGCGGGGAAGGCGCGCGCGTGGCCCGGTCGCGCGATCTTTGACGGTGAAATCCTCGCGTTCGCCGAGGGAAAGAAGCTCTCCTTCTTCGACCTCCAGAAACGCCTTGGCCGCAAGACCGAAGACGACCTGTTCCTTGGCGGCGGGAGCGATGTGCCCGTGATCTTCCAGGCGTTCGACCTCCTCTGGCTCGATGGCGAATCGCTCCTTAAACAGCCGCTCCGTGACCGGCGCGACCTCCTCGAAATGCTCTCGCTCCCGGAGCCCTTCGCCCTCGCCGAACGTTACCCGATTTGCTCCGCCGATGAAATCGAGGCCGCCTTCCGCGCCGCTCGCGCCCGCCGGAACGAAGGCCTGATCATCAAAGACGCCGAGAGCGCTTACACGCCAGGCCGCCGGGGTCTTTCGTGGCTCAAGCTCAAGAAAGACTTCGCTACCCTCGATGTCGTCGTCGTCGCCGCCGAGCAAGGCCACGGAAAGCGCTCCCACGTCCTCAGCGACTACACGTTCGCTGTCCGCGACGAAGAAACCGGCGCCCTCCTCACCATCGGCAAAGCCTACTCCGGCCTCACCGACGACGAGATCGAAGACCTCACCGAACACTTCACCCGCACCACCATCGCCCAGCACGGCCACTACCGCGAAGTCACCCCCGAGATCGTCTTGGAGATTGCCTTCGACAGCCTCCAGCCCAGCACCCGCCACGCGAGCGGTCTGGCGATGCGCTTTCCTCGGATCAAAGCGATCCGCCGCGACAAAACTCCTGCCGAGATCGACACTCTCGCCTACGCCCGCAGCCTCGTGGTGAGCGAGTTCGGCAAGGCGGACACAGAATAAGTCGCGAAGTCGATTACGTGTTCTCTTGAACACTGCTGCGGTTTACCCCAATGTTGACGGATGCCGCACGCCGCCAAGCTCCTTGAACTCCGCCAACTCATGGCGCGGCATCAATCCGCACCGCTCCCCCGCCCTGCCGCGGGAATGGCCACCGGGATTGAAAGCGTGGATCAGGCGCTTGAAGGCGGGTTGGTGCCGGGAGGCATGGTCGAGTTGCTCTGTCCGCCACAGAGCACCGGCGGTTCTTCGTTGATCGTCGGGATCTTGAGGCATCTCGCGCGGGAAGGCCGGTGGGCCGCACTGATCGATGGACACGACTCTTTTGACCCACAAAGCGCCGGGGCCGCGTTGCTCGCGCATTTGCTTTGGGTGCGTTGCCACAAGACCGACGAAGCTCTCCGAGCCGCCGATCTTCTCCTGCGCGATGCCAACCTGCCGCTGGTCTTTCTCGATCTGCGCGACAATTCCCCCACCGAACTGCGCAAAATCCCGAGCAGCACCTGGTATCGATTTCAACGCATGCTCGAGCCCACGGCACTCGCGCTCCTCGTGCTCACTCCGCGAGCGCTCGTCCCCTGTGCGGAAGCGCGCCTCGAGCTGACCAGTCACTTTGGGTTGGAAGCGCTGGATTGCGAGACGAACGAGCTGCTGCGCGGCTTACAGGTAAATGCCCTTCAGCGGCGGTCGCCGGGCACGCAGCGGGAATGGAGCGAACCGGCTTATGCTCGCGCGAGTTAGTCCATGGCGCCGGATCAAGGGTCCGTCCCGCGCTATTTTTGCGCGAAGCGCTTTGGAGTGCGGCGCATCCCCGCGCCGCTTTGGATTCGCTCCGCAGCGCCTCGACTTCATGGGGAGAAGGTTTTGGCACTTGCTGTCCCGCCAAACCCGGCATCCGGAGAACATTTGAGCAGGTGATTGGCAATGTTCGCCGCGATCATCATTCCGGATTTTGCGTTACAGGCGGTGTTGCGCCGCGAGCCGGAGCTGCATCCGCGCGCGGTCGGATTGATCGAAGAAGAAGCGCTTCCCCACGGCGCTAAGGAAAACGGTTACTTCGCTTCCGAAAGTGGCGTGCGGAATGATGATGACCAAGGCGCACGCCGCGCCGCCAAGGCGACCCTCTTCCAAATCACCGCCGCCGCACGCTCGACCGGCATTGTGACTGGCATGACGACGAGTCAGGCGCAAGCGCGATGCGGTGATCTGCTGATTCGCCATCGCTCGCCTGAAGCGGAGCGAAGCGCTCAGGCCGCGCTCTTGGAGGCGGCGTTCACTCTTTCCAGTTTCGTGGAAGAAACCGCGCCCGGCGTCTGCACGGTCGAGTTGATCCCCAGCGCCGCGAGCACTTCTCCTGAAGATGCGCTGCCGCCGCCCGGGTGGCGCAGGCTGCCAGCCTGCGATCTTCGGCAGCCTGCCGAAGATACTCCTCGCGCAGCGAGCCGTCGCCCACAGGACGAAAAAGCCCGAGAAGAATCCCGCAGCGTGCCGTCCCTACCCTCGGCCGCTCCACTCCTTGCTCATCTCGGCGCGCTCCATTTACACGCGCGGATCGGCATCGCGCCGAACGCTGATCTCGCGCGGCTTGCCGCGGAAAGTGCCGCGCCCGTCCGCGAAATACAACACGCCTCACAGCTGCACGATCTCCCGCTCGAACAACTCTCCGCGCCGCTGGCGATTCTCGAAATTCTTCACCGTTGGGGCGTGCGCTCGCTCGGCGGCTTTGTCGCGCTTGGACGCGAAGCGCTCGTCGCCCGCCTCGGCCCGGAAGTGTTGCCGCTTTTCGATCGCGCAGCGGGCCGGACGACGCGGCCGCTGCGGTGCGTGCAACCGGCGGAAATTTTCGAGGAGAGCATCGAGTTCGAGCACGAGATCGAAACGCTCGAACCGCTCCTCTTCATCCTGCGGCGCTTGCTCGAAGCAATCACTCTGCGGCTGGAAGCGGTCTATCGCGTCGCCGCCGAGCTGACCCTGCGACTTGGCCTGAGCGATGGCGGAGAACACGAGCGCGTCTTCAAAATCCCCTCACCGACGCACCACGTCGACGTGCTCTTCCGAATGCTGCACACGCATCTGGAAGGCTTCACTACCGAGCATCCGATCGTGGCGTTGAAATTGATCGCGCAACCGGCACGCGCCGCGCGGCAGCAGTTCGGTTTGTTCGAAAGCGCGCTGCGCGATCCGAACCAGTTCGCCGAGACACTCGCCCGGCTCGTGGCGCTGCTCGGGCACGAGCGTGTTGGGACACCGGAGCTGGAGCCGACGCATCGCCCCGACGCCTTCCGTTTGCGTCCCGCGGATTTCACTTCCGGCGCGCGGGCGGCGTCTGCTGCGGCGCTTCCGCTGGGCCTCACGCTGCGACGTTTTCGACCGCCGCAAGTCGCGGAAGTCGAGCTTGGCGAAGGTCCGCGGCACGTCCGGGCTGCGGGCGCGAGCGGTGAAGTCACGGCTGCTTATGGGCCGATGGTTTTGTCCGGCGACTGGTGGGCGCCGCAAGCGTGGAGCCGCCGCGAATGGGATGTGCAACTCACCGGCGGGCGGCTTTGCCGCATCTACGAGCAAGCAAACGCATGGTTCCTGGAAGGCGTTTACGATTGAGGCTGGGTGGAGCACGCGACTCGCGTGCCGCCTTCGGCGACTCGCCGAAGGTTTGTGCGAGCGCTTCGTTTTCCGCAAGTGCTCCCGAATTTTGCGGACTGCTCTCAAGTTCCCGGCGGGTCGCCGGGAACGGCACGCGAGCCGCGTGCTCCACCGGGAACTGACCTGCCGCGTGAGGAGATGAAATACGCTGAGCTGCACGCGCGGAGTGCCTTCAGTTTTCTTCGCGGCGCATCGCTGCCGGAGGAGCTGGCGCGTTCGGCGGCAGAGCTCGAGATCCCGGCGCTCGCGGTGTGCGATCGCGACGGCGTCTACGGCAGCGCGCGGCTTACCACGACTGCGAAAGAATGCGGAGTGAAGCCGATCGTCGGTTGCGAGCTGACCATGGAAGACGGCTCCATCCTGCCGGTGCTCGTGGAAAACCGGACGGGTTATCATCACTTGTGCGCGCTCCTGTCGCGGGCGCATCTGCGTGCCGCGAAAGGTGAGGCGCGGATTTCGTGGGAGGAGTTGCCGGAGTTCGCGGAAGGGCTGATTGCGCTGAGTGGCGACCATGAAGGTCCGCTGCAGCGCGCGCTCCGTCATCCTGAGCGGAGTGTAACGGAGTCGAAGGACCCGGCGAAAGGCATCCTGCGCGCTCTGCCAAAGCGTGGGCAGCAGTCGCACCTGCGGCCATCTGATCCGCACATTCGTGCGAACCCTGCGCCTTCGTCCGAACTCTCCTCATCCCCTCTCGCCGGGTCCTTCGACTGCGTTCCGCTACGCTCCACTCCGCTCAGGATGACCCCGGGCTTGGTCCTCGAAAAGCTCCTCCGCATCTTCGGCCACGCGAATGTCTTCGTGGAGCTGCAGCGCCATCTGCTCCGCGGGGAGAACCGCACGATCCGCCAGCTCGTCGGCCTCGCCGCAGCGCATCGGCTGCCGATCCTGGCGACCAACGGCCCGTGCCATGTCGCGACCGCGGGCCGCCAGGTGCTCGATGTCTTCACCTGCCTGCGAAACCACACGCACCTCGATCTCGCGGGCACCTTGCTCAGCCAAAATGCTGAGCGACGGCTGAAGTCGCCGGAGCAAATGGCCGCGCTTTTTCACGATCTTCCGGAGGCCATCGAGAATACCGTGCGACTCGCGGAACGGTGCGAATTCCGGCTCGAAAACCTCGGCTACGAATTCCCGACCTACCCGACACCTGACGGCTCGTCGCAGGAAGCATTCTTGCGGCGCGCCACTTTCGACGGCGCGCGGCGGCGTTACGGCGCGAGCATTCCCGAAAAGGTCACGCGACAGCTCGAGCACGAGTTGCAGCTGATCAACAAACTCGGGTTCGCGGGCTACTTCCTGATCGTCTGGGATATCGCGAATTTCTGCCGCGAGGAAAACATCATGATGCAGGGACGCGGCAGCGCGGCGAACAGCGCGGTCTGCTTTTGCCTCGGGATCACCGCCGTCGATGCAGTGAAGCACGAGCTGCTTTTCGAGCGCTTCCTCAGCGAAGGCCGCAAGAGCTGGCCGGACATCGATCTCGATCTCCCGAGCGGCGCTCGTCGTGAGCGGGTGATCCAGGAAGTGTATCGCCGCTATGGTCGCGACGGCGCCGCGATGACTGCCAACGTGATCACTTACCGTGGCCGCAGCGCGGCGCGGGAAATCGGCAAAGCGCTGAACTTCCCGACCGATCTGAGCAACCGGTTTTCCGCGCTCTTTGCCGCGGGCGATTTTCCGCACACCCTCGAGCTGCAGGAGCAGATGAAAGCCGCGGGCATTCCGCTCGATCACCCGCGCACGCCGGCGTTCGTCTCGCTGTATGCGGCGATGCGCGGGCTGCCGCGCCATCTCGGGCAGCACTCGGGCGGGATGATTCTCTGCCCGGGAAAACTGCACATGCTTGTCCCGCTCGAGAACGCCTCGATGCCGGGCCGGAGCGTCGCGCAATGGGACAAGGACGATTGCGAAGATCTGGGGATCATCAAAGTGGACCTGCTCGGGCTCGGGATGATGGCTGCGCTGCAGGATACCGTGGAGCTGTGCGTGGACCGCGGGCGGCTTTGGAAAGAAGGATGTCCAAAGGTTGATCCGCAGATTTCGCAGATTGGCGCAGATCAGGAAGAGAAGGGCGGAGCCGCCGGCGGAAATCTGCGCGACTCTGCGCAATCTGCGGATAGCTCCGATCTCCTTGCAACCATTCCGCAGGACGATTCCGCGACTTACGACCTGATGTGCCGCGCGGACACGATCGGGGTTTTCCAGATCGAGAGCCGGGCGCAAATGGCGACGCTGCCTCGGATGAAGCCACGCTGTTTTTACGACGTGGCGATTGAGGTCGCGATCATCCGGCCGGGGCCGATTCAGGGCGGGTTGATGCATCCATATCTGCGCCGGCGCGCCGGGGTCGATCCAATCGAATACATTGATGAGCGGCTCGAGCCGGTGCTCCGGCGCACGCTCGGCGTTCCACTTTTCCAGGAGCAAATCCTGCAGATCGCGATGGTGATGGCGGACTTCACGGGAAGCGAAGCCGAGGAGCTGCGGCGCGCCGTGAGCTTTCATCGCTCGCACGAGCGGATGGCGAAAGTAGTGGTGAAGCTCGAGCAGAAGATGACCGAAAAAGGCGTCTCCGCCGAGAAACAGGAGCGGATCATCGCGTCGATCCAATCGTTCGCGCTCTACGGATTTCCCGAGAGCCATGCGATCAGTTTCGCGCTGCTCGCCTACGCCAGCTCGTGGCTGAAGGTGCATCGCGCGCCGGAGTTTTTCGCCAGCCTGCTGAACAATCAGCCGATGGGTTTTTACTCCCCCGCAACGCTCGTCCGCGATGCCAAGCATCACGGGGTGCAAATCCGGCCGGTGTGCGTCCGGCGGAGCGAATGGCGGTGCACGGTGGGTTCGGATGACTCGATCCGGCTTGGACTTTGCGTAGTGCGTGGCCTCCGACGGGAACATGCGGAGGTGTTGCTCGCAGAGCGGGGGCAGCGTCCGTTTGCCTCGATCGAGGACTTCAAAGCACGCGCCGGTCTGAACAAAGAAGAGTTGCGCATGCTTGCGGAAATCGGCGCCTTGAATGCGCTCGCCGCGCATCGCCGCGAAGCGCTCTGGCAGGCGGAGGAGACAATGCTGCCAGCCGACGATCTGTTTGCCAGCAGCGCCGGAGAAGAGCTGGGTGGAGCACGCGACCCGCGTGCTGTCTTCGGCGACTCGCCGAAGACTCCGGAAGACGCGCCCACCCAAACCAATACGCACCCTACAACTGATCGGCGGGACGCCGATCAGAGCACGCGAGTCGCGTGCTCCACCCAGTCACCAGCCGCCTCGCCGCTGCCGCCAATGTCTCCGATCGAGCGGCTGCAGGCCGATTATCGTGGGACCAGCGTGACCACCGGGCCGCATCCAATGGCCCTGGTGCGCGAACGTTTTCCCGAGCTGTGGCGCGCGTGCGATCTGCCGCAGGCGCCTAATGGTGCGTGTGTGCAAATCGGCGGCTCGGTGATTTGCCGCCAGCGGCCGGGGACCGCGAAAGGGTTCGTCTTCATCAGCGTCGAAGACGAGACGGGCGTCGCCAACGCGGTCGTGGAGCCGGAGTTCTTCGAGGTGCATCGGCTGACGCTCACGCACGAGCTGTTTCTGCTCATCGAAGGTCGGCTGCAGAACGTCGACGGCGTGATTCACATTCGCGGCGAACGCGTCGCGCCCTTGCTCAGCGCTCCGTTGGCCAGCGCTGGTTCGCACGACTTCCATTGAAACCGTCGCGCTTGACCCTGCCGCAGCACGTTCCTTCAATCGTCGCCTTCGCATGAGCACCTCCCGACGACACTTCCTCCGCACCGTGACCGCGAGCGCCCTCGCCGCTCCCCTGCTCGCGCAAGAAAAGCCCGTTGATCCCAAGACCGACACGACGCTGCTCACCAACACTCCCGCCAAGCTCAAGGTCGGCCTCGATAATTTCGCGGTGCGCGCGATGGGCTGGAAAGGCGCGCCCTTGCTCGACTTTGCCGCGTCCCTGAAGTGCGACACGCTCCTCATCTCCGACCTCTCCTCTTTCGGCAGCCTCGAAAACGCCGCGCTCAAAGAGCTGAAGGCGAAAGCGGACGATCTCGGGCTCGAGCTTTACGCCGGCTCGTGGAGTATCTGCCCGAGCTCGCCCCGGTTCAAAAAGGATTGGGGCACGGCGGAGGAACATCTGCGGCTGGGTCTGCGCGTCGCGAAAACGATCGGCTCGCCGGTGTTCCGCGTGATCCTCGGCTCGATGGAAGATCGCAAAACTCCCGGCGGCATTCAGGCACGCATCGCCGACACGGTGAAAGTGCTGAAGGCGTGCCGGCAGGAAGCGCTCGATGCCGGCGTGAAGGTGGCTGTCGAGAACCACGCGGGCGACCTCCATTCGTGGGAACTGAAAGCGCTCATCGAGCAGGCCGGCCCGGATTTCGTCGGCGCGAATATCGACTCCGGCAACGCCGCGTGGACCCTCGAAGACCCGCTCGACGTCCTCGAAACCCTCGGCCCGCTCGTCATCTGCTCCAGCCTCCGCGACAACATGATCTGGGAAATTCCTGAGGGCGCCGCCGTCCAGTGGACAGCCGTGGGCGAAGGGCTGATCGACTGGAAAAAGTTCACCGCCCGTTGGCGGGCGCTCTGTCCCGCCGTGCCGATCATCGTCGAGACGATCTCCGGCTTCTCGAAGCCCTTCCCTTACAAGAAAGAGGAATTCTGGCAGGATTACGACAAGCGCCCCGACCGCCTCGCGAACTTTGAAGCGCTCGCCAAACGCGGCCAGCCCGTGCCGCCGTTCAAAGCCCCGGA
>Ga0136611_10000861_pt1 | contig 20556 bp, 15 predicted proteins | sample AntDrymUQ2232306_2_FD_106645 | JGI IMG/M metagenome (GOLD analysis project Ga0136611, IMG submission 106645) | Polar desert sand microbial communities from Dry Valleys, Antarctica - metaG UQ223 (23.06) | ecosystem: Environmental > Terrestrial > Soil > Desert | place: Antarctica: Dry Valley...
CGCCCGCGCCGCGGCGCGGGCGCGCAAGGCGTTCGCCGAGGAGCTGGACCGGCTCGACGCTGTCTGGCTCTTCGCTCCAAACCCGCTCGCGCTCGAGTTCGCGCGGATCGCGCTCCGCCGCCACGTCCCGGTCGTTCTGGGGATCCGCCAGGACTTCCCGCGCTACGTGCGGCACCGCTTCCCCGGGAATCCGGTCGCATCTGCGGCCGGGCACGCTCTCGAGCAGGCGTTCCGCCTTCTGGCCCGCCGCTGCCCCACCGTCGTCGTCGGGAGCGCGCTCGAGCGGACGTTCTCGGGTCGAGGGGCACCGGTGCTTTCGGTCGGCTTCTCGCAGGTCGCCGCCGCCGACCTCGCGACGCCCGAGGAGGCGCTGGGCCGCAGCTGGGAGGGCGAGCTCCGGCTCCTGAGCGTCGGACGGCTCGAGCCCGAGAAGAACCCGCTGCTCCTCGCCGACGTGCTGCAGCTCCTCCGCAAGACGGACGCCCGCTGGAGGCTGGAGGTGATCGGCGAGGGCCGCGACCGGCCTGCGCTCGAGCGGCGGGCGGAGGAGCTCGGCGTCTCAGAGTCGCTCGAGCTGCCGGGCTACGTGAAGGCCGGTGAGCAGCTCTGGCAGCGGTACCGGTCGAGCCACGCCTTCCTCCATGTCTCGCTTACCGAGGGCGTGCCGTCCGTGCTCTTTGAGGCGCAGGCGGCGGGCCTGCCGGTCGTCGCCACGGACGTCGGCGGAGTCGGCACGATCGTCGAGCACGGCCGCACCGGCCTGCTCGTGCCGCCCGGGGATGCGACGGCAGCAGCGTCGGCAGTGGCGCGCATCGCGGCCGATGCGGAGCTCAGGCGCACGCTCGTGACGGCCTCGCTCGCCGACGTCGCCGGTCGCACCAGCGACGTCGAGCTCGACCGGATCGCGCGGTTCATCGAACAGCACGCGCTACCGTGACGCCTGCCCGGGAGGAAGCTAGTCTTGGGCCAATGATGGATCCGGAGACCCAGCAGCCACCACAGGCGCGCTACCTCGACGCGCTCCGTCACCACTGGCTGCTCGTGCTCGCGCTCGTGGGACTGGCGGTCGTGACCGCGGCGACGTACTCGTTCACCGCGTCCCCCAGGTACGAGGCGAAGGCGGACATGCTCGTGACGCCGATCTCGAGCGGGGACGAGACGTTCATCGGTATCAACCTGCTGCGGGAGGGGGTCGAGAGCAGGAGCGTCCTGACGGCTGCGCGGCTCGTGCAGACCCCGGAGGTCGCCGAGCGGGTCAAGGCCCGCCTCAACCTCCCGGACGGCGTTCGCTCGCCGCTCGAGTCGATCGAGGTCGAGCCGCAGCAGCAGAGCAACATCCTGACGGTCGTGGCGACCTCCGATCGCCCGGAGACGGCAGCCGCACTCGCCAATGGCTTTGCCGAGTCACTACTCGATGTGCGGACCGAGTCCTTCCAAGAGCAATTGGAGGCCGTGGTGCAGCGGCTCCAGCGGCGGCTGGAAGCCATCCCGCCGGCTGAACGGACGTCGCCCGAGGCCGTCGCCATCTCGCAGCGGCTCGGCGATCTCAGCGCTGTACGCGGGGGAAAGGATCCCACCCTCCAGCTCGCCATCCCGGCCGCGGAGCCCCGTTCGCCCGTCTGGCCGCGCCCTGCGCTGAGCATCGCGATCGCGTTCCTCGCCTCGCTCCTCGTGGCCTCCGGCGCAGCGCTTGCCCTCGAGGTCGTGAATCCCAAGGTGAGAGGGGAGGAGACGCTCCTCCTGGAGCAGCGGCTGCCGATCCTCACGCGCGTCCCCCGCATGAGCAAGAAGGCGATCCGCGACGTCCTGGCAGGCAAGGCTCTCCCGGGGGACGTGCGAGAGGCGTACAGGACGCTTCGGGCGAACCTGTCTTCGGCGAGCGCCAACGGCACCTTCCCCCGGACGATTCTCGTCACGAGCTCCGTGCCCGGCGAGGGGAAGACGATGACGGCGGTGAACCTCGCGCGCACGCTGGCGAAGGGAAACCTGCGGGTGATCCTCGTCGACGGCGACCTCCGGCGACCGATGGTCGGCAGCTTCTTCGGAGTGCCCAGCCACCGCAGCACGTTCGCGGGCCTGCTGCTGGGCCGCACCCGGGTGAAGGACGCGCTCATTCCCGCCCCGGGATACGGCGACGGGATGCAGCTCGTCCTCGCAAGCCCGGAGCACGGGCTCCTGATCGACCTACTCCAGACAGACCGCGTCGAGCGCGTCCTCGCCGAGCTCCAGGGCGAGGCGGACGTGATCGTGATCGACTCGCCGCCGCTGACGGAGGTCGCCGACGCCCTGATCCTGGCGGATGCCGTCGAGGCGGTCGTCGTCGCGGTCCGCCTCGGGCACACCGGTCGCATCCAGCTGATCCAGTTGCGCCGCATGCTCGCCCAGCGCGGGATCTCCCCTGCCGGATTCGTCGTCACGACCCGCAGACGTTCGCGAGGCCCCGGCGACTACGAGCGCTCCGCGGGTCAGATCGCGCCCGAGCCCGAGCCCGAGGCGGCACAGCCTCGACGCAGCCGACCCTGATGGCCGTCGACGCGTTCGCCGGCACGGGCCACATCCCGCGGACGGGCACCCTGCCGCTGTTGGCCGCTGGTGGCTGCGTCTTGGTTGGCGGCATCGCGGTAATCGCTCCGGCAGCGGCGCTCGCGCTCGTGATCGGCATCGGGTTCCTGCTCGTCACGTTCCGCAGCCTTCCGGCCGGCCTCGGGGTGTTCACGTTGCTGATCGCGCTCGACGACATCCCCGCGCTCCAGTCCGGAGTGACGTTCGTCAAGCTCGCCGGCGGCGTGCTGGTGGCGGCGTGGCTCGCGCAGGTGGTCCTGCGTCGCGACGACACGCAGTCGCTCCTCCGTGAACGGCCCCTCCTCTCGGCCGCCGCCGCGGGCCTGGTCGTGTGGGCGCTCGCCTCGTCGCTCTGGGCGGATGACCAGGGGGTGGCGATCTCGAGCGCCCTCCGGCTGAGCCAGGGCGTCGTCCTCCTCTTCGTCGTCTACTCGGCCCTGCGCGAGCCGAAGCACGTTCGCTGGCTGCTCGGCGCGTACGTCGGCGGCACGCTCGTCGCTGCCGCGTTCGCTCTCGCCTCGTTCAGCGGCGGAGATTCCGGCCGGCTCGGCGGGGCCAACACCAACCCGAACGAGCTCGCGGCCGCCATCCTGCCCGCGATCATGGTGTGCGCCTTCGCGTTCCTGGGCGAGCGTCGGCCCATCGCGCGATGGGCGATCTCGGTGGGCGGCTCGATGCTCCTGCTCGCGCTGCTCATGACCGGGTCTCGCGGGGGGCTCGTCGGACTCGCCGTCGCGCTCGTCGCCGCAGTGGTGGCGGCCGGTCCCGGCCGCCTGAAGATCGTGGCCGCGGCCCTCGTCATCATCGGCATCGGGGTCGTGTACTACGCGACGTACGCCCCCCAGGACTATGTCGACCGGCTTGCGGCGGTTCGTAACGATGGAGGCACCGGGCGCTCCGATCTGTGGGAAATCGCGCTGGTGATCGCGGACGACCGGCCGGTGACGGGCGTGGGAGCGGGCAACTTCCCGGTCGCCGAGGCGCGCTACGCGGCCGCCGAGGTCGACATCGCGCGGATCGACCTCGTGCTGGACGAGACGAAAGTCGTCCACAACATCTACCTGAGCCTGCTCAGCGAGCTGGGCGTCGTCGGCCTGGCCTTCTTCCTCTGCCTCGTCGTCGGAGCGCTCGCGAGCATCGTCCAGGCGCTGCGGCGCCTCCGCGGGAGCGACTGGCCCTTCCAGCTGCTCGTGCGCGGCTTTCTCGTGGGAGTCGTCGCGATCATGGTCGCGTACACCTTCGCCACCGCCGAATACGAGAAGCAGCTCTGGCTCCTGCTGGGCGCCGCACTCGCGCTGCCGGCGCTCGCTGAACGCGTGGCCGGAGCGAAGCGTCTCCCGGACAGCCTCGCGCGCCAATGACGCGCTTCCGTCCCCTCGTCTTGTGTTACCACGCCGTTTCGGCGACCTGGGAGCACCAACTGTCGAGCAAGCCGGAGGCGATCGCGCGTCAGCTCGGGCTGCTCTTGCGGTGGTATCGCCCGGTGACGGCGGCCGAGGTGCTCACGGCGGGCCGGCGCGGACTCCACGTGACGTTCGACGACGCCTTCCGAAGCGTTCCGACCGTGCTCCCGACGCTGCAGCGACTCGGGGTTCCGGCCACGATCTTCGTCTGCTCGGACTATGCGGACTCGGGCCGAGAGCTCGAAGTGACGGAGCTCTTGGACGAGGTCGCTGCGTATCCGGCCGAGCTCGCGACGCTGCGGTGGGACGAGCTGCGGGCTCTCGCCGAGGACGGCGTGGAGATCGGCTCGCACACCGCCAGTCACCCTCGCCTGACCCAGCTCGGCGACTCGGAGCTCCACCGCGAGCTTTCGAAATCGCGCGAGCGGATCGCGGACGAGGTCGGCAGACCCTGCCGGTACCTCGCGTACCCGTACGGAGACGAGGACAGACGTGTCCGGGCGGCCGCTCGGGGGGCGGGTTACGCGGCGGCGTTCGCGCTCCCGGGCGCCACCGCGCCGGTGGACACGTTCGGCATCCCGCGGTTGGGCATCTGGCGGAAGGATCACTTGCTCCGCATGGTCGCCAGGATCGGGGTTCGCGCGCGACGAGCCCGAGGCCGAACGGACGCGGCGACGTGACCGCGACCGCCTCCGGGCCGGCGGACCCGGACGCGGCACCCGCAGCGCCGCTCGGCGCTCGGCTTGCGGAGGTTGGGCCGGCGCTGGTGGCCGTCTGCGTCTTCATCTGGTGGACGGCGGCCGAGGGCGGCTTCGCGATCTCGCGCTCGTATCCCGGCGGGGTCCTCGTCTTCGGCGCGCTCTTCGTCCTGGTGGTCGCTCGAGCGCGGCAGATGAGCGCAGCCTCCACGCTCGTGCGCGCGGCGGTCGTGCTTGCGGCGCTCCTGGGACTCCTCATGCTGCTCTCGACCTTGTGGGCGGACGTGCCCGGCGACGCCTGGGAGGGCGGCAACCGCACGCTGATCTACGCCGGCTGCTTCGCGCTCTTCGCGCTGTCTCCCTTCCGCCCTTCGACGCTCGCGCTGTGCCTCGGCATCTGGGCGGCCGGAGTCGCAGCCGTCGGCGCGTCCAGCCTCCTCAGCGCCGCCACCAACGGAGATCTCGAGTGGATCTTCGCCGACAATCGCCTGTCCCAGCCGACCGGCTACGTCAACGCCACGGGCGCGCTTTTCCTGATGGCCTTCTGGCCCGCCGTGGTGCTCGCCTCGCGCCGCCAGCTGCCGGTCGCGGCGAGGGCTCTCCTGCTCGGAGTGGCCTTCGTGCTCCTCGACCTAGCGCTGCTCGCGCAGAGCCGTGCGTCTCTGGTGGCGCTCCCCCTGACGGCGGCCATCGCCTTCCTCCTCGTCCCCGGCCGCGTGCGGTTGCTGGTGACGCTGCTGCCGGTCGCCGTTGGCCTCGCGCTGACGCTCGACCCGATGCTCGAGGTGTTCCAGGCGCTCGACGCCGGAGCGGGACGCGCCGCCGCCGGAGACGCCTTCCGCGCGCTCGGCATCGGTTTCGCCCTCGTCGTCCTCGCCGCTGCCGTGCTCGCGTGGACGGATCGGCGAACGACGATCTCCGCCCGTACCGCCCGCCGGGCCGACCTCGCGTTTGCGGTAGGCGCGGCAGCACTCGTGCTCGCCGGTTCGATCGGAGCGCTCGTCGCGGTCGGGCATCCGGTCGCCCGCGCTGGCGACGCATGGGACGAGTTCAACTCCGGTTACCCGGACGAATTCGAAGGGTCCCATTTCACAGGGGGTGGTCTCGGCGACTACCGGGCCGACTACTGGCGGGTAGCGCTCGGGCAGTTTCGAGCGGAGCCGCTCATAGGCGCCGGAGCGGACAACTTCGCAGCTGCGTACATCAGGGAACGCCGTTTCGACAACGAAGCCCGCTTCCCGCACAGCATCCCGGTGGCCATCCTCAGCTCGACCGGGATCATGGGGTCGGCGATCTTCCTCGCGTTCGTCGGTTGTGCGCTCGCCTCCTATCTGCGGGGCCGGGCGAGGGATGCGCTCACGGCAGCTGTCGGAGCCGCTGCGCTGCTCGTCTTCGCGCACTGGCTCGTTCACGGCTCGGTCGACTGGTTCCTGGAGATCCCAGCGCTCGGCGCACCGGCATTCGCGTTCCTCGGGGCTGCCGCCGCGACCGGCCCGCCGCGCGAGTCTGAACGAGCTTCGAGCGCGCTCGCTTACGCGATCGCGGCGGCGGCCGTCGCCGCCACGGCGGTGGCGACACCCCCCTGGCTCGCAGCCCGCCGGATCGAGAGCGCGACGGCCGGCTGGCGGGAGCGGCCCGACGAGTCCATCCGGGGGCTCGAGCAGGCGGCGCGGCTCGACCCGCTGTCCGAGCGCCCGTACCTACTGGCAGGAGCGATCGCGAACCGCACCGGGCGGCACGAGCGGGCCCGCTCACTCCTGCTTCGGGCCCTGGAGCGGAATCGCGTGAACTGGTACGCGCAGCTCGAGCTCGCGATCGCGGAGGCGGCGCGGGGAAACCGGGTGGCTGCCCTTGCCGCGCTCGACGAGGTGGAGCAGCTGAATCCGCGTGAGACGACTACGGCCGTGGTTCGAGAATGGATCAAGGCCGGCGATCCCGTCGACGTCGGACGCATCGACGCGGTGTTCCGCGAACGGCTCGAATCCCGCACGCAACAGCGATTCTGACGCACTTGCTAACTCCCCATTCGGGGGTCCCGGGACCGGTCGAACGGGGGGGTTGGAAAGGGACAGACTGCTCTACTCTCTGTAGGGGATAGCGCTGGGGAGAATGGCTAGAGGTTTCCGCACCGATGTCTTTCGGAGCGAGTAGCAGAACTGATTTGCAACTGGGACAAATGCGGGAGAGGAAGAGGCATCCGTGAAGCGGCTGATGGGGCTGATCATGATTGTACTGGCGGTGATGCTAGTGCCTGCGGCGGCGGCTCAAGACCCCACCGTCAAGGCGTACGGCGGCGTTGCCGGCGAGGTTCAGGGCTCGCTCGACGAGCCTGCCACGAGCGAGACGGGCACTTTGGGGACGCTGCCGTTCACAGGGCTCGACCTTGCGTTCGCGGGCGGAGCGGGCATCCTGCTGGTCGGCCTCGGGTACGGGCTCCGGCAGGCTGCGCGGAAGCCGAAGTAGCACCATGAGCGGCACCCAGGCCGAATCCGTCGAGCTGAACCCGACCATCGGGGTCGAGCGCAGCGCGGGCGCGAGGTATGCGATCGCGCTCCTCGACGCCTCGATGCTGATCGTCGCAATCGTCCTCGCGCAGACGAGCGGGTTGATCGCGGGGGCCGCAAGCCCAGGCACCGGGTCGCTGCTCGCCTTCGGCGTGCTCTGCTTCGGGCTCCTCCTGCTCAGCCGTGGCCGGCTCGCAGCCGAGCCTGTCAAGCCGCCCACGTCGTCCTGCTTCGTGCACGTGCCGCTGCTCACGGCGGCAGCCGCAGCAGCGCTCGGGCTCTGGCAAACGCTGCTCTTCTCCGTGGATCGGCCGGCGATGGAATCGGCCCGCCCCTGGCTGCTCGCGACGGCGTACCTGCTCGCGGGGCGGCTGGCGTTTGCCTGGGCGATCTCGGACCGTCCGGTAGCCGCGGTGGCCCAGGCGGTCGACCGTGGCGGCAAGCGTGCGTTCGACGCCGCCGTCGCGGGCACGCTACTCGTGCTGGCGGCCCCCGTGATCGCGCTCATCGCCCTGGCCGTCAAGCTGGAGGATGGCGGCCCGGTCCTCTTCAGGTGCGCCCGCTTCGGCGAGCTCGGCCGCGACCTGCCGATGCTCAAGTTCCGGAAGATGCGACGCGACGCGGACGGGCCGCCGCTGACCTCGGCCGACGACGACCGCTTCACCCGCGTCGGCCGCTTTCTCGCCCGCTCGAAGCTCGACGAGCTGCCGCAGCTGTGGAATGTGCTCCGAGGCGAGATGAGCCTCGTCGGCCCCCGGCCGGAGGATCCCTGGTTCGTGGCGATGCACCCCGACGACTTCGCGGAGATCGTGGGCGTCAAGCCGGGCGTCACCGGGCTCTGTCAGCTCGCGTTCGCCAAGGAAGGAGAGATCCTCGATCCCGAGAATCGCCTCCATGACTATTCGCAGCGCCTCCTGCCGCAGAAGATCGCGATCGACCTGCTCTACGTGCAGCGGCGAACCTTCCTCTTCGACGTCAAGATCCTCGTGTGGACGGTCGTCGCCGTGCTGCTGCGGAAGGCTGTCGCCGTGAACCGGCAGACGGGGGAGCTCACGTTGCGTCGCCGGCCGCAGGCCGCATCGACCTACGCAGCAGCCTGAGCCGCGCCGCCCCGGCGGCCATGCCGACGCCGTACGCGAGATGCAGCGTCGGGTAGACGGCGACGACACGTGGCCCGAGCTGCGGGGGCTCGCGGCGGCGGCGCAGTGCGGAGGACGCGAACCCGATCGCCGCGAGCGCGTAGATCCCGATCTCGGCCGCGAGCAGCAGCCGGGCAGCCCGGGAGAACGGTGACGCCGCCGTGAGCACGGCCAGCGAGCCGACCAGGGCGGGCGGCGCCAGGGACCGAGCGCTGAGCACCCGGCGGTGCTCCGCCATCACAACGGTCTTCCAGAGGCCGTACTCGTAGTACTGACGGCCCAGGCTCAGATACGACCCGCGAGGCGTGTAGTCCGCCCGGATGGACGGGTCGAGCACGATGCGTCCGCCCGCGCGGCGGATGCGGACGTTCAGCTCGTCGTCCTGATTGCGAACGAGCTCCTCCGAGTAGCGCCCGGCGCGCTCGAACGCCACCGGACGGAAGGCGCCGAGGTACACCGTGTCCGCGTCGACCCGCTCTCCGTTGCCCGCGTTGCGCGCCCAGTTGACGCCGCCGAACGCGGAGTCGAGCGCACAGGCCACCGCGCGCTCCGTCGGCGTCCGCCCGACCGCCTCGTAGATGCCGCCGACGTTCCACGCGCCGGTCTCGTCGGCTGCGCGCGCACACCGCGAGAAATAGTCGGGCGGGTACCGCGAGTGGCAGTCGAGCCGGACGATCAGGTCACCGCTACACAGCCTGATGCACTCGTTGAGGCCGGTGGAGACGATTCGCCGCGGGTTGTCGACCACCTCCAGCACGAGGCCAGCGCCGTCGGCGGCGCGCTGCAAGAGCTCGCGGGAGCCGTCGGTCGAGCCACCGTCGGCGACGAAGATCTCGACCTCGCCCTCGAAGTCCTGTTTGGCCACGTCGTCGACGAGCCCTGCGACGTTCGCCGCCTCGTTCAGCATCGCCGCGACGACTGAGATGCGATCCGTTCTCGTCATGTGTCTGCGCGGATCTCGTCGAGGCCGTCGACATCGCTCCATTCTTCATTGGCGGCCGCGTAGTCCTCGTGCCGCCCGAGGTCGCGCCAGTAGCCCGAGTACGCATAGACACCGACGCTGCGTCCTTCGCGCACGAGGGCATGCACGAGCTCGGGGAAGTCGAAGTACGTGTCCTCGGGGATCGCGTCGAGCACCTGCGGCTCCATCACGTAGATGCCCATGCTGACGAGCGACGTGACCTCGGGCTTCTCGGAGAAGGCCAGCACACGCCCCTCGTCGTCCGCTTCGATGACGCCGTAGTCGAAGCGGGTACGGCGCTCGTGCGAGGCGATCGTCATCTCGTGTCCCCGCTCGTGGTGGGACCGGACGAGCTCGCGCAGGTCGAGCTTCGTCAGTACGTCGCCGTTCATGACGAGGAACGTCTCGTCGAGCCCGTCGACGAGACGCAGCGGCGCAGCCGTGCCGAGGGGACTCTCTTCGTGCACGTAGTCGAGCTCGACGCCGCGGCTTGGCCCGTTCTCGAAGACGGCCCTGATCAGATGGGCCAGGTGGCCGACGCTGAGCGTGATGTCGGTGAAGCCCGAGTGACGGAGCTGCTCGACGAGGATCTCGAGGATTGCGCGCTCGCCGACCGGGAGGAGCGGCTTCGGGAGGACGGACGTGTAGGGCGCCAGTCTCGTCCCACGGCCGCCTGCGAGGATCACGGTCTTCATGCGTCAGTTCCGATACACGGCCGCGAACGGATCCTCGATCAGGCCGCTCTGTAGGAGGCGCGCAACTTCGTCGATGCCGTCGGGCACGATCCGGCTCGTGCGGAAGCCGAGCGCGGCCTCGACCTTGTCGAAGCTGACACGGTAGTCGCGGGGATCCTCGTCCTTCTGCACGAAGCTGATCTCGGCGTTCGGGACCCGCTCCCGGAGGAGCTCCACGATGTCGAGCTTGCGGTAGTTCTCGGCGGAGCTGCCGACGTTGTAGACCTCTCCTGAGACGGCGTCGGGTGAAGCGTCGAGCACGGCGAGGAACGCGCGCGCGGCGTCGCGGACGTGCACGTACGGCCGCCAGAACTTCTCGCCGTAGACCACGAGGTTGCCGTACAGGAGCAGGTCCCGAGTGAACTCGTTCACCGTCAGGTCGAAGCGCATTCGCGGCGACGCGCCGTAGACGGTCGCGAGGCGGAGACATGTGGTCGAGAAGCCGGTCCTGGCGCCCGCGAGTGTCTCGAGCTCTGCCGCGACCTTGGTTTCCGCGTACAGCGACACGGGGCGCAGCTCCCAGTCCTCCGTAGCGTAGGCGTCTCCGCCCTCCAACTTGCCGTAGTTACTGCACGTGGACGCAAGGAGGAAGCGCTCCGACCCCTGCTGCTCGGCCAGGTCGAGGATCCGCCTGGTCGCCTGGAAGTTCACGGCTCGAGCGGCCTCCGGCGCGCGGGCACACGCCGGGTCTCCGACGACGGCGGCGAGATGGACTACCTCCGCCGCGTCCGCCAACGCCGCTTCCGTGACGGCCTCGTCGCGTACGTCGCCGCGCACGAACTGAAATCGCTCTTCGCTCCACGACCCTAGGAGCGAGCCGACGCCGCCGTGCAGGAGCGAGTCCAGCACGCGGACCGACCGGCCGCTTTCGAGCAGCAGCGGCACGAGCACCGAGCCGACGTACCCGGCGCCTCCTGTAACGAGTGTCCAGCGCATGGATCGCTAATCGGCTTTCGGAGCCTGCTCCTTGAGCGCAGCCACGAGCGCCTCGGCAACTGCGTCCACCTGGCCGGGCGTCATGTGCGGGTAGAGCGGCAGCGTCAGCAGGCGCCTGCCGATCGCCTCCGTCTGCGGCAACGGCCGCCGCTTGCCGTTCGTCGCAAAGGCTGTGAACTCATGGATTGGCGGGTAGTGCACGCTCGTCTGGATCCCGGCAGCGGCGAGTTGCGCGCGCACGTCCTCGCGGACGACGCCGTGGGGTAGGACGACGACCGCCAGATGGTGTGACGCCGCCTCGTCGTCCGAGAACGGAACGACGAGCCCTTCGCTGCCGTCGAGTGCAGCCCGGTAACGCCGGACGTGCGCCGCCCTCGCAGCGTTCCGCTCGCGAAGCCGGCGCAGCTGCACGGAGCCGAGCGCTGCCCGTAGCTCGTCGAGGCGGTAGTTGAAGCCCGGGAAGAGGACGTCGTATCCCGCGGCATGTCCGCGGTGCCGGTCCCACGTCAAGGTCGTCATCCCGTGCGAGCGGAGTAGCCGCACCCGCGCCGCCAACTCCTCGTCGCTCGTCACCATCATGCCGCCCTCGCCCACCGGCAGGTTCTTGTTCGAGAAGAAGCTGAAGCACCCGACGTCACCGAACCCGCCGCAGGCTCGCCCGCCTCGCGTTGCCCCGACTGCGTGCGCCGCGTCCTCGACGACAGCGATCCCGCGCGCCCGGCACAACTCGACGACAGGCTCGATCTCGCAGGGATGGCCGCCGTAGTGCAACACGACGACAGCCCGCGTTCGCTCGCCCAGGGCGGCCTCGAGGTCCGTCGGATCGAGGTTGAGATCGCGTTCGCCGCGCACGTCGCAGAAAACCGGCACCGCTCCCGTGTGCACGACGGTATTCGCGGCCGCGACGAAGTTGAGCGAGGGAAGCACGACCTCGTCGCCCGGGCCGCAGCCGACGGCCAGGAGCGCAAGGTGCAGCGCGGCGGTCCCGTTCGCGACCGCAAAGGCGTGCTCGGTCCCGCAGAGCCGCGCGAACTCCTCCTCGAACGCCTCGACGCGCGGCCCCATACTCCACCAGCCGGACGAAAGCGTCTCGCGGGCCGCCTCGAGCAACTCGTCCTCGACGAGTACGTCCGACAGAGGAACCGTCCAGGCGCCGACGCTCGGTTGCGCGGGAGTGTTCGTCACCGCGACAGCGTAGCGGCATGGCTTCCGAGACCGGGCGGTGCGTACGCCGTGGCGATCATCGGCCCGGCGAAGCCGGAGTGCCACAACCTGGAGTCGAGCGCTTGATCCCGCGTTCGAGTGATCAGCGCCTCTGCGGGTCCGGTCGATTACGGAGCAGCCGCCAGCTCTCCAGGAGATCCCGTTGTTCAGGCACATCAAGCAGCTCAATGTTCGTCGCGCGCCGAGCCTGCAAGGCTCCTCAGGCTCCGGGCCGACCCGGCATCACTTCACGTACAGCCTCGCTCTCATCGCCATCCTCGCGGCGCTGCCGGCCGCAGGCGCTGCCTCCACAGGTTCAACGAGTGACGCCGGCAACGCCGTCGCGAACCCCAGCTTCGAGTCGGGAATCACCGAGTGGAGCGGGTATCGCTCGACGCTTGCGCGCCTAGCGGGTGGTACGGACGGAGACTGGTCGGCCACGGTGACGGCGAAGGACGCCGGGACGTGGTACGTCTACCCCACCCGGCACTCCGTGTCCTCGGCCGTGGCCGGTACGGGCTACCGGGCCACGGCCACCGTGCGCGTTCCCTCCGGATCGCGAACCGCGTGCCTCGGGATCCGCGAGTGGGCCGGATCGGTCATCGTCGCCGCCAGCGAGCAGTGTCTCGAAGCCTCCAGCTCGTGGAAGACGTTTCCCGCGGTTACGTATACGGTCCGCGGCAGCGGAGGCTCGATCGAGGTCTACGCCTACAGCACGAAGGGCAAGAAGGGCAACGCCTTCGACGTCGATGCTTTCGCGCTGACCGTCGCCCCGACCACCACTTCGCCGCCTCCGCTGCCCGACAGCCTGGCGGTGTCCCTGACGCCGCCGTCGGAGACTGCAGTCGCTGGCACGGTGGCGGTTGCCGCATCCGTGACCAGTGGAACTGCCGCGCGGGTCGAGTTCCTCGCCGATGGACAGCTGATCGCGAGCGACACGACGGCTCCCTACTCGGCCACCTGGGATACCACCACCGTCCCAGACGGCTCGGTCTCGCTGACCGGCCGCGCTGTGGGCAGTTCGGGCGAGACGGCGATGTCCGCTGCACAGTCGGTGAACGTCGACAACACGGCGCCCGACACCACGATCACGAGCGGCCCTTCCGGCACTGTCGCCACCAACGCGGCAAGCTTCTCGTTCGCCGCCGGCGGAGCAGCGACTTACCAGTGCTCGCTGAACGGCAGCGCCTGGACTGCCTGCGTGAGCCCGACGGACTATCAGGGCCTGTCGAACGCGACGCACGCCTTCAACGTCCGCGCCGCCGACGCGCTCGGGAACGTCGACCAGACGCCAGCCGTCGGAACCTGGACGGTGAACGTCGCGACCCCGAGTCCGGTCCCGTCGCCGGTTACGTGCGACCGGGTCGCCGCGACGAACGGGTCGGACTCGAACGCGGGCACGCTCTCCGCGCCGTACCTGACGCCGCAGAAGCTGGCCGACACGCTCGCCGCAGGGCAGACCGGCTGCCTGCGTGGCGGCAGCTACTCGACGACGCCCTACGTCCTCAACGTGAGCAGGTCAGGCTTCCGGATCCGCAGCTATCCGGCTGAGCGAGCGCGCCTGATCGGGATCGTGATGATCCGCAACACCGCCAACGGGGTCACGCTCACGCAGCTCGACTTCGAGGGCACGGGCACGATGAACACGATCAAGGTGCACTCCGCCGACGTCGTAATCGAGGACAACACCATCACCAACCTTGGCCGCGGCCTCAGCTGCCTGATGTTGGGCGACAACGACGGCTGGGGTGCGGCCGTGCGCACGATCGTCCGCCGCAACCGCTTCCACGACTGCGGGAGCGCCGCAAACGGCAACAAGGACCACGGCATCTACACGGGCAACCTGGTCGACGGCCAGATCCTCAACAACGTCTTCTGGAACACCGCCGCCTACGCCATCCACCTCTACCCGAACGCGCAGCGCACCCGCGTGGCGTACAACGTGATCGACGGCGGCCTGCCCTCGGTCCGCGGCGGGATCATCGTCGCCGGCGACAGCGCCTACGCGTCGAGGGACAACGTCGTCGAGCTGAATGTAATCGCCTACTCGCAGACCGCGAACATCGAGACGTGGTGGGGGGGCTCCCTCGGCACCGGGAATGTCGCCCGCAAGAACTGCATCTGGGCAGGCAAGCAGGCGAACATCACGGGCAACGGCCTCACCGCGATCGAGAACCTCGTGGCCGACCCCTTGTTCGTCGACCGGGCGAATCGCGACTACCGGCTCTCCTTGGCGAGCTCCTGCCGAGCCCTGATCGGCATCGACCCCGCCGCGGCTCTGAACTAGCGAGGAGGGTTTAGCGGAACGTCGTCGTAGTAGGCCGAGAAGGAGTTGATTCCCCGCGACAGGCTACGGCTACGGCGGCTACAGTCCCGCGATCCCGGGCTTCCGTGGCGTTGACCCCGCCCCGAGCAGCCCTCGTAGGAGTGACCCCCATTCGCGTTGAATCGTCCTGCAACCACCGGCTGTTGAGCCGAGCCGCGGCGACGGTCGCCGCCGTCGCGGCGGCGACCGGGGTGCTCGTAGCGCCGTCCACGGCCTCTGCCCCCGCGGCGCCGCCCGACCAGACCTGCACGCGCTACGCCGCGCCGTGGGGCCGGGACGACGGCCGGGGGACGATGAAACGGCCGTTCCGGACGGCGCAACGTCTCGTCGACTCCCTCCGGCGCGGGCAGACCGGCTGCCTGCGCGCCGGACGCTACGAGCGCGCCAACGGCCACTACGTCGTCGATCTGAGGCGAAGCGGCCTGCGCATCCGCAGCCACCCAGGGGAGCGGGCGCGGTTGGTCGGGATCGTGATGATCCGGCAGGGGGCCGACGCAGCCACGCTCTCGCGGCTGGACTTCGAAGGGACGGGCACGATGAACACGATCAAGGTGCACTCCGCCGACGTCGTGATCGAGGACAGCAGGATCACCAACCGCGGGCGCGGTCTCAGCTGCCTGATGCTGGGCGACAACGACGGCTGGGGTGCGGCCGTGCGCACCGTCGTGCGCCGCAACCGCTTCCACGACTGCGGCAGCGCAGGCAACGGCACGAGGGACCATGCGATCTACGCCGCCAACCTCGTCGACGGCCGGATCGTCGGCAACGTCTTCTGGAACTCGGCCGCGTTCGCGATCCACCTCTACCCGAACGCGCAGCGCACTCGTGTCGCGTTCAACGTGATCGACGGCGGCCTGCCCTCGGTCCGCGGCGGCGTCGTGATCAGCGGCGACGAGAGCTACGCATCGAGCGGCAACGTCGTCGAGCGGAACGTCGTCGCCTTCGCGCAGACCGCGAACATCGAGGGGTGGTGGGCGGGCCCTGTTGGTGGCGACAACATCGTGCGCAAGAACTGCGTCTGGGCCGGCAAGGAGGCCAACATCAGGGGCAGCAGCATCACCGCGAGCGACAACCTCGTCTCGGACCCGCACTTCCGCCACAGGGAGACGCACGACTACCGCCTGGCCGCGTCGAGCCGTTGTCTCTCGCTGCTCGGTCGCGACCCGGCCACGCTGTTCCGGCAATAGCCGCAGAGGGCGCCGGGCCTGCTCCTCTATCCTGTGCCGGTGCCACACGAAGTAGCGATCTACGCAACGTCGGCACGATCGGCCGGCCTCTACGACCGTACGATCATGAGGGACGGTGGAGCGGAGCGCCAGATGGCCCTGCTCGCCCGCGCGCTCGCCGAGCGCGGACATTCCGTCGCGCACATCATCTTCCAGCCGACCGAGCCGACGACCCTCACCTACCCGGTGACGCTCGTCAATCGCGAGCAACGCTCGGCGAGCCGACGCCGGATCGTCCGCGGGCTGCTCGAGGCTCGCACAATCTGGCGAGCGCTGCGAGCTGCCGACGCCGCCGTCGTCGTGCTCCGCAGCGCCAGCCCGGTCGTCGGCCTCGTTGCGCTGTACTGCAGGCTGCGGCGCCGAATTCTGATCTTCTCGAGCTCCAACATCTCCGACTTCACGCTGGAGAGGATGTCGAGCCGGTGGACGAAGCTGGCCTACCGCCTCGGCCTGCGGTTCGTGACAGCCGTCGTCGTGCAGTCCGAGGATCAGCGCCTGCTCGCACGCCAGAAACTGCCGTTTCTTCCCAGGGTCGTGCACATCCCGAGCCTCGCGGACGCAATACCGCGGCAGCCCGGGGCCTCGCCTCCGCCGGACACGTTTCTCTGGTTCGGCCGCACCGTCCCCGAAAAACAGCCGCTGCGGTACGTGGAGCTGGCGCGCAGCCTGCCGGAGGCGCGCTTCACCATGATCCCGACCGACGTCGGCTTGTACCCGCAGCTCCACTCCGAGATCGAGGCAGCCGCGAGGGCGGCTCCGAATCTCGTCATCCTCGAGCCGCTCCCGCACGAGCAGCTCTCGCAACTGATCGCCCACTCCGTCGCCGTGGTGAACACGTCGACGCTCGAAGGCATGCCGAACGCGTTCCTGGAGGCGTGGCTCGCCGGGGTTCCCGTGCTCACGTATGAGTTCGACCCGGACGGCGTCGTCGCGGGGCGCTCGCTGGGCGTCGCTGCCGGCGCCTCCTGGAACCGCTTCGTGGCGGGAGCCCGCGAGCTGTGGGAATCGCGGTCGGAGAGAGAGGAGATCGCGCGGCGGGTGCGTGCGCACGTCGCCGAGACGCACTCGGTCGAGGCTGTCGGGGCGCGGTGGGGCGCTCTGATCGAGGAGTTGCAGCGCGATCTCTGACCGGGGCGAGGGTCAAGATCGAGCGGCGGTCGCCTCAGCACGCTTCGAGCGGCCCGAAGGCATCGCCAGGAACACCGCCTACTCCTTCGGCGTCCAACTCGCCACCTCCGTCTTCACGGCTGCGCTGACGCTGTACCTCGTTCGCGCGCTGGGGCCGCACGGCTACGGGCTCTTCGCGCTGGCGCTCGCGGTGGCCGGGCTCGTCTCGATCCCGGCCGACCTCGGCATCACGGGTTCCACAGGACGCTTCGTGGCGGAGGCGCGGACGGACCGCGTCCGGGCGGCGGGGGTCGTCGCGGACGCGCTCGTGCTGAAGGCGGTCGCGTCGGCCGCGACGAGCAGCGCGCTCTTCGCGACGGCCGGCTGGATCGCCGCCGGCTACGGCGAGCCCGACCTGGTGTGGCCGCTCCGCGGTGTCGCTGTCGCGCTCTTCGGCCTCAGCGTGATGTCGCTCGTCCGGGGCGTCTTCGTCGCGCTCGGCCGGATCTCGGTCAACTTCCGGCTCGTGCTCTCCGAAAGCGCGATCGAGACCGCCGCCAGCGCCGGACTCGTCCTCCTTGGGGCCGGCGCCACCGGCGCCGCCTTCGGCCGTGCCGTCGGCTACGGCTTCGGCGCCGCCTTCGGGGTGACGCTCGTGGCGTTGACGTTGGGTCGCCGTGCGCTCGCCTTCCGCGAGTTCCGCTGGGCGCGGGCGAAAGGGATTGCGGGCTACGCGGGCGTGCTCGCACTCGTGGACGGCGCGTGGTTCGCCTTCGGCCAGGTCGCCGCGCTCCTGATCGGGGCCTTCCTGGGAGCGGGTGCCGTGGGGGTGTACGCGGCTCCGATGCGGTTCGTTGTCTTCCTGGAATACGCGGGGTTGGCGGTGGCGAACGCGGTCGCGCCCAGGCTGGCCCGCGGCGGCGAGGAGCCGCCGGCGGTGGCGGCGTTCGTCGCCGCGATCCGCTACCTCATCGTCGCCCAGGCGGTCGTCGTCCCGCCGCTCGTCGTGTGGGCCGGGCCGATCACAGCCCTCCTGCTCGGGCCCGGCTACGAGGAGGCAGCCGACGTCCTCCGCGGCCTGTCCCCGTTCGTCTTCCTCTCGAGCGTCGCGCCGCTGCTCGCGATCGCCGCCAACTACCTCGGCGAGGCGCGGCGGCGCGTTCCAATCGCGTTCGCGACGCTGGGCCTCGACGTCGCGCTCGCCGTGATCCTCGTGCCCGAGATCGGCATCGTCGGGGCCGCAATCGCGACCTCGGCGGCGTTCACGCTCTACGTGGCCGGCCACCTCTGGCTCTGCCGCCGCCTGGTCGCGCTGCCGCTCCGTCCGATCTTCGTGACGGTGGGCCGCACGCTGTTGGCGGCGACGGCGATGGCCGGCGTACTCGCCGCGGCGGGCACGTCGGACCTGAGTGTCGCCGAGTGGGTCCTGGGCGGCCTCGGCGGCACGGCCGCATTCGTCGTCGTGCTCGTGATCACCCGTGAGCTCAGGCGGTCGGATGTCGTCGCAGTTCGGGCGGCGCTCAGTCGCGTGCGGTCGTAGCCGGGGCGGGCCTAATCGGCCGCGCGCGCCACCCGTGGGCCATGCGTCGGAGCGCGAGCGTTGACTGCACAGCGGTGACCACCGCGGCGCCGCCGCCGCGGCCGGCGATCATGCTCTCGAGGCCGGGATCCTCGGTTGCGAAGCGGTACTTGTAGCCCTCCCCGCCCCGGAGGAAGCGGTACTCCCGGACCCCGTCCGCGAGCGCCTCGCGCAGCGAGTGCACGAGTAGTACGAAGCCGACGGAGGCGTGGTCCCAGGCTGGGTCGCGCCCCATCTGGTAGTAGGACTCGCTGCCCGCGAAGCGGAATCCGTACCACGCCGCCGCCGGGCGCCCGTCGAGCTCGAGCAGCCAGAGTCGGGCCCAGCCCCGCTCGTGTGCGATCGCGGCGAAGCGGCGGTGGAAGCCCTCGCGCCGGCCGAAGTTGGTGGCTGTGTCCGCCCAGCGGGCTCGGTGGAGGGCGAAGAGCGTGTCCAGGCCCGCCTCGAGCTCGTCCTGGGTCCGGGGCGAGGTGTAGCGGAGGTCGTGAGCCTGCGCGAGCCGCCGCTCCAGCCTGCGGATCTGCTGGCGCAGGTTCGCCGAGCGGGCGGCGACGTACTCCTCCCACGTGTCCTGCCCGAAGCGCAAGACCGGGTTCCCCTCGGTCGCGATCCGGCGGCCTCCGAGCCGCGCGCTCCAGCCTTCTTTCGCGGGCAGCTGTTCCCCGAGGAGCATGGAAACGCCAGCCTGCTCGAGCAGGTGGAGGAACTCCGTGGCCACTGTCGACCGGAACGCGGGCTCGACGAGGGGGCCGAGCTGGTCGCCAGCGCCGTGGCCGACGAAGCGCAGGACGCGCAGGGGACGCCGTCGCCACTCGTAGAGGGGCAGGAGCCCCACGAGTCGCCCGTCGCCGTCGTGCGCGGCATAGGTCCGGAGCGGACGCCCATCCCCGAACGACCGCCACCAGCACGCGAGGAACTCCGGCGTCCCGAACACGTTCCCGCACCGCTCGGCCAGCGCCGACCACTCTGCCGTCCCGTGCTCGAGTGACTCCAGAAGTCGCAGCTCAACGCCGGCGCCGGCTCCGATCGCGAGCAGACCCCTGGCCGTCACTGCGTTTTCCTCCGAACGCGCCCGTAGGCACGCAGCGCCCGCTGCGCGACCGGCCGCCCGAAGCGGAACGCGGCGAGCTCTGCGAGGCCGGTGGGTCTCGGCGCGAAAGCCTGCAGGAGGAGCCGCTCGCGGACGCTGCTTGTCCACTCGAGCTTGTGCTGGTCGGCATCGCCGAGGAACTCGTAGCTGCGGGCACCGCGCTCGAACGCGCTCCGGACGACTTGACGGGTCAGCAACTTGCCGGGGCGGAAGCGCCCGTATGACTCGTCGTAGCCAGGCTTCAGGTGATAGACGACGCCGTCCAGCTCAAGGTCGAACTGGAACGCAATCGGCCGGCCGTCGACGGAGAGGAAGGCCAGGCGGAGCAAGCCCCGCTCTGCGGCCCACCGGGCGATGTCCGTGTAGAACGCGCGTGTCTCGGGTCGAGACACGATCGCCGTGCCGCCCCTACCCTTCCACCCAGACGCTTCCAGGCGGAAACCGGCTCCGAGCGCCTCTTCGAGCCCGGCCCTGCCGGTTTCCACGGTGAAGGAGACGGTGCCGGCCTCGTTCTCGAGCCGTCGCCACCGCCGCGCCAGCTCCTTGAGCATCGTGCTGCTCAGACTCGCTGCATGCGCGTCCCAATCGCCGTTGACGGGGACGTACGGCGACGCTTCCAAACGCCGGGTCAGCAGACGGTAGCCGGCACTCGTGGCGGCGCCTCGGAACGCCGACAGCGCGAGCCCGCCGCCGTCGAGGAAGCGCAGCTCGATGCGCCGAGGCCGGAGCGCGATCACGGCGTCGGCGAGCGCCCGCGCCGCCTCGGGGCTGTCGGCGACGATGTCGTACTCGGGTGTGTGCCAGTTGGTCGCGGAGCGAAGCGTCCCCCACCGCGCCTCCAGCGCGGCGACCGCGGCGAGGGCGCCGTCGCGCCGAAGCGCCGCGACGACCGGCCGGCCGCGGCCGAACGCCCTGTACCACGCGGCCATCCAGCCCGGGTGGACGAAGGGAGCTGCGCCGGTGCGCGCGGCAAGCGCGTTCCACTCGGCCTCCAGCGGCTCGACGCTGTCGTGAACCTCGGGCCGCAAGGCGCGTCGCGACGAACTGCGCCCGGCCGTCACGCCGCCAGTATACTCTCGTGTATCTGC
>Ga0136611_10000862_pt1 | contig 20556 bp, 27 predicted proteins | sample AntDrymUQ2232306_2_FD_106645 | JGI IMG/M metagenome (GOLD analysis project Ga0136611, IMG submission 106645) | Polar desert sand microbial communities from Dry Valleys, Antarctica - metaG UQ223 (23.06) | ecosystem: Environmental > Terrestrial > Soil > Desert | place: Antarctica: Dry Valley...
AGTTGACCCCTGTCCTTCTATCTGTTAAAATTAGCCAAAGTCAGCGTAAAAAGTCAGGAGACAGCTCATTAATCAGACCACCCGCTTGAATGGGACAATTCGAGCACCACAGTTACGTGTCATCGACGAGGACGGCTCGCAATTAGGCGTCCTAACCCGTCAGGAAGCACTTAATCTGGCCCAAGAACGTGATCTTGATTTAGTTGAGATTTCCCCTACCGCTGACCCACCAGTCTGCAAAATTGTCGACTGGGGTAAATACAATTACCAACGGACCAAGCAGCTCAACAAGAACAAACGCAGCGCCAAAACCCTAGAGGTCAAGCAAATGCGGTTTGGGTTGAAAATAAGCGAGCACGACCAGGGTGTCAAAATCCGTAAAGTTACCGAGTTTTTAGAGACGGGCCACAAGGTAAAGCTAACCGTGTTCTACCGGGGACGTGAGCTGGCTCATAAAGAACTTGGCTTTAAACTAGCCGACAGGATTATCGCTGACTTCGGTGAAACAGTCGTCGTAGACCAACCGCCGCAACTAGCCGGCAAACAATTAAGTTTTGTTATAAGGAGTAATGTAAATGCCAAAGCTAAAAACCCATAGCGGAACCAAAGACCGCGTCAGAATCACTAAGAACGGTAAAGTCCTACGTGGCCACGCCATGAGCGGACATTTTCTGTCTCACAAAAGCGCTGCCCGCAAGCGCCGTTTTGCCATTGCCACCCAAGTGGTCGGCCGAGCCGCCAAAAACATCAAGTTGAATTTAGGAGTCTAACATGCGCGTAAAAAGAGGCGTTGCCACCCATCAGAAACACCAAAAAATCCGAGCTGCCACCAAAGGCATGACGCGGTCCAACCGCTCCAGCATTAAGCGCGGCAAACAAGCCATTACCAAAGCCTTAGAAAACGCTACTCGCGACCGCAAGGACCGCAAGCGAACATTCCGCGCTCTGTGGAACACCCGCATTAACGCGGCCGCCCGGTTGAACGGCACCACTTACAGCCGCTTTATCGCAGCCCTAAAAACTGCCAATATCACGCTTGACCGCAAGATATTGAGCGAGCTGGCCGTCAATGAACCGGCCGTTTTTACGGCGGTTGTCAAAGCCAGCCAAAAATAACCCATAAAAAAGACCCTCATTCATACGAATCAGGGTCCTTTTTTATGCCAGATTATCTATAAGCCGGGTTTCGTATGCCAGTTTTTAGGCTGACACTGCCGATCATCTATCTAGTCCAGCAGTTGCCCGCTGGATCGAGCGGTTTTAATAGCGCGCTACCTGCTAGGGAACATATATGGCGGCGCACTTCCTTGCAGCAGACAGGGTTTACCTACCCGCCTGGTCACCCAGGCCGGTTGTGGGCTCTTACCCCAACTCGTTTCACCTTTTCCCTATTGCTAGGGTAGTTTCGTTTCTGTGGCACTTTCCCTAGGGTTACCCCCGGTTGCGGTTAGCAACTGTCTTCCCCATACGCTGCCCGGACTTTCCTCTTGCATATAATGCAAGCGATCAGCCGATAACCTGACCATCCAATTATACCCCACCAGCCAGATTAACGTAAAATGTATTCAGTATTTGTTACAACAATATGTGTGATTTGTATCTGTTGCGAAGGCATTTTTTGTCTTAGTTATCAGCCAGAACGAAGCCAAACATGGCACTTTTTTAACTGTCGACAGCCAGATACTCCGTAGCGGCTACGCTGTGCATGACACCAGACTTTAACATTAATCATATGAACGGTGGAAATATTAGGCATTCAATAACTGGCAAAGTTAACGTGAACACCGTTCCAGTAAATACCTTCTGAGTTGTCGCTGCGACCTGCGGCTAAACTGTTGCCGTCACCATCTCTATACGGCAAGAAAAGAACTTCTGTATCAGCACCAAGCTCTGACGCCGTCATTTCAATTTGTTCAAGATAAGTCCACTCTTCAAATGAACCTCTGCGCTGGCGATAGAGAGGGTTTGCCCGCTCACTTTCACGATATGCAACAAGCAATTGAATAGGGCCGTCCAACTCGCCGTCTTGCCTAGTTGCTTCATACCTAAGCCCAGACATCTGGCTATTGATTGGACTTTCTTTACGGGTAAAGTGGTGGGTTTGGCTGACGGCATCATAGTGAGAAACGAATTGTGCCGTACTGCCGTCTTTTCGCTTTGCAAAGCCAGCCACACCCGTACAACCCGCAAGACTACTAGTCACAATCAGGCCTTTTTCGCCAGGTTCTAAGTTCAAGCGACCCGACTTGTTCATGTCCACATAGGCAATACCGTTTTCGTCCAAGTGCATCTCTGCTTGCCCTCTGTCGGCCAACCCTGTTGCTGCAAACCCAATTTCTTTCGATAACCAGCTGCGACGAATAGCGTCAGGCGTGATGACTCTTTCTCCGCGTGGTGGTGTGGTGATTTCGGCAATGCGACTAGATTGTGTCATTCAGCAAGTATTTTAACACTAATTATTATATTTGTCAATATATCTATGCCTGATATGCGCGGACTTGAGCAATATAAATATTAGCTTTGAGGAACAAGAATAGTTGAAGGATCAAAATTACGCTGGCCCATAGCAGCGTATAGACCTGAAGCGGTAAGTTTTAAATCTAAGCCCTTCCATTTTTCACCAAAGCCAAATGCTTCAGCGGTGGCATCAAGTACAAGAGCTTGCTGCTTTGGATCAACAATTTCACCCCAATAGCCATTATCAGCTTTTAGACCAAGGTCTATACGCACACCGAGGATCTTCAGAAATCCATCCTTGCAAACCATAAGTCTTTCAACTTGACCAGTAGCATCTAACTCGAGATTTATTTGGCCAAGAGTATCCCACGTACTACTAACCCATGCAGTCAGTTTAGCACCTACTTTTGTAGCGTCTTTTTCCCTTACATCTAGCTTTACATGACCACCTTCTATGGCCGCCATACGACCTTCCGTATAAACATCAAGGTTGCGAGCCGAAGGATTAACGTGTGCGCCTGTACGAATGCGTGGGATATAATCAGGCTCAAATTCTGATACCGCAGCAGGCTGTATAACGGACTCTGTGCCTCTACCGAAAATGTTAACAGATGAGAGTACCCTTCCGTCTGTTAAGCTAATGTCTCGTCCTGAGAGAACAGAGTTAAAGGAAGGCACATTATGAAAAGCTCCACAGTTACAACTAATAAGTCCACCATAGCTAGAAGCATGACGACTTTCTGTCATTACCCTGCCTGTTTCTGAGTCAACAATTTTGACCGCTTGGTAGCCCTCAGGATAGGCAGTCATTTCTAAATGTTGTGGGTGTCCACCGGCCAGTTCTGTAATGACTTCATCTGTAACAATTCCACCGCTGCGCTCAAATTTACCTATGGTGCCTAGGGGCGCGGTGGGGCGCACCCAATCGCTACCAGGAATTTTACCTTGCTCTACGGCCTGATCCCACGATACTAGACTAGCGACTTCACTCATCAAATAAATCTCCATTTAAAGAATTGAGTTAAATAATAACATAACTTGCAAATTAATGCAAGATTTCTTATTGTTGTTTCAGTTCGCTCATTAGCTGATCGTACTTCTTAATTGAATCGACGGTCATTTCATGCTCAATGCTATCGCCATGAGCGTTGATTGCGCGCTTATACGTGAGACTGCTCACCCCGTTTACTAACCTAATTCGCGTAACCGGATCACCGACTTTAAATGTTTTGAAACTATCGCTATTTAATAGGAATACTTTATCCGACTGCTCTACTGGATCGGATTTTGAGTAAGCTAAACTACTTAGCTTTGTCTCAATTTCGGCTCTATCTTTAATACGGAATTTACTTTCGACTTCAATCATATCTACAGTTTAACAGGCATACCTTTGTAGAGAAAAGAGAGTAGTTATTTGACAATTATCTAATACTGTAGTATAATGTAGTCTAAATTACTAGGAAATAGGAGTATAACCAATGAGTTATGTCTCTACTGAGTCGGGTGTTGTTTTGGGTTTCGGAGGTACAAATGCGCGTGTTGGTATTTGCCATGAGGGTGACGTCGAGGGCTTCACTTCAGTAGCAACCCCCGAACGCCCACGGGAGTTTTTCGGCTGGATGGCTCGCCAAATACTGAATGCGGCTGATATGGGTAACTCTTGGCTTGTTGCTGGCTTCCCGGGGCCAGTTAGCCCTGATGGTAGGTTGGCAGGCCCTATGGCTAATGTACCAGGACTCGCAAATGAGCAATACGACCTCGCAGAGGAACTTGACGCCGCCGACCCAGCGGTAGGACGGTTACTTCAAGAAAATTTTACGTTAGTGGCTGTCAATGATGGCGAGCTAGCGGCTCAAGCTACGGCCGACAGAATTGGTAAGTACGGCTTCGGCAGAACGGCTGCGCTTATATTCGGCACGGGAGTCGGCGCAGGTATTGTTGACCGTGACCGTTCGTATGATAATGTTTGTCGTGCAGACAGGAGTAACCCTACAGAAATTGGACATATCCTCAGGAGTGGCAACCCCTTAGACACATTTGAAAATGCCATTTCAGGACCAGCTTTGATGCGAACCTATGGTAAAGACGCGCGGGAATTACCTGCCAATCATCCAGCTTGGAAAATAGTAGGTGAGTCCGCAGGCCGCTTGTCTACTATTCTTGGAGTTATGAATGGCGTGGAGCTGGTAGTGCCCTGTGGTGGAGCTGGTAGTGCCCTGTGGTGGAGTTGGAGCTGGCGCATCAGATAAGTACGGCCCTCATCTCCGCGACATGATTGATACATACCGCGAGTATGGGAATGGTGCGCAGAAGCTTTTCCTACCTGAGATTGTCCTCGTACCGCAAGAAGACGCCCAGATATTTGAGATGTTCGGTGGTGAAGGCGTAATGCGTGACTTTACCACGCGAAGCGCTTAATAATACGTCCTGAAAATCCTAGAAGCTTTCACCAAAGTTGCTATAAGCTCTTCATAAGTCGCAAATGCATTGTATGAAAGTAACCGTTTGAACAGGCTATCATGAACACAAACACAATTCAGAAACAGGCGGGGGTACATCCCAAGGGAACCCACTCACCCCTTACACCGAGTCAGCAGCGGTTCATTGAGCTATCTTGATGCAGATAGCCCTATGTTCGGTAACTGCTGCCGCTCGGCGGTACGAGCGGTCTATTCTGAGGGGACGGCAAAAAATTTTCTACACCTAAAAACCGCGTATGACAAGATGAAAGCTGGCTCGACGGTCGAAAATGACGTGCTACACCACATTTTGTTTTTGAACCTACGTGCAAACAATGAGAAAGTGGACTCTAAACTCTAGCACGAGCCGTTCGCCAGCCTGGTGAAAGCCACTGAATTACAGCATTGTCAAGCGATACCTCAAATTGGGAAGATCGGCCGTTTATTGCACCGAGGCACAGATTAAATGCTAACCCGTTCACCTAGAGATGGTGACCCTGGGGAAACTCCTTAAGTATTAACCAATAACAAGCAGAACCTGATTTAGTAGAGTAGAGGCTGGTATATTTTTGACTAAATAATATTTTTGTGGTATTTTAATGTTTGAATATAAGGTCTGGCTGTTGTTTTGATGCGAAGCACTGAGAATTTACTGGTTGCAAAATTTGGTGGTACTTCTATGGCGCAGCCAGAGCGAGCGGCAGCACAGCTTGAATATGAGCAAAACGCAGTCGATATTGTAGTGGTTTCAGCTCCTGGAACCGATGGAGAATATTCGACAAAAACTACCGACATGCTCCTAGGTTACAAGGCCCGCCATTACAGTAATGAAGAAATCCAGCGTCGGTACGAGCGTATTCTGACTTGTACAGCTATGGTTGATGACCCAGGTAGTCTTGAGGTTGTGAGTGGAATCCCATCCGATTTAGGTGTGTGGGCCTCACGCAACGATCCCGTTGAAGCATTAGGAGAGTATTGGAGTGCCCGACTTTTTGCATCTAAGACTGGTCGCGAGTTTGTTGATGCTCGTGAGATTATCCTATTTGATAGCAAGGATAAGTTAGACGAAACCGCAACTTTCGCAGCAGTACGTTCACGTCTCGGCAATGGCCGGAAGTATGTAGTGCCCGGCTTCTACGGCTCTTGTCCCGACGGGAGCATTCAAACATTTGAGCGTGGCGGATCAGACATAACGGGGGCAATTATTGCTAAAGCCCTGAAAGCCGACGCCTACCATAACTGGTCAGACGTAGCTGGCTTTATGACAGCCGATCCCCGCAAGGTCCCAGAAGCACGTTTGCTAAGCAGGATTACATATCGAGAAGCACGAGAACTGGGTAATGGTGGAAGCGAACTTTTGCACCGCACGGTCATTAAGTATCTAGGCGGTACCGGTATAAAAACCGTGATGCGTAAGACGTTCGGTGCGCTAGGTAACGCTGGTACAGAAATCGTTGATAGTCGGGCATGGCAGTGGCAGCCAATTATAGGCGTGACAGGTCGTGCTGATTTGATCGTACTCAACCTTCACGAGTTTGGACTTAACGAAGGAATTGGCGAGACACTAGATGTTATTCGGGCTCTTAAGGAAGCAAAGATACCATACGAACACAGTAACGACGCAACTGATGATGTCTCGATTTACGTTAATCGACAGCATAGGGACGGCGTTAAGGCGATTGCTAAAGCACTGCGCCGATCAGGAAGAACACTCCAAATAAGCAACGCTGGTCTAATTCACGTTGTCGGGGAAGGTCTTGCACAATCCGGCAGTAGTTCTCGTTTTTGGGCTCTTGGAGCAGTCAGTACCGCTTACTATAATGCTGCCTTGGAGGGCATGGGTGTCAGCGATGTCGGTGGCAGTGCCACACAGACGCTGTTTGTCCGTCCACAAGCAGTTGGCAAGGCAGTAGGCCTGGCTCATCAAGCACTAGAGCTCGACAAAATTAAATAATAGTCTAGGCCGTTTTGGCTAAGCTACGGCGCAGTCGAGAGTAGTCGTCAAGCATAGTGTTAACTGTTGGAGCAGGTCCAGCACCAGGCCCAAAGCCCGTAGAAATGATGCCATCGCCCTCTTTTGGACCAAGACCTATGATCGCGCCATTACCGGGACCTGCAATCTGCCCTAAAGTGCTAAGTATGCCGGAGTCAACATTTTGGAAGCCGCCGACGATCTGAAATCCATCACACTCCTTATCAAATCCACCGATAATATCTTCCTCAGCAGGATCAATAAGCTCATGAAATTTCTTTGCGTAAATTGACACGATAAAGCGCCGCACCTTTGCCTCACGACCAACGCGCTTGAGTTCATTTTTAGTTAGTTCAAATCGCAGGTCTTTCCAATCTAATAACTCGTCACCACCAAGGCCAAGATGATTGAATAAAATGGCTGTCTTTTTAGGGATATCGCCTTCGGCTTCACCTTTTACAACTTCATCAAATGATTCACTGCCAGGCTCAGCATAGCCAAGATGCACAGCCTGATCAACGGCCTGTCCACGAGACAGAACAGCCGTACCATCACCCCGTGGACCAATCATGCTCATAATATAAGAAAGTGTGCCGTTTAGAGCTAAGTGTATTTGTGTAACGTTAGCCGGGTCTTCCCGCGTGTATAGACGTATGGCTTCTACTAAACGAGTACCTCCACCAACAGTAGCGGTTATGCCAAGACGGCTGAAGTCTTCAGATGCTGCCCTAAGCTCCGCAAAGTTATTAGCAATAGCCCCCTTTTCGGCGGTTACTGCTACCTTGCCACGACCTAAAATATGACTGATGTGCTCCATGGCAACTACACCATCGTTAGTAGAAGGTGTGGCTAAGAAGTTAAAGTCAGGGAAATCCTCATCGGGAATTGCGTCCAAATTATGAAAGCGAGAGGGAGTTTCAAGATCAGGCTCCCATGTCCCGCGGGAGTTAACGACATAAACAGGCTTTGGATTTAAACCAAGACGCGCTGAAACCTCCGGCTTACTAACCTGAGCCAGAATCTCAGAACCTATTAAACCCGCACCCGTTAAACTCCATGAAGCTAATTCAGGCATACTGTCGCTATCTCCTAGTTTTGCCAATCATACCCTTAAAAGACTGTAATAGCAAGTAGGTTGAGTTACGCTGCACAATCTATCTCCATACCAGAGAAGGCTCAAATTTTCCTAAATGGTCGAGAAGAAGAGACGTCCTTTGAACAACTAATGGCTGACCTCGCCGAGTGGTTTATAGATAATCCGTTACCATCGTGGCGACAGCAGATGGTCACTGCCGCAAAGACACCGTACATACAGGCTTACAGGTACTAATTATGTATAGCTAGAAGGTGTTTGAACTAGATTACTGTTTAGCGTCGAACTGTGAAGATAACCGATTGGCTTCGGCTTGGCTCTCAAATACGGCTACTGCACCGATAACCATTTCAAACATAGGGGTATGTAACTCACTAGGGAACTTACCGACTTGGCTCTCGACAAAGCCTACCAGTTCAGGATTTTCGTCTAAGAGCCGTTGTTTGACCTCTTCGAGGTGGCTACCCCAGCTTTCTCGAGTTGTGTAGTTTTGCCACATAGCCCCAACGGTAGAAGCCTCTACGACTGGCAAGCCTTTTGAAGTTTCTTTAGCCATAATTAATAACTCGTACGACTTTCTTTAACCTTATGCACTGGCAAGAGGTCTTCATTCTCCGCACCAACCCACGGTATTTGTTTTGCGGGCTGGTATTTATAGCCTCTGGGAACGTGGACAACATAGCCGTCTTTAGTCCTTTCAACCTTCATCTGAACTGTACCGCCTGTGTCTCTATGAAAGGTATAGCCACCGTTTAGGAAACAAAAGCCTTCTTTTGTAACCGCCATAGCCCACGGCACTGTATAAGCCTCTTTGCCTACTTCCATTTGCCCGAGGGTGTCTTTCTCTATAAACTTTTCGGGTAAGCGAGCGGTCTTAGGCAGTCTAGCCACTTCGCCGTCAACAATTTCACCCGTAACTACTTCGCCAACGGGGGCAATATCGCCCGTGAAAAGCTCAACTTCCGAACCTACACTTACTTCGCTACCAGCACCAAGTCGCCCTAAAGCAGAACGAACCATACGGCGGAAACCACCGCCATTTTGCCCTACAAACTCAGGACTAAAGCCGTCTGTCTCACTCATAATTTAAACATTGTACATTATTTACATCATTCTGTCAATAATTAACCTGTTATGACCTGAGGACTTATAATAGTAGTATGCCCGTGAGTAAAAAAGCAGGTCGCCCCAAAGCCACCGACAAGCCCGACGTTGTCAGTATATTAGTTACCTCGTTTCATAGTGGTATGACCGTCCGTGAAGCCTGCTGGCAATCTGGTATATCACACGAAGCCTATTACAGCCGTTTGCGGTCGGACGGGCAATTTGGTGTTACAAAAGATAAAAGAACAACTCCACGGACTATTAAAGCTGGTAAAAGTTCGGTATCCAAGATGTTCCACGACCCCTTTTATTTCGGTACGCTTGTCCAGGCTAATCAGACTGTTGATTTACGCACCATATACGACTTTGTGCCAATGATTGACGAAGATACCTTTAACCAAGTTCAGCTACTAAGCCAAGGTCGTACTAAAGATAAATATAGTACCAAACGGGTTACATTTTACCCATTGCACGCATTTGTATACTGCTATATATGTAACAGCTCGAAACATATGATTGTTGGCAAAAACAAAAGTGGTAGTGGTCATTATAAACTTAGCTACCGATGCGATAATCAAGAATGTACGAGAAAACCCAAATCTATGGCTGCACATAAAGTGTTCGATTCAATATACGACCGGCTAGCCAAACTAGAACTTACCGATAATGCCTATAACCTGTACAGCAAACAGCTCGACAGCTTAACTGATGAAAAGGTGATAACTATTAAACAAGAGGTTATGAGCCACCGTGGGGCGTTAGCACATATAAAAAAGGAATAAACGAGCGGGCATTAGGTATTGGCACGTTAGATAAGGCGTCCCCTATCTATAAAGCCAACGAAAAGATGATTGGTGAGCTATCAGCCCAACAGGTCGAACGTGAACTAAAAATTGAAACGCTAGAACAAAAAGTGGCAAATCCCCGCCAAATCAAACTAACCAAAATTGAGTTTTTGAACGTGGTCAAAACAGCGGCTGACAAGATGAAAGCTGGTTCAGCAATCGAAAAAGACGCTTTATGCCGCATTTTGTTTTTGAACGTACGTGTAAACAACGAAAAAGTGGTTAGCTACCTCTGGCGGGAACCGTTTGCCACACTTGTAAAATCGGTCGAAAACTCACTTGGTCGAGAGATAACGAGTGCCCTCGAACTGTATAGTACGATTTTTGATAACATCAAGCCAATTGAGTCAGCTAATATCGAACTTGCCGAAATCTTAATTGTGAATGATACTGTAAGTAGTAATGTAAGACTGTAAGAGGATAGACGTTATGGATAGCAACCACTTAGACACTACGGATGCTTTAAACGATGCGGCTCAACAATACCCAATTGAGGACTACGCAGACACCTCAAATCCGTCTATGGTTTATGACACTGATGGTGAGCCAATCAACCTCAATGATGATGGCTCTAACACTATAAATAAGAACAGCTAAATACGCCTCGAACCGTACTAGCTAAAAACCTATAATTTAATCTCTTTTGCGTCTCTAGTGGGGCTAAGGGTGTACTGTTTGAGATTACTATTACGATTGACATTAAACTGAGCTACATATGCTTGATCGTAAATAGTTGCCGCTTGACCCTCAAGAGATGAGGCTTTATCAATATCAGCATGAATTAGAGCTTGCTCTCTATCCGTAAACACGCCTATACGAGCGAACTCATTAGAGCCATACTTTTTGTTAAGCTCTTTACCTAATAGGGTTAGCTTATCCTCACTGACATCCTCCGGGCTGATTATCACAGCTTTACCAGCATTGCCAAACTCTTTTACTATCTCATATTTAGGTGACTCAAGTTGTTTGATCGTCTCTGTACGTGGCTCTGGCTTAGTCTGAGTTATTGTCTCGGCATTATTGCCGGCTTGTTGCTGAGCCTCTTGCTCAGGCTTAGGAGTAGCCAAAAAGCCTATAAAGGTAATTAATAAAAACGCAATAATTACTGATTTAACTTTGTGCTGTTTAATCCAATCCATTACATATACTTTCTGTTTAGTTTATATCTGTAAATATACATTACCAATCAACAAAGATAAACAGTTAGTTTATGTAACTATCTGTTTATAATTTCTACGCTTATTGTATGCACAATACAAATGAGCAAAAACTAATGAAAGCCTTTGGTAAACGAGTCGCAGAGGTACGTAAAAGTCGTGGCGTTACTCAGCAACAGTTAGCCGAGCAAATCAGCATGAGCGTGGTTGCAATAGCCTATATAGAGACTGGCAAGCGATGGGCTAGACTCGGTACACTCAGTAAAATCGCCAAATGCCTCAAGGTTGATATAGCCGAGTTGTTTAAGGGGCTATAGGCTCTGCAACAGTTAGCGACATTATAAAGTGCTTGGATACCGTACCGCCAAAATCTTTATTGATTAAAGTCTCAATACCTTCAAGAAAGCCTAGCCTCTCATTCTCAGATAACGCAAGCGTTGGTGAGTAAGTGTTGATTAACTGTGTGTACTCGCTTGCGGTGTACTTTATTACCATTGGAAAGCGGCTAAAGTCAGTGAGTTTAAACAGCTTATCATCTAATATGGTGGGTTGCACGTCGGTTGGCAGTGGCAATTTTGGCTTATCCTTACCATCGCTTGTATAGTATTGATCATATACCGACTGGCTGGCATCAAAAAACGTATCGCCCTGCTCGTCAGAGACATGGTTAGTGTGAATTATGGCTAAATGTCCGCCTACGTTCAACAAATCGTGGGGCTTTACATACCTTAACTCTGGTTTAATCCAATGAAAGGCTGTGGCTGCAAAGACTAGATCAAATGAGTGGGTTGGTAAATCAATGTCCTCAAATGCCCCTGTTACCACACTTACTTTATTGTAACCTCTAAGCTCATGCCGAGCCACCTCTGCAAGATCGTTACCCAGCTCTACAGCGGTAATCTCGTAACCTTTATCAGCAAGTGGTTTTGTAGCCTGACCAGTGCCAGGCCCTATCTCTAAAAGCTTAGCCCCTTTTAACACGGCTGTAGCTTTGACAAGCCTATCAAATAGAGCGTCAGGGTAACGTGGTCGGGCTTTATTATAGAGAGCAGCTATTTGATCAAAAGTGTGTTTATTTTTTATATCATCCGCAGTGAGCCGACTCACGAGCTTGCAGACTCTTTTGCAGGCATCTCAGTAGTGACCCAAGCATCATCGGTAATGCACTGATATATAGTTTTATCGTACTCTTTGTAGCCACTACCGTTTTTAGCGTTATTAGAGAGTGACCAACTTACTCTTTTCATAGGCTTATTACATACTGGGCAGTTCATAAACTTATTGTACTACGTATTACAGTCTATAATAAAAGCAAATACAGTGAGGATACAGTGGGAAATCAAGTACAACAAAATCTTAAATCATGGCAGAAAGGCCAATCTGGTAATCCTGCTGGCAGGCCTAAGGGTGCTCGCAATTTAAAGACAATCGTTAGAGATTTGCTCAATGATCGTGATGCATATAAACATTTGGATATTGAGTATACGCATCAAACCCTTACGCCTATTGAGGCAATCATTTTGGCACTAACTCAAAAAGCACTGAGCGGCAGTGATCAAGCCGCATCAATACTGTTAAAGCATTACGCAATTGGCGAGGACAAACTAGCTAATGATGATTTACTAACCCGTACTCCGGTTGCATTAGTCCAGTTTATTGGCGATGATGATTCAACTAGTCAAGTCGATTATCAAGTAGCGACCTCATGAGCAACATAGATGCACTCACACAGGTTTTTGAGATGCTCTCTGCATCACGTCAAGCCGACATAGAGGCATATAACCCCGAGAATGTGCGTTATGTCCTCTACTCTCGTAAGTCTACAACTGATGAGGGTCGCCAAGAAAAGAGCATCGGTGATCAAATAGCTGATTGTCTAGATCGTGTTGTAAAGCCTAACAATATTGTTTTGACCGATGCGGATATAATTGAGGAAAAGGGCTCAGCTAAAGAGCCGGACATACGACCAAAGTTTAGGCAAATGCTCAATGATATCAAGAGGGATAAGTACGATGGCATCATTGCATGGCACCCTGACAGGTTAGCACGCAATATGAGAGAGGCTGGCGAGATAATTGACTTACTCGACAAAGGCATTATCAAAGATTTACGATTTGCAACATCCGCCTTTGAGAACAGCCCTACAGGCAAAATGCTACTCGGTATATCTTTTGTCCTCTCTAAGCAATACTCAGAGCATTTGAGCGAGATGGTGAGCAGAGGTAACCGTCGGATGACCGAAAAGGGCTTATTCATTGGTAAATACAAACATGGCTATGCAATCGAAAAGGATGGTTACTTATACCCTGACGGTAATAACTACTCAGTCATAAAACAAGCTTTTGATATGCGTATCGATAATCAATCTCAAGCCGATATACAGCGTTACTTGAACTCTCGTAAAGACTACCGCACACAACGCAAGAACGGTGATGCAAGACCTTATGTCTGGGATAAGGACAGCGTGTCAAAATTGCTGCGAGATCCATTTTACTGTGGAGTTTTACTATATGGCACTACACCATCAATGCTTAGAGAACAGTATGACTTTACTCCCGCCATAAGCCCAGAGGATTTTTTACTAATTAATAACGCCTCCGGATTTACATCTAAGGTATTTAAATCGGCTCGTAGCACTCCGAGAGCCGGAGTTAAAGCCAATTTATTACGAGGCATTGTTACCTGTTATCACTGTAAAAAGCCCTTTTCATCGGGCATCACTATTAAGTCTAATGGCGAACGCTATTATCGTTATCGGTGCGAGACATCAAGCTGTGAGATGCACAATAAAGGCCCTAGAGCTAAGGTTGTTACGGATTATGCAATTGATTACTTAGCAGAGCACCACTTTACTACTAAAAATAACTACGAGCATTATCAAGTTGAGGTTAGCACAAATATAGTTAAGCGTAAAAGTGAGTTGAACTCATTGGCTGCCTCGCTTAACCGAGAGTTACAAGAGCTTACCAAGAGCTACGAGAACGCAAAAAGGATAGCAGCCGACCCTCAAAGCCCTCTAGCCAAGCATTACGTTGGTGACCTAGATACTACCCAAAGCAAAATTGAGCAGACTAATAAACTGATTAAGGCTAATCAAGTTGAAAAGGATAGTCTAAAGACGCTTGTGCTAACCTATGAAAAGTATCTCGAACTTTTTAGTAATGTATCTGTTATATTGCGGTCAAATAGCAGTATTGAGGTACTTAATAAGATACTGTCCAAATTCTACTCGAACCTTGAAATTAAAGGTGAATTAATACCGCCAAAAATGGCTGTTACTAGATGGAAAGTATCAAGCCATGTGCTTAGGGAACCTTATAAAACATTTGATAAAAACAATGATTTCGATCTTGGTCGGGGTGACAGGACTTGAACCTGCGACCTCACGGCCCCCAGCCGTACGCGCTACCAACTGCGCTACACCCCGTCAAAAGCCAACACAAATGGCCCTAAATATGCCCGTATAAATAAAAGCTAGGCGGACCGCTCATGACAACCTGGTAACAAAGTCCAGGTGGGTATTCGCACGGCAAAACCACAGTAATGCCAGAATATTGAATTCCCTAATGATAAGCATTCAGATTATCATTAAGAGCGACCCGTATCCCCTAGCTATAGCAGTATAAACCACATCGGGCCTAATTTTAAGCCTTGAAATCTATAACAAAAAGCGTACTACGCCAGTAATAACATTGCTGAGTGACTCCCGGAAAGGTTCTACAAACAGCACCAGCCCAAATACAATGAATATGCCGAACTGTTCCAGGCTGGCCATAAAGTCTTTGACGGCGTCGGGCGCAAAGGCGTACAGCACCCGCGATCCGTCCAGGGGTGGAATTGGGATGAGGTTGAACACAAACAGGCTGACATTAATAAAAGTGAATATCGTAATCATGTTGAACACGGCCGGGTCGTTCAAAAAAAACTTGCTGGCGGCCGCACCGATTATGGCCAGCACCAGGTTGGAAAGCGGGCCGGCAAAGGCTATCATAGCCGCTCCAAACTCCTCAAACTTAACCCGAGCCGGGTTGAACGGCACCGGTTTGGCCGCCAAAATAGGCGCACCCAGGGTAACCAGCGTAAAAATAGGTAGCAATACAGTGGTAAACGGGTCTATGTGGCGCAGCGGATTAAAGCTGACCCTGCCCTCCTCGGCAGCCGTGTCGTCGCCAAGCTTTAGGCCAGTATAGGCATGCATGGCCTCGTGAATTGTCAGGCCGATTAATATGCTGATGATACTGACTATAAGCGTGGTGGGGTCGAGGTTGAATTGCATCTTAAATAGTATAGCAGTTACCAGCCGTATTATTGACTATTTACAGATTAAAAGTTACAATAGCTGGGAGCAAGCCCCTATCAAAGACAGATTAAGGATATTTAAATGCAAAAATGTGAACTCACCGGTAAAGGCAAACAATTCGGCAACAGCATTAGCTTTAGTCAGCGCCACACCAAAAAGGTTTGGAAGCCCAATCTTCAGAACAAGACTATTGTAGTTGACGGCAAAAAAATCTCTATGAAAATCAGCACACAGGCCATCCGTACACTCAAGAAAAAAGGCATAATCACCTAGTCTGCTCTGTTAATATAAAAAACCGGCTGCAATAGCCGGTTTTTTATTGGGCTTTGGCAATGCCAACCTACAACTTACTGGCGCTCCAGCACCACCAGCTTGGTCGTTTCGCCGAATTCACTGCCCTTTAGTTTGAGTTTGGACATGGTTTCGTGAGGTTCCAGCGCAAATGTTTTGATGGCTTCGTCGAGTGGTGACTGTGGCACCTCATAATTTATAGCGTCATCGGCGTAATGAGTTGGGATGACCACTTTGGGATCAATTGATTTTATGATTTTGAGCGCGCCCAAGGCATCGAGCGTATAACCGTTGCCGCCGACCGGCACAATTAACATGTCAATAACACCGATGGCCTCCAACTGGATGTTGCTAAGATCCGGGTAAATATGGCCGACGATGGCAATTCGAACATCTTCCAGCACCAACCGGTAGATGGTGGCTGAGTGCTTGCCCTTTTCGTCCATGTGGCTGCGGGCGGCAATCCCCTGGATGGTTACACCGGAAACTTCGTATTCGCCGGGGCCGCCGATGGCTATTTTATAACCGCTGACCGGGGTAGCGCCATTATCAAAGGTATTGATCAATATATCATCGGCTTTAACTGGGGACTTTAAGCCGTATTGGCTGAGGTTGTCATCAATCGTAAGGCTGGCCTTTTTGGTGCTAATGCGCACACAGTTAGCGCCGTAAAACTGTAATTCCATGGTATTTACTCCTCGACCGCGGTCGGTTTATCGAATATTTGGTGCTTGTCGATTAATACCTGCATTTTGGATTTGGTGACCAGGCTCAAAAACCGGTCATTAACCCGCCGCCGGTAAGTGAACTCGTCCGGGGCCATGACCGTGAAGCGGATTACCCTGCCCTCGCGCAGTTCTAAATCGGCGACGTATTTGTTGAGCTGGGTTTGGTTGATATCGCCAACTATCAGCATGTCGGTGCCACTCAGTTCATCGCGGGTAAAGACGCCGGTTAGCAGGGCCAACTCGACATTGCCTAGTTGTTTCATATCGACGCTATTAGCATCCGGTTCGGCATTGGCCACCGGGCTAAGCCCGCCGCCGAATATTTCGGCCAGTGGACCGTAAAATTGGTATTTCTGGTTGACTTCATAGTAAAGCCGGTTGTTGTTGGTGTCGGACGATATGATGCCGATGCTCAGCAAGTTGGCCAGCTCGCGGCGGACGGAATTAATTTGCTCATCAATTTTGCGGGTAATTTCGCGGACGTAAAATGACCGGTTGGGGTTGCTGTAAAAAAGTTGTAGTAATTTTACCCTGGTCTTGGACCCAAACAGTTGTTCAATCATGCTTATATTGTAACAGATAAGGTGGTAACTACTACAGGCTTTTGTTCAATAGTGTTGTGACGGAGTCTACAATTTCACCACCGTTAACATGCCACTGAATAAGCAGGTTACGTTTGAACCATGTTTTTTGGCGCTTGGCCAAGGCCAGGTCGTTTTCAATGAAAGATTGACGGGCCTGGGGTAGTGAGGCGGGCCCGTCAATGTGTTCATGCAAGGCTTTGTAGGCCGGAGCCTGCAGCCCGGGTGCGTCCCAGCCGTAGCTTTTGGCTAGCTTGATGGTTTCGGCCAGCAGGCCGGCGGCCAGCATTTGATCGGTTCGGTTTTGAACCCGTTGTTCCAGGTTTGGCTTATCGATCAAGAGTCCAAACACGTGGGCGTCCGGGCGCATGGCTGATTTGTGGGGGACGGCGCCGTTGGTTTCGATGGCCCGGATAAGGTGTACCGGGTTGCGTTGGTTGGACGGCAAAGCCAAACCCTTGGCCTTCAGTTCAGCCTGTAACTGCTCGACCGACAACTGCTGCAACCGGCTGCGAACAGCCGGACTGGCCGGTGGCAAAAACTCATAGTCAAACAGCACGCTATCAATATACAAGCCACTGCCGCCAACCAGTATGGGCAATTTGTTCGTATTTTGTACATTTTCAATTACTTGCAGGGCAGTGGTTTTAAACCGGGCGGCGCTATAATATTCGGACGGTTCAATCAGGTCGAGCATATGATGCCGGACCGCTTTTTGGTCGGCCGGCGACGGCTTGGCCGTGCCAATATCGGCCTGTGTGTAAATTGTCCGGCTGTCGGCGCAGATTACTTCGCCGTCAAAAAGCTTTGCCAGTTCCATGGCCAATTGGCTTTTGCCGCTGGATGTTTGGCCGACGATGACGATTAGTGGCTGTTTGGTTGGTGGCGGCTGGCTCACTGACTGGAACGGTCGGCCAACTGACTGGCTAGGTTGGCTCATAAACTGGCCGGCTTCCACAACAGATTGGCAATATCGACCGTATAATCAGCCCGCACCACAACATTTTCGGCCTCAACCACCGATTTATGCCCGTTTTTGCCGCCCGGAAAGCCGCTAGCCATACAGCCGGATTTATTGACCACCCGGTGCCAGGGCAAATCCGACGGCCCAAAATGGGCGATCGTACCCACCACATGCGCCGCGTACGGGTGGCCGCAAAGCGCCGCCAACTGACCGTAAGTCATAAACCGGCCGGCCGGGATGGCGGCCACATAGGCATAAACCTGGTCGCGAAAGTCAGTGTCCGGCCGCTCACCACGCTTGCCAATCCCCGAACTGGCCGGCAAATGGCTCACAGCGAAGTTTTAGTCACCCGGGCCTTAGCCTCATGAGCGACAGTTTTCAAAAAGTCATCGATAGCATGCTCGGCTGGCTCACCCACCGCCAAATCGGCCCTAATCCGTGGCGTCACCAGCCCGCCGGCTAGCTCTTTCTCACCAATCACCAACGTGTACGGCAGCTTCATCAGTTCGGCGGCCCGAATCTTTTTGCCGACCGATTCATTACTGTTGTCAACCAGCAACCGGATACCCAACTCCCCCGCTTGGGCGGCTACCCGGTTGGCAAACTCAACCGTAGCATCTTCTTGGTTGACGGTAATGACCCGGACCTGCTCCGGGGCCAGCCAAACCGGGAATTTACCGGCCGTATGTTCAATATAAACCGACAAAAACCGCTCAATCGACCCCAATATTGCCTTATGAACCATAGCCGGGCGCTGTTTGTTACCGTCGTGGTCGGTATATTCCAGGTCAAACCGCTCAGGCTGCACAAAGTCCAGCTGAACCGTGGCGCACTGCCAGCGCCGCCCCAAGGAATCCGACACATAAATATCAATTTTCGGTCCGTAAAAGGCCGCCTCGCCTAGCTCGATTTTATAGTTCAGTTCTTCGGCGGCAGCTACCTTTTCAATAATAGTTTGAGCCATCTCCCAAACTTTGGGATCGCCATAATATTTATCGGTCTCATCACGGAAAGACAGCTCGACACTCAAATCCAACCCCAGCGTCAAATACATCTGTTTGACCATTGCGACCACGCTAGCCATCTCCGGTTCAATTTGGTCATAGCGCACAAAAGCATGCGAGTCATCCTGGGTCAGCGCCCGCACCCTCGACAGCCCGTGCAACTCGCCACTTTTCTCATCGCGGTACATGGTGGTGGTTTCCATGTAGCGCTGTGGCATGTCGCGGTAGCTGCGTGGCCGGCTGGCAAATATCTGAGTGACGTGCGGGCAGTTCATCGGCTTCATCATAAACTTATCGGTCGATTCCACACTACTGACGTCAAACCGCTGCGGGTACTTTTCGTAATGGCCCGACGTTTTATAAAGGTCAATTTTAGTGATATGAGGTGCCCAGACTGCCTCATAACCTCCGGCTCGTTGCAACTCTTCGGAGTAACGGATCAGCTCATTACGCAAAATCGTGCCCCGCGGCGTAAACAATGGCAAGCCCGGCCCCACCAAGTCCGACATTACAAACAAGTCCAGCTCTTGGCCCAGTTTGCGGTGATCGCGCTTTTTGGCCTCCTCCAACATCATTAAATAATCATTAAGCTGCTCTTTAGTTTCAAAAGCCACACCGTAAACCCGCTGCATTTGGGGGTTGCCTTCTTTGCCGCGCCAGTAAGCCCCGGCCACCCGCATTAGTTTGAAGGCTCCAATTTTATTGGTCGATGCCACGTGTGGCCCCCGGCACAGGTCAGTAAACGGCCCATTGGTGTAGAACGAAACCTCGCCTACAGCAGCCTCTCCTTCGGTAGACAGCCCCAGTTCGGCGGTGTCTAAATCTTTGGCAGCCGTCGTGCCAGCTCGCTTGAGGTCATTCAGTAGCTCCTGTTTATATGGTTGGCCAGTTTTGGCCGCCCAGTCAATCGCTTCGTCGATGGGCATTGTCGACTTTTCAAACGGATGGCTGGCGTTTATAACGCTACGCATCTCTTTTTCGATTTGCTTGAAGTCATCCTCAGAAATATGCTCGCTAGCGAGGTCAATATCATAGTAAAAGCCGTTCTCGACCACCGGCCCCACCCCAAACTTGGCAGCCGGCCATAATTTTTGAACCGCCGTCGCCAGAACGTGGGCGCAGGAATGCCGCATTGCATTTAGATTGTCTTGATCTGGGTTGGGTTGGGCCATGGGTTCGCTCCTAGCGTTAGTGGTTTATGATTTTGTGTAGTGGCTGATAGTTTGTAGCCGTGGACAATCCTTCGGCCAATAAAAAACGCGCTCCGGAAAATACACCGATTCAAATAGTGTACTTACTTTAGCGCGTCTCGGACCAATAATGCATGTCGCACAATATCGGCGGTTCCACCGGACTTCTCTATTGAGCCGCCACGCAGCCCTTGTGATGGGTTGAGCGGTTCAACAAAACACTTGTAGCAGCTAATTAGTTTTGGGAGCTGCCGGCCCATGAGATTCCACGGTTGGTTGCCGCATCAATACCTCTATCTACAATTATATAACTAACGCTTTAAAAAGCAAAAAGGTTAAGTAATCTCGCAGAAATACTTAACCTTTTAGACATTTTAGGATGAGGTAGGTTATACGTCTCAATAAAACTCC
>Ga0136611_10000863_pt1 | contig 20548 bp, 18 predicted proteins | sample AntDrymUQ2232306_2_FD_106645 | JGI IMG/M metagenome (GOLD analysis project Ga0136611, IMG submission 106645) | Polar desert sand microbial communities from Dry Valleys, Antarctica - metaG UQ223 (23.06) | ecosystem: Environmental > Terrestrial > Soil > Desert | place: Antarctica: Dry Valley...
TCGGTAAGATGATCTCGGGCATGGCTCCCTCCCTGGTCTCTCACATTTCCAGGGTCTACGAGGGAGCCATATTCCGTCAACCCGTCCCTATCCCACCTCCAAAATGGCGGAAGTCGAGCCTAGTGGGTCACGCAACAAATAGCTGAGGGTTCGACCAGATACGCTGACCCTCAATGAAATGCGACGTGACCCACTAGTGGGCCGTCGCGCCTGAAATACATGGTCTGAGTGACGGACAAGAACCCATCGCCGATCCTGCAATTGAGCCGTGACGGGCCACTAGTTCAGAACGTTTTCTGACGATCTATACCTCGCAGGATCCCGCCGGCTTCAAGCACAACTTCTCGCACGTTTCTGCTCCTCGGACGACAACTCACGAAACGCGGCCGTGGACCGCCCGGATCCACTCCGAACCGCGCAGGCCATCCGCGGCCAAGATCCCCGGCTCGCTAGCGCCGCTGGGCCACGGTCGGTAGCAGATCGGACGGCTTCTCGGCCTCCTTGAATCCAACTTCCATGAACGCGGCGTGGCTCGTCCGCACCGCGGCGATGCCGGGGTGTTCGACCCCCGGCCCGGCCAAATGGGGGATCGGTCGGGTGGTCGCCGGCAAGAACGTCTTGGCGATGCCCAACGCGGCGTCGGTCTTCTCGATGGATGTCGCGCCGTCCGCCTCTAGGCCGGTCAGGGCACGGATGCAGTCGATGGTCTCGGGAACGACGATCGCCTCGTTGTGGACCTGGAAGGTGAGGTATACTTCGTGCTCGTCGGCCGCCAGGGCATCCTCCCAGACAGCCACCTCCCACATGTCACCACGCGAACGATCGAGGTCGCGCATCAACTCGATGACCGAGTTGAGCGCCACCAGCCCCTCACTGGCCCGTACGAAAGCGATCCTTGGCGCGTCCCACAGCGCGTCGCGCAGCTCGTCCAGGCTCACCGAGCGGGTCGTCTCGATCATCGCGAAGTGGATGTGGCTGAGGTTGTACGGGCCGGCCCCGGCCATGGTGATGATGTCCAGGTCGGGAATGACCGTCTGGGCATCCGGCCCCTGGTGGCTCGGCACATTCATCTCGGGGATGACAGTGTTGATCATCCCATTTTTATGCGACTCCCAGGGGTCAGTGCCCCGCCGTAGCAGGACGACCCGGGCTCGCTTGACCCAGCCGTGGCGGTGCAGGGCGTGCATCACCCGGCTGAGGGCGGTGGTGTTGCACGAGACGACTCGCGCGAAGTCGCGCCCCACGGCGCCTTCGTAGTTGACCTGAGCGACGAAGGAGTAGCCGGCTAGCTCGTGCTTCTCGCCGCCCTGCCAGATCGCCTTGACGCCGGCCGCCTGGTAGCGCTCCTTGTTCTTGGATGCGATGCCCTTGGGCGTACAGTCGATGACGATGTCGACCACCTTCAGGAGATCGTCCAGGCCGCCCGCGACGGGAATACCGGCAGCTTCCATCTCGACCCGCTTCTCGGGCACCGAGGCGTAAATCAGGTAGCCTCGCTCGACAGCGACCCGAATGCGGTAGTCGGATACCACGTCGGCCACGCCGACGAGCTCCATATCATCCTGCAGGGCGACCGCGTCGGCCACCCGCTTGCCGATCACCCCATAGCCGTTGACGGCCACTCGAGCCGGAGCTGTCTGTGTCATGTCGCTGCTCCTAACATTGCTCCGGCATCGTTCCGGAAAGTACCCTACTTTGGCGTCTCGTCGGTATTCTTGGGCCTGCGCGAGCGGCCCGGACCCGCGACATTGCCCTCCGTCCTGAGAAGCCCATCAGGCCACTTGACTCCTGGTGCAGCATGACGCCAGAGTCGTGCTATGCATCGACGCGGTAGACGATCACCGGACAGGGTGCATCGCGGACCACGTCCTTCAGCGTGGTTGCTCGCCCCGGCTCCAGGTCGCCGCGCCAGGCCAGGACGATCAGGTCGCTCTCGCGCTCGCTCGCAAAGCGCACGATCTCCACGCCCGGCTCGCCCACGCGCATGAAGAGCCGGGGCCGGACCGATGGCGGATGGTGGCGCAAGCCTTGGGCCCGGCCGAGGAACTCGCGCGCCCATTGCGGCCACTCGTGCTGCGGCTGATCGACATACCGCGGGACGGTGAGGGTGCCGGGCGCATTCGAGCGTGTCGCTGCCGGCGCGGCAATGTGGAGGATCTCCAGCGCGGCGCCGCTGCGCCGGGCCAGGTCGGCCGCCGGTTCCATCGCGGCCACGGTGGTCGGCGTGCCGTCGTGCGGCACGACGATTCGGCGGAGCGTCCAGGGGAGCGGGCCTCGCCGGGGCGGGACCAACACCACCGGACCGGGCGCCTCACGTAACACCTCCTCGGCGACCGTGCCGATGTCTCCGCGCGGCCTCGCCAGCGCCGTGTGCGAGCACATGACGATCAGCGCGCCCTGCGACTCCCGCGCCAGGCGGACGATGCTCGCCGCGGGCGCGCCGGCGGCCTGCTCCATGACCGAGCCATGGAGCTGTTCGGACGTCAGCCCCACCATCCCGAGCAGCTCGCGCGTGGGGGTGATCGGTTCGGCCACATGCACGAAGTACAGCGTGGCGCCATCCAGATCTGCCAGCGCCTTGGCCACCGGCACCGCGGCGGTTGCGTGGGCCGACCCGTCCAACGGGACGATGATGACCGGTGTCGGATCCGCACGGAGCGGCGCCGCCGCGACGGCCCGGTCCGAGCCGGCGCGCGCCTTCGATTCCTGAGTCATGGCTCCCTCCCGTCCCCGCGGGCTGCGAGGATCCTCACTCGGACGCCTCCTGCCACGGTCCCCAGCCGCCGCTTTCCCGTTCACCCCGGAACCTCTTCCGCGGGCGAATCGCGGTGGGGGGCCCGTCTGCGAGCGCGACGCTCATGGAGTCTCGCCCCTCGAGACGAACCTCGACACTCGGCGGCTCCGCACCCGCGTCAACCTGCACCCGCCGTTTCCGCCATTCGATCGGGAAGCGCACGCTCCCCCACAGTGGCGGCAGGTGAGGGTCGAACGCCAGCCCATCCGCGCGCAGGCTCACGCCGGCGAAGCCGAAGACGGCCGCCTGCCAGAGGCCGCCGAGCGCCGCCGCGTGGACCCCACCCGCGGCGTTGCCCATGTTATTGGCCAGGTCGATCTCAAGCGCCTGGCGGAAGTACCGCTCGGCCAGCGCAACATCGCCCAGGCGAGCCGCCACCAGCGCATGGATGGCCGGGCTGAGCGAGCTGCCGTGGCCGGTGCGTGGCTCGTAATAGCGGAAGTTGGCCTCGCGGACCTCGGCCGGGAAGCGATCCCAGAGCAGGTAGATCAGCAGGACGACATCGGCCTGCTTGACCACCTTCGACCGCTGCGTGCGCTCCCGACCCAGGATGACATCCATCGGCACCGTGCGCGGCTCGTAGGCGGCGAGATCGATCTCCTCCAGGTCAAAGTAGCCGCTGAACTGCTCGTAGAGCCCGGTCCGTGGATCGAAACCCGTCTCCATCGCCTCGGCCAGCCGCTGCCACTCCGTGGGCTCGTCCGGTCCGAGCGCGAGGTGTTCGACCAGCTCCCGCCGGCGGCCTGGCCAGCGCTGCTCCAGCAGCCGCGCCGTCTCCGCCCCCCGCTCGAGGTTCCACTGCGCCAGGACGTTGGTATAGGCGTTGTCGTCCACCGTCTCGTGGTACTCGTCCGGCCCGATCACCCGTCGGATGTGGTAGCGGCCGTCGCCCTCGAGCTCGCCTCGGCTGGCCCAGAACCGAGCCGTCTCCAGCACGATCTCGGCGCCCGCGTCGAGGAAGAATTGGTCGTCGCCGGTGGCCTGCCAGTACTGCCACGCGGCGTGGGCAACGTCGGCGCTGATGTGGTGCTCCTGCTCGCCGGTCAGGATGCGGACCACCTCGCCATCGGGGGCCACCACCGTCGACGGAGTCGTTTCCTCGCCGGTGTCGGTCGACTCCCAAGCATACAGTGCGCCGCGATAGCCGAGGCTGCTGGCCTTCACGCGAGCCGCGGGCAGGGTGTGGTAGCGGTACATCAGCAGGGCGCGGGCCGACGCCGGGTCGGTGAACGTGTAGAACGGGAGCGTGTACGTTTCCGTGTCCCAGAAGACGTGGCCCTTGTAGGCGTCGCCGGTGAGCGCGCGTGCCCCGATCGAGACCCGCTCATTCTCTGGATTGGCCGCGCCGATCAGATGGTAGATCGCGAAGCGGAGGGCCCGCGTGGCCTGCTCGTCGCCCTCCACGACGACATCGGCCGCCTGCCAGCGGGACGCCCACGCCCGGACATGGGCGTCGACGACGCGATCCACGCCCCCGTGCAGCAGTCCGTCCAGATGCGTGGCCGCCGCCTCGGCCGGCCGCTCGGTGTCGCGGGACGTGTGGATCGAGACCAGGCGGTCGAGGCGGTAGGTGCTGCCGACCTCGGCCTCCCAGCCCCACGACTCGACGACCCGCCCGGGCCCGGTCTGGACCGTGCGTTCGATCTCGTCACCCGCCCGGTCTCGCACCGTGCTCGCCGCGGAGACGGCGATGGTCGTGTCCCGATCGGGAACGCGCAGCACCAACGCGACGGTGCCCGGCACGGAAGTCGCACTCGGCGACCGCTCCGGCATGAGCGCGGCCGACTCGATCGGACCGTCCACGCGAATGCTCCCGCTATAGTTCTCGGGTGTGAGCGCGAGCGACTGGAGCCCGACGTGTCGGTCGGCGAGCGACATCAGGCGCAGGAAGCTCAGGCGCGTGACTCGCCCCGATGGGTCTCGGTGGCGCCACTCGCGCCAGACAATCCCCTGGCGCAAGTCGAGCACGCGCCGATGTTCCAGGATCTTCCCCCGCTCCAGCGTCAGCTCCTGCCCCTGCACGACGATCCGCAGGCGCGTCCAATCGGGCAGCACGACCAGCTCGGGGACGGCGCCCGGCCGCGGGGCCACGTCGAACACCCCGGCCGCGTAGGTCGCGGGGGACGAGAGCGTGCTCCCCTCGGCGAGCGACCCTCGCGTGCCGACGTATCCATTGGCGGCGGCGAACTGGGACTCGATCTCGTGCTCGCGGGCGAGGGTGAAGCCTTCCTCGGTGAACAGCCAGCTCGGATCGGCCGTGGGGACGCCGGGCACGCCGAGCGTACCGCCCACCGCGGGGATCGCTCTAGCATGGAGCGACGGCTGCTCGTGGAGGGCGACCTGAGAGGCGAGGAGGGCCCGGAAGCGGGCCGGTCCGCCGCCGAGATGGATCACGTCCGGCGGCGCACCGCCCGGCTCCGGCCCCACGGAAGCGAAGATGGCCCCGCGCACCTCGGGCACGACCATCCTGTCATCGCTGCCCGCGAATCCGGCAATCGGTCCGAACTCGTCGCCCGCGATGAGGATCTCATCCGCCGGGATGCCGCGCGGCCGGGCCAGCTCGCGCATCATCCAGTCGATGGCGTCGGACTTGTCGGTGAGACCGACTTCAACGTGCTTCACGTCGCTGGTAATACGCGCCCCTGGGAGGCCCTTCTCCCGGGCGATCTGCTCCACCAGCGCGAACGCCTCACCCAGCCCACCGGTCAGCCCTCCGCCCCGCAGCCGCGCCTGGACTGCTCGCTCCAGCTCGCCAAGGCCCGACTTCGGCGGATCGCTCCACTCCGGCAGCGGGATCAGGTCGATCTTGCGCCGGTTCAGGCGGTCGTAGACGACGCGAATCTGGAGGCCGGTCCTGGCCATCAGGGTCTCGCGCGCGGCGTCGGCGATCTCGGTGAGGAGACGGTCCTCGTCCACCGAGGCAGTTCGCTCCCAGACGCGCACGGGGCGCGAGCGGTCGTCGAAACCGTACACCTCCGACCCGCGATTGGTCGCGATATACAGCTGCCGTTTGTGTGGGCCGTGGATTCCGGCCGAGAGCTGGCGGTCGATATTGGGAAAGTTGGTGCCGGTGATGACCACGACGGAGACGCCGAGCCGCAGAAGCCTTTCCAGGAGCTGGCGCACCCGGTCGGCATCCTCGCTCCGGCTCATGACGGCCGTCCCGTCCCAGTCGAAGGCGATGATCTTGAACAGTCGCGCGAGATCGACGGGGGGCGCGCCCCCGGCCGGCTCAGGCTGGGCCGGCGTCATCGACACGGAGGGCGCGCCCGACCGCCGAGCACTGGATCCGCCGCGCGACTCGCCCGTGCGAGATGCACCGTTGCCCGTCGCATCGCTCACGAGACCTCCTCGATCTGCACGTCGGGCCGGAGTGCCCGGACCTGCTCGGCCGCGCCCAGGGCCGTCCCGGGCGCCGTCGCCGTCGCCGCCCCGGCGGCGGTCCCCTGCCGCAGCCCTTCCACGATGTCGCGGCCGCAGGCCAGGGCCACGGCCAAGCCGGCGACCAGGGAATCCCCCGACCCAACCGTGCTGCGTCGCTCGACCCTCGGTGGAATCGCCAGCCAGGCCCGCTCTCCCTGCACACACACGGCTCCACGCGCGCCCAGTGAGATGACGACCGTGGAGACCCCACGGGCTACCAGCTCCCTGGCCCCTGCGACGACGGCGGGGAGATCCGGCAACGCCCGTCCCAGCAGGCGCTCGGCCTCCGCAAGGTTCGGTTTGATCAGCGAGGGCCGGGCCTCGACCCCGAGCCGAAGCGCCTCGCCGTCGGCATCGACAATCGTCGCCACTCCCTGGGCCTGGGCGAGTCGGACGTACGTCGCGTAGGCGGCGTCGGGCACACCGTGTGGCACGTTCCCCGCCAGGACCAGCACCCGTCCGGCTTGGAGCCAGAACCGGAGCGCGTCGTCGATCCGTCTTAGATGGACCGGGGCGATCGACGGCCCCGGGCCGTACAGGTTCGTGACCGTGTCCGCGCTCTCGTCGATCACGGTAACGTTGAGGCGGGTCTGACCGGGGACACGGACGAAGTGGTGCTGGACGCCCTCGTCGTCCAACGCCTTCTCGGCGATCAGCCCGATCTCCCCGGCCAGGAAGCCGAAGGCGATGGTGGGCCAGCCAAGGCGGCGGGCCATTCGCGAGACGTTGATGCCCTTGCCGGCCGGATCGAGCTGCGACTCGCGGAAGCGGTTCACCTCCCCCAGCTCCAGTCGACTCACGAAGACGGTCTGGTCGACCGCCGGATTGAGGGTTACGGTGATGATCACGAGTCGCCGCTCCTGCCGCGCCAGGGCGACGGCCGCGTGTCGATCGAGCCGGCGGGTCGGAGATGCGCGAGCGCCCCGATCCTGGGCCTCGCGGCAGAGAAGAAGGCTTGCGCAGTCAGATCGTCCGTTCCGAGTGGAGCCGATCTCGACGCACGACCGCAACCTACCGCCCACTCGCCGGGGCCGGGGTGCTGCCCTCGCCGAAGCGGAGGTCCGCCAGGCCGGCTGCGTCGCCGGGTAGCGCCACCCGCCCACGGGCCGAGGCCCGCCGGCGGTGCCAGAGCGGAACCCGTCGGGCGACCTTGCGTTCCATTGCGGTGCCCGCCGTCACCCACCGTGCGGACCGGTCGGAGCCGACCCCGGATCGCCCGCCGTCCACGTCCAGTCTCGGATCTCCGGCATGTCGTCCCCATACCGGACGATGTACTGGCGGTGCTCGATGAGCTTGTCTCGGAATGCTTGCTTGGCATAAGCGGCGGCCGAGCCGAGCGTCGGAACAAGGTCGATCACGTCCGACGCCAGATGGAAGCGATCCATATCGTTCAAGACGACCATGTCGAACGGCGTCGTCGTGGTCCCCTCTTCCTTGTAGCCGCGGACGTGGAGGTTGGCATGATTCGTCCGCCGATAGGTGAGGCGGTGGATCAGCCAGGGGTAGCCATGGTAGGCGAAGAGGATCGGCTTGTCGGTCGTGAAGAGCCCGTCGAAGTCGCGATCCGTCAGCCCGTGCGGGTGCTCCCCCTTGGGTTGGAGGCGCATCAGGTCGACCACGTTGATCACGCGGACTTTCAGGTCCGGTACGTATCGACGGAGCAGATCGACCGCGGCGAGCGTCTCCAGGGTCGGGACATCGCCGGCGCAGGCCATCACCACGTCGGGCTCCTCTCCCGTGTCGTTGCTCGCCCATTCCCAGATGCCGATTCCGGCCGTGCAGTGCTTCACCGCCGCGTCCATGTTCAGGTACTGGAGAGCCGGCTGTTTCCCGGCGACGACGATGTTGACGTAGTCGCGGCTGCGCAGGCAGTGGTCCGCGACCGACAGCAGCGTGTTCGCGTCCGGCGGCAAGTACACCCGGATCACCTCGGCCTTCTTGTTCATGGCCACGTCGATGAAGCCGGGGTCCTGGTGCGTGAAGCCGTTGTGGTCCTGGCGCCAGACGTGCGACGACAGCAGGTAGTTCAGCGAGGCGACCGGGGCGCGCCACGGGATGCGCCGGCTGGTCTCCAGCCACTTCGCATGCTGGTTGAACATCGAATCGACGATGTGGATGAACGCCTCGTAGCTGGTGAACAGGCCGTGCCGTCCCGTCAGCAGGTAGCCCTCGAGCCAGCCCTGGCAAGTCGTCTCGCTCAAGATCTCCATGACCCGGCCGTCCGGCGCGAGTCGATCGTCGCCGGGCAGCCGCTCGCCCAACCAGGCGCGCCCCGTCACCTCGAGGATGGCGCCGAGCCGGTTCGAGGTGAGCTCATCGGGCGCCATGACGCGGAAGTTGCGGCTCTCGCGGTTGCGCTCCATCGTGTCGCGCAGGAAGCCCCCCAGCGCCCGCGTTGCCTCGCCCACCACCGCGCCGGGCACGGTCACCTCGACGGCGTAGGCGCGGAAGTCGGGCAGGCGCAGATCCTTGAGCAGCAGCCCGCCGTTCGCGTGCGGGTTGGCGCCCATGCGTCGCGTGCCGCGGGGTGCCAGCGCTGCCAGCTCGGGCAGGAGCCGGCCTTCCGCGTCGAACAGCTCATCGGGGCGGTAGCTCCTCAGCCACGCGTCCAACGCTCGGAGGTGCTCGGGATTCTCCGCGATGGTGGCGAGCGGCACCTGATGCGAGCGCCAGGTGCCCTCGGCCTTCTCGCCGTCGACCTCCTTCGGCCCCGTCCAGCCTTTCGGCGTTCGCAGCACGATCAAGGGCCAGCGGGGCCGCTCTCGCACACCGTTCTCGCGAGCTGCCTGCTGGATCGCTTTGATCTCGCCGATCACCGTCTCCAGGGTGGCGGCCATGAGCCGGTGCATCTCGGAGGGGTCATCCCCCTCCACGACGTACGGCGCGTAGCCGTAGCCGACGAGCAGGGACTCCAACTCCTCGCGGCCGATTCGGCTCAGCACCGTCGGGTTGGCGATCTTGTAGCCATTCAGGTGCAGGATCGGGATGACCGCCCCGTCGGTCACCGGGTTGAGGAACTTGTTCGAGTGCCAGGCGGCCGCGAGCGGGCCGGTCTCGGCCTCGCCGTCGCCCACCACGCAAGCAACGATCAGGTCCGGATTGTCGAGCGCGGCGCCAAATGCGTGCGCGACCGAGTACCCCAGTTCGCCGCCCTCGTTGATCGAGCCGGGGGTCTCGGGGGCCGCGTGGCTGGGGATGCCGCCGGGGAAGGAGAACTGCTTGAACAGGCGCTGCATCCCGTCGGCATCCTGAGTGACGTTGGGATAGACCTCGGAATAGGTCCCCTCGAGATAGGTGTTGGCGACCACCGCCGGCCCGCCATGCCCCGGCCCGGCCACGTAGATGACATCCAGGTCGTGCTCGACGATCGCCCGATTGAGGTGGGCGTAGATGAAGTTGAGGCCGGGCGTTGTCCCCCAGTGGCCCAGCAGCCGCGGCTTGACGTGCACAATCGCGAGCGGCTCCCGCAGGAGCGGGTTGTCGAGCAGATAGATTTGCCCGACCGAGAGGTAGTTCGCGGCGCGCCAGTAGGCGTCCATGAGCTGCACGTGCTGCTCGGAAAGGACGTTAGCCATCGGTGGTCTCCTCGTGTGGCCGTGGGGCCGCCGGGAGCACGTGGTGCTCGGCGGCCTGCGTGAGCATCGGTTCGGCTGAGCGGACCCTCAATCCGGGCGGAAGGCATCCCAATGACCAGGCTCGGGGGCGCGTCACGCCCGTTCCGAGGATGTCGCCCCCGGGAGGCCCGGGGGCGGATAGAGGAGCCGCCGGACGTCGCCGAGGACGGCCAGGTCCTCGCGTGCCGCCACGACCGGCACGCGGACGGCGGAGTCATCGGCCGCCACGTCCATGTCCACGGTCGGGCGAGCGTTCCTGGCCGCGTCGAGCCTGAGGCCGGCGTAGCCGAACGCGTCGGCGACCGCCTGACGCACCCACGGGCTGTGCTCGCCGATGCCCCCGGTGAAGATGAGCGCATCCAGGCCGTGCAGGGTGGCGATCATGGAGCCGATTGCACCGACCAGGCGGTGCGCGAACATGGCGCGGGCGAGCGCGGCCTGCTGGTCGCCCGCGTCGGCGGCGGCCACGATCGCGCGCATGTCCGAGGATTGACCGGAGACGCCCAGCAGGCCCGAACGCTCGTTGAGCGCCTCGTCGAGCTCGGTTGCGGTGACGGCCCGGCGGCTGAGGAGGTGGAGCAGCAGGCCGGGATCGACCGATCCCGAACGGCGTCCCATCATGAGCCCCTCGAGCGGCGTGAAGCCCATGCTGGTGTCGACGGACCGGCCGTCGGCGACGGCCGTCACCAAGCATCCGGCACCCAGGTGGCAGACCACGAGGCGCCGCGGCACGGTTCCCAGCAGCTCCCGGCCGCGGCGGACGGCGTACTGGACACTCAGGCCATGGAAGCCGAACCGGCGCAGGCCCCAGCGATGCGTCCAGTCCCGTGGGAGCGGATAGGTGGCCGCCGCCTCGGGCAGGGTGGCGTGGAACGCGGTGTCGAACGCGGCCACCTGCGGCACCCCAGGCCACGCCTGCGCCACCGCGTCGATGCCCGCCAGCGCCAGCGGATTGTGCAGCGGCGCCAGGTCCGCGAGCGCCGCGATTGCCGCGCGGACCTGCTCGTCAACGACGGCCGCCTCGCGGAAGGCCGCGCCGCCATGGACCACGCGGTGACCGACGGCATCCACGGGCGACAGCTGCTCCAGGAGGCCGCGCAGCTCGGCCTGGTGTCGCCCGCGTTCCATGCCCTCCCAGGTGGCGGCGCCCTGTTCCTCCACCGCCTCGCTCGCCGCGTCCAGCACCGCCCACTTCAGGCTGCTGGAGCCGGCGTTGAGGATCAAGACTCTCGTCATGGCCGCGCCCGGGCCGAGCGATGATCTCGGTCTTGGTGTTGCCCCACCGCCGGCTCCTGACGCGACTGCGAGCAGACGTTGATGGAAGGCGTTGGCACGCGAACGGGTGAGGCCATGTCATTGCTCCTCCGTCTCAGTGTCCACTTTGATGGTGATCTCGGCGCCCGAGGGTCATAGTTCATGCCCATGTCCCGTCCCATGCCGGCGGCCATGCCAGGACTCCGCCCCTGGGTCTGCACCACGTCCGTCCCCATGCCGGGCATCATGCGTCCGCCGCCTTCGCGTAAAGCTCCAGAACGTTGGGCGTAGGCCCCGGATTGTTGCCACCGTGCCTGCCGGGTCGGGAGTATCGGTTCGTGTCGGTGTTCTCGGAGTCATAGGGCGTGTGAGACGGTCCGTCCGGCTGGTCGCTGAAGCCGTCCTCGTGGACTCTCGATCGTGAGGGCGACCCGTTGACGGCTGACCGGCTCAATTCATGTTGCTCACAACGACGGGCGGGCGCCCATGGTGGCCACCCGCCCCACACATGCTGTCAGGGGTCACATCGACGGCTTGTAGCTCGGGTCCAGGTACTTCTTGGGCTCGGTCTCGAACGCCTTGCGACAGCCGGGGGCGCAGAAGTAGTAGGCCTGCCCCTGGTATTCGCTCGTGTGCTGCGCGGTCGCAGGGTCAACGTCCATGCCGCAGACCGGGTCCTTTTCCACGATGTCCTCCTGATAAGTGGGGATGCTGGGATCGACGCTGCGACGGGGACACTCCTACGCGGGAGCGGAGATTTCACGCCGCAGCAGTAGCGCGTTGGACACGACGGTGATGCTCGAGGCCGACATCGCCAGCGCACCAAATTCGGGGCGCAGCACGAAGCCGAAGGCGGGGTAGAGGACCCCGGCGGCGATAGGGATGGCCAGCACGTTGTAGATCGCGGCCCAGAAGAGATTCTGGCGCATCTTGCGCACGGTGGCCTTCGACAGTTGGATGGCAGCCAGGACATCGCGCGGGTCGCTCTTCATCAGGACGATGTCGCCGGTCTCCACCGCCACATCCGTTCCGGCACCGATGGCGATCCCCAGGTCGGCCTGGGCGAGGGCGGGCGCGTCGTTGACGCCGTCGCCCACCATGGCGACGAACTTGCCCTCGTGTTGCAGCTGCTTGACGCCATCGGCCTTATCCTGAGGCAGGACCTCGGCGAAGACGCGCTCGATCCCGAGCGCTTTCGCCACCGCCTCGGCGGTCCGCCGGTTGTCGCCGGTCATCATGACGGGCTGGATGCCCAGCTCGCGCAGCTCGGCGATCGCCCGGGCAGCCGTGGGACGGATCGTATCGGCAGCAGCCACGATACCGGCTGCTCGTCCGTCGACTGCCGCCAGCATCAGGGTCTTGCCTTCCGCCAGCAGCCGATCGGCATGCAGCTGGATGCCCTCGAGGGGGATACCCTGCTCCTCGAGCAGGCGACGGGTGCCGACCAGGACTCGGCGATCGCCAATGTGCGCGGAGACGCCTCGGCCGGCGAGGTTCTCGAAGTCCTGGACCGGCAGGTCGTTGGCGAGGGAGCGCCGCTCCAACTCGTCAAGGACTGCCTGCGCCAGTGGGTGGCCGCTGCGGGCCTCGGCAGCCCCGACCAGGCGCAACACCTCGTCCTCGCTCAACTCGCCGGTGACGACCACATCGGTCACGCGAGGCTTGCCTTCGGTTAGCGTGCCCGTCTTGTCGAAGATGATCGCCTGGATCTTGGCGGCCTGCTCGAGGGAGACGGCCTGCTTGAAGAGGATGCCGCGCTTGGCAGCCAGGTCGGTTGCGACCATCACTGCTGTCGGTGTGGCCAGGCCGAGTGCGTCAGGGCAGGCGATCACCACGGCCGTCACGGCGAAGGTGAGCGCGAGCAGCAGCGGCTGGCCCAGGACGAGGTACCAGACGACAAAGGTGAGGAGTCCCGCACCGACCGCCAGCAGCACCAGGTAGTGCGCCGCCCGGTCGGCCAGGCGTTGGGCCGGCGCCTTGCTGTTCTGGGCCGTCTCGACCAGCTTGACGATCTGCGCAAGCGCGGTGTCCGCGCCCACCTTGGTCGCACGGAAGCGGAGCGAGCCGGCCTGGTTGATGGTCCCCGTGATCACCTCGTCGCCCGAGTGCTTCTCGACGGGGATGCTCTCGCCGGTGACCATGCTCTCGTCAATTGTGCTGCGGCCGTCGAGCACGACCCCGTCAACGGGCACCTTGTCACCTGGCTTGAGCACCACCACATCACCGACGACAACCTCGGCTACGGGTAGCTCGATGACGTGGCCATCGCGCTCGACGCTGGCTCGTTGCGGGGTGAGGTCCAACAGCTTGCGCACCGAGTCCGAGGAACCTCTGCGGGCCTTCATCTCCATCCAGTGGCCGAACAGGAGGAAGACGGCCAGCATGACGGCGGCCTCGTAGAAGGTCTCCTGACCGGGCGCGAGGATGGTCAGCCCCAGGCTGAACAGGTAGGAGGTGAGGATGCCCAGGCTCACCAGCACGCTCATGTTCAGCGTGCCCGAGCGCAGGGAGTAGTAGGCGCCGATGTGGAAGACGCTGCTAGTCCAGAGCGCGACGGGCGTCGAGAACAGCAGCATCACCCAGTCGTGGGGGAGACCGAACGGGGTGGGCAGCGTCAGCCCGAACATCATCGCCATGGGCGAGTAGAGGACGACGGGGATGCCCAGGACCAGGCTGATCCAGAAACGGCGGCGCATGTCCGCTTCCATCGTCGCGGCCATCCGTGGGTCGGACATGTCGTGGCCGCCGTGCGCTCCGTGCCCCATCGCTGCGTGGTCCATTGTCGGTTCAGCGGGCGAAGCCGCGTGCGCCATGTGGGCGTGCGCGTGTGAGGAGACCTCGGCCTTGGGCAGCGGAACCGGGTTGCGATCCCCGCAGCAGCAGGCGACCAGGTCCGCCAACTCCTCGGCGCTGACCGTCCCGTCGTGGACCTCGACGTGGGCGACCTGATGCTCAGCGTCCAGGTGCACACTGACGACGTGGGGGTTCTCGCGGAGCCGTCGTTCCACCTGCTCGCGGCATTCGCCGCACGGCAGCGGGCCGGTTGGGATGGCCAGCATCGTCAACTTGGGCGATGCCGGCGAGCCGGCGTGGTCATGCCCGGAGGTCGTGGGCACGGGCGGGTGATGAGGAGCATGCTGCATGGTGCATTCGCCTTCCGGTGCTAGTGGCGCAGGGCCTTGCCCAACACCGTGACCATCTCCTTGATCGCCTCGTCGCTGCGGTCTTCCTTGATCGCATCCTGGACGCAGCCACGTAGGTGGTCCTCGATCACCAGCAGTGACACTTGCCGCGCTGCGGCGGTAAGGGCGTTGATCTGTTGGACGATGTCCAGGCAGTAGCGGTCGGTCTCGACCATCTGCTGGAGGCCCCGGACCTGGCCCTCCATGCGACGCAGGCGCGTGAGGAGCGCCTCCTTGTCCTCGGAGTAGCTGGTTGATGTTCGTGCTGTCCGTCTGGCCATCAGTCCCGTCCGTACAGGGCGTGCTGTAGAATACTTTATACTTCTACGGAGTATATGCCAGATTGTCAGCGCGGCCGAGGTCGTACGGCGAGCATGGCCTGCTTCCTGCAGGCAGCGGATGGGATGATGGCAGCATGACCAGGGGCCGGTACCTGAATAGCTCCGTGGCCCCTCATGCGGGGTTGCTGCTGCTGATCCTTCTCACCCAACTGACGTTCATGACATTGCCCTTCCACCTGGCCATGGTCGAGGGGAGTCAGGATTCCCCCGGTGCCATGCCTGCCGGCGGGACCGGGATGGCCCACGAGTACATCTCGCTAGACGATCAGCCTCATGCTGACTGTGCGATCCGGTGGGCGACCTCGCCGCAGGCGCTGCGCCCAGCGCTGCTGATGGCAGGATCCGTACTCGGGTGGGGGATTGGGTGCCCCGCGAGCACGCCGATAACTCGCCCGCTGGCTCAAGCGCATGGGCCACCACACGCCGATCGACAGGCGCTCCTCCAGGTGTTCCGACTGTAGACGGCGCACCCTCTCACTGTTCGGACAGACACCCACAAGGAGATCACACGATGAAAACGCGCTGGTTGTTGCTCGGCGCCCCGGTGGCGCTGGCGCTATTGTTCCTGTTCGTCCCGATCGCCACCACGCCTACTCAGGCCCAGATGGGCCCCATGATGGGCCAGCCCCTGGATCAGCTCTCGGGGGACGAGTTCGATAAGGCGTTCCTGTCGCAGATGACCATGCACCATGGCATGGCGGCGATGATGGCCCGACCCGCTGCGGCCAATGCGAGCCACCAGGAGCTGAAGGATCTGGCGCAGGGGGTCATCAACGCCCAGACGAGCGAGATCGCCCAGATGCGCGCCTGGGGCAAGGACTGGCACGGGATGGATATCCCTGACCACGTGGCCATGATGGACCAGATGATGGGCCAGGGCATGCCGGGCATGAATACCCCGGGGATGGGGATGCCGATGCAAGGCGGCATGCCGATGCAAGGCGGCATGCCGATGCAAGGCGGCATGCCGATGGGCCAGATGGGCGACATGGCCATGATGCACAATATGTCGATGATGGCCAGCCTCTGGAAGCTGCCGCCCCAGCGGCTGGAGGCGGTGTTCATGAGCCAGATGATCCAGCACCACCAGAGTGCGATCGACATGGCGAAGCTCGTGCCGGATCGGGCGGCTCACCAGGAGCTGAAAGACCTCGGCAAGGCCATCATCGAGAGCCAATCGGCCGAGATCGACAAGATGAACACTTGGCTTTCGGACTGGTACAGCCTGTAGGCCCGCGACCACAACATAAGGCATACGAATGGGTGGCTACAGCCACCCATTTCGCTGTCTGGCTCCGAGAATGGCCCCTACAGCGTCACTTATGTCCGGTCCGAGCTACCCTGTCATCGTGGGTAGGAGGCACGGACATGGTCGTGGGGCCGATGGTGAATCGGTGGCATGGCAGTGGGCACCGGCCGGATGCGTTGGCGGAACTGCACGGACGGATCGCCGGTCGCTTCGCGCGATCTGAGGTACGTGAGCGGGCGCGGCGCTATCTGGTCGGCCTCCTCGAACGGGTGGAGCGCAAGAACGGCTGGCAACTCGCCGAGGCGATCGGGGAGTCCGGGCCGCGCGGCGTCCGGCGCCTGCTCGGTGCTGCTGCTTGGGACGCCGATGCGGTGCGGGATGACCTGCGAGCGTAGGTCGTCGATCACCTCGGCGATCCGGTGAGCGGGGTGCTGATCATCGACGACACCGGGTTCGTCAAGGAAGGCGGCACGTCGTGCGGGGCCGGGCGCCGGTACACCGGCACCGTCGGCGATACGGCGAATGCCCAGGTCGGGGTGTTCCTGGCGTACGCTTCGGAGAAGGGGGCCGCCTTCATCGATCGTGCCCTCTCCCTGCCGCGCGGGTGGACGGACGATCCGGAGCGTTGTCGCGAAGCCGGGATCCCCCCGACGGTGCGGTCCGCCACCAAGCTCACCCTCGCCCGGCGGATGCTGGCCCGTGCCTTCACCGCGGGAGTCCCAGCACCGTGGGTCGCGGCCGACTCGGCCCATGGACGCTCGCACGCCTTCCGCCGCTGGCTGGAGGAGCATGGTCGGGCTTCTGCCATGATGGTGCCGAACACCCATACCGTCCGATACGAGGGGCGTCGACAAGCCGCGGCGAAGCTCGCCGCGCGTCTTCCGGACACGGCGTGGCGAACCGTACCCGTCGGCGTCGGGACGTCGAGCGAGGACCGGCAGGTCCGGGCCTGCCTTCCGCTCTCCGAGTCGTGCGCGCCGGGGATGCGGCGCTGGCTGCTCATCCGACGCGGCGGGGACGATGGCGACGATCTCCGCTCCTTCCTGGCCTCTGGAGCCGAGGTCACCTCGGAGGCGGAGCTGCTCCGAGTGTGCGGGGTGCGGTGGCAGATCGAGGAGTGCTTCGCCCGGGCGAAAGGCGAGGTCGGCCTGGATCAGTACGAGGTGCGGACGTGGGATGCGTGGCATCGATTCGTGACCCTGTGCCTGCTCGCGCATGCCGGCTTGGTCGTCATGCGCCCGGCCGCCAGCCAGCACGAGGCCGAGAAAAAAGGGGCGGCGATCCCGGCCTGATCCCGATCACCGTGCCGGAGGTCCGTCGGCTCTTCCTGGCGCTCACCGGAAACGGCGAGCAGCGCCGCTTTCGCCTCCGGTGGTCGGTGTGGAGGCGGTCGCATCAAGCTATCGCCGCACGGTGCCATGCCCGGCGACGCGCTCAGGCGTGGGATCGTCCGCTCGTCATGCGTGCGCCATACCCATCGCCCTCGGAGCCTGCGGAGCTCACCGAGGCCGAATGGGAGCGGGTCCGACCGCTCCTGCCGCCCCAGCGGCCGCCGACCGGGCGCCCGCGCCACGACCACCGCACGCTCCCGAGCGGGATCCTCTGGGTCATGCGCACGCGCTCTTGCTGGCGCGACCTGCCGCTCGAGTTCGGCAAATGGGAGACCGCCTACAAACGATACAGGCTTTGGTGCGACTCCGGCCTCTGGCAGCGCCTCCTCGCGGTCCTCGGTGAAGATCCCTGCGACGGGTGAACGTAAGTGACGCTGTAGGGGCGATTATCCGAAGCTCCAGATCCTCACCATCGGGCAACTGCTGAACGAGGGGCGGAAGCCGTCACTGCCGCCGTTCGCGATGCCCACGTTTCAGGTGGCCGCGTCGATCCCCGTGGCCGTGGGCGCCCAGCGGCACACTTATCCTAGACGATGACGGTCGTCCCATCGAACGACGGCCCGAGGACTTGCCATCGCCGGCATCGCGTACCCCACGTCCTCGCCGTGGGCGCCAACCGAGACAAGCAGTACAGAACGGGTGAACGACGCATCCCACGCTGCCATGTCGTAGATCGTTTCGGCGTCAGGTGGCACAATTTGCCACCTGTGCGCGCCCGTCTCTCGTTCCGGTCGGGCGGGCGCCCCCCATTGCCTGCCGATCCTGTCAGCCGGCGGGGTCACCTTGTGTCATTCGCCCTCGCCGGCCAGCCGCACGAGCTCGGCTTCGATTTCCTGTCGGCGCCGGTGGGTGATCGGGACGCCACCCTCGTGGTCGCGGGGCTGGGCCATGCGCAAGGCGAAGTACCGATCCATCGCCGCGTCGGTGCCGAGCGGGTCGGCGCGCATCAGGGTGTGCTCGGATCTTTCAAGAGCGAGGCGCATGTCATCGGACGGCTTGCGGCCGGCAGCCGCTTCACGAGCGCGAATGCTCACGTCCTCGAAGGCGAGCGCCAGGATGGTGCCCGGCGCGGCCTGCTCGGGTCGCTCGATCGTGCGGAACGGCGGGCGCGGCGGGGCGGGGTCGTGCCGGATCGCGCGTGGTCGAATCACCATGGGGTCACTCCTTCTCGGGCTGGGCGGGATGTACTGCTCCCGACGAACGGCTTCGTCAGGCTCCTGACGAAGCCGTTCTTCATTCTTATGACGCTGGGGCATCGGGCGCGGCATCGGGCGGTGCGGGCCGCGACTCCAGGCTGCGAATCAGTAGCTCGTTGACGCCATCCCTGAGCCGGTGTGTGCAATCGTAGCAACACGAATGTGCAATCAATTCGACTACGGCCGCGATGAAGGCGCTCAACGTCCCGACCGGCACGAGCGTTTCCAGCGCGACTTGTTGGCGCATCGCACTCCTGGCGAGACGGTCGCGGCGCATCATCGTTTGCGTGATCTGGTGCCAGACGAGCGCGTCCGACTCGCCGGCGACGATCAAGTGCCCGATCTGATCGTCGCCGGCATCCCGCGCGGCCGCGTCGCCACGGTCGTTCGCGGCCGTCCGCGCGTCGAGCGCCCGGCCGAGCGCGGCCCACCTGGAGTCGCCCGGCTCGCCGCCGTCGAGCCGGGCGACAAGCTCCGCAAGCCGGGCATCGAGGACGGCGATGTCGTCGCGACATTGCAACATTTCGGGATCGTTCAACGCGGCGATGTGCGCGGCTCGGAGGCGCGTCGGGAGGGCGCGGCTGTACCTCCCAGTCCTCCAAGACGGGGACGCGGGGCCGACCAGGGACTTGCCTCCGTGCAAACGACATTTGCTTCGGTTCCTCATCTTCGGCTGGCCGCACTCGCCGCCGTCCCTTTTCCGCGCCCCGCATCGGATGACATGGGGTCGTTGCCGAGACTTGGGGTGCTGGTCGGGCTTGTCGTGCTGCTGGTCCTCCATCGCTACCCCCGGCGCCAAAAGCCGCGCACGGCGTACGCGTCCAGGTGCGATGGCAGCCCCACCGGCGCGACGGGCACGGTGCCGATGACGGTGGGCGCCGGCGCCTGATTGGCATGAGCGCCGGCCATGCTCCTGGTCAGGGCCGGAAGGGGACGGCCGAACCGACGCTCGATCAGGTCCATGGAGTGGGCCGAGAGTCGCCCGGCCGATGCCAGCCGGCCCGCTTTCTCGGAGGCGAGCGGCAGGACGCCGGTCACGGCCGCGCCGGGTGTGGCGCCTCGGTACACGAGGCTCACCTCCCGCAGCGATGCGTCGATGACCCAGGCGAATGCCATCTCGTCCTTCCCACCCTTCGACTCGTACTCCAGCGCCGGGACATGCTGGCAGCGTGTGGCGAGCCAATCGAAGGGATCGCTGCCACAGATCGAGCACTCGAACCGGCCCGGCGTGAACCCGATGCTCACGTCCGTGACCGTGCCCGACCGTACGGCGGCGATCACGCTGTCGAGGTCGTGGCCGTCGATTACACTGCCGCCCACGATATAGATGGTGCCGTCCACCCGCGCGCCCTGGTGGACGGTGGCGCCGCTGTAGGAGCCACTAACGGACTGGCCGATGGGCAGGCCGAGAAGCTGGTGGCCGACCATGAGCGGCACCCCGCGCTCCAGGTCGCGGGCGTAGTTCCTCAGCGAGGATTCGGCCATGCGCGTGGCGAAGGTGTCGAGCGAGTCATTCGAGATCGTCGCGGCGAAGATCAGCACGTCGCGATTGTCGAGGATCGACGGATCGGGCGCCCGCTGGCGGATCTTGGACATGATCCCGGCGGGCACGTCGCCCCGCTGGGGGCCGTGCAGAAATCCGGGGATCCGGAGGGGCGTGGCGGTCGCGGTGGACGAGATCGTCATGACAATGTCTCCTTTGCGCCATTTTGTCGCGTAAGACCGAAGCCCGTCGATGGCTCGTAGACGATCACGGGCGCGTCGGGATGGGCGTGCTCGCGCTGCCGGGCGGCGAGCGCCCGTGCCTGCTGCTCTCGTTCGCGGACGAGGCCGGCGGCGTGCCCGAGTTCGTCAGGGTGTGCGCTATAGATATCGCTGCCGTCGAGGCGCTGCGCCATCCAGCCCGGCAACATCGCGGCGGCACGCGACAGGCTCGCGTGCTGCCGGTCGTAGTCGTCGCCGATTGCGCCGGCTAGCGTGTCTAGATGAGGGCCGGTCATAACTCGTGGCCTTCCGATCAGGCGGCTTTCAGGAAAGCTTTGAGGCCGACGCGGAGATCCTGACGATGGTGGAATCGGTAGAGCAGTGTCAGTTGATAGAGGAA
>Ga0136611_10000864_pt1 | contig 20530 bp, 8 predicted proteins | sample AntDrymUQ2232306_2_FD_106645 | JGI IMG/M metagenome (GOLD analysis project Ga0136611, IMG submission 106645) | Polar desert sand microbial communities from Dry Valleys, Antarctica - metaG UQ223 (23.06) | ecosystem: Environmental > Terrestrial > Soil > Desert | place: Antarctica: Dry Valley...
CCCACGCAGATACCCGGGCTGGGCGACGTCGCGGTGGTGGCGGCCGGCGAGGACCACAGCCTGGCCGTCAAGGACGATGGCAGCCTCTGGGCCTGGGGCTTCAACAACGTGGGCCAGTTGGGGATCGCGACGAACCAGGTGTGCGGGGCCATTTCCTGCAGCTCGACCCCCGTGCGCGTGACCACGATCACCGGGGCGACGGCCGTCGCGGGCGGTGGGCGACACAGCCTGTTGGTCGCCGCTCAGGGCGGTACCCCGCAGGCGGCGACGCCACTAAGTGTTCCGAATACCGGTGGCGGCGCCGGTGCGCGACCACACGTCTGGCCAGCCGGCATTGTCCTCGGATTCGCGCTGCTCCTGCTCCTGCTGCTGCCAGCCTATTTCCTCGGTCGGGGTGAGCGCCGCGCCTGAGCCCGTCCAAGCGGTCCGGAGCATGCGTGTCGGCCCCTCCTCAATGGCGACGTCCACCGTCGAGATCGGTATCGCGGCGGTGAACCTGGCCCCAGGTCCGTCGACAGCAGGGCGGCGATCGCCAGCTTGTGGTCGACGTGATCGGGCAGCAGGCCCACGTCCCATCACCCCTCCCCGCGGTATCACCGCGCGCGCGCAGCGACTCTCCGTCGCCCGGGTCATGGCCCGCGTCGGACGCAGCCGGTCGACGACCCTCCGCCGGGGGACGAGACCCGCTAAACGAGGCGAGGCACCCTCCCGACGACGGCTGAGAAGAGCATGGCGCGGCGGTGGTTCCGCCCCTCGCCGCGCCAGCAGTGCCGCACGGACGAAGCAACAGGGGACGCTGGCGCGGGCGTCGATGCCGACGCGGCGCGCGCCTGCCCGCACCCTCGCCGCAGCTACTTCCGTCCGGGTTTGGTCGGGGTGGTGGCGGGGTTGTTCACCAGGTAGGTGAGGTTGGCCCTGGCACCCGCCGCATTGCGGACATGCATGGTGTAGTGGCCGGCCTCCAGCGGGGGAGACGTGTAGGGGAGTGCCCCCTCCGCCTTGGACCAGGCTTGCACCCACCAATGCTGGTCGTCGTGGCCGACCTCCCCGGAGGCGGGACGGCTGAAGCCCATCAGGTAGGTGATATTTTCGCTGTCGGAGGGCTTGTGCCAGCCCTCGAGGCAGAACGCCGTAACGTCGGCTGACCAGGTGAACGAGAGCGTTGCCTTGGCGGTCAGGGCCGCGCGCTGGTCCTGGCCTGGGGAGAGGGTCGGTGCGGTGCCCCGATTCAAGCGAGCATACACCTTCCGCGCGAGGTCGGGCAGGTAGTCTCGCAGCGCCGTACCGGGGCACTCCGTATTGTAAGAGTCGGAGTGCCCCGAGCAACTCGCGAGCCTCGCGTGCCAGGTGCCGTCCGACTTGAGGAAGTCCGATGACCCGGTCGGGTCGATCCCATGGCGCCCGCACTCGAAGGTGACGACATTCTCAATTGCGGCTTTCATGTTCGTTAAGTCGAATGGCTCCTGGTCGAAGGTGCCGAGCGCGGCGACGCCGGTGCTGCCGTAATTGTGCCCGTAGACGTGGCCGGCGACGACGTCGGCGCTGAGGATCTCGCGCGTGGGCGACGTGGCCGAAGGCTCACCCCGGCCGTGCCGCCCCTCGTAGATCTTGCCGTCCTTGTCGACCAGGCTGTTGTAGCCGATGTCGCCCCAGCGCAGCGTCTTGGCGTGGTAGGCATAGATCGCTCGCACCTCGGCCGCCCCGTCGGTGTAGACGTTGCTGGTGGCGGTGTGGTGCAGGACAACCTTCTTGACCGGCACATACATCTCCGGCCAAATTTCGCTGCCGCGCCGGAAGCGCAGGCTCTCGTCGCAGCCCCACCCCTCGCGGGTGATGACCTGGAACGACCCGCCCTCCGGCGTCGGGAAGCTCGCCGGCCCGGCCGCGGCGGTCGTCGCGGTCCCCTGCGGGCCGTCGACCGAGTTGATCACCGTTAGGGTCATCGCCGTCAGGGTCGTCGGCTCGGCGGACCGGAAGGTCGCCCGGTACTGCGCGAAGCGAGCACCCGCAGCCCCGGCCAGGGCGGCGAAGACCTCGCGGTCGGCGGCGTCCTCGGCCACCGCCTCGATCCGCAGGGGCTGCCACGGGGCCCAGGCCCGGGCGTCGGCGCTCGTCCGCACCTCGACGTCGAGGGCGTCGGCGTCGGCAGCATCGATGACCCAATGCAGGCCGGCGTGCGTGGCGGGGAAGGGTAAAATCAGCGTGCCCGAGATGAACACGCCGCCGGCGCGCCCGCGCAACCCCGCCCGGCCGCCCATCGCGACCGGCGCCACGTCGCGCGCCTGGCCACGGGCGAAATCGGCGGCGCTCGCCTCGCGCAGGTCGGCCAGCAACACCTCCACCGGCGCGGGCGCCCCGGGGCCGGCCGGCGCCGCCGACGCGGCGCGCGGCCGGAGCGCCGCCAGCGCGGCCGCCCCGGCCCCCAGCCGCACGGCACCACGGACGAATCGGCGACGGCTGTAGGTACGCGGTTCGGTCACAATGACGCTCCTTCCAATTCCGACACGCAGCGACGGCTCAGGGGACACCCATCAGGTATATCGCCGGCCGCGGCACTCGCGCGGGGACCCGGGGGGCGCCCCGCCACGCGGGCGGCGATCTCGAGGAGCGTGGCCCGCGGGTGCGCCGCCACCCAGCGCGCCAGCCCCAGCCAGGGGTCGGGGGATACGGGCGGGGATGGGATGGCAGCACCGGACATGCGACACTCCTACCTGGCGGTCATCTTGCCGTTGAGCGCACACCGCACCACACCCTCCGGCACTCGATACCCGAAGTGTAATCGTTCGCGGGCGCGGCAACCTCAGGTGTTCACTCGAGGTCCGAGCGCCGGCGAGGTGTTACACTGGTCCTATACTGCGGTGGCGGGGCGTGCTCTCGCCGCACGGGCCCGCCGCACAACTCGTTCTTTGAGAAAGGATATTGCATGAAACGCGTCGCGTTTGCCTGGTTGCTGGTCCTGGTCGTCCTCACCGCGTGGCACCCGGCGAGCCAAGCCGCCCCGGTCGATCCGGATGCCCCGGCCTTCGCGCCGGATGAGGTCCTCGTCCAGTATCGGGATGGGGTGACCGACGCCCAGCGCAGCCAGGCGCGGGCGCGGGTCAACGGGAGCACCAAGCGCCAGCTCCGTGCGCCGCAGGCCGCCGATGGTGGTCTGGAGGTGATGACGGTGCGCGGGGTCGACGTGCACGCCGCCATCGCGACGCTCCAGGCAGATCCGGGCGTCCTCTTCGCCGAGCCGAACTGGCGGCTCACCCGGCCGCCGCTGGTCCCCGCGGAGACGTCAAGCGACCGCGGCTACATCAACGGCTCGCATTGGGGCCTCTACGGTGAGAGCACCACGCCGGCCAACGTCTACGGCAGCCAGGCGGGCGAGGCGTGGGCGAACGGCTACACGGGCAGCGGCAGCGTGTATGTGGGGGTGATCGACGAGGGGATCCGGTACACCCACTGCGACCTCGCGCAGAACATCGGCACCAATCCCGGCGAGGTTGGGCTGGACGCGTTTGGTAAGGACAAGAGCACGAATAACGACGACGACGACAAGAATGGCTACGTGGACGATGTCCGCGGCTGGGATTTCGTCAACAGTAATAACACCGTCTTCGACGGCAATGCCGTCGAAGGCTGGGACAACCACGGTACGCATGTCAGTGGCACCATCGGCTCCGCGGCGAACAACGCGACCTGCTCACCGGGGAACGCGGGCGACCCCGGTGACGGGGGCAGCGTGGGCGTCAACTGGGACGTGAAGATCCTCTCGGGCAAGTTCCTCGGCCCCAACGGCGGCTACCTCGAGCACGCGGTCCTGGCCGTCGACTACTTCACGCTGCTGAAGACCCGGACGGTGAACCCGGTCAACGTCGTCGCGCTCAACAACTCCTGGGGCGGCGGCGGCTACTCGCAGGCGCTGCACGGGGCGATCATCCGCGCCGCCAAGGCCGATATCCTGTTCATCGCCGCGGCCGGCAATAGCGGCACGAACAACGACGGCCGCGCCAGCTACCCCTCGAACTACAACACGCTGCAAGGGGCGGCCCCGGAGACGGCGGCGCGCTACGACAGCGTGATCGCGGTCGCGGCCATCGACAAGGCCGGGAACCTCGCCGGCTTCTCCAGCTACGGCAGGAGCACGGTCGACCTCGGCGCGCCGGGGGTGGAGATCTGGTCGACGGTGGCCGATGGGGACGCGGCGTATGCGCCGTACAGCGGCACCTCGATGGCGACCCCGCACGTCACCGGCGCGGCGGCGCTCTACGCGGCGGCCAACGGGCTCACCTGCAGCGTGGGCGGGGTCGGCGCCAATGCGCAGACCTGCGGGTCCCAGATCCGCACGGCCTTGCTGAACGCGGCGAAGACGCGGTATACCCCCTCCCTCTATCGGAAGACCGTCACCAACGGCCGGCTGGACATCAGCTGCTTGCAGGATCCGACCAAGAAGTATCTGGGGAACTGCATCAGGTAGGCGCACGAGGGGCGTCGCCGCCCCTCGGCCCGCTCCCACACGCTGCGCGCCCAAGAAAGGCCGGAGGCATCGGTATCGCCGATGCCCCCCGGCCTTCTGCGCGGCGAATGCGCCGAACCCTTCGGCGGGATGATCACGGATCCTCGGGCGGATGCCACTAGTCCGGCGCCACGATCGGCGCCGAGCCGAGGTCGCCGGGGCCGAACGGGACGGCTGGTGGCGCCGCAGGCACCACCAGCGGCCTAGGAGCGCAGCCAGGGGAGGCACCTCCCCGATCGCCGCCGGGACAACTGGCTCCCGCTCGCGTCACTCGCGCCGGGGGCGCACCCGGCGTGCCAGGCCACGGGTCGCCATCCCAAGTCAGGGCCGGCGCCGCGTGTGGGGAACGTGGAGGAGGTCGGCGGCGGCGCGGCGCGCGCGCGCCCCGCGCCGGTCGTAGCGCGCGGTGGTGGAGACGTCGGCGTGGCCCGCCAGCTGCTGCACCGTGGCGAGGTCGGCGCCCGCGTCGAGGAGGTCGCCCACCCACGTCCGGCGGAGATCGTGCGGGGAGAGGTCTTCGACGCTCGCCTCGGCTGCGCGCCGGACGAGCACGTCGTACACCGCCTGCGTAGTGACCCCGCGCGCCACCAGGTGCCCGCCCTTCCTGATCCGCCAGAACAGTGCGCCTGGCACCCGCCCGCGCACCGCGAGCCAGTCCGCGAGGGCCGCAGCGGCGCCCGACGGCAGCGGCACCAGGCGCTCCTTGTCGCCCTTGCCGCGCACGCGCAGCTCGCGCCGCTCGACGTCCCAGCCGTCGACGGTGAGCGCGGCCACCTCCGCGCGCCGGAGGCCGCCGCCGTAGAGCACGGCGAGGAGCGCGCCATCGCGCGCCCCCAGCGGCCCCGGGTCGCGCCCGCACGCCGCGAGGAGCGCCGCCAGCTCGCCGCCGGTGGCCGACCGGCCGGCCGGCAGGCGCGACCCGCCGACGCGCGGCACGTCGCGGATGCGCGCGAGGTCCTCGGCGCTCATCAGGCCGAGGCGCCAGGCCGCGCGTGCCACCCCGCGGAGCGCTGACAGCGTGAGGTTCGCGGTCGCCGGCGAGAGCGGCGACTCCATCAGGCGTGAGCGGATCGCGGTGACGTGCTCGTGCCGAAGCTGCGCCCACGGCACCTCGTGCGGCTCCATCCCCACGAGGCGGGCGATCGTGCGGAGCCGGTGCTGATAGGTGTCGCGCGACGATGGGGTGAGGGTGGCGAGGTAGAGCGCCACCGGGTCGACGGCGCGCGGCGGGTCGTCGGGGGCGTCGTCGCGGGGCACGATCCGGTCGTCTGAAAAAAGCTTCACATTTCCCCCGATCGCTGCTGTAATAGGTTATCAATAGATGTGTTTCGGAAAGCTATTGTACCACCAGGCGAAAGGACAGAGACACACCTCGTCTACATATTACCGTGCTGGTGGTGGGGGCTGACTCAACACCTCGCTGTGCAGTGGCACCTGGTTGTGAGCTGTCGCCCGCACCCTTCATGGCACCCGGTGGCAGGCTAGACGGGCGCGTGGGTCATCCCCCCATGTAGACGTGTCGCCCCGGAGTGCCGCTGGTCGGCTGGGAGGAGGCAGGAGGGGCGGCATGTTCGTCGGCGTGGACACGCACAAGAAGACCCATGTCCTGGTGGCCATCGACACCGAGGGGCGTACGCACGGCAGTCGCACCGTCGCCAATACGCCCGAGGGGTGGGCAGCTGCGCTCCAATGGGTAAGGGGACAACAACAACAACAGGTGCGGTGGGGCGTCGAGAACAGTGGGTCGCTGGGCAAGGGTTTCGCCCAGTTCCTGCTGCACACCTCGTCAGCGCCTCCTGGCTCTCCCGTAAAGTTGGTGCTTCGGGTAGATTTCGCTCCGAAAGTGGGGAGATCCAGTCGAAATCAGCGGGAGATCGGTGCCGAGCAGCCGAATCCTCGACGATATCGGCTACGTCCAGCACAACCAGGATGAAATGGAGGTCCTCTTCGCCGTACTGAGCGAGCGCTACGAGCGGAAAAGCGTCGGCATTTCGACCAACCTGGTCTTCTCGGATTGGGTGCGCATCTTCAAGAACCCGCTGACGACGATGGCCGCCATCGACCGGGTCGTCCATCACTCGGTGATCCTCGACCTGCTGCTGGTCGAGAGCTTCCGCGCCCAGGCCGCCCTCACCGACCAGCGGCAGCCGCCCGCGCCCGCCGGCACGACGCCAACCGAGGTGCCCGTATGAATCACCGCCCGCCGCCGCCCGCTCGGTCGCCGCCTCGCGACGCGCACGAACCGGCATTGCTAATGATCATCGGTCGTACTTTCTCCTTGACGTTAGACACAGCTATCCCGAGCAGCGCCCGCCCGGTAACGCCTGGACGATCTTCAACTAGCGCGAGCAGCGGAGTTACTAGCATTTCGGACGGCCCGCCGAATGGGCGGAGGATGTGCCACGCGATCGCGATCCCGAGGGCCTGACGGTGGCCGGGCGTCGGCGGCAGGATCGATAGGCGGTGGCGACCCGACGGAACGAGCGACCTACCCCCTTCGCATCGTCCTCTGCGGCATATCCCGCTCAACCTCTCGATATCCCACAAGATACTTGACACGTTGCGACTAAAGCTGTATATATATAGCAGTCGCACCTATGGAGCACCGCCGGGTGGACGCGGTTGATTGGTGACGGTCAGCAACGGTCAAGAGGAGGTGTTGGTATGGCTCCCCGGACACGGACCCCCTTCGAGTCGATGCTCAGCCTGCGCGATGCCATGGATCAGCTCTTCGATACGCACAGCCTACGCCCGGAGTACGGCCTCGGTCTGCACACACCCACGCTCGCGCACATGCCGCTCAACGTCTACGAGCTCAACGACGCGTTGCACGTCGAGGCGCTTCTCCCGGGCATCAGCCAGGAGGATGTCAACATCGCGATCGATCGCGGCGTGCTGACGATCGGGGCGAAGCGGCACGCCGCGCGGCAGGAGGGCCAGCGCTGGCACCTCAACGAGTTCGGCGCGGGCGCGTTCACCCGCGCGCTGAGCCTGCCCTACCCGGTCGACGCGGACCAGGTCACGGCGCAGTTCGGCAACGGGGTACTCACCCTGACCCTGCCCAAGGCGGAGAGCGCCAAGCCGCGCCAGATTCAGATCGGCGGCCGGCAGGCCCAGCTCGGCAACGGGCAAAGCCAGAGCTGAGCGGGTCGGCATCATCCTCCTGGGAGTCGGGTAGAAAGACCCGGCTCCCGGCCACCGATGAGGGTCAAGGAGCGCGCGACGATCGAGGCGCGGTTGAAAATAGCACGCCTCCGTGTTGGCTACTAGGGGGGAGACCATAGTCGTTTTGACTCGCTATAGTGTGACTGACTCGCGGGCTCTGCGCCAATCTTGGTGCTGCAAGATCGGCGGGGCGTTACTTGCGGCGCAGGCGGCGCGGTTTGGCGGCCGGGGACGGTGGGGCGGCGCGCGTGAGCACGGTCGCCAGCCAGTTGAGCGCCTCCGGCGGCGCCAGCCAGTTCTCCGCCGCTTCGGCCACGTAGGCGACCGCCTCATTCTCGTCGCCGAAGCCGACGTAGGCCGGGAGCTGGTGCGGCACCTCCCGCGCCCCGAGGAGGAACAGCGGCACGAAGGGGTTGGCCTGGAGCGCCTCCCGCAGCGCCGCGTCCGCTGGCGCGCCCGCACCGTGGCGGCGGAACGCGGCCAGCGCGCCGGTGTAGGCCCAGGCGGCGCTGCCCTCGTCGGGATACTGCGCGAGCAGCCCCTCGAGCGCCGCGTCGTCCTCGGTCGTCAGGAGCCAGTTGGCCAGCGTGTAGCGCAGGCCCTGGTTATCGCCCGGGTTGAGGCGCAGCAGCTCCCGCAGGTGCCCGATCGCCTCCTGGTGCTCGCCTAACGCCCACAAGACTTCGGCGAGGCCCTGCCGTGCCCGCATGTACGGGCGCGTCTCGAGGATGCCCCAGAAGTGGCCGACATCCTGCTGGAAGGCCGCCGGCCCGAGCGCGCGCTCCCCCGCCCGCACCGCCTGCACGTAGAGATCACGGGCTTCCTGGGGGGCGCGCGTGGCCTCGGCCAGCAGGACATACGCGTCGGCGCAGTCCGGCGAGAGCGCCAACGCCTCGCGCGCCAGGCGCAGCCGGCGCGGCCCGGTCGCCTCCAACGCCCGGTAGACCAGCTCCTGCGCCGCCTCCAGCGGCGTGGCCGGTGCCGCGGCGAGCGGCTGACCAGCGGCCAGCTGCCGCTGGATGAAGGCGTTGGCCTCGTCGAGCGAGGCGAAGTCTTGGGCCTCCAGCAGCCGACCGAGGGCCGCCATCTGCTGCTCCATCAGCCGGCGATCCGGCAGCGCCGGCGGGGGCGCGACAGCCCGGGTGCGCGTCTGGCGGCGTGGCTTCCGCGTGGTCATGGCCGTGACCTCCTGCTCGCCCGGCGGGCCGGGACCCCCCGCCCGATGGCGCGGCCTCGCCGCCCAGTATAGCGGCCGTCGGCGCGTCCGTTAGCCCGCCGCGCGGAGCACGCGCTGGCGCAGCAGCGGGAACCCCGCCCGACCGTAGCCCTGGCGCTTGAGGAGCTTGAGCCTGGTGATCTGCCCCTCGACCGGGCCGCTGCTCCAGCGCTCCGTCAGCCCCGCCCGCACCGCCTCCAGATCACTCTCGAGCCCCGACGCGAAGCGCCGCAGTTCGGGGATCCCGCTCTCGGACGCGCTGCTGAGCCAGCCATCCAGCGCGATGCCTTGCCGCTCACGGAGCATGGTCGCGAAGTCCTGGGTCAGCGCGTAGGCGATCGCCACCGCGTCGTCCGTCTGCCGCGCGCGCTCCAGGTACGCCTGCTGCCCCGCCGTGCGCTGCTCGGGGCGGCGCAGGAAGAGCCCCGCGACCTGGCGGGCCGTGGGGGGCCGGGTCTCCGCCTGCCGCACCACGGCGGCGGCCGGCTGCCCGGCCCGCTCGGCCCGCCGTATCTGCGCCACGAAGCGGGCGACGGTGGTGTAGGAGGCGGCGAAGCCCTGCGCCCGGATCTCCCGCCACAGGCACCGGCTGTTGCGGCAGCCTTCCTGCCAGCGCTGGAGCAGGTACGCTCGGTAGGGGGCCAAGGCCGTGCCGCGCCGGGGGAGGCACATGCGCGCGGGCGGGCCGGGCAGCCGCAGGTAGCGATAGACGGTCTCCCGGCTGACGCCGACGGCCCGCGCGATGTGGGCGATGTCGGCCCCGGCGGCGCGGAGCCGGTGGATCGCCTCGTAGCGGGCCACCTGGGCGGCATGGCGCTGCCGGCCCGCCTCCGCCGCCCGCTGCTGCCAGGGCGGCGGGTGCAACTCGGCCGGGGCAGCCCCGGCGACCTCGCCCCATGCCGGGTCGGCCAGGGCGACGGCGACCTCGCGCAGCACGGTCCGCTTGTGGAGCAGGAACGCTTCGAGCGCGTTGCCAAGGTTGTCGAGCAGATGCCAGCGGTCAGCGACCTGCTGCGCGGTGGGCGCGCCGCGCCGGGCCGCCTCGGCGTAGAGCCTACTGCGGTCGCGCGCGATGACTTGGATGCCAGGGTGGCGCCCGAGCCAAGCCACGACGCTGTCAGCATCGCGGTCGGGCAGCAGGTCGACGGGGCGGCGACGCTCGAGGTCAACCAGGATGGTCCCGAAGCGCTGCCCGCGCCGCCACGCGAACTCGTCGATGCCGAGCACGCGCGGGGAGGGGGACGCCGGGGTGGGCGCGGCGTGGAGCAAGCGCAGCAACGTCCGAGCACTCAGGGGCATCCCGAGCGTCGTGGCCAGCGCGGCCCCCGGCCGCGCACCGGTCGCGAAGCCGATCCGCTCCAGCGCCGCGATAAGCGGCGGCGTACGCCGCCGCTTATCGCGGCGCTGGAGCGGATCGGCTTCGCGACCGGTGCGCGGCCGGGGGCCGCGCTGGCCACGACGCTCGGGATGCCCCTGAGTGCTCGGACGTTGCTGCGCTTGCTCCACGCCGCGCCCACCCCGGCGTCCCCCTCCCCGCGCGTGCTCGGCATCGACGAGTTCGCGTGGCGGCGCGGGCAGCGCTTCGGGACCATCCTGGTTGACCTCGAGCGTCGCCGCCCCGTCGACCTGCTGCCCGACCGCGATGCTGACAGCGTCGTGGCTTGGCTCGGGCGCCACCCTGGCATCCAAGTCATCGCGCGCGACCGCAGTAGGCTCTACGCCGAGGCGGCCCGGCGCGGCGCGCCCACCGCGCAGCAGGTCGCTGACCGCTGGCATCTGCTCGACAACCTTGGCAACGCGCTCGAAGCGTTCCTGCTCCACAAGCGGACCGTGCTGCGCGAGGTCGCCGTCGCCCTGGCCGACCCGGCATGGGGCGAGGTCGCCGGGGCTGCCCCGGCCGAGTTGCACCCGCCGCCCTGGCAGCAGCGGGCGGCGGAGGCGGGCCGGCAGCGCCATGCCGCCCAGGTGGCCCGCTACGAGGCGATCCACCGGCTCCGCGCCGCCGGGGCCGACATCGCCCACATCGCGCGGGCCGTCGGCGTCAGCCGGGAGACCGTCTATCGCTACCTGCGGCTGCCCGGCCCGCCCGCGCGCATGTGCCTCCCCCGGCGCGGCACGGCCTTGGCCCCCTACCGAGCGTACCTGCTCCAGCGCTGGCAGGAAGGCTGCCGCAACAGCCGGTGCCTGTGGCGGGAGATCCGGGCGCAGGGCTTCGCCGCCTCCTACACCACCGTCGCCCGCTTCGTGGCGCAGATACGGCGGGCCGAGCGGGCCGGGCAGCCGGCCGCCGCCGTGGTGCGGCAGGCGGAGACCCGGCCCCCCACGGCCCGCCAGGTCGCGGGGCTCTTCCTGCGCCGCCCCGAGCAGCGCACGGCGGGGCAGCAGGCGTACCTGGAGCGCGCGCGGCAGACGGACGACGCGGTGGCGATCGCCTACGCGCTGACCCAGGACTTCGCGACCATGCTCCGTGAGCGGCAAGGCATCGCGCTGGATGGCTGGCTCAGCAGCGCGTCCGAGAGCGGGATCCCCGAACTGCGGCGCTTCGCGTCGGGGCTCGAGAGTGATCTGGAGGCGGTGCGGGCGGGGCTGACGGAGCGCTGGAGCAGCGGCCCGGTCGAGGGGCAGATCACCAGGCTCAAGCTCCTCAAGCGCCAGGGCTACGGTCGGGCGGGGTTCCCGCTGCTGCGCCAGCGCGTGCTCCGCGCGGCGGGCTAACGGACGCGCCGACGGCCGCTATACTGGGCGGCGAGGCCGCGCCATCGGGCGGGGGGTCCCGGCCCGCCGGGCGAGCAGGAGGTCACGGCCATGACCACGCGGAAGCCACGCCGCCAGACGCGCACCCGGGCTGTCGCGCCCCCGCCGGCGCTGCCGGATCGCCGGCTGATGGAGCAGCAGATGGCGGCCCTCGGTCGGCTGCTGGAGGCCCAAGACTTCGCCTCGCTCGACGAGGCCAACGCCTTCATCCAGCGGCAGCTGGCCGCTGGTCAGCCGCTCGCCGCGGCACCGGCCACGCCGCTGGAGGCGGCGCAGGAGCTGGTCTACCGGGCGTTGGAGGCGACCGGGCCGCGCCGGCTGCGCCTGGCGCGCGAGGCGTTGGCGCTCTCGCCGGACTGCGCCGACGCGTATGTCCTGCTGGCCGAGGCCACGCGCGCCCCCCAGGAAGCCCGTGATCTCTACGTGCAGGCGGTGCGGGCGGGGGAGCGCGCGCTCGGGCCGGCGGCCTTCCAGCAGGATGTCGGCCACTTCTGGGGCATCCTCGAGACGCGCCCGTACATGCGGGCACGGCAGGGCCTCGCCGAAGTCTTGTGGGCGTTAGGCGAGCACCAGGAGGCGATCGGGCACCTGCGGGAGCTGCTGCGCCTCAACCCGGGCGATAACCAGGGCCTGCGCTACACGCTGGCCAACTGGCTCCTGACGACCGAGGACGACGCGGCGCTCGAGGGGCTGCTCGCGCAGTATCCCGACGAGGGCAGCGCCGCCTGGGCCTACACCGGCGCGCTGGCCGCGTTCCGCCGCCACGGTGCGGGCGCGCCAGCGGACGCGGCGCTGCGGGAGGCGCTCCAGGCCAACCCCTTCGTGCCGCTGTTCCTCCTCGGGGCGCGGGAGGTGCCGCACCAGCTCCCGGCCTACGTCGGCTTCGGCGACGAGAATGAGGCGGTCGCCTACGTGGCCGAAGCGGCGGAGAACTGGCTGGCGCCGCCGGAGGCGCTCAACTGGCTGGCGACCGTGCTCACGCGCGCCGCCCCACCGTCCCCGGCCGCCAAACCGCGCCGCCTGCGCCGCAAGTAACGCCCCGCCGATCTTGCAGCACCAAGATTGGCGCAGAGCCCGCGAGTCAGTCACACTATAGCGAGTCAAAACGACTATGGTCTCCCCCCTAGTAGCCAACACGGAGGCGTGCTATTTTCAACCGCGCCTCGATCGTCGCGCGCTCCTTGACCCTCATCGGTGGCCGGGAGCCGGGTCTTTCTACCCGACTCCCAGGAGGATGATGCCGACCCGCTCAGCTCTGGCTTTGCCCGTTGCCGAGCTGGGCCTGCCGGCCGCCGATCTGAATCTGGCGCGGCTTGGCGCTCTCCGCCTTGGGCAGGGTCAGGGTGAGTACCCCGTTGCCGAACTGCGCCGTGACCTGGTCCGCGTCGACCGGGTAGGGCAGGCTCAGCGCGCGGGTGAACGCGCCCGCGCCGAACTCGTTGAGGTGCCAGCGCTGGCCCTCCTGCCGCGCGGCGTGCCGCTTCGCCCCGATCGTCAGCACGCCGCGATCGATCGCGATGTTGACATCCTCCTGGCTGATGCCCGGGAGAAGCGCCTCGACGTGCAACGCGTCGTTGAGCTCGTAGACGTTGAGCGGCATGTGCGCGAGCGTGGGTGTGTGCAGACCGAGGCCGTACTCCGGGCGTAGGCTGTGCGTATCGAAGAGCTGATCCATGGCATCGCGCAGGCTGAGCATCGACTCGAAGGGGGTCCGTGTCCGGGGAGCCATACCAACACCTCCTCTTGACCGTTGCTGACCGTCACCAATCAACCGCGTCCACCCGGCGGTGCTCCATAGGTGCGACTGCTATATATATACAGCTTTAGTCGCAACGTGTCAAGTATCTTGTGGGATATCGAGAGGTTGAGCGGGATATGCCGCAGAGGACGATGCGAAGGGGGTAGGTCGCTCGTTCCGTCGGGTCGCCACCGCCTATCGATCCTGCCGCCGACGCCCGGCCACCGTCAGGCCCTCGGGATCGCGATCGCGTGGCACATCCTCCGCCCATTCGGCGGGCCGTCCGAAATGCTAGTAACTCCGCTGCTCGCGCTAGTTGAAGATCGTCCAGGCGTTACCGGGCGGGCGCTGCTCGGGATAGCTGTGTCTAACGTCAAGGAGAAAGTACGACCGATGATCATTAGCAATGCCGGTTCGTGCGCGTCGCGAGGCGGCGACCGAGCGGGCGGCGGCGGGCGGTGATTCATACGGGCACCTCGGTTGGCGTCGTGCCGGCGGGCGCGGGCGGCTGCCGCTGGTCGGTGAGGGCGGCCTGGGCGCGGAAGCTCTCGACCAGCAGCAGGTCGAGGATCACCGAGTGATGGACGACCCGGTCGATGGCGGCCATCGTCGTCAGCGGGTTCTTGAAGATGCGCACCCAATCCGAGAAGACCAGGTTGGTCGAAATGCCGACGCTTTTCCGCTCGTAGCGCTCGCTCAGTACGGCGAAGAGGACCTCCATTTCATCCTGGTTGTGCTGGACGTAGCCGATATCGTCGAGGATTCGGCTGCTCGGCACCGATCTCCCGCTGATTTCGACTGGATCTCCCCACTTTCGGAGCGAAATCTACCCGAAGCACCAACTTTACGGGAGAGCCAGGAGGCGCTGACGAGGTGTGCAGCAGGAACTGGGCGAAACCCTTGCCCAGCGACCCACTGTTCTCGACGCCCCACCGCACCTGTTGTTGTTGTTGTCCCCTTACCCATTGGAGCGCAGCTGCCCACCCCTCGGGCGTATTGGCGACGGTGCGACTGCCGTGCGTACGCCCCTCGGTGTCGATGGCCACCAGGACATGGGTCTTCTTGTGCGTGTCCACGCCGACGAACATGCCGCCCCTCCTGCCTCCTCCCAGCCGACCAGCGGCACTCCGGGGCGACACGTCTACATGGGGGGATGACCCACGCGCCCGTCTAGCCTGCCACCGGGTGCCATGAAGGGTGCGGGCGACAGCTCACAACCAGGTGCCACTGCACAGCGAGGTGTTGAGTCAGCCCCCACCACCAGCACGGTAATATGTAGACGAGGTGTGTCTCTGTCCTTTCGCCTGGTGGTACAATAGCTTTCCGAAACACATCTATTGATAACCTATTACAGCAGCGATCGGGGGAAATGTGAAGCTTTTTTCAGACGACCGGATCGTGCCCCGCGACGACGCCCCCGACGACCCGCCGCGCGCCGTCGACCCGGTGGCGCTCTACCTCGCCACCCTCACCCCATCGTCGCGCGACACCTATCAGCACCGGCTCCGCACGATCGCCCGCCTCGTGGGGATGGAGCCGCACGAGGTGCCGTGGGCGCAGCTTCGGCACGAGCACGTCACCGCGATCCGCTCACGCCTGATGGAGTCGCCGCTCTCGCCGGCGACCGCGAACCTCACGCTGTCAGCGCTCCGCGGGGTGGCACGCGCGGCCTGGCGCCTCGGCCTGATGAGCGCCGAGGACCTCGCGCGCATCCGCGACGTGCCGCGCGTCGGCGGGTCGCGCCTGCCGGCCGGCCGGTCGGCCACCGGCGGCGAGCTGGCGGCGCTCCTCGCGGCGTGCGGGCGCGACCCGGGGCCGCTGGGGGCGCGCGATGGCGCGCTCCTCGCCGTGCTCTACGGCGGCGGCCTCCGGCGCGCGGAGGTGGCCGCGCTCACCGTCGACGGCTGGGACGTCGAGCGGCGCGAGCTGCGCGTGCGCGGCAAGGGCGACAAGGAGCGCCTGGTGCCGCTGCCGTCGGGCGCCGCTGCGGCCCTCGCGGACTGGCTCGCGGTGCGCGGGCGGGTGCCAGGCGCACTGTTCTGGCGGATCAGGAAGGGCGGGCACCTGGTGGCGCGCGGGGTCACTACGCAGGCGGTGTACGACGTGCTCGTCCGGCGCGCAGCCGAGGCGAGCGTCGAAGACCTCTCCCCGCACGATCTCCGCCGGACGTGGGTGGGCGACCTCCTCGACGCGGGCGCCGACCTCGCCACGGTGCAGCAGCTGGCGGGCCACGCCGACGTCTCCACCACCGCGCGCTACGACCGGCGCGGGGCGCGCGCGCGCCGCGCCGCCGCCGACCTCCTCCACGTTCCCCACACGCGGCGCCGGCCCTGACTTGGGATGGCGACCCGTGGCCTGGCACGCCGGGTGCGCCCCCGGCGCGAGTGACGCGAGCGGGAGCCAGTTGTCCCGGCGGCGATCGGGGAGGTGCCTCCCCTGGCTGCGCTCCTAGGCCGCTGGTGGTGCCTGCGGCGCCACCAGCCGTCCCGTTCGGCCCCGGCGACCTCGGCTCGGCGCCGATCGTGGCGCCGGACTAGTGGCATCCGCCCGAGGATCCGTGATCATCCCGCCGAAGGGTTCGGCGCATTCGCCGCGCAGAAGGCCGGGGGGCATCGGCGATACCGATGCCTCCGGCCTTTCTTGGGCGCGCAGCGTGTGGGAGCGGGCCGAGGGGCGGCGACGCCCCTCGTGCGCCTACCTGATGCAGTTCCCCAGATACTTCTTGGTCGGATCCTGCAAGCAGCTGATGTCCAGCCGGCCGTTGGTGACGGTCTTCCGATAGAGGGAGGGGGTATACCGCGTCTTCGCCGCGTTCAGCAAGGCCGTGCGGATCTGGGACCCGCAGGTCTGCGCATTGGCGCCGACCCCGCCCACGCTGCAGGTGAGCCCGTTGGCCGCCGCGTAGAGCGCCGCCGCGCCGGTGACGTGCGGGGTCGCCATCGAGGTGCCGCTGTACGGCGCATACGCCGCGTCCCCATCGGCCACCGTCGACCAGATCTCCACCCCCGGCGCGCCGAGGTCGACCGTGCTCCTGCCGTAGCTGGAGAAGCCGGCGAGGTTCCCGGCCTTGTCGATGGCCGCGACCGCGATCACGCTGTCGTAGCGCGCCGCCGTCTCCGGGGCCGCCCCTTGCAGCGTGTTGTAGTTCGAGGGGTAGCTGGCGCGGCCGTCGTTGTTCGTGCCGCTATTGCCGGCCGCGGCGATGAACAGGATATCGGCCTTGGCGGCGCGGATGATCGCCCCGTGCAGCGCCTGCGAGTAGCCGCCGCCGCCCCAGGAGTTGTTGAGCGCGACGACGTTGACCGGGTTCACCGTCCGGGTCTTCAGCAGCGTGAAGTAGTCGACGGCCAGGACCGCGTGCTCGAGGTAGCCGCCGTTGGGGCCGAGGAACTTGCCCGAGAGGATCTTCACGTCCCAGTTGACGCCCACGCTGCCCCCGTCACCGGGGTCGCCCGCGTTCCCCGGTGAGCAGGTCGCGTTGTTCGCCGCGGAGCCGATGGTGCCACTGACATGCGTACCGTGGTTGTCCCAGCCTTCGACGGCATTGCCGTCGAAGACGGTGTTATTACTGTTGACGAAATCCCAGCCGCGGACATCGTCCACGTAGCCATTCTTGTCGTCGTCGTCGTTATTCGTGCTCTTGTCCTTACCAAACGCGTCCAGCCCAACCTCGCCGGGATTGGTGCCGATGTTCTGCGCGAGGTCGCAGTGGGTGTACCGGATCCCCTCGTCGATCACCCCCACATACACGCTGCCGCTGCCCGTGTAGCCGTTCGCCCACGCCTCGCCCGCCTGGCTGCCGTAGACGTTGGCCGGCGTGGTGCTCTCACCGTAGAGGCCCCAATGCGAGCCGTTGATGTAGCCGCGGTCGCTTGACGTCTCCGCGGGGACCAGCGGCGGCCGGGTGAGCCGCCAGTTCGGCTCGGCGAAGAGGACGCCCGGATCTGCCTGGAGCGTCGCGATGGCGGCGTGCACGTCGACCCCGCGCACCGTCATCACCTCCAGACCACCATCGGCGGCCTGCGGCGCACGGAGCTGGCGCTTGGTGCTCCCGTTGACCCGCGCCCGCGCCTGGCTGCGCTGGGCGTCGGTCACCCCATCCCGATACTGGACGAGGACCTCATCCGGCGCGAAGGCCGGGGCATCCGGATCGACCGGGGCGGCTTGGCTCGCCGGGTGCCACGCGGTGAGGACGACCAGGACCAGCAACCAGGCAAACGCGACGCGTTTCATGCAATATCCTTTCTCAAAGAACGAGTTGTGCGGCGGGCCCGTGCGGCGAGAGCACGCCCCGCCACCGCAGTATAGGACCAGTGTAACACCTCGCCGGCGCTCGGACCTCGAGTGAACACCTGAGGTTGCCGCGCCCGCGAACGATTACACTTCGGGTATCGAGTGCCGGAGGGTGTGGTGCGGTGTGCGCTCAACGGCAAGATGACCGCCAGGTAGGAGTGTCGCATGTCCGGTGCTGCCATCCCATCCCCGCCCGTATCCCCCGACCCCTGGCTGGGGCTGGCGCGCTGGGTGGCGGCGCACCCGCGGGCCACGCTCCTCGAGATCGCCGCCCGCGTGGCGGGGCGCCCCCCGGGTCCCCGCGCGAGTGCCGCGGCCGGCGATATACCTGATGGGTGTCCCCTGAGCCGTCGCTGCGTGTCGGAATTGGAAGGAGCGTCATTGTGACCGAACCGCGTACCTACAGCCGTCGCCGATTCGTCCGTGGTGCCGTGCGGCTGGGGGCCGGGGCGGCCGCGCTGGCGGCGCTCCGGCCGCGCGCCGCGTCGGCGGCGCCGGCCGGCCCCGGGGCGCCCGCGCCGGTGGAGGTGTTGCTGGCCGACCTGCGCGAGGCGAGCGCCGCCGATTTCGCCCGTGGCCAGGCGCGCGACGTGGCGCCGGTCGCGATGGGCGGCCGGGCGGGGTTGCGCGGGCGCGCCGGCGGCGTGTTCATCTCGGGCACGCTGATTTTACCCTTCCCCGCCACGCACGCCGGCCTGCATTGGGTCATCGATGCTGCCGACGCCGACGCCCTCGACGTCGAGGTGCGGACGAGCGCCGACGCCCGGGCCTGGGCCCCGTGGCAGCCCCTGCGGATCGAGGCGGTGGCCGAGGACGCCGCCGACCGCGAGGTCTTCGCCGCCCTGGCCGGGGCTGCGGGTGCTCGCTTCGCGCAGTACCGGGCGACCTTCCGGTCCGCCGAGCCGACGACCCTGACGGCGATGACCCTAACGGTGATCAACTCGGTCGACGGCCCGCAGGGGACCGCGACGACCGCCGCGGCCGGGCCGGCGAGCTTCCCGACGCCGGAGGGCGGGTCGTTCCAGGTCATCACCCGCGAGGGGTGGGGCTGCGACGAGAGCCTGCGCTTCCGGCGCGGCAGCGAAATTTGGCCGGAGATGTATGTGCCGGTCAAGAAGGTTGTCCTGCACCACACCGCCACCAGCAACGTCTACACCGACGGGGCGGCCGAGGTGCGAGCGATCTATGCCTACCACGCCAAGACGCTGCGCTGGGGCGACATCGGCTACAACAGCCTGGTCGACAAGGACGGCAAGATCTACGAGGGGCGGCACGGCCGGGGTGAGCCTTCGGCCACGTCGCCCACGCGCGAGATCCTCAGCGCCGACGTCGTCGCCGGCCACGTCTACGGGCACAATTACGGCAGCACCGGCGTCGCCGCGCTCGGCACCTTCGACCAGGAGCCATTCGACTTAACGAACATGAAAGCCGCAATTGAGAATGTCGTCACCTTCGAGTGCGGGCGCCATGGGATCGACCCGACCGGGTCATCGGACTTCCTCAAGTCGGACGGCACCTGGCACGCGAGGCTCGCGAGTTGCTCGGGGCACTCCGACTCTTACAATACGGAGTGCCCCGGTACGGCGCTGCGAGACTACCTGCCCGACCTCGCGCGGAAGGTGTATGCTCGCTTGAATCGGGGCACCGCACCGACCCTCTCCCCAGGCCAGGACCAGCGCGCGGCCCTGACCGCCAAGGCAACGCTCTCGTTCACCTGGTCAGCCGACGTTACGGCGTTCTGCCTCGAGGGCTGGCACAAGCCCTCCGACAGCGAAAATATCACCTACCTGATGGGCTTCAGCCGTCCCGCCTCCGGGGAGGTCGGCCACGACGACCAGCATTGGTGGGTGCAAGCCTGGTCCAAGGCGGAGGGGGCACTCCCCTACACGTCTCCCCCGCTGGAGGCCGGCCACTACACCATGCATGTCCGCAATGCGGCGGGTGCCAGGGCCAACCTCACCTACCTGGTGAACAACCCCGCCACCACCCCGACCAAACCCGGACGGAAGTAGCTGCGGCGAGGGTGCGGGCAGGCGCGCGCCGCGTCGGCATCGACGCCCGCGCCAGCGTCCCCTGTTGCTTCGTCCGTGCGGCACTGCTGGCGCGGCGAGGGGCGGAACCACCGCCGCGCCATGCTCTTCTCAGCCGTCGTCGGGAGGGTGCCTCGCCTCGTTTAGCGGGTCTCGTCCCCCGGCGGAGGGTCGTCGACCGGCTGCGTCCGACGCGGGCCATGACCCGGGCGACGGAGAGTCGCTGCGCGCGCGCGGTGATACCGCGGGGAGGGGTGATGGGACGTGGGCCTGCTGCCCGATCACGTCGACCACAAGCTGGCGATCGCCGCCCTGCTGTCGACGGACCTGGGGCCAGGTTCACCGCCGCGATACCGATCTCGACGGTGGACGTCGCCATTGAGGAGGGGCCGACACGCATGCTCCGGACCGCTTGGACGGGCTCAGGCGCGGCGCTCACCCCGACCGAGGAAATAGGCTGGCAGCAGCAGGAGCAGGAGCAGCGCGAATCCGAGGACAATGCCGGCTGGCCAGACGTGTGGTCGCGCACCGGCGCCGCCACCGGTATTCGGAACACTTAGTGGCGTCGCCGCCTGCGGGGTACCGCCCTGAGCGGCGACCAACAGGCTGTGTCGCCCACCGCCCGCGACGGCCGTCGCCCCGGTGATCGTGGTCACGCGCACGGGGGTCGAGCTGCAGGAAATGGCCCCGCACACCTGGTTCGTCGCGATCCCCAACTGGCCCACGTTGTTGAAGCCCCAGGCCCAGAGGCTGCCATCGTCCTTGACGGCCAGGCTGTGGTCCTCGCCGGCCGCCACCACCGCGACGTCGCCCAGCCCGGGTATCTGCGTGGG
>Ga0136611_10000865_pt1 | contig 20528 bp, 20 predicted proteins | sample AntDrymUQ2232306_2_FD_106645 | JGI IMG/M metagenome (GOLD analysis project Ga0136611, IMG submission 106645) | Polar desert sand microbial communities from Dry Valleys, Antarctica - metaG UQ223 (23.06) | ecosystem: Environmental > Terrestrial > Soil > Desert | place: Antarctica: Dry Valley...
GACCATCTACGACGTCTCTGCGCCCGAGACGCCCAAGAAGGTCGGGAGCCTGAGTTTCGGCCCTCAGTCGGCCCTGGACTTCTACTTCCCCGAGGAGGATCCGGACACCAACGGAAACATCCTCATCACGTCCAACCAGGGCGCGATCGAGGTCATCGACGTCAGCGACAAGTCGGCGCCGAAGTTCCTCTCGAAGCTCGCCGGCGACGCGCAGCACACGATCACCTGTGTCCTGAACTGCACCTGGGCCTACGGCTCGGAGGGCAGCATCATCGATCTGCGCGACCCGAAGAACCCCAAGCTGGCCGGCAACTGGAACAAGCTCTACCCGACTGATTCCGAGCACGACGTCACCGAGGTCAAGCCAGGAATCGTGCTGACCTCCTCGCAGCCCCAGCAGCTGCTTGACGCACGGACCGATCCCGCCAACCCCACCCGGTTGGCCAGCGTTGCCAATGAAGACAAGCGCTTCAACCACGCGAACCTGTGGCCCAACCAGATGAAGGACGACATGGTCCTCGTCGGCGGCGAGTCGGTGGGGCCGGCGTGCGACGAGGACGCCTCGGCCGCCTTCCAGACCTACGACGCGTCGAACTGGTCCGAGACCGGCACCTTCAACCTGCTCGACGAGTTCCGTCTCGACACGGGCCTGCTTGTCGACGGGCGTATGGTCGACAGCACCTACTGCGTCCACTGGTTCACCACGCACCCGAGCTACCGCAACGGCGGTCTCGTGGCGATCGCCTGGTACGAGCACGGCACGCGTCTGCTGAACGTCAGCCCGGGTGGCGAGATCACCGAGGTGGGCTGGTTCCTGCCCCTCGGCTCGTCGGCTTCGGCGGCCTACTGGATCACCGACCGCATCATTTACGTCAGCGATTACAACCGTGGCCTTGATGTCCTGCGCTACACCGGACCGCTCGCAACAGCCAAGCGCGGGGGCAAGCGCGCGCCGTAGGCTTGGCGCATGCTCACCATCACCGGCCCCGACGAGCTCAAGGCAAAGATCGGCGAGGAGCTCGGCGTCAGCGACTGGCACGAGGTCACCCAGGAGCGCATCAACGCGTTCGCTGAGTCGACCGAGGACTTCCAGTGGATCCATGTCGAGCCTGAGCGCGCGAAGGACACTCCGTTCGGCGGCACGATCGCCCACGGGCTCTACACGCTCTCGCTGGGGCCGAAGTTCTCCTATTCGATGTTCAGCCTCGAGGGCTTTGCCTTCGGCCTGAACTACGGCTACGACAGGGTCCGCTTTCCCGCTCCTGTGCCGGTCGGCTCGAGGGTGCGGATGCGGGCGACGCTGAGCAAGGTCGATGACGTTCCGGGCGGCCTGCAGATCACGATCAGCCAGACCTTCGAGGTCGAGGGCGGCGAGAAGCCGGTCTGCGTCGCCGAGTCCCTCAGCCGGGTCTACGGAGGCTGATTGCCGTGGCCGACTGGACCCACAAGAACCTCCGCGACGTCGAGGACCAGGCGCCGGGCTTCGGCTTCCAGGACGTCCAGAGCGCGCGCTTCGCCTACGAGGCCCTCGAGGCCCGGTCCACGGGCGTCTGCCTCATGGGCGTCAAGGCCGGCCAGCGCCAGGCCTTCGCGCATCGTCACGAGAACGCCGAGGAGGTCTACGTCATCCTCAGCGGCAGCGGCCGGTGCAAGCTCGACGAGGACATCATCGAGGTCGGGCCCGCTCGACGCGATCCGCGTCGCCCCAGGCGTGGCCCGCGCCTTCGAGGCCGGCGACTCGGATCTCGAGCTGCTCGCGTTCGGCCCCCGCTGCCAGGGTGACGGGGAGATCATCCGCAACGGCTTCTGGGGCGAGCCCTAGAGGCGATGAGTTCCGGGGCAGCCGAGGGTCTGACCTTCATGACCACCACGACGCCGCCAACCCTCTACGTCTGCCACGGCGACGACGAGGGGCCGAAGATCCATCCTTGCCGCAGGGTCCAGGAGGCGCTGCGGGCGAAGAGCATCGCTTACGAGAAGGTCCTCGGAGGCCACGGCCATCCGATCCCGTTCCTGCGCAAGGGATCGCGCGACGAACTGATCGCGGCCACGGGCCAGAAGGGCCTGCCGGCGCTCAAGCTGGCCGACGGGACGGTCATCACTCCGTCCAAGGCGATCCTTGCCTGGGTCCGCGACCAGCCCGCGGGCTGAAGGCCATCGCCTGACACCATCGGCCCGGGCCGCCGGCGCCGGTCACCCATGCCCGCTCCCCTTCGCGGCCGACGCCTTCGGCGTGTCTCGACTCCGGTCGAGCGTCGCGGGGCATGGGCGCCGGCACCGCCGCCCCCTCGCCAAGCGCCTTGTGCGCGCGAGTTCGACAGCGTCAGCCGGGGCTACAGCCCGACGGGCGCGCTCACGGCGACACGCCACCGGTCTCGCCCTCTGCCCCGGAGGACGGCGCGGTCGCCTCGCTCGTCGGGTTCGCCGTCTCGCCCGAGGCGGTGATCACGTTGAACGTCGCCCACGTGTCGAACAGCCCGAAGACCTGACGCAGCGTCGGGCCGGTGACGCGTGTGCGGCCGTTCGTGCCCACCACGTCGGCGTAGACCACGCGCGGCGAGCGCCCGCGCTTGACCACGTCGATGCCGCGGAACCTGCCCTTGACCCGGGAGCCGAGCTTGGCGGCGGCCTGGCTCATCGTGTACCGGTATGGGCCCCAGCGGTGGCGCGGCGACTCACCGTCGTAGGGGTCCTTGACGCTCTTGAGCCACGGCTTGGGGGCCGAGCCGACGAACGAGTTCTCGACGTTCTCGGTGCGGCCGCCGGAGGTGGAGAAGAAGTAGGTGACGACCGGCCTGCCGGCGTAGCTGACGATCCTGCCGCGGGTGGAGGCCACCGCATCCTCGGTGGAGGCCGTCTCGACCGCGAGGCCTTTGTAGACCTGCGACCGGGTGTCGGCGAACTGGTCGTAGTTGGCGTTCGCGCCCCCCGTGGTGATCGCGTAGGTGCGAGCGGCCACCGCCTGGGCGCGCAGCGCCTCAGCCGGCCACGACGTCGGGCTCTCGGCGCCGACCACGCCACGGACGTAGTCCTCGAGGCCGACGGCGTTGACGGTCTGGAAGCCCAGCGCGGTCGACTGGAACTCCAGGACGCCGCGGTAGCGCCCGCCCGTCGTGCTGTTCTGGGCTGCGCCGTTGAGCTTCAACGACCCGGGCCCGCTCACCCGCAGGGGCGAGTCGAACGTCTTGAGCACCGTGCCGCTCGAGGACTTCAGCGCCACGCGCCCGATGCCCGTGGAGCCGACGTAATACGTGGTGTTCGGGTTGAGCCGGCGGCCCGAGGCGCTCGACCCGCCACTGAACGAAGTGCTGCCCGTCTGCATGAGCACCCGAACGGTCGGGTTCGATCCGAGGTCCGATAGCTCTGTCCCCGTGTAGTAGTGGCCCAGGATGAACCGGTGGTCCTTGCCGTGCTTGGCGAACCCGTAGGCGCCGTACTGGCTCATGCCCACGCCGTGGCCGAAGCCGGCGCCGCGGATCACCAGACGCGAAGCACCCGAGGCGGGAGCGGCAGCCAGGGCCAGGGCGGCCACGACTGCGGTGATGAGGATGGTGGTAGTACGTTGCATCAGGTTGTCCGGGACGGAACACAGCACGTGAGCGAACGTCGCGCTTCCGACGTCTTCGTGGAGTGCCTCGAAGCCGAGGGCGTCAAGTACGTCTTCGGCATTCCGGGGGAAGAGACGTTAGACCTCAACGAGTCCCTGGATACGTCGTCGGTGTCGTTCGTCGGAGTTCGACACGAACAGGGCGGGGCCTATATGGCCGACATGTACGGCCGCCTGACCGGTCGCGCCGGCGTCTGCCTCGGCACGCTCGGCCCCGGGGCGACCAACCTCATCACCGCGGTCGCCGACGCGTTCCTCGACCGCGCGCCGCTCGTCGCGCTGACGGGCCAGGCCGACCTCGAGCGGATGCACAAGGAGTCTCACCAGTACATCGACCTGGTCGAGATGATGCGGCCGATCACCAAGTGGAACGCCCGCGTGACCGCGCCCGAGATCGTCCCCGAGGTGGTTCGCAAGGCGTTCAAGGTGGCGGAGTCCGAGAAGCCCGGAGCGACCCATCTGGAGCTTCCCGAGGACGTCATGGCCCAGCCCCTGGACGCCCAGCCGCTGCCGCGCCGCAAGCCGGTGATGCCCGAGCCCGCGGCGCGCGAGCTCTTCGAGGCCGCCAACCTGATCCGCTCGGCGATCAATCCCGTCGTACTTGCCGGCAACGGCGTGATCCGCGCCGGGGCCTCGCCGGCGCTGCGCGAGTTCACGCGCGCGACGGGGATCCCTGTCGCCGAGACGTTCATGGGCAAGGGCGCCGTCGACGCGCTCGACCCGCAGTCACTGGGGACAGTCGGCCTGCAGTCGCGCGACTACGCGCTGGCGGGCTTCGAGGAGGCCGACGTGGTCATCGCAGTGGGCTATGACCTGGTCGAGCACGCCCCGCTCCACTGGAACCCCGGGCGCGACAAGAAGATCGTGATGATCGACTCGCAGCCCGCGGAGATCGACGAGAACTTCACGCCGGAGGTCGAGCTGATCGGCGACGTCTACCACGTGCTCAGCCGGCTGGCCAAGGAGTGCCGCGATGTCCCCCACACCGGCGGCTCGACCCGGCTGCGCGACGTGGTCCTCGGGCGCTTCGAGGCGGCCAAGACCGACGACCACTTCCCCATGCAGCCACCGCGCGCGCTGTGGGAGATCCGCCAGGCGCTGGGCCGCACGGACATGCTGATCTCCGACGTCGGCCTGCACAAGCTGTGGATCGCCCGGATGTTCCCCGCCCACGAGCCCAACACCGTGCTGATCGCCAACGGGTTGGCCGGCATGGGCTTCGCGCTGCCCTGCGCGATTGCGGCCAAGCTCGTGCATCCCGAGCGCAATGTCGTGACGGTCAGCGGCGACGGCGGCTTCCTGATGAACTGCCAGGAGCTCGAGACGGCCAAGCGCCTGCGCACCCCGATCGTCAACGTCGTCTGGGAGAACCATCAGTTCGGCTCGATCGTCTGGAAGCAGGACAAGAAGTTCGGCCGCCACTTCGGCACCGACTTCACCAACCCCGACTTCGTCAAGCTCGCCGACGCGTTCGGGCTGCCCGCCTGGCGCTGTGAGTCCGTCGGCGACTTCGCCACCCATCTCAAGCGTGCGTTGAGCCTTGACGTCCCGTCGCTCATCGTGCTGCCCATCGACTACTCCATCGACGTCGCGATCAGCGAAGAGCTGGGAACGGAGACCGTGAGCACATGAGCACCGCCGAGCAGGCCGTCGTCGACGGCGTCAAGACCCAGCTGTTCATCGGCGGCGAGTGGCGCGACGCGACCGGAGGCGGGACCCTGGACGTCGAGGATCCGTCCACCGGCGACACGATCGCCTCGGTCGCCGACGCGACCGTCGAAGACGCCAAGGAGGCGCTTACCGCGGCCGCCGACGGGCAGGCGGAATGGGCGAAGACCGCGCCGCGCGACCGCTCAGAGATCCTGCGCCGGGCCTATGAGCTGATCGTGGAGCGCGCCGACGGCCTGGCGCTGCTGATGACGCTCGAGATGGGCAAGCCCGTCGCCGAATCCAAGGCCGAGGTCACCTACGCGGCGGACTTTCTCAACTGGTTCGCCGGCGAGGCGCTGCGCATCGACGGCCGCTACTCAGTCAACGACAAGGGCACGGGCCGGGTGTTGGTCATGAAGCAGCCGGTCGGGCCGTGCCTGTTCATCACGCCGTGGAACTTCCCGATGGCGATGGGTACGCGCAAGATCGGCCCGGCGATCGCCGCGGGCTGCACGATGGTCGTCAAGCCCGCCAAGCAGACGCCGCTGTCGATGCTGGCGCTGGCGCAGATCCTCGAGGAGGCCGGCCTGCCCGGCGGCGTGCTCAACGTCATCACGGCTCAGAAGTCCGGCGAGGTCATGGAGCCGCTGATCCGCGACCCGCGGGCGCGCAAGCTCTCGTTCACCGGGTCGACCGAGGTCGGCAAGGTGCTGATGGAGCAGACGACCGAGCAGCTGCTGCGCACCTCGATGGAGCTGGGCGGCAACGCGCCGTTCCTGGTCTTTGAGGACGCCGACCTCGACGCCGCGGTCGAGGGGGCGATGATCGCCAAGATGCGCAACATCGGTGAGGCGTGCACGGCCGCCAACCGCTTCCACGTCCACGAGTCGATCGCCGCCGAGTTCGCCGAACGCATGGCCGCGAAGATGCGCGAGCTGAAGGTCGGCCGGGGGACCGAGGACGACGTCAAGGTCGGTCCGCTGATCGACGACACGCAGCGCGGCAAGGTCGACGAGCTGGTCCAGGACGCGCGCGACAAGGGCGCCAAGGTGCTCTGCGGAGCGGAGGCGCTCGACGGGCCCGGGTACTTCTACGCACCCACGGTCCTGTCGGAGGTAACCGCCGACGCACGGCTGCTGCGCGAGGAGATCTTCGGACCGGTGGCGCCCATCGCGACCTTCACGACCGACGAGGAGGCCGTCGCGGCGGCCAACGACACCGAGTTTGGGCTGGTCGCCTACTTCTACACCCGCGACCTCGACCGCGCCTTTCGTGTGATGGAGGGCCTGCAGACCGGGATGGTCGGCGTCAACCAGGGCATCGTGTCGAACGCCTCGGCGCCGTTCGGCGGCGTAAAGCAGTCAGGCTTCGGTCGCGAGGGCGGCCGCGAGGGCATCGAGGAGTACCTCGAGACCAAGTACGTCGCGCTCAAGCTCTGAGCGGGTTGGCCTGGCCATTCGGGTCGGTAGCCTCTGACGGCGATGCGGCCCCGTCGCTTCCTTGCGCTCGGAGCGCTGCTCCTGCCCGCGGTGCTACCGGCGTCGCTCGCGCCTGCGGCCGCCCCTGCGGACGGGCCGCTGACCCGCGGCGGTCCTGCCGGACGCGTCGTCATCGACCGTTGGGTGCTGCGCGCAGACAGCGCGAACACCGGGATCGCCCGGGGCTGGGGCCGCGGGACCTGGAGCGGCCGCGAGGTCACCGTCCCCCACTCACCCAACGCGCGCCCCGGCCAGCTGCGCGGCCGGCGCGGCACGGACGGCTTCGCCGGGTCGATCGCCTGGTATCGCGCGAGCTTCTCGGTTCCCGCGGCCGGGCGATACGCGATCGACTTCCAATCGGTCAACCACCGCGCGACCGTGTGGATTGACGGCGAGCGCATCGGCCGCTCGCACGAGGGCGAGTTCCAGCCGTTCGCCAAGCACTTCCGCGCTGCCGGACCCGGGCGCCACAGCGTCGTGGTGCGCGCCGACTACACCGACATCGAGCGGCAGAACGCCACGGGCTGGCACCGCACGTGGTGGAACTTCGGCGGCATCAACCGGGAAGTGACGGTCCGGCCGGTGGGCCGAAGCGACATCCGGGCGCCGATGGTCTTCACGGTGCTGGGGCGCACGAGTGGCGACGCGGTGGTCCGCGTGCACGCGCGGCTGCGCAACCGCGGCCCGGCGCGGCGGATCGCGCTGCGCGGAACGCTGAACCACGGCGGGCGCGCGATCGACCTGCCCTTTCCCCGCGTGCGGGTGCCCGCGAACAGCACACGCGTCGTGCGCGCACGGGTCCGGATCGCCGACCCCGAGCTCTGGTCACCCGACGACCCGCAGCTGCACGACCTCGCTCTCGAGGTGCCCGGCGAGGCGGCCTGGAGCGCGCGGGTGGGGCTGCGCGAGCTGACGTGGCGTGGGCGCGACGTCTACCTCAATGGCCGCCAGGTCAGCTTTCACGGCGCATCGCTTCACGAGGACGCCCGCGGCCGCGGCAGCGCGCTGACCGGGCCGGACATGGACGGTCTGGTCGACGATCTGGAGCGGATCGAGGCCAACGTCACGCGAGCCCACCATCCGCTCGCCCCCGCCCTGCTCGAGCGCCTCGACGCCGCAGGCATTCTCGTCTATCAGGAGATCGGTCCCAACGATCCGCCTGGTGCGTTCTCGCTCAAGACGCCGGCGCTGCGGCGCCAGGGACGCCAGCGCATCCGCGTGACGCTCGACCAGCTCCAGCGCCACCCGTCGATCTTCGCCTGGACCCTGGCCAACGAAGCGGCTGGCCGCGGTCACAACGACGGCCAGCGCTTCTGGGTCGACAATGTGGCCCAGGAGCTGCACCGGCGCGATCCGGGCCGGATGGTCGGCGTAGACCTGTGGGGCCGCTACGTGCCCGCCTCAGACCGCGGGTTGCGGATGTACCGCAACCTCGACGTCGTCGGGCTGACCAACTACGACGGCTGGTACAACGACAACGACGCACGCGGCCCGCGGCTGCGCCGCATCATCGGCCGCACCGTCGATCAGTTCGCACATGCGTTCCCGAACAAGGTGCTGATGCTCACCGAGTTCGGGGCGGAGGCCAATCCCCGCAACGCCAGTCATCGCGCGGGCGGCTACGCCTTCCAGACGCGGCTGCTTCGCGAGCACCTGCGTGTTTACCGCTCGGACCCCCGCATCGCCGGGATGATGATCTGGCTGCTGCGCGACTTCGCGGTGACCCCGGCGTTCGCCGGCGGCTCGATCCGCGGCGAGGTGCCCGACATCCGGCTCGTCCGCGGGATCGCCCAGAAGGGCCTGATCGACTACCGCGGCCGGCCCAAGCCCGCCGCGGAGGTCGTCGCGCGGATCTTCCGCGCCTGGCCCGACCTTCGTTAGGAACGCGCTCGGAGTTGCGGTTGAGGTTGTGTCGCCTGTTGCGGCACGACTTCAACTTCGTTGTTCGCGCGCAGCTCCGGGCTAGACGAGCCCGCCGGCCGCCATCTTGCGCAGGTTCATCGCCTTCTCGTAGGTCTCCTCGTCGACGCCCTGCTCGAGGGCGACCTCGCGCAGCAGTCGGCCGGAGGCAGCCGCCTCCTTGACGATCGCCCCGGCCTTGTCGTAGCCGATGTAGCGGTTGAGCGCCGTTGCGGCGGCCAGCGTGGACTCGGCACTGCGCTTGCAGCCCTCCTCGTTGGCGGTGATGCCGGCGACACACTTCGTCGTCAGTGCGGCGCTCGCCGTCGACAGCAGCTGGATCGACTGCAGCAGGTTGCGAGCGATGAGCGGGATGCGCACGTTGAGCTCGAAGTTGCCCTGAAGCCCGCCGACGGTGATCGCGGTGTCGTTGCCGATGACCTGCGCCGCGACCTGCAGCACCATCTCCGGGATGACGGGGTTGACCTTGCCCGGCATGATCGACGAGCCCTTCTGCAGCTCGGGCAGGAAGATCTCGCCGATGCCGGCGCGCGGCCCCGAGCCCATCATCGCCAGGTCGTTGGCGATCTTGGTCAGCGAAACCGCCACGACCTTCAGCGCCCCGGAGAGCTCGACCAGCGCGTCGCGGTTGGCCTGGGCCTCGAACGGATCCTCGGCGGCCGAGATCGTCAGCCCGTTCTGCTCGGCGAGCAGCGCGCGCACGCGCTCGGCGAACTCCGGGTGGGTGTTCAGGCCGGTGCCGGTGGCGGTGCCGCCGAGGGGGATCTGGGCGACGCGTGGCAGGGCGTCGCGGACGCGCGCCGCGCCGAGGCGGATCTGCGCCGCGTAGCCGCCGAACTCCTGACCGAGCGTGACCGGCACTGCGTCCATGAGGTGGGTGCGGCCGGCCTTGACGACCTCGGCGAACTCACCCGCCTTGGCGGCGAAGGCGGCCTCGAGCTGCTCCAGCGCCGGCAGCAGCGCGTTGGTCGCCTGGTCGAGCGCCGCGAGGTGCACGGCGCTGGGGAACACGTCGTTGGAGGACTGGCCGAAGTTGACGTGGTCGTTGGGGTGCACGCCCTCGCCGGCCAGCGCGGCGATCACCTCGTTGGCGTTCATGTTCGACGACGTGCCCGAGCCCGTCTGGAACACGTCGATCGGGAACTGCTCGTCGTGGCGGCCGGAGCCGACCTCCTCGCCGGCGACGGCGATCCGGCCGGCGATCTCGGAGTCGAGCAACTCGAGCTCTGCGTTGATCGTCGCCGCGGCGCCCTTGATGCGCCCCAACCAATGGATGACGGGGAGCGGGACGCGCTCACCGGAGATCTGGAAGTTCTCGACTGCCTTGGTCGTTTCCCCGCCCCACAGCTGCCCGTTCTGCCCGGTCGTGCTCATGTGCCTCAGCCTACGACTCGTCACGCGACGGCATCCGACCGTGCCTTGGCAGGGGGTCCGTCTCAGGCAAAGGCCGAGATCTCGCGCGCCAGGCCGACCGCGTCGTCGTAGGCGATCAGGAAGCCGGTCTTCGGGAGGATCCGCAGCTGGCCGTCGGGAAGCAGGTCGAGCGCCTCTTCCGCAGACTCCACAGGATGCAGCCGGTCCTCATCGGCCCACAGCAGCAGCACCGGAAGCTCCAGTCGCCGGTAGTCGTCGAGCAGCTCGCGGTTGGCGCTGCTCGGGCGGTCACGGGCGAAGCGCGCCCACGATCGAGCGAGGTTCGCGTTGCCCGCGACGTCGGCGAACGCGTGACGAACGAGATCGCGCGCGGCCGGGTTCGCCCGGGCCGAGAGGCGAACGCCCTGGTCGGGGCGCACCGCGAGGTGGGCCGCATGGGAGACCACCCGGTCGAGGCCGGGGATCGCCCCGGCGCGCGCGCCGAAGCGCCAGCCAGTTCGCGCGAGCGGCTTGGCCGGCGGGCGGTGCAGCCGGTTGGGCATGACGATCAGCTTCTCGGGCGCAAGCCGATCGGTCAGCGTGGCGTGCAGCAGGATCTCGGCGCCGAGCCCGTGGCCGCCGACCAGCGGGCGCGGCCCGCACACCTCACGGCAGAACGCGCCCATGACGTCGGCGAACCAGTCCAGCGTGTAAGCGTGGCGAGGGCGGTCCTCTGAGTCTCCGTGCAGCGGCAGGTCGGGCAGCACCACGCGATAGCGATGGTCGAGCTGCTCGACCGCCGGCTCGAGCTCGCGGTGGCTGAGGCCCAGGGAGTGCAGCAGCGCCAGCGGCGGGCCGGTGCCCGCCTCGCGGTAGGCGACCCGTGCGCCGTCGGCGGAGTGCCAGAGCCGCAGCCTCATCCGTGGTCCTCGCCGGCCCGCGCCCCGCGCTCAGCCGCCTCGAGCAGAGCGGGGTCGTCATACCGAACGCGGCTCTCCATCCGCCGGACCAACTCGAAGCTCACGCCGTTGGAGGCCGACGCCCCCCGGCGCACGGCCCCCACGAGGAAGCCGAGCCGCAGCGCCGACCGCTCGTCGGGGCGCTCCGCCAGCCCGTCGGCCGCAGGCGTGAGGGCGAAGCCCACCATCTGCAGGTCTGCGTCGTCGGTCGCCCTGGACACGCACTCCGACAGGAGCGTCCCGTCGGCCAGTGCCACCAGACCCGGCGCCTCGGCCAACGCCGCGGTCACCTCATCAGGCTCCGTGCTGCACGCGGGGGAGAGCTGCTCGGGCTCGCTGCCGCACCCGGCGACCAGCGCCGCCAGGGCCAGGCCGATCAACGTGGTGGCGCCCACGTGCTGATCCTAAGCTGCGGCGCTCGTGCGCTCTCCCTACGACCGCGAGATCGTCCGCCTGGCGATCCCGGCGCTCGGGGCTCTGGCCGCCGAGCCGCTGTACATCCTGGTCGACACGGCGATCGTCGGACACCTCGGCACGCCTGAGCTCGCAGCGCTCGCGCTGGCCGGAGCCCTCCTCGGTGCGCTGGCCACCCTGTGCAACTTCCTGACGTATGGCGTGACCGCCCAGGTCGCCCGGCTGCACGGTGCCGGTGAGGAGTCGCGCGCCGGGGCGATCGCGGCACAGGCTCTGTGGGTGGCGCTGGCGATCGGACTGGCGGTCTCCGGCGCCACGGTGCTTCTCGCCGGCCCGGCCATCACCCTGCTCGGCGGCGAGGGCCGCGTGGGCGAGCTGGCCACGACGTTCCTGCGCATCGGTGCACTCGGCCTGCCGTTCGCGCTCATCGCCCTCGCGGGGCAGGGCTACCTACGCGGTACGGCCGACCTGCGCACGCCACTGCGCATCCTCGTTGCCGCCAACGTGGTCAACGCGATCCTCGAGGTCGTCTTCGTCTATGGCTTCGGGTGGGGCCTGGAGGGGTCGGCGTGGGGCACGGTGATCGCCCAGGCCGGGATGGGCGCAGCGTTCGTACACCACCTCCTGCGCGCGCCGGCTCCGAGCTGCCGCCCGAGCGCCGCGCTCATCCGGCCGCTGCTGCGCATGGGCGGGGCGTTGGTCGTGCGGACCGGCTCGCTCCTGCTGGCGTTCATCCTTGCCGGTGCGGTTCTCGCGCGAGTGGGGGCGGCCTCACTCGGCGCGCACCAGATCGCCTTTCAGCTGTTCATCCTCGTGGCGCTGCTGCTCGACGCGATTGCCATCGCCGGGCAGGTGATAGTGGGACGCCGCCTCGGGGCCGGTGACGCCGGGGGCGCGCGGGCGGCCGCACGGCGGATGATCGAGCTCTCGGTGGCGGGCGGCGTTCTTCTCGCCGTGACGCTGATGGCCGTGCGGGGCTTGTTGCCCCACGCCTTCACCGCCGACCCGGCAGTGATCGAGCGCGCCCGCACGCTGTGGCCGCTCTTCGCGCTCCTGATCCCGGTGGGCGCCGCGGTGTTCGCCCTCGACGGCATCCTGCTCGGCGCGGGCGAGGCGGGCTACCTCGCGTGGAGCATGCTCGGCGCGCTGCTGGTCTTCGCGCCGATCGCCCTCGCCTCGCTGGAGTGGGGGGTGACCGGCGTCTGGATCGGGCTCAACGTGCTGATGCTCGTCCGGCTCGTGACCTGCGGCGCGCGGTTCGCGGGTGGCCGCTGGATGCGTGTCGGGGCCTAGCCCCGCCCGCCGATCGTCGCGCAGATGGTGCGTGGAAGCCATCTCACCGACGTCCGCTCGGTCAGAGGGGCGCGGGAGGCTCGAAACCGCGAGCCCGCAGCCCCTGCTCGATGATCGCGATCGCCTGCTCGAGCACTTTGACGCGAGCCCACTTCTTGCTGTCGCCCTCGACGACGACCCACGGTGCCCACTCGGTGTCGGTGCGCTCGAGCATCTCCTGCACCGCGTCCTCGTAGGCGGCGCGCTGCTTGCGGTTGCGCCAGTCCTCGTCGGTGAGCTTGTACGCCTTTAGCGGGTCCTTGGAGCGGGCCTCGAAGCGCTCGAGCTGCTTAGACTCGGAGACCTCGAGCCAGAACTTGCCGATGATCATCCCGTCGTCGGACAGTGTGTGCTCGAAGCCGTTGATCTCGTCGTAGGCACGGCGCCACTGCTCCTCCGTCGCGAAGCCCTCCACGCGCTCGACGAGCACCCGGCCGTACCACGAGCGGTCGACCACCGACATCCCTCCCCATCCCGGCAGGGCGGGGGCGAAGCGGTGCAGGTAGTGGTGGCGCTTCTCGTCGGGCGTGGGCGCCGCGTAGGACGCGTAGCGCACGTGGCGGGGGTCCAGTGCAACGGTGAGGCGTTTGATCGCTCCGCCCTTCCCGCTGGCGTCCCAACCCTCGAAGACCAGGCAGACCGGCGGCCCCAGACGGGTTTCGGTCTCCCCGCCGAACGGCAGCATCGCACCCAGCGCGAGCCGTAGCTGAGCCAGGCGGTCGCCACCGGCGTCCAGTCGGTCGTGCTCTTCGGAGGACGAGAGCTTGAGCGTCAGGTCGAGGCCTTCTCGGGTCGCCATAGCCGGATCCTTGCAGCCTGCCCTCGATTCCCGCTCCGAAAGTTGCGCAAAAGCGCTCCACCCCTCGGAAAGGCGCCCCAAACCTCCGTACACCTCTCCCATGACCGCCAAAACTCGCCGACTCGGACTCACCACCTCCCAGGCCGCCCGCCACCTCGGAGTCTCGCTGTCGACCATCCGGCGCTGGTCGGACCTCGGCTACCTGCAGGGTTACCGCACGCCGGGCGGGCAGCGGCGCTTCAGCGTCGAGCAGCTCGACGAGTTCATCGACGGGCTGGAGTCGGGCGGGCCGATGCGCCAGGCGCCCCTCCCCGTCGACGAGCCGACGTTCACCGCCGAGAACGCCTTCCTCAACAGCAGCCCCGGCGAACGCCGGTTTGGCCTCGGACGCCCAGAGGACGACCGCCCCTTCTAGCCCCGGGCGGCCTCGTCGACACGTCGCAGGAGATCGAGCTCGGCGTAGTAATCAGCCGCCTCCGCTGTCGTTGGGCTGTCGAACCCGTCTGGCGGACGGGTTCGACAGCCCAAGCGCGGCAAGGATCGCGTCGCTGTCCGTGGCTCACCTCCTTCCGTGGGTCGAAAACCACCGATTTGCAGCCATTGCTGCACGTCTTGCGTCAAAGCTCCCCACCACCGACATTCCTCGCATGAGCGCCGTACGGACGAACGCCGCCGCCGCGATGATCGGGGTGAGCCCCTCGACCCTGCGCTCCTGGGAGCGCCGCTTCGGCTGGCCGCAGCCCAAGCGCAGCGAGGGCGGCCACCGGCAGTTCGACCTGCAGGAGATCGAGGCCCTGCGCACGGCCTTCGAGGAGACCCAGAACGTGTCGTCGGCGATCTCGATCGCCCGGGAGCGCGGGACCGGCCCCGCCAGCCCCACCCGGCTGCGCTCCGCGCTCAACCGCTTCGACGAGAACGAGGCCGACCGGATCATCGAGGAGAGCCTTGCCGTGCGCTCGGTGGAGCGGACCGTCGAAGAGGTCCTGCTGCCAGCGATCGAGAGCCTCGACGACGGCACGCAGCCGCCTCCGCCCGAGTACAACGTCGCCTGGCGCTGGGCGACGGGCTGGCTCGCCGCGCAGATGCGCGTGGCGCCACCGGCGTTCCGCCCCGAATCGGTGCTGATCTTCGATGCGAGCCGCGCTCCCGACATCGACTCGCTCCACGCTCAGGCCCTCGAGCTCGGCCTGCGCCGGGCCGGCCTGCGCACGCTGACCGTCACGCTGGACCTCGACCCCAACCGGATCACCCGCGCGATGTTGGCGATCGAGCCGCGCGCCGTGGTCCTCACGGGGACACGCGCTTCCCTCGACGCCCTCGGCCGGCTCGTGTACGCCGCGCGGCGCGCCGGCGGCGACGTCCGCGTCTACGACTATCGGGGCGCTCTTGGGGCGACCGGCGCGAGCACCGTGCCGCGCCTTCCCGCCCAGCCGCTTGCCGCCCGCGATGAGCTTTCAGACGACCTGCAGCGCCCACACGTCGGGCCGGAGATCCGCCGCATCTCCGAAGCCCGGGCCGGCTGACCCAACCCCCGAGTGGGGGCCTGGCCCCTTTCTCAGGGTTTGCAGGTGATTCGGCCCCGACCCGTCCGGGGCGCGGTCTAGCTTTCGCGGCGCGATGACCCTCATTCCCGGCGATCCCCTGGCCCACCGCGCGCTCGAGTCGCTCCTGCGCGCCGAGTCCTCGGTCAGGCGGCGCCTGTCCAGCGACCTGGAGCGCGAGGGCATCTCCGCCACGGGCTTCTCGGTGCTGATCGTGTTGGCCACCGCCGGCGGTGAGCTCGAGCTGCGAACCCTGCGCAAGCGGCTGCGCACGTCGAAGGCCAACGCGACCGAGGTCGTAACGACGCTCGAGACGCGCGGCTACGTCACGCGTGCACGTCTGCCCACCGACCGCCGGGCGGCGAGCGTCACGCTCACGCTCCGGGGCCGCGAGGTCGTCGACCGCCTGTTCCCCGAGCACACCGAGCGCGTTCGCACCGCATTCAGCGTGCTCGACGAGGAGGAGAAGCGCAGCCTGGCCGACATCTGCCGCAAGCTGGCCGCCTGACGCGGTCCCGCCGCCTCTGGCGGCGTCGCTACGGAGAGGTCCGTGCTGGCGCACTGTCCCTCTCCGTGTTCCTGGCCAGAGACGGCGGTCGACGCGTCATTCGGTCAGCTTCTGGCCGTTTAGCCGTAGTCACGCCGGCGGAACACCGCGCTCGCCGACACAACGCGGTCCAGGAAGAGGATCCCGTCGAGGTGGTCGATCTCGTGTAGCAGGCAGCGCGCCTCGAACGCGTCGGCCTCCAACCGGACGGCGTCCGCTGCCTCCACCACGACCCGCGTCGCCCGCGGCACGTCCGCGGTGAAGCCGGGCACCGAGAGGCAGCCCTCTCGGCCCAGCTCCGAGCCCTCCATCCCGACGATCCGGGGGTTGACCAGGATCAGGCGCCCGGCGCAGCTGCGCGCCTTCGGATGCCCGGTCACGTCGATCACCACCATCCGCACCTCCTCGCCGATCTGCGGCGCGGCGATCCCGACGCAGCGAGGCGATGCGTCCATCGTGTCGACGAGGTCCCGGCCGATCCGCTCGATCTCCGCCGGGTCGGCGATCTCCGCGCAGCAGCGCTTGAGCGCGGGGTGCGGCATCCGCAGCACCTCGCGGGTCGCCACGGCTACAGGACGTCTGTGTCGATCGCGCGGATCGACACCTCGAGGTCCTGGGCGGCGGCCACCGCGCGGAGGGCCTCGTCCACGCCCTCGCCGCCGCTGACCTCCAACGTCATCACGTAGAGCTCGCCGGCGAGCCGCGTCTGCAGGTCGGTGACGCTGGCCCCGTTGCCGGCCAGCGCCTCGGTCACCGCGGCCACGATTCCTGGATGGTCGGCGCCGTAGACCGTCACGACGTGGGTGGCCGGAGCGGCCGCCGAGGCTTCGCCGACGTACTCGGCGTGGATCGCGTCAAGCCCGAGCCCGCGCGCCGCCTTCTCGAGGTCGTCGGCGAAGCGCCGCTCGCGCAGCTCGCCGGGGATGGTGACCACGAGCATCATCGAGAACCGCCCGTTGAGCAGGCCCATGTGCGAGTCGGCGATGTTGCACCCGTGCTCGAGCAGGATCCGCGTGACCCCGGCGACGATGCCCGGCCGGTCGGGTCCGATGGCGGAGATGACGGCCTGCGGCATGCGCCCGACGCTACCGGAGGGCGCCCATAGACTCACGGCCCCGTGCGCCCCGTCGATCCCGACCAGTCCTTTCCCGCCCTCGAGGAGCAGATCCTCGTGCGCTGGCGCGAGCGCGACGTCTTCAACGAGTCGGTTCGCCGCCGGCAGGGGGCGCCTCCCTGGGTGTTCTACGAGGGCCCGCCCACGGCCAACGGCCGCCCGGGATCCCACCACGTCCTGGCGCGAGTCTTCAAGGACATCTACCCGCGGTTCAAGACGATGCGCGGGCATCTCGTCGAGCGCAAGGGCGGCTGGGACACCCACGGGCTTCCGGTCGAGATCGCGGTCGAGCAGAAGCTCGGCTTGAAGTCTAAGGCCGACATCGAGGCCTACGGCATCGCCGAGTTCAACCGGCAGTGCCGCGAGTCGGTCTTTGAATTCCTCGAGGACTGGAAGGCGCTGACCGAGCGCATCGCGATGTGGGTCGATCTCGACGACGCATACCGCACGCTCGACGCCACCTACGTCGAGTCGGTGTGGTGGGCGCTGCGCCAGATCTGGGACAAGAACCTGCTCTACGAGGGCCACCGCGTCGTCCCCTACTGCCCGCGCTGCGGCACCGCGCTGTCGAGCCACGAGCTGGCGATGGGCTACTCAGATGTCGTCGACCCTTCGGTCTACGTCCGTTTCCCGGTCACCGAGGACGGCGGCGTCGTGCAGGCCGGCGACGAGTTGCTGGTCTGGACGACCACGCCGTGGACCCTGGTCTCCAACGCGGCGGTCGCGGTCGACCCCGAGCTGACCTACGTGCGCGCGAAGCCGAGCGCGACCGCTCCGCCGGTGATCGTCGCTGAGGCTCTGCTCGAGAAGGTGGTGGGCGAGGGCGCCAAAGTGATCGGCCGCTTCCCGGGCGCGGCGCTCGACGGGGTCCGCTACGAACCGCCGTTTGCCTTCATCGCGGGAAGCGAGTACGGCGAGCGCGGGCACACCGTGCTGCTCGGCGACTTCGTCACCGCCGGGGACGGCACGGGCCTGGTGCACACCGCGATCGCCTTCGGCGAGGACGACTTCCGACTGGGCGAGCAGTACGGCCTCGCGGTTGTCAACCCGGTCAAGCTCGACGGGACCTACGACGAGCGCATTCGTGGCCACGAGGACCGCTTCGTCAAGGACGCCGACCGCGACCTCGTCGCCGACCTCGAGAAGCGCGGTCGTGTGTGGCGCGTCGAGGACTACGAGCACTCCTACCCGCACTGCTGGCGCTGCGGTACGCCGCTGCTCTACTACGCCAAGCCGTCGTGGTACATCGCCACGTCGAAGATCCGCGACCGCCTGCTGGCGTCGAACGAGTCGGTGACCTGGCACCCCGAGCACATCAAGCACGGGCGGTTCGGCAACTGGCTGGAGAACAACGTCGACTGGGCGCTCTCCCGAGAGCGCTACTGGGGGACGCCGCTGCCGGTCTGGCGCTGCGAGGAGGGTCACTTGCACTGCGTCGGGTCCTTCGCCGAGCTCGAAGAGCTGAGCGGCGTTCGTCTCGAGGACCCGCACCGGCCCTTCGTCGACGATGTCGGCTTCCCCTGCCCGCAGTGCACGAAGCGGATGCAGCGCGTGCCGGAGGTCATCGACGTGTGGTTCGACTCGGGCTGCATGCCGTTCGCCCAGCACCACGCGCCGTTCGAGAACGAGGAGCGCTTCGAGAGCCGATTCCCTGCCGACTTCATCTGCGAGGCGCTCGACCAGACGCGCGGCTGGTTCTACTCGCTGCTGGGCGTCTCGACGCTGCTGTTCGACCGGTCCTCCTACAAGAACGTCGTCTGCCTGGGCCTGCTGGTCGACGGCGAGGGCCAGAAGATGTCGAAGTCCAAGGGCAACGTGGTGGTTCCCGCGGACGTGATCGATGCTTATGGCGCCGACGCGATGCGCTGGTACTTCTTCACCTCGAAGTACCCGTGGGACGGCTATCGCTTCAGCCGCGAGGCGGTGGGCGAGCAGGTCAGGCTGTTCCTCAAGCAGCTGTGGAACACCTACCGCTACCCGACGATCTACACGCGCGAGAAGGACACCGAGCCGACCGATCTCGATCGCTGGATCCTGTCGCGCCTGGCGGGCACGGTCGAGGTGGTAACCGAGCGCATGGATGCCTTCGACGCGACGACGGCCGGCCGCGCCATCGGCGAGCTGGTCGACGATCTCTCCAACTGGTATCTGCGGCGCTGCCGGCGGCGCTTCTGGGAGGGCGAGAGCGCGGCGTTCGACACGCTCGAGACCTGCCTGGTGACGGTGGCCAAGCTGCTGGCGCCGTTCTGCCCGTTCGTCGCCGACGAGATCTACGACAACCTCGACGGCAGCGAGCCGTCGGTGCACCTCTGCGACTGGCCGGAGGTCGACCCCGCCCACCCGCGCGACGTCGCGCTCGAGGAGGCGATGGCGATCGCGCGAGAGACCGTCCGGCTCGGGCTCAACGCGCGAGGTCAGGCGAAGATCAAGCTGCGCCAGCCCCTGCACGAGGCGGTCGTCGTGGCCGCGGGCCGCGAACGCGAGGCGATCGAGCGACTGGAGGACGTGGTCCGCGACGAGCTCAACGTCAAGGGGCTGCGCTTCGTCTCAGAGGCCGACGAGCTCGGCTCTTACGAGATCAAGGCCAACTACCGGACGCTCGGCCCGCGGTTCGGCAAGGACATGCCGCAAGCGGCGGCGGCGATCGGCGCACTCGATCCGGTCCGCGTGGCGCAATCGCTGCGCGAGGGCCGCGGCGTGGGCGTCAGCATCTCCGGCCACGACCATGAGCTGGGCACCGACGACCTCGAGCTGCGGATGAAGCCGCTCGAGGGCTATCAGCTCGAGCGGGAGGGCGGTCATGCGGTGGCACTCGAGCTCGCGGTCGACGAAGACCTGCGTCGCGAGGGCCTGGCCCGCGAGGTGGTGCGGGCGGTTCAGCTCGCTCGGCAGGCCTCCGGCCTCGAGGTTTCTGATCGCATCGCGCTGGGGGTCGGCGGTGCGGACGAGCTCGTGGCGGCGGCGCGTGCGTTCGAGGACTACGTCGCCGGCGAGACGCTGGCGACCGCCGTGACCTACGGGGAGACCGCGGGCGAGGCGAGCGCCGTCGAAGGCCGCGAGCTGCGCATCTCCGTGACGAAGTCCTGACGTTCTGCGCGCCACGCGCGCGTCCCCGCTCGCCACGCTGTCGGTCATGGACAACGACCGACTCATCGCCGTCCTCGACGGCATCCCCAAGGGCAGTTGGGCCAGCTACGCCGACGTCGTCCTGGCGGCCGGCGGGTCGATGGCCCAGGCCCGCGCGCTCAACCAGCGGCTGTGCCGCATGGGGCACAGCCACGGACACCGCGTGCTCAAGAGCGACGGCACCGTGGCGGCCACGGCGCTCGGCGATCCCGACGCGGTGCGGCGCAAGCTCAAGCGCGAGGGGCTGCGCTTCGAGCACGGCCGGGCGAAACCGGAGGCACGGGTGCTTTGCGAGACCGCCGCAGTAGCGCCAGCGGCCGCCTGACGGGCCTCAGGCCAGCGCCGGCTCCAGCTCCTGCACGAGCTTGCGCTTCGGGTAGGCGCCGACGACCTTCTTGACGGGCTGGCCGCCCCGGAACAGGATCAACGTCGGGATCGAGAGAACCTGGAACTGGGCCGAGACCTGCGGGTTCTCGTCCGTGTTGAGCTTGACGATCTTGAGGTCGTCGCGCTCGCCGGCGATCTCCTCGAGCACGGGGGCAACGACGCGGCAGGGACCGCACCACGGCGCCCAGAAGTCGACGAGCACGGGCTGCTCGGACTCCAGGACCTCCGCTTGGAAGTTGGTGTCGGTGACTTCGCTGAGACTGCCGGCCATGGAGGTCCTTTCGAGGTGCGTACTCCCGTA
>Ga0136611_10000866_pt1 | contig 20522 bp, 29 predicted proteins | sample AntDrymUQ2232306_2_FD_106645 | JGI IMG/M metagenome (GOLD analysis project Ga0136611, IMG submission 106645) | Polar desert sand microbial communities from Dry Valleys, Antarctica - metaG UQ223 (23.06) | ecosystem: Environmental > Terrestrial > Soil > Desert | place: Antarctica: Dry Valley...
ATTTTTATTTTTATAGTATGAGGAGCAGATTTATTCCCGCCAAAAAACGGATTACAAAACCACCACATTTTACGAATAGGTTTCCATTTTAATTTTTTAATAACCACAGGCGGTGAAAAGAAAACACCGTCACGCAAAACACGAAACATATAATAGAATCCATAATCCTCTATAACCGTCTCGTATTCTACATCTGGCTCGATATTAACTATAAATCTTTCATTTCCATGAATAGATATATTAATACCTTCGTCGTAACAGTAAGCCATAAGCTCCACTATTCCGCCGCCAGCATACCTCCACCCAAATCTGGCGGAATTTTTATGAAGCGAAAAGAAATTATCCCGTATTCCCCATAGCTTATTAATATCAGATTGATCTTCGCCGATAGAATAGAATGCAGACTTACCAAACCGTATTGTGCGCTTGAATTGCTTCCCAAGCATAGGGAATGTAATCAGAGGTAAACAATAATGCCACCCTTTAGGTATGGTATATGTCAAGTTTTATTATTTAAAATAAGCGTAAGCAATAAATTGCCGCAATTATGGTTGCGAACAAAAGCCCAAAATAAATATACCCTTTGCCAACCCCTCCTCTGTTCCATACGGGAGCATTGTCTGCATTATATTGAAGAGCAAAATGTGCTACAATAACAGTCCCGATAAAGAACCCTAATGCAGCCAATTTATTACCTAATGGAACAGCAATGTCAACTGAAAAAAGAATTACGCCAACAATTACGGCAAAGATTACTGCGGGTATTACATTTTCATTTTTTTCTGAAATCATGATATTTGTTTTTATTTAGTTTAAAGATTATTATTCTTTGATATGCCTACTTATTGCAAAGGTAGCATTATAGCTTCTTATCTTTCTAAAAACTCCTCCTCCATCTCTATTAATTCCAGAACCTCCAGAGGTGTTAAATTCCACGCTCTCGTACATACCTTGATTGTGCTCTTTATCCCAGAATCCGCAGTGCGCTATTCTCTTCATGCTGGGGAAATAAAATGAGATCACATCTGCCCCAGCTAAGGGAGTTTTCTTGAACTCTTTTTTATAAAAAACAATATCCTTAATATTAAATGTGGTAGGAGACCAAGGTGTGACATTAGTTTTTATCCCATTAGCCCAGAAAATATAACCGACGGCGGCGGCGCAATAAGGGTTCCCTTCCTTTAAGCCATATAAGCCCAAAAAGGTTTTTATCGGCTCGCCATCATTGCGACCAGTTTTTTCTGTAACTCCAATATACTTAGTATAAACGCTTCTAACAGCGGCAGCTTTTTGCGAGAACGTTTTAACTTCCTTTGGAGTCAACGTTACTGTCCTTACTGTATCTGATTTGTTATTAGGCTTTTTAATTATAGCGACAGAAACCCGAACTGTATCGTAAATAGTTATAGGCGCAACTTTCGCTGCGCCTGTTTCAGCCTCTTCGGGTGGCGTATCGGTTACTTGATTGCTAAATACACCCTTACAACCAAATAAACAAAGAAGCAAACCGTAAATAATGTAATTACTAATCTTTGCCATCCTTCTAAATTAATGAAATCGTGTTTAGAATAATTTATAACAACACCCTCGTCACGCTTATACTTGCCAAACCAGTACCTATACATACCCTTGAAATAGAAAAATAAAATAAACACTATCCCATTTAGTGCTATTAAAACGATAGCTAAAGCGCCGAATATAGGCTGCAATAATGATGGGTCATAAAAACCCCATTCGTATCCAAATAAATAATGTATTACTATACCAGAATAATAAAATACAAAGCTGAATAAAGGAAAGCTCCATACCCATTCTCTTAACTTAAATAAGTACCATACTTGGCTCCAAAAAGATATTTTACCCACCTTTGTCTGAGCTGTAATGGGAACAGGCAATCTCTCCAATGGAGTTTCCTCCGCCGCCCTATTGGGAGGTACGGTTTGGTTTATTTTGCTGCGTGTAGGTTTTGTTGCACTCATATTGTTTATTTAATGATAAGTAAGATTACCGCAGCAGTCGTTGCCGCTACCCCGAAAAAAGCTGTCGTTTTAGTACGGCGCTGCTGCTTCTTAAGCTGTGCTGAAAGTCTGGCTATATCTTGCCCGTTAAAAATAATTATTTGTTTATAATGCTCAATACTCTCTCTTAGCAACTTAGTAGAATTAACACTCACGCTATCTGAATTTTTTAATTCATCAATTTGCTTATTAGCTGATCGTATAGCTTGTGCGTAGTTTTGATTATCGCTTTGCAGGCGGTTCACACGCTCAATAAGTGTGTTACGCTGCTCAAGCAGTATATCACGATTGTATACCAGCTTGCGTATTTGTTCGGCATCAGCAATACAATCTGCCTTAGTACCTTGGTTGGATTGCTGCCCGCAAACTGTCGAGGTCTTTAATAGGCTTAACAGTATTAGGAATGTTACGAAACTTCTTTTCATTGTCTTTATAAAATTGAATATTTTTATTTGCCTGCACAAGGTAATGATCTTTTAGTTTTTCAAAACTATCCGACCTGTTTTTGTGGTAAAGTATAGATACAGAATCCAGCCTCAATTGATCGTTGTTCTTTTCTATTAATTTCTCGTACGCAGCCTTAGCCTCATCGAAATTGCCGCCAGAAGCGGTATCTTTACGAAGCAGTATGTTTAATAGTACAATAAACAAAATGGAGACTATAATACCAAGAATTATAATAATTTTTATATTACTATTATCTTTCTTTGCAGGCTCTTCTGGTATAACGATATCATCTACAACTACAGGAGAGACCCTCTTTTTGCGTACTGGTTTTTCCACTGCTACTTCTTATTTATGTTTGTCGTTTTTGAATTAACTGTATTTACTTTTTTAGCATTAACAGTTTTTACATTGACTGGTTTCTTTTGATTAAACAAACTATCACGCCTTATACTTCCTTGCTGCATAGCAATTGCTTCACTTCTTGCAATAGCAATATCGGCTCTATCCTTTGCAAGTGCCTCTGATGCGGCTAAATTTATTAAAGCATCTGTTGTATTTTTAGCCGCATCCATATTAATTTGTTTCCTACGTATGTTCAAATTTTCTTGCTGCCCATCTATACTTCTTTGTTGTTGAACTATCCAATTTCTATCAACCTGTGTTGATGAAGGGTTAAGTGCCTGAAATACCTGACCACCAATAAATAAAAAAACGATTATTAACCCTATGCTCATCATCCATCTTAAATACATAAGTCCTTTATCAACCTTTAACTGGAACTTTTCTGTAGTACCCATATACTGAATCATTACTTCAGTAGCCTTATAGGTTGCATTAACAGCTTCTTCTTGTGTTATATCCTTATTTGTCGAGACCATATTTTTTTCTTATTTCTTTTAATGCACTATCGTGATCTTGTACTTTTAAAGAGTTAGCTAAATCATTAACTAAGTCTTGCATTTGAGACTTGGTGTCAGAAATAACCCCTTTTAATGAAGCGATAACCACCCTAAGTTTATCATTTTCATCTTGAATGTCTGTAAGCCTTTGCTCTGCCTGCGTTAATCGTGTTAGCATAAGATTTGTTACTTCTATTGCGGTTTTTACTGAATCTGATTTAATTTCCTGCTCTACTTTTTTAACGTCAATCGCATCCTTTGGACGTTGCCTAAACCAATTATATTGCTTACTGAACCATCCAAGGGTAGCCATTATTACACCACTTCCTATAGCCTTATACCATTCTGAAAAATCATTTTCCATGCTTAGTTTTAAGCAAATTTACGGCTTAATTAGATAGCGGAATATTATATTTATTACTTACTGTGCAAAAAGATAAATACCACAATAGAAACCTTAAATACCCTTTATTAAAATACTATTTGTCTGCTATGTACTTCGGCAAACCAATTTATAGTTTTACCTGCTGCACCCGTAACCCTGATTTCAAAACCATCAACAACGGGAACTATTGCATAACTCCAACCTGATGCACCACTTTCTCGATATTCATTATTTTTGGGGTTATCAAATATTACAGGAGTTGCTCCATTGGCTCTCTTTACCCGCATTATCCTGTCAAATTGGGCGCAGTTAGTTAAATTGTCAATGCCAACTATGATGATGTCACAATATATATTAACATCCTCTGCCATTGGATAAATCAGTAGTGGACTTGTCGTAGCTCCTACTGTTGTTGTTGTTCCTTCAAAAAGTGCCATTTTATTTTATTTTAATTTGTTTAATAATATTTATTTTATGTAGTTTCATCCCATTCTATACAACCAGATATTAAATCTCCTGCTACACCTGCTACCCTCGTAACAATACCAAGTCCCTCATAAGAAGCTAATTCAAGTGAATCATGGTTTGTTGCTTCATCACCAAACTCCCACATATAAGAAACAACTGCTCCTGAAACTGAACGGGGTACTCCAAACGTACAAAAACCTTCAGTGGGAACAGTTACACCAGCAGGAACAGTAATAACATTACCTGTATTATGCCTGACTGTTTGTAAAGCAGATGCGGAATAAGTTGTTTTCTTTTTTTCTTTTATTAACTCGATTCCTGTTGCCCATGATGCAGCAGCAGTCGATGTAATTCTTACAAATTCATACGCTTGAGTGTTACCCGCAGTTGCCAGTCCATCAAAAGAACAATTTAATGTTATTCTTCTTATTTTAATTATCCTTGTCGCTGCATTAGCCATTACCCATAACAATCCGTTAGCAGTGGGTGCAGAAGCACTACGTACTTTTATAAACTGTGCCAAATAAGAGCCTAAAGGTGTTTTATTTACAGGTAATCCAAATTCGTTGAGTATTACTACCCCTATAGCTCCAGCATTATTGCTTGTGCCGTATTCTTTAAGAAAACCTGCGGTTGGGTCAAATTTTATTATTGCCATTAGTAAGTAATATTTATTTTAAATTGCCCATGTAATCTTGATTTATGTGCATCCGAAATGTACATCTTAAAACTCCCGTTAAGCGGTTGGCATCTTATCTGTAAATCATCCATCTCTATTTCATCCAAATCTTTTCCTGTTGGTGCTACCCATGCCACTTGTGCTATAGGTTTTTTTATAGTAGTCATGTTAGCATCTGTTATTGTAAACTCTTTATAGTGTGCACCTGTACCGAAATCTACTTCGGTTTGAATAAATGTACCGCCAGCCCCACCACTGGATGAAACCAAGCTCATACTTTGCACTACATTGGAATTATCAGTATAGTACAATTTCTTATCTGCCCTGTTGATAGCTATTTCACCTACAGCCAATGTAGGTACTGCACCTACAGTATCAGAATATTTTATTTTTATTGTGCTTGGCATATATTAAAAAGTTCCTCCGTCTATTGTTATACCATTTATAGTTCCACCTGTTATTGCTACAGCATTTGCATTTTGAGTAGCCATTGAGCCTAATCCTAAATTTGTTCTCGCCGTTGCAGCATTACTTAAATCCGATAAATTATTTGCAATAGCAAGTTTTAATCCAATAGAAGTAGCCTGTGCCGTACTTACTGGCTTATTTACGTCACTTGTATTATCCACATTAGCCAGTCCAATATCTGCTTTTACCAAGGCAACAACGCCTGTATACCCATTTACACTATCAACTGCGCCCGAAGTTATTTGTGTGTAACTGGTTCCACCCCAACGGTATGTCTTATTGGAATCAAGGGCTATATAAATTATACTCGATATACCCGTAGTAGGAAAACCAGCTAAATTAGCATATTCTAAAACATCATCAACATAAGCAGGTAATTGAGAAGCAGGTACTTTACCTGAAACTAAATCAGCTTTTGTATTTAAAATGTTTTGCTGTGCTGTTGAAACAGGCTTATTTGTATCTGATGTATTATCAACATTAGATAATCCTACTTGTGTTTTTGTTACACCATGCGGATTGGCTGTTGAAGCAATGTGTGTATCAATTTGAGCATGGGTATTAGTTCCAATATTACTTAGTAATGTGTGGTCTGTTACACCATTATTAGGTGTTTGCCATGTTGCATCCCCATCAGCATCCGATGTAAGTACTTTTCCTGCCGCTGGCGTACCCCCTGTTATCTTTAAAAGAGGGGCTGTAACTGTACCTGTAAAAGTTGGATTTGCAAGTTTAGCATACGTACTTGCACCTGCAATAATTATCATTGTATTGCTTGGTGCGCCTATATACAACGTATCTGTCCCATATACATACGCCATTTCACCTTCGGCTAAGGACGCTGGTGCAGCCGATAGTAGACTTCTTTTTATTTGAATTATATTTGCCATATTTTATTTTTTAAAAGTAACCTCCATTTAATGATGCAGTTTGAACATAAGTTTTTTCAGCATAATATTGAGACAATACACCCCCCAATCTTTCTGAATCATCTACTATTCCGTTATTATTATAATCATAAGTTTCCTTACTCATATTACCTGTTCCAAATGACGGAACGGTAAACTTTATTTTTCCTGTTGCAACATCTTTTGACACTGAAAAATTAGTGGTGATAGCTTCTAATAACCTTGTATCAAAAGCATCCTGAACACCCTCTAATTCATTATAATTAATCTTCCCATTGTTATCGGGGTCATAAGTTTCCTTACTCATGTTGCCTGTTCCAAACGCAGGTACTACCAACCTTAACTTACCTGTCTCTGCATCTTTTGAAACTGATAAATTTACTGCAATTGCTTCTAATAATCTATCATCGAAAGCATCTTGCACACCCTCTAATTGTTCGTAATTTATCTTACCGTCATTGTTTGGGTCGTAAGTCTCCTTTGACATATTTCCCGTACCAAATGCGGGCACTGTTAACCTTAACTTACCTGTTTCTACGTCTTTTGAAACTGATATATTAACCGATATCGCATCCAATAATCTATTATCGAAAGCGTCTTGCACACCTTCTAATTCCTCATAAGCAATCTTTCCATCATTATTTGGGTCATAAGTTTCCTTATTCATGTTGCCTGTCCCGAAGGCTGGGACAGAAATTCTAAGTTTACCAGTTTCTGTATCCTGTTCAAAGGTTATGTTAGTAGAAATAGCCGATGATAAATTTTCAACAAAACCGTCATCACTTACATTGGTTGTATTAGTGACGTAATTAATTATATTTCCTATTTCTATCAGATCAGCAGCTACATCTTCCTGAAAAATCTCTATTTCATCAGGCTCCCCTAAAACTTTTAACTCAACCCTAACAGGAGCCTCCCCAGAAACTTCGATAGAATCCTGCTGAGTTTCAATTTCTACCACTTCGGTAACCACTGTGGTGTCAACCTCAAAACCAAAACTCTGCTCCTGCTCAATAAATACAACACTGGGAGAGTTGTCCACCAAAAACATTTGTATTATTTCTACATCTTCTGGCACTATGCTTTAATTAAAAAGAAACCTACTGAAATTGTTTTAGTTAACCCACTGTACGTTCTCTTAAACTTATACGGATATGAACCTTCTGGTATATCCATTAGTTCTGCGGATTTTGTCATAACCAATTCATTCACGCCCTGTATCTCAAAACCATTTTCCATCGTAAACGACAAAACCTCTACACCACTATTATTGTACGCTTTTAAAGTAAATACGTTCCCAGCCAAAGGTACTGGTATTTTTTCCCCTGTTGGCGTTTTAGTGAAAAATTTTAAAACAACAATACCGAAAGAATCACCCTTGGTAGCTGAAAAATTTTTACTAACTTTTATTATCGTGTTTATATCTGACATACTATTTAAAACTTTGGAGTTAAGCCTATGGCGGCGATAACAATTGAAAGGTTTATTCTACCCAACTCTTTATCCATATTTGCTCGCTCCACCCTATACCTATCCCAGTGCCAATTTCTAACAGACAAAGGAATGTTTGGCTTATTTTCTACACTCTTAAATTTTGTCCAGTTAACCAACGTTTCAAAAGCAACCTCTGGTATATAATAATCCCCTCTTATTTTAGGCATAAAACCTATATACTCCAAATAAACTTTATCAAAAGGGAACCAATTATCTAACTGTATACGCCCCGTCTCTTCAAATATTTTATAGCTGCCATACTGCTTAGAACAGGCGCATCTTGAGGCGTAATAATTATAATAAACACTGTCGCAACAGCATTTTATTTTTTCAATATTCTCGTCTGTCGTCTCCAAACATCCGCACACTTTTTTATCAAAATGCGCAATAAACTCGGAAGATACTACATACTCCACCAATTCTGTCTCTACATTTAAAACAGGGGTTGTTGTCTCCAAGGTATAATCTCCGTTAGGCTGCAACTTCTTTAAAATAGTTTGCTTATAAGTAATGCCGCTAAGAACAACGTTCTTCTCGGACTGAGTTATCTCCAATTCCTCGCATATCCCTTTTTCCTGATGACATTGCTCGCATTTGTTGGTGTCGCAATCCTGCTCAATTATTGATAACGCATCTACGATTTCATTATTTTGCAACAAAGGCTCCTTTAATCCTGATGGATTAATTATACCAACAAATGTTTCGGTTTTAAAATCAACAGGCAAAGTCGCTGTCTTTGTGTTCTGGTTTACATGAAGCAGTATTTTTCTGCTTCCTACCCTCAAAGATTCCCGTAACAATTTCCTTAACCCTCTTGCAGCCCAGAAAGAATAAAGCTCCTCAGCCTTACCAATATCTTCGTAGCTATCCACTATGGCAGCTCTAACAACCCTTGAGAGGGGCGTTAAGTTTCTTAGCTCTGATTTGCATTCGTTACCGCTCATTATTAAACCGTTGAATTAGAATTATTAGTAACGTCTTCTTTCCCTATTTTGCCCCCGTAAATCTCTACCAATCTGTTTCTTATGATCGAAGCTATAGCGTCATCAATCTCCAACTCTTCCTCGTTTATTTCCAGACCCTTGTTTGCATAAGTTATCTCCAACTCTTCCGCATGGGTTCCTCTGGGGAATAAAACTCTATTACCTGATATAAAAAATAATCTACTATCATCTGGTAAAGAATCGTCGTCACAAAGAAGCTGCCTTTGATTGATATTGCTTTTCACATACCTGCACGAACACGTCAGCCCGCCTATATTTTGCAACCAACTGTCGCCCGATAAACTTCTTAATACTTCAAGACCAGTCAGATCAATCATATTATCTTTAACTGGCAGAGTTGCTGTCGAAAGCAAAATACTTGGAATGTCAAAAACGCCTTCCTGCTTTTTCTCATTCTTGCTAAGAACCCATACCTGCAAGGCATATTCAAGCTTGGCGGTTTCAATAAACTCCTCCTTTTCTACCGTAGCTTCGTCGCTCGGATTGGGGAAAAGCTGTCTCCACGCCAACTCTGCTGTACTTAATAGATTCATCTTCGTGATTTTGATTTTCTGTCAGTAATATCCATATACAAAATCTTTTGTGCATTTTCAAAATACTGATTTGCCGAATCCAATAACTTATGCACACCCCAAATTAATCCGTTTAGTAAACTACTACCCATAATAACCAGAGGGAGCAGTATTAATAATTCCCACGACCAATAATTTATAAATCCAAGCCCATAGGCAAATAAGTATGCAATCACAGAATGAAAGCTTACCATGCAGTAAATGCATAATATCAAAGGCTCAACCCACTTGTTGCCCTTAGCCTGTCTTGCCTCAGCCCATTCTCTTACGCTATAAAAAACCATCCCCTTACTGGTGGCTATTGTTAGCCCCAGAGTCCAGATAGTGTTTATAATTATTAATTTAAGAAGCAATACCATTTTATTAATTTTACTTATCATCCCTGACCAATTTCCCAGTCTGCTGATTAAGCCCTTTAAGCTCCCTCTCCCGAATATGAATAGAGAAGAAATCTGTTATAAAATAAACCAGCAATTCCCGCACCTGCTCATCCCATTCGTAATTTATGCTTTTGGCAGGGTCGGCAATTTCATCGTTATATTTAAGATCGACAGAAGAAACAACTTCTGCAAATTTAGGATAACGATAGTACTCTAAAACTATATTTCCCAAATCTTTTGGGGAAAACTCAATTTTTTTCCCTATTAACTTAGCAATAGGCTTCGATATAGACGGTTTAAGGGTCTTGACGAAGGTATTGCACCTGTTGTAAAACTTCTGCTTACTAAGCAGCTCTACAGGGATGTTTTTCATTTCTCTTTCCTCTTCCTCGTCGCCCTCGCATTCGGCTACTTTTTTATTCAATAGGTACATATTCTCGTACCCGTAAAAGTCGGCAGGTCGATCAACAAATCCACCAACAACAGGCAAAGAGACTGGAACCACAAATGGAGAAATCCAGTCGTCATTTTTTTGAGATAAATTAGGTATAGGGGCTTCTACGTTAGCAACGTCGCCAGTAAGAAAATCAAGAAGACGCAACTCTGCCCTTCTGCTTAACCTGTTAAACATTTCATAGCTTAGGTATCCATTCTCTTCTTTATTAACATTATCCCTTGCTACATCCTCGTAAACTGATATTACTTCAATCAATTATATAAATTTAAAAAAAGATAAGTATTTCCTACACTACTTAAGCCGCACCCTCTGCACATGTTCCATTGTTAGAAATTAAATCTATACTCCCCGAAGCAATACTGTATGGCGCTCTTGCACAAATTGTAGCCTGTTGCTGAAAAGCTAAATCTAAAAAATCATTTGTACCATCATTACATCTTACCCAAGCAACTCTACCTCCATCAACCCCACCTTGAACGGTATATCCTGTACATGATTCTCCTACAACAAAATTATACAAGAAGGGGCTGCTCCCACAATTCAAAGTTGCTTTAACTGTATACTCCTGACCGTTTATCAAGTCTGGTATTTCAAGTGCAGGGGCAAAATTACCATTACGGAGAACAGGGGCGCTCTGAGACACAAGCTCAAAATTTCCAACACTTGAAGCTAACCTATACTCCACACTGGCGTACTGCATACCATCTGGTAAACTGGAAAATCCAAGCTTGCTTAAAATTATATTCCCCATTTTATATGTTATTGATGGCTCTTCGCCATTATTAATAATTTTATGACTAACCAAAAGACCCTACCCCTGTAATCGAAACAATTTCAGGGCAAATATTTGTTTCATCAATTCTAATTTCAGTCGCTGGACATACCTTAACAATAGAACCTATATACACTTTTACTTTAACATAATATGTCCCAGCGTTCAAGCCTGTAAAGTTCCCTGAGATCGGATTAGAGAATGCTGGTATTATTGTATTAAATTGAGATACAGGCGCTGGAGATGATTGGAATAAGACAACTTCATATTTATCAACCGCACCTCCAACCCCATCGAATGAATAAGATATAGTATCAGAAGTTTTTGTAAGAGTTACCTCTTTTGGACAGGTAATGTTTGTGAAATTAAAGAATATAGCAGGCTTCTTGTCGTCGGCACACAAGCTCATAGCCATATAAGTGTACAACGTGTTGTCAGCCCCTGTGGTATCCACTATCTCCCATCTATTAGTAGACGCATTCCATACAGGAGTGCCTATTGTATCGTAGTTAGATAGCGATGGAGTATCCTCATCCGCAGTTAATTTTCTTTTAACCAGATAACTATTATATGGAGGAGGGTTTGTGGCACTCTGGAATTGAATTAAGAATCCTGTTGGCACGTCTTTTACTGTTAAATTTTGAGGAGCGGTACAACTTGATGCTGCTTCACAAAGAACTGTTACCATGACGCCAGTGCTATAACATCCCTCACCGTCTTTGGCAAATACCCAATACGTTCCACTTGAAACAGAGGCTGGATTACCAACCAAAGAGTTTGGATTAGTATTATTAGCGGTGTGCCACTCAGGGGTTATGCCGACTGGCAAGGAAGAAACTAATAAAGTAAGATCGTAAGGACAATTTACTCCGTTTGCGTTGTTAGTACTCACAGAAGGCGGATTAATTGCAGCGCAACCATTAAAATTAAATGTACCCAGCTCGGAAGAGCATGATTTTCCATTACTACCTCTTGGTATCAACTGGTAACTATGACCTTCTCCGTCGGCAACATTTTTCACAGTATATTGAGTTACGCCACCAAGGACTACGGCTACCTGAACATCGTCCACATATATTTCGATTGAGCTGGCGTCTTCCTGCACCCAAGCTATTAATGCGTCATCACCAGATGCCGCTACCGAATGTGAAATTATCTTTGCATCACATGCACAACAAGCACACACGAATGTTATTAAATGACTGAATTTTTGCGCTAATGTAAAGGTGCTAACCTGAGCAGGAGTCAAGCCTAAGCAAGCCCAGTCTATATCCCCAAGAAGCAAGCCTTTATTTATTATTTGAGTCCAAAAAAGAGTCTCTGTATTACTCTTTAGAACAATATTTTTTATTTGATTATATACCGAGTTAATATTAAAAGTTATCTCCTGAGTTTTGGTACACCCACTTAATACAGACTCCGATATAACTACAGCACCACCATTTTCTTCGACAGTTGTAATGTAGTCGTAGTTATTAATGATGTATTTATCGGTTAACCCAATGGTCTGCTTTTCATACCCACACCCTTCAATTAAGAAATCTGTAGATGGGGTGTTATTTGTTATAGTTTTTCTTATTTCTACTCTGCTTATACCCAGCAATTTGACAAGTGCTATAGAGTACTCACTTATATCTTCTCCACACTCTATCCCAAGCTCAATTAATTTAAGAAGGTTTAATGCCTCAAGAATAATATTAGTAGTAGATACACGCTCCTCTTCAGAGCAATTAGAATCCAGTTTTTGATTTAGAGAGATAAGCCTTGGTAGTATAATACACTGATCTAAACCACACAATATTTCTTTTGAAGTGGATAGTGCGTATTTTAATTTAACGTAAATATTATCACCCAGATTATAAGTTACACAAGTATCTCCCGACACTTTATATAAACCCTCTATAAGAGGTACACTAAAATTAGATGCTGGAGTATTAATTGTGGCTAATTCGCTTTCCGTTGGGTAGCTAAGATTGAATGAAGAAGACTGACTTTCAAAAACAACCCCATTATAAATAGGGGGAGTGTCAACCAATACAGCAACCTTGCCTCCCTTACAATTCCCTTTAAGGGAAGCTCCTATAGTACCGTACTTTTTATTTTTAAAAGACGGTGCACACTTTAGATCAAGGTCTTTAATTAAGGTATACTCTTTATTGTCAGAGTCAGTAAGCTTAACACTGATAATATACTTACCCCACTGGTAAGCTAAACTTTGTGTTGGGATATTAAATTGAACAACCGTGTTCATTCCTGCCGTCATAGACGGGGCAATTTCGTAGGAACTGGAATAATTTTTAACAACCACCCCGTAAGGATTTTCAATCTTAACCCTTGCGCCTAAAACTTGCGCAGCACCAGACCCGATATAACTGGAGGAAGAAACATCAATATAAAACTTACCAATACATAGGTCAGAAATAATCCTACTATCGAGTACTGCTATATTGGGGCTTCCTGAAATTATCTTAGGCATGGCGCTGGCGTTAAGTTTATTTAGCGTCCTCTATTAGAGAACGAAAGTTTAATTTTAGGCTTACCGAAGTCAGTATGTCCTTGTATGCTTTGTGTTGAACTATAGACCTTTCTGGTTCCTGATTTTGATATTTGTGATGGCTGCGTAATCTTTACACTCTTTCCACCACATCCTGACATACACATAATATTATCCTTTTATTGAATTAAGAATTGTTTTTTACTGTCTTTTTATCCACTTTAGATTCTTCAATCTCTTTAGCGTCGTTCTCTAAATCAGTTTTCAGTAACGAGCCATCGGATGTATTTAACCAGTCAGAGAATAATCTTGTCCTTTCTTCCAGAGAGTAAGAAGTTGCCATATCCCTCAAGTCAATCCACTTACCGTCCCTATCTTTTTTAGATATTTTACCCTCTACCTCGTTAAAAGAAAGCTTCCCTGAATTAACTAATTTACCGATAAGTAAATATGTTTTTTCGTCTTGATTTAAGTCTTTGTCCTCTTTTAAGATTGCCTCAAGTCCAGCCATTTCAGCATTATCAAGAAAATCAATTAAAAGGTCTTTACACTCTGACAAATCATTGGGAGTAGTAAACCATGTCCCATTAAGCCTAATTAATAAATCCTGAGCATCTTTTAACTCTGTGAGATTTTTAATTTTAACAGCAGCATCCACTCTTCTATTAAACTCGTCATTCTTAGTCTTAATGTCCCCAGTCTTATCAACCATCTTAAATGTTGGTTCTCTTACATCGTCGCATATACCTTTAAACCCTTCATTCTCTGGATGAGCAAGAAGAAACTTTATCAAAGTTGGCTTATTTGTAACCTTTACGCCGTTTCTAAAATACGGGTCGTTCCTCTCATTAGTGGTAAACTTGTCGTTGGCTAAAATACCGTCCTTTATTTGCTCGTCCTGCCAGATTTTATCCGAGTTAGACTTGTAACGAAGGGTTCTGTTCTTACCCTCTTCGTTTGTGAATGTTACCTGCAAGTGAGGTCTATGCCTTGGTATACGTGTTAATCTGATACGTTGACCTTCCTGCACTTGCTGAAAAATAGGTGCTGTTGCATCCATGTGAGGCAACAGGACAAAAGTTTTGTAATCCATTTTTGTTTTTGTTTTGTAATGTGTCCTGCAACTTTAGTACGGGGCTGCAAGGATAACCCGTTGTTTAAAAAAAGTTTATGATAACCGTATTCTAACTGCACCTGCATTGTGGTATAACTGCCCAACGACTATTCCGCCTGTAGCAGCAGCAGCGTCCGTTGCGTAATTATCGGCAAGTTTAACTGTAACCACACTTAAGGCTACATCATTACGGTGCTTTTTAGTTTCCGCATTGTATGTAGCGCCTGTTCTTAAAAATGTATTTTCTGCCATTTTATTTATTTTTAGCTTTGGTTGAAAGATACTGCTTTTTAATGTTATTATCCCCATCTCTTTCGGTAACTAAAAAACTACCAGAAGAGTGCGGGATAGAATTTACAACAGCTTGTTGTACTACACCCACACTTGGAGGATTAGTATTTGATTCCGCCTCGGCAGAAACATCAATTACATTAGCCTTATTTGCCTTGGCAGTAGCGTTTTTATTTTCAGCTTTTACTGCTGCTGCTTTTTTAGCTGCGTCATTAGCGGCTGCCGATTTTGAGGCTGCACTTTTCGATGCAGACTTTGATGCGCTTTTAGTTGTTGTCATTTTTATTGTTTTTAAAAGTTTTTAAAATAATTTATTATGATGCAGGAAATGAAATTGCTTTTTCTATATTCCACCCCCTGAATAACCTGTTCTTTAGCCCTGAATAACCTACCGCACACCTTTTATCCTCGCTCCAATCTATTAGACTTTTTCTCTCTCCAAACGCTGTCTCTAACCTTGCTGATTTAGAAACCCTACAAATCTCAGAATGCCTCTCATTGGATGAGGAAGTAATAGCATCCTCTGCTTTCCATCTTTTACTACTTATCCTGTCGGATAAAGCACTGGCGCTAACTTTACACCTTTCATCCCTTGCCCATTCCGCTGCACACTTTGTTTCTCCAAAAGCAGTAATTCTTTTTACTCTTCTCGTGTTTGCATTGTTTACAGCCTGAGTTACAAACCTGCAATTTGACGGCTCGTAATTACCATTGGTCTCTTTCCTATCCAATGCGACACCCTTTTGGTAGCCATTAGCCATCCCCCAATCACAAAAAGCCTTTACGTTAATGAGCCAATCATCACACACCTTTATCCCTCTTGCTCCATAATTTTTAAAAGCCTCACACTTCTCATCGTAGCACCTACGCTTCATGTCTTGGTACACACTGTAAAGAGGATGTTTAGAAAGGTTGTGAGTTACTTTAGATGCCAGTAGCTTTTCCCGTCTAACACATCCGCAGGATTTAGTATTGCCAGTTTTCAAAAAACGAAGTGGATAATTTTTAATCACACCGCATTTACATTGCGCTTCTACCACCATTCTCCGACCAACACTTGTTTGGACAAAAGAGCAATTGCCCGTTAACGTAAGAGCGTTATAAACTACCCCTGATACGATTTCATTTGTTTTTGCTTGCATAATATATAATTTAGATCGCAAACATAAACAAAAAAAATCACAAGATGCAAATAAAGTTTTATTCAAAGAACTAAAAAGAAGCGGCTACCTTCGTAACCGCTTGATAATGTATTAATTAAGACCTATATACCCCCAGCTTGAGGCACATCTAACTTCGTTTAGAAAGCGGGTCTCGGCAGTCCACTCATGTGTTTTACACCCAGTACCAAACGTATTCCTTCCGCCTGCTCCGTTTAAGAAACCGTTACTGTCTGTAATCATATCGTAAACCCTTCCTTGGATAGACTCAAAGTATACTCTGGTAAACATTTTCTCTGTGTACCCGTTTCTACCTGTCGCAATTGACCTCTCGGCAGGCTTTGTATTATTCCACATAGGAACAAATATTGCAGAATCAGGGAAGTTCATACCTACTGCACCTAATTCTTTTCCAGAACTAAAAGTACATTCATCGTAGATGTGTAGAGTAAGACCTTCTACTTTTATACCGCAATACTCCATGTTTATCCATCCACAATCATTCATTGGTCTCTCAGAATATAGAAGTTGTGAAACTCCTGCATCTAAAAGCATTCTTTGAAATTGAGAGAATATATTACGTCCTGCAAAAACAGCGTACTCACGACCTGCGATTCCAGCTTGATCTAAGCCAATCTTAAAATCACGAATATCGTCAGTTGTTATTGTTCCAGCTATAGCAGGAGTGAATTTTACACCCTTAGACCTTAATACAGGCACTATACCGAAATTTGGGTTAAGCAATGTCTCTTGATACTTTCTGCGCTCCAAATCACGGTACATATCCTGCTGAGGAACTGTGTACCATCTTTCGTCTACAGTTTTTCCGTCTGCATCCAAGAAAGGTATTTTAAGGTATTGACACTTCTCTAAAGCATCACCACAAAGCTCTCCTTTTACTGCAATATTAATCATTGCAACATCCTGCTCTGTTGGTAAATCACGAAACCTGAACTGACCTGTTGGACAAGCACAATCAGAAAGAATAGAACCCGCTAACACAAGCATTTCATCGCCTGCTGCAATAACCTGAGCTGCTGCTGTTGCACTTCTTTGTCTTACCGTTATAGTTGTGCTATTAACCCCTAACGTTACCGCTTCTACTGTTGCCAAAAAACCTCTTGGTGTAAGAGCTATTGAGTCACCCACTTGAGGTAAAACATAAACGCCACTTACGAAGTGATCTTTAGCAGATAGTGTTATAGTTCCTGTTGCTGTAGATGGGGGGATTGTTGTCGCTACGTTCGCTCTGATTTGATGCCTGAACCCATTATACTCCAAAAGAGTGTAGGCTGGATTACAATCAGTTTCGTAGCCCATAAACTCGTCAAGCCATGTGCTCATATTACACATACCTGTTATGTCGCAGTTGTAGGCTTCTTTATAAATTTTATTAGTATTCAAGTGCCCTGCGAAGGCGTTATTAAAAAATGTTTGATCTAACGGTGCGCCCAATGCGCCCGAAAAGTATCCTGTTTGATAACCGAGACCCTGTGGGTTGTTGGTGGTTATATTTGCTGGCATAATATTATTAATTTCTTTGAGGAACTACTCTTTGGCTTTGACCTCTGGAAACAGCAGCACCATTTTGGCTCTGTTTACCATAGTTAGAGCCACCCAATCCTACACCACTTGCGCTTCTTGACCCGAAAGTTCTTTCCAGTTCTTCTGTCATCCTTGTCTCACCCGTTAGGTAAGAAGTCTTAACAGCAGACTCTAAAAATTTGTTTCGGACTAAAAGATCAGCAATGTTCTCAAGGTTAAGTTGCCCTTCGTTGTTAAATAAAAAATTGTTTCTTTTGGCAGGGTCTTTTAACGTGCTTAATACGTCGGCAATATCAGCTTCAGCAACATCATACTCAATCGGGGTTAATTTACGAGAGTTCTCCTCACCCAATTCAAATGTTACTTTACGAGGCAATTTCTGGAAGTGTTCATCAATCTTAGATGAAAATTCAACCTCCTGTTGCGCTTGTAAATCTTCTGCTTCAATGCGTTCCTTTAAACTATTAAAAATTTGCTCTGCCTGTGTTTTGATATGAGTAGCACGGTTCTCAAAGAACTTTGAGCCGTATTCTCTCTTCCTTGTTTCAAACTCTTTGTCAGATTCATCCTCCAACTGCTCCAACTCTTCGTCAGATGTTTGAAAATATTGTTGTTTAATGATTTGCTCTATCTCCTCATCTGAGAATTTAGCATCCTTTAACTCCCTACGAACTTCATCCCGAGATAAATCTTTCAAATCAGCCTTGGATAAGTCTTTTAATGATGCGTACTGTTCGATTGTTCCACCACCTGACATAAACAAATCAAGCATTCTTTTTTCTCCAGCCTGCTCTTTAGCTTGCTTTTCTTCGGCAGTTTCTTTCTTTTCAACCTTTTGTTTTAATTTTTCCTTTAAATCATCAAAACTTTCAAAAGGGATTCCTTTTTCTTTTAAATACGCCTTTACCGACTCGTCGGTGATTAGCGTTTCATTATTACCCTTACTATCTCCAACGGGAGCACCGTCAGTCTGTGAGCCATTATTTGAACTGTCGCTACCTGTTCCATTTTGGTTATTTTCGTTAATTTCTTTTACCACACCACCGCTTTCTACCGCCTTTTCAGCGGCTCCTGCATCCCTCTGTAGGGAGTTTATGCGCTGTGGAGCGCCCAGCCTGACTACACTTGGCTGGTTTGTTTGAGTACCTGTGTTTTCTGTTGACATAGTTAAATATTTAATTTATAGAGTAAAATTAATTTTATTATCACGACTTTAAAGCTTCGTATAAATATTGTATACAATGTAGTCACTATGGATACATTTGTTATATTTGGGGAATTTTAAAATTTTATGAGCAGTCCAGATAATAAAAAAAATACCTTTAAACCAACCCCTGTGAGATTAGGGGAACTTAAGGCTCCATTGCAAGAAGCTGCAAGCAGTCAAGACAGATCGCTAAACTGGCTTATTATTTCTATCCTGAAGAGGGATAAAATAATTATTGATTTTTTTAAGAGTAAGAAATAATATTTACTGAGGGGAATATTTGTTTTAGCCTTTTTGTTGAAAGAGTATATCGCCCCCTTTTAAAAGTTTTTTCATCTTTTTTTTTATTTTTTATTACCGTACTTATAAATGAATATTATCGCCAACACCAAGGTTATGCAAATAAATACGTAAGAAGAAACCATTAATCCAGTTATGTTAGACAGTAAACTCATTTAAGCTATTGGCTTATCTGTTTTAATTTTAAAAATAACACATTTATCATGTACAGCATTTGTCTTTTCAATAACGAAACTCATGTCATGAGAAAACCCTGTTGTTGCCCTGAACATTCTAATTAAACCAACATTACAAATGTTTTTAGCGTCACGATCTTTAAAGCTCTTTCTTCCATTTTGCCCTTGTGAAATTACAAAGCCATCATTATCGTCGTTTAAATAAAAACTCCAATCAGAATCATCGTTTATAAAGTGGGCGTAATCTCCAACCTTCATTTGACACATTTTTGCAGCAGCGCCAGTGAAGTATATTCTTGTATCATAAATTCTAACAAACGCATCTGCGCCAGTACCATACCTTCTATACTTTTTAATTTCTTCTGAATTTTTATTTATTATCATACGTAGATGTTGTTGTTATTGTGTTTTTAGAAATCATTGATTCGATTTGTAATTCCGATAAACGTAGTACCGATACTGGCAGGTTTTCTTTAATCTTATCATCAACATGGTACAAAGATTTTCGATATACGTAAACCCCAACAGGAGGCAGCTTTACAATTTTACCATCCTTACTCCTTTTATTTTCAACTACAACATCTGTTAACTCAGTAACAGAATCAGAACTTTTGAAATGTATAAACTTTGGAAACATCTTGTTTAAAAATTAAGGATGAAGAACCACAATACGAAGTCCATATTAATTTCTTTTTTAAAGAGACTTTAATTTTAATACCATGACCAGTCAAAAATTTTTCAACAGAATAAAAAGTTTCGCCAATAGGAGCTTTATCGCTTGTATCAAAACCTATAACTCCAAACCTTATTAAATGCTTTACCGCCGCCCCCATAGATTTGCTATGTCCGCAGGCTGTGTCGTATAAATCGGTTAAATCTTCTTTATCTTGTAGCATACTATATTTTAAAAACTAATTAGTATTATGAGTTATTATTAATTTCTTTTATGAGGTGTAAAATTTTACACTGGGTGATTAATGTTTCGTTAGTATATTGAATTTTCATTTCTCTGCATTCATCAGTGAGTTTCATTTTTTCCTCTTGCGGCAATTCTTCAATCGGTGTAATGCTTTTGTCTTTTACAAATAAATCATACAGTCCAACCATAATCATTTTTGCAACTTCTGTGTTTGGAATATATGTTTTCCCTTCTTGTTTAAATTTATTATAACAATCAACAAATACTACAGACAAGGATGCAGATACTGTCAAAATGAAAAAAATAAATCTTTCTTTTTTTCCAATCTTCTTTTTTTTCCTCCTATAGCTATACAGCTTTTACAC
>Ga0136611_10000867_pt1 | contig 20512 bp, 15 predicted proteins | sample AntDrymUQ2232306_2_FD_106645 | JGI IMG/M metagenome (GOLD analysis project Ga0136611, IMG submission 106645) | Polar desert sand microbial communities from Dry Valleys, Antarctica - metaG UQ223 (23.06) | ecosystem: Environmental > Terrestrial > Soil > Desert | place: Antarctica: Dry Valley...
GACGGCCCTCACCCCCCAACCCCCTCTCCCAATTCTGGGAGAGGGGGAGCTCTGGATAGATAGAATCTTCTATCGGAACTGACTGCACAGTTACTCTTGCTCCCCCTCTCCCAGAATTGGGAGAGGGGGCCGGGGGGTGAGGGCCATCCGTCGCACCGCTCACCGCCTCAGCAGCTCCACCACTCGCTCAACCGGCAATGCTTCCCGCGTGTTCCCGTCGCGACCGACCATCGTTTCCGCAGCGAACAGGGTGTCGATGATCGCCTCCTCCGCCGCCTCGACCGTGGCTTGAAAGAGCGCGTCGATGATTGGCCCGTCCTCGACAACCATCTCGACAGTGTGCGTCAGAGTAGTCGGATGATGCGGGATGCGGTTGACGGGGGAGTTGGAGAACGCGATGACGTAGTCTCCGCTTCCGTTGCCAGCGATCGAGCCAGTGCGAGCCAGACCGATGCCAGCGCGCTTCGCGAGTCGGCGCAGTCCGCGATCGAGTAACGGAGCGTCGGTTGCGACGACTAACATGATCGAGCCACGTTCTGGCGGCTCATCGACCGCCGTGCGCTCCAGCAGCTTCCCAATTGGCATACCATCGATCCGCAGCTGATCGCGCCGCCCGAAGTTCGCCTGCACGAGGACGCCTATTGTCCAGCCGCCGTGCTCTGGCGCGATGACACGCGATGCAGTGCCGATGCCGCCCTTCCAGCCGAACGCGGTCATGCCCGTTCCGCCGCCGACGTTACCTTCCGCGACCGCGCCGCCCGCCGCCGAGTCGATGGCAGAGAGGACGTGCTCTTCGTGGACGTGCCGACCCTGGATGTCGTTCAGCCAACCGTCGTGACATTCGCCGACGACCGGGTTGATCGTCGATGTGCCGATGCCGATGTCGGGATTCTCGCGGATGCCCCAGGAAACGATCGCGTCCGTCACACGCCCAACATTGAGCGTGTTCGTGAGCGCGATCGGCCCTTCCAGCGTACCCAGCTCGTCGATCTGTTCCTGGCCCATGCATTTGCCGAAGCCGTTGATGATGTGGATTGCCGCCGGAACCTTCTCCAGAAACAGATTTCCACCGTGCGGCAGGACGACGGTGACGCCGGTGCGGATCGGCCCGAAGCCACGTACGAGAGGTCCATCGCCGGAAACCAGCGTCGTGTGTCCGACCCGCACGTCCGCGACATCGGTGATGGCGTTGTATGCTCCAGTCGGCAGGTCTCCGATGACGATGCCGAGATCGCGCGCTCGCTTGCGAATCGTATGGTTGGTTTCATCAGTCATGCGAGGCGTTCCTCTCCTCAGGTCTCACATTTACGCTGCCCAACGCGTTGCTTCGATGTGCTGGGCACCATGATAGGTCAATCGCCGAATCAAGAGGGAGAACCACGTATGACCTTGGATCAGGATCAGTCACACGGAGATGATGAACGTGCTCGCGAGTATTCGCGATTGAAGGACCGAATTACGCTGCTTGGTACGGCGACATCGCTGCTCGCGTCGTCCGGCTTCGTGTTTACTGGCCTTGCCGCTCGAGTGAACCGCGCGATGCTCCCGGAGCGCCATGCATCGCTGCGGCAGCGTCTTTTCTATTCCGCGACGCTGTCGGCCGTGTCGTCCCTCGCCAGCCTGCCGATGTCGTTCTACAGCGGCTATCGGGTAGAGAAGAAGTACGGACTGAGCAATCAATCCCCGGCGGCCTGGGTTGGCGACGTCGTCAAAGCGAAGGCGATCTCGCTGCCGATCGAACTCAGCATCGTCGAAGGACTCTACGCGGCCTTGCGACGCTATCCGCGTAGCTGGTGGCTGGTCTGCGCGGGCGCAGTCGTCCCGCTGACCGCCGTCTTCGCACAGCTCTTTCCGGTCCTGATCGCGCCGCGCTTCAACACCTACGAGCCATTGCGCGATGAAGCGCTGGCGACCCGCCTGCGCGACCTGACGAACCGGGCCGGTGTGCCGGTCGCGGACGTGATGCAGATGGATATGAGCCGCCGGACGAGCAAGGCCAATGCCTTCTTCGCTGGCATCGGTCGTACGAAACGGATCGTCCTGGCCGACACGATGCTCGACACGTTCACGCCTGAGGAGATCGAAGGGGTTGTCGCGCACGAGACGGCCCATCAGGTCCACAAGGACATCTGGCGCTTCGTCGCCCTCTCTGGAGTCTTCACGCTGCTGACCGCTGGCACAGTCGATCTGCTTGCCCGCCCGCTCCTGCGTCACCTGCCGTACACGAGCGCGACACGCGATCTCGCGAACCCGCGCTCACTGCCCGCCATCGGTGTGGTGCTCTCGATCGGCAGTCTGCTGCTCTCACCGCTCCAGCTCGCCTACTCCCGCGCTATCGAGCGCAAGGCCGACCGTTACGCGATCGAGCTGACCGGCGATCCCGGCTCATACGCCAATGCAATGCGCAAGCTTGGCATTCAGAACGTGGCCGATCCGAACCCTCCCCGACCGATCACCTTCCTGCTCCACTCGCACCCACCGATCGCCGAACGGATCGAGCGGGCGGAGGAGGCTGAATATCGCAAGGTGTCGGGCACGGGATGAGGGGCCGGGGAGAGGGGTCACGCTGCCTCTCGCACTGGCTCGACCGGATATCGCGCCCGCCAGTCGTTGTAGCCACCCAGTAAGGCGGCGGCGTCGAAGCCGAGGGAGATGAGGTGTCGCGCCGCACGGGCGCTGGTGGCTTCGCTGGGTCAGGTGCAGTAGGCGACAATCAGATGCTCGCGGTCGTGGCTCTCGGCCCAGGCGCTGATCTCATCGGGCAGGACCCGGACGCTGCCGGGGATCTGCGCGCCATCGGCGTCGTATTGGGAGCGCGTGCGGACATCGAGGACGACCGGTGGGTTGTCGCTCGCTAGCCGCTGGGAAAGCTCCTCGACCGACATGCGCGGGATGCTTTGTGGCGGATCGCCTGACTTGAACAGTCCCGTGGCCGTGCCTTCGCGTTCCTCTGCCAGCGTCTCGCTTGCGACGCGGTTGCCATACCACCGTGCCAGCGGTGTCGCGCTCGCGCCATGCACGACGACGGAGACGAGCACCACAATGCCGGTGATCGCCAGCATCCACTCCGCCTCGGCGACCTCGGCGTGGATCACCAGCAACGCCAGCAACAGCGAGTTCAATCCGCGCGGGCCGAACCAGGCGATGAAACCGAGCGCCGGACGACTGATGTTGGCGCGTTGCAGGACGAGGCCGAACGACAGTGGCCGAGCGATGCCAACGACTAACAGCGCGAAGATCAGCGCGAGGCCAATCGAAATCGAGCCAGTCAGTTCCGAGATGACCGCGCCGAACAGCACGAAAGCGACCAGCATCGCCATCTCTGCTGTCGTCTCGCCGTATTCGAGGAAGCAGTCGCACAGCTCGAAGTTGAAGGCTGTGACGGCGATACCAGCTGCGAAGGCCGCCAGGAAACCATCACCTCCGACCGCAGTCGCAGCGGTATAGGCTGCCAGCACCAGACCAATGCCGTACAACGCCTGATATTCGCGTCGTATCGAGTAGTGACCATCAGCCTTCGACATCAGCCACGCCCCGGCCGCGCCGACAACGACACCGACAATTGGCCCGATCAGTAGCAGCTTCGCCAGCAGCGTGGCCCAGTCCAATGCCCCGCTCGCTTCGGAGTTCAATACTGCAATCAGTACCAGCACAGTCGGCAGTACGACGATATCGTTGGTCCCAGCCTCGATCGAGAGCGCGCGCCGCACCGAGCGCGGGATGCGCCGGTCGCGCGTGATGTCGCGCAGCACAACCGGATCGGTCGACGACAGGATCGCGCCAAACAGCAGACCCTGCGTCCACGACGCGCCGAGCAGGAAGACCGCGCCGCCGGTCACGATCAGGATCGTCAGCAGCGTGCCTGGCCCCAGCGCGAGTGCCGGGAGCATCCAATTGTCGCCCAACTCGTCGATCTTGAAGTTCACCGCATCGAGGAAGAGCACAAGTGCCAGGCTGATCGTCGCAATCACCTCAAGCGTCGCGTCGTCCGGCGCGATGTTGATCAGGTCGAAGCCATGTTCGCCGAGCAGAATGCCCAGTCCGAGAAAAATCATCGGGAACGACAGCGGCGCGCGCTCGACGATGCCCGACGCCAGCGCGGCGACTGTCAGCACGGCGGCGATGAGGGCAAACGCGGTCAATACATCGGGCATGGCTGGTGTTCCTTATGCGAGAACGGGACTCGGCTCATTGCAGTGTCTGCGAATTGGGTTGATTGGAAGCGACGAATCGCCCTCACCCCCCGGCCCCCTCTCCCAGGATTGGGAGAGGGGGCCGGGGGGTAAGGGAACCTGCGAAGGAGTCAATCATCTCCCGTCACCCGTCACCCGTCACGCCTTCCGCGCCCGCATGATGAACTTCTTGTCAGCGAATGACTCGACGCGTCCGTCCGTTTCATCAACCGCATACGACTCCTTGATCCGCGCCGACGCGTTGAGGATCAGGCTCGCCAGCTCGTCGCGATCGGAAGGCTCCATCCGTGAACGCGCGGTCCAGTCATCGAACTCGAAGCGGCGCTCAAAGGTTTCGACAACATCGACCGTCAATCCGGCGTCGGCCACGAACGACTTCCATTCCGATACCCGGAACGAACGCACATGCGTCGTGTCACGCCGCCACTCGACCTCGTTGATGAAGCGGTCGAGGTCGTCGTCCTCTGGTGCCAACGAGTCGATCAACACGAACCGCCCGCCATGTCTGAGAACACGTGCGACTTCGCGGCAGAACGCCGGCACATCGTCGAAGTGATGTGGGGCGATGCGGCAGGTGACGATATCGAACGACTCGGCGTCGAACGGCAGATGTTCGGCTTCCGCGATCTCAAACGTGGCGTTGGTGATGTTATTCCCACGGATGAACGCCTCGGCCGCTTGCAGCATCTTCGGTGTCAGGTCGCTGGCAACAATGCTCCCGACATGTGGTGCGAGCGCCAGCGCCGTATGCCCCCCGCCGGTCGCGATGTCGAGTGCAGCATCCTCCGGCTTCGGCTCGGCCAGTTCAACCATCTGGTCCAGCCCTCCCCCTGAGCGATGCCTCGGAGAATCGACGTACGACTGCGCCGTCGATCCAAACTGCTCGCGTACACGGTCCTTGTGATCTCCGACTGTCTCGTTCATGCTCCCCCATCTCTCGATCGTGTGGCCTCCAGTAATAATATGCTCGAATCCAGTCTCGTACAGTAGTCGTTTGGACACCGGCCAGTAACGATGTTGTGCTACTGACGGTTGTGGCGTATGGCGTGCATGATGGAGGGTGGACTGCGTCGCCTCCTCAACGTAGGGTCGCCGCTTGCCGCGACCGGCGTCGGCAGTCGTGCGTTCGAGTAGGCGAACCAATCCGTGCGGAAACCGACGTTACCGACACCGCGTGTGTCGTAGCCAGGGCGTCTTTCGCCGGAATCGTCACCACCCGAACGTTCGGTCGACGACGCCGGTCGCGGCAAGCGGCGACCCTACGAGGTTGGTGGAACCTGACGAACCATTCGTTGAAACACTGAGGGTGTATGTTCTATCGAATCGGTCGATTCTCGTATAAACATCGTCGCATGGTCATTGCTGTGTGGTTGCTCTTCCTGCTGGCGAGCGCGCCGCTGATCCCACGGCTTACGACCGTGCTTGAGGTCGGCGGGTTCTCGAACCCGGACATTGAAGCGGCGCGGGCGCGCGCAGTGCTGGAGGAGAATCTTTCCAGCTTCGCGCCGTCAACCCTCGTCGTCATCTTCGAGTCCGACGATCTCGTCGCGACCGACCCTGCCTTCGCGTCGCAGGCGAGCACCGCACTGGCTGAGGTTGAGGACGTGCCGGAGGTGACCGGCTCAAGTCGCTTCCAGGACAACCCGGTCCAGATTTCCGACGACGGTCGGACGGCCTACACGCTCATCAACCTGTTGCTCTCTCCCGAACAGTCGCAGCGACTTATGCCCGACATTCGCGACCGCATCGGCGACACCGACCTCCGCGTGACGCTGGCCGGTGCGCCCGCGTTCTACGAGGATGTCGAGCGCATCTCCGAGCAGGATCTGCAACGGGCCGAATTGATCGCTGTACCGTTTGCCCTGATCGCGCTTGTGCTGGTCTTCGGGTCGCTGGTGGGAGCGGCGATTCCGCTGGCAGTCGGGGCGCTGTCGGTCGCCGCCGTGCTGGGTGTGATCTACCTCGTCGCGAACGTCGTCGATATGTCGATCTTCGTTCTGAACCTGGCGACGATGCTTGGGCTGGGACTTGCGATCGACTACTCGCTCTTCATGACGAGCCGCTTCCGTGAGGAGATTCGTCGCCGTCCGATGGATGAGGCAGTCGCGGTGACGGTTGGCACCGCTGGGCGGGCCGTCTTCTTCTCCGGTTTGACTGTCCTGATAGGCTTGTCTGGTCTGGCGCTGTTCGACTTCATGTTCCTGCGCTCGGTCGGCGTCGCAGGCACGATAGTCGTCGCTATCGCGGTGCTCGGCGCGCTGACGTTGCTGCCCGCCGTCCTCGGTGTCGCCGGAAAGCACATCGACCGGGGCCGCCTGTTCCGACGACGCGACGACGGACACGGCATGTTCTGGGCGCGACTCGCAAGCTGGGTCATGGCGCACCCGTGGCTGGTGTTCATCCCGACGCTCGCACTGCTGGTCGCGCTCGGCCTGCCGTTCCTGAACGTCAAGCTATCGTCTCCAGACGCGACGATTCTGCCGCTACGGGTCGAATCGCGCCAGGGCTTCGAGACGCTGCGCCGTGAGTTCGGCGACGGCGAAATCTCCCCGCTGGTCGTTGCGCTCGAGAGCAACACGAAGGTGACGTCCCCGGAGAATGTCCAGGCGCTGTACGACTTCACCCGCGCTTTTGCTGCGGACGAACGCGTCACACGCATCGACTCGCTCGTGACGCTCGATCCGCGCCTGTCGCTCGAGCAGTATCAGCTGCTCTATATGGATTCCGAGAATGTCAGCGACCGCTTCATCAACCAGGCGTATCAGCAGCTCGGTTCGGAGACGACCACCGTGGTGCTGCTGTACACCCGTGGCCTGGCTGGCAGCGACGTGTCGAAGGCATTGCTGGTCGACGTGCGCGCCGCCGAGATTGGCGGCGATTTCGACATGCTGGTGGATGGAGGAACCGCTGAGATCGTCGATGTGGTCGACGAGATGTATGCCGAGTTCCCTCCGGTCGCGCTGATCATCGTCCTCGCGACGTACGTTGTGCTGTGCTTCCTGTTCCGCTCGGTCATCCTGCCGCTCAAGGCGATCGGCATGAACATTCTCTCGATCGTCGCCTCCTACGGCGCGCTCGTCTTCATCTTTCAGGACGGAAACCTCTCGGGCCTGTTCGGATTCGAGCCGCTCGGCTACGTCGAGGCATCGCTGCCAATCCTGATGTTCTGCGTGCTGTTCGGCCTCAGCATGGACTACGAGGTCTTCCTGCTCTCCCGCGTGCGCGAGGCGTATCTGGAGAGTGGCGACAACACCGCCAGCGTCGCCAGTGGCCTGCAACAGTCGGGCCGGATCATCACCGGCGCGGCGCTGATCGTTGTCGTCGTGACCGCGTCGTTCGTCACCGCCGAGATCGTTCTTGTGAAAGCGCTCGGCCTGGGCATCGCCATCGCCGTCTTCCTCGACGCCACCATCGTCCGTGCCCTGCTTGTGCCAGCCACGATGCGCCTGCTCGGCGATGTCAACTGGTGGATGCCCCGCTGGCTGACGAGAATCATGCCCAAAAAGGAGTTCGAACATTGAGTTTCCTGGACGAACGGCGTAACTCCCGTATGGACATGGCCCAGCCTTGTCTGCTCACGCTGGCTCCGCCCGCCCCTCCGTGCCGTGGCAATACGCCAGCCACACCAGCCACACCAGTCTGGCTACCGCGCGGGGACAGGTCACGTTTTGCCAAGCGGCACCTGCGGGCGCGGACAAGGCTCAGCCTTGTCCCTACGGTAATCGCAATCGTCCTGACCATGTTCTTTGCCGCCTGCGGACCCATGGATGACGCCAACAGCGTCGATCCAACCCCCAGCGACGGCCAGCCGACGCCGACTCGTGCAGCCGCCGCCTACCTCAAATCGCTCGAAGATATCCAGCCGGTGCAGTTCCCGGAGGACGAGGCACCGCACGATGTGCTGACCGAATGGTGGTATTACACCGGCCATCTGTTCACCGAGGATGGCGCGCGCTACGGCTTCGAGTACGTCTTCTTCCAGGCCGAGCGCGGAGCGTTCCCGCCCTACTACGCCGCGCACTTTGCCGTCACCGACAGCGCGAATGAGACGTTCCGCTACGAAGAGCGGTTGGGAGGAGACGCACCGCAGCCGACCGAGCAGGGCTTCAGCCTTCGCCTCGATGATTGGTCGATGAGCGGCGCGCTCGGCACAGACACGTTGAGCGCCACGATGGAGGACGTCGCGTTCGACCTGACCCTGACCGCCGTGAAGGAACCGGCCCTGCACAATGACATCGGCTATGTCGATTTCGGACCGGCTGGCGGTTCCTACTACTACTCGCGCACGCGCATGGCGGCAGAAGGCACGCTGACCGTAGATGGCGAGCCGGTGACAGTCACCGGCGACGTCTGGTTCGATCACCAGTGGGGCAACTTCATTCAGGTCGGCGCGGGTGGCTGGGACTGGTTCGCGGTCCAGATGGAAAACGGCGAAGACCTGACGATCTCGCTTATCCGCGCTGAATCCGGTGCTGTCGTCATATCCTACGGCACGCTCGTTGCCGAAGATGGCAGCACGACAAATCTCACGGCTGCTGACTTCATCGTCTCCGCGACCGAGGAATGGACGAGCCCGCACACGGGGTCTACCTATCCCAGTCGCTGGACGATTGAGCTGCCAGAATACGGCTGGCGCATCGACCTCGACCCGAGCATGAACGACCAGGAACTTAATACCCAGATCAGTACCGGCGTCACCTACTGGGAAGGCGAAGTCGTCGTCACCGGCGAGATCGATGGCGCACCCACCACCGGCCTCGGCTACGTCGAGCTGACTGGCTACGCGGACGGTGAAACGTCGCGCGTAGCCCCGTAGACTCGGCTACTCGTCTGCTGTCGCGCTTCGGGCGCGCATCAGGGCGGCGTCGTGACCCTGTTCCGCTGCCAATCCGTGCGCTTCAGGTTGCAGGTAGGTTCCACGCTCGCCGTCCGGCTTGACTCGTTCGACCTGCATCGGGTTGGCCAGCGCCCAGGCGTCGGAACGCAGCCCGGTGACGCGCCATGACACCTTGCAGCCGGACGGCCCTCCAGCGATGCGGAAATGATTCTCGCTCACTTCCTCGGAGATATGCAGATTCTGAGCTGGTGCTCCGATCGCGGTCAGCCCGTACCGAAGATCGCGGTTCAGAGCTTCGAACCAGACTGGCAGCTCGACGCTCGCCGTTCCGTTCGCATCGAGTACAACGTTGCCGGTGTATTCGTTGAGCATCTCGTGGGATTCAATCGCAGCATGGACGAGCAGCTGGTTGGCTGGGTCAAGCGGGTGGTCGATCACGAAGTACTTCCCACCGGTTGCCGAAACGTACCCGTTTATCTCGACATTCCCGCCGAAGGTCGCCGTCGGTGTATTCCCCGTTCCGACCGCGCGCAGCCCCGCCGCACCGCCCGAGGCCGTGGTCGCATACACTCCGTACCCGCCGTTGCCGTCGGTCGTACCGAAGACGCCTTCAAACCGTGTCCCGATGTACCCTCGATTATTCGTCAACGTGTTGAAACCGGTCAGCCCGATGATGGATCCGATTCCAGTCGCACCACTCATTTCGTCGCTCTCAAACAATCCGCCCAGCCCGCTAGTGCTCGTTCCATGAACACCAGTGGCTCCCCCTCCGTTCGCGACGCCCTGCACCTCGATGCCTTCGAAGCCAGACGATTGTCCGACGATCCCTCTCCCATGCCTCGACGACCCACGGACGCCGACGCCGCTGCCGTCATGCGTTCCAAACACCCCGATACCAGTGGTGTTCGTCCCGGCGTTCGTCCCAACGACCGCTGCCGCGCTGACGCCGGAAGTCGTCGAGGTCAGCTCGCCTCGGATCGCGGCCACGTTCGCGTTCGAGCTGGTGTTGCGAACCCGTAGCCCGAACGGCCCTCTGCCGGTCACAGCGTCCCCGAACACGGTGGCTGCCTGGGCAGTCCGCTCACCAACCGACTTCATGCCAACCGCAGCCAGACCCACAGCGGCCAGTGCCTGTTTGAGGAAACGCTTGCGGGCTGGATTCGCGGGCCGATTGTCGGCAGGGGACTCAACATCTGGATCAATGACGTTGGAGTTCATCGGTGCGCATCCCTTCATAGAGGCTGATCGCTCATACGCTCGGGGACACCTGAGATGATTCCAGTCTATCCCAACGGTGGCTTGACTGCATGTACGCACCGCATAGCCTGCATTGACCAAAATTTTCGTACATAGGTCAATCTATGTATTGACCCGCGCTCCTATCGTGCTACCATGTCCTCAGACTCATAATTTGAGACTTTGTGGTGTTGCCAAAGGCTGGCGGGCTGCGTCGAGCGTAAGTAGTGACCCGGAATAGCATTCCGCAGTGGATGTACCGGGAGATGAGGAGACCTGCGCGTTTCCAAATCCATGTCAATGTCTGTCCGTGGCGTTCATGTTTTCACGTGCCTGGCGCTGCTCGTCGGTCTACTGACATTCGTCGCACCTCGTGTGACACGGGCAGCCGACGGCGTCGTCGGCGACGGCTCACCCAGTTCGTGTACTCAGGCTGCGTTGGTTGAAGAGCTCGCCGCTGGCGGCGCGATCACGTTCGCCTGTGGCGGGGCGGTCGTGATTCCCGTGACCAACCAGATCAACGTCGCCACGGACGCGTCGCTGTCGGGCGCGGGTCTGGTGACGCTCGATGGCGAGACGAACCTCGAGCCATTCGAGACGACCTCAATGCTGGTTGTCGCGGAGAACGTGACGCTGGAGCTCCACGAGTTGTCGCTGGTTAATGGTTCCAGCGCCGGAAACGGCGGTACGATCTACAACGCTGGCACTCTGGAACTTGCCGATAGTCGCATCAGCGACAGCACGGCGAGTCTTCCAGGCGGTGCAATCTACAACGCTCCGTCTGGAACGCTGGACATCGATGGATCAGTGTTCGAGCGCAATTCCTCGCCGGATCAGCAGGGAGGAGCGATCGCGAACGACGGGATCGCTACCTTCACAGACTCGACGTTTGACACCAACACCGCGTTGTTCGGTGGCGCAATCTCTAACCATGGAACACTTTCCGTGACCGATTCAACAGTGGAAGGCAACAACTCGAGCGCCGGTGGGGGTGGATACTTTGGGTCCGGAAAGCTCACGTTCGATCGCAGCACTTTCAGTGGCAACACCACGAGTGGCAATGGTTCGGCCGCGACGATCTACGGCGAGAGAGCTACCCTCAACACCATCGTGAACAGTACGTTCTCCGGGAACTCAGCTGTTAACGGCACGATATTCATTCAGGAATCCACCCTCACAATTCTGTCAACTACCGTCGCAAACAATACCGCGAGCGACGGTTCTGCGGGCATCAAACGTGATGGTGGGGTCATCAGGATCGGGCACACGATCCTCTCAAGCGACAGTAGTATCAACTGTGGCGGGTTCATGACATCGCTCGGCCATAACCTGAGCAATGGTTCAAATTGCAGTGCGTCGTTTAACGCGAACGGCGTTCTGAACGAGGTTGCCATTGGAATTGAAGCATTAGCCAACAATGGCGGCCCGACCATGACACACGCACTGCCTGACACCAGCATCGCCGCTGACCTTGGCGACGCGGCCACGTGTAGCAGCACTCCAATCAACGGAGTCGATCAACGCGGCGAGCCGCGCCCCGCTGACGAGAATTGCGACATTGGTGCGTTCGAGTTCCAGGTGACACCCGACATCACACGGCCAACATCAGATGCAAGCACCATCGCGACGCCTGGTTTCGAGGACTGGTATAGCGAGTCAGTGACCGTCAACCTGACTGCGGAAGACGACGATTCAGGAGTTGGCCAGATCTGTAACCTGTACAACGGAGGAACTGAGCCACTCTGCACAGACGGGGCGAGCGACAGTCTCGTCGTCGATGACCGCGGCGTGAATACGCTCGAGTACTGGGCTGTCGATCTGGCGGGGAATGAAGAACTCCCACACAAAACCTTGACGATCAAGCTCGACCTCAACGCGCCGACGACGACTGCAACGCCCGACCGCGAGCCGACCAACGGCCGGTACACGGCAGCAGTCGATATCGACCGTACTGCGCTCGATGGCGATTCTGGCGTCAAACAGCTCTGTTACGCGCTGATGGTAGTGGAAGACGGCACCACAGTAGCGAACGGATGTGAGAACGCGAGTTCCCTGACCGTGTCACTCGATGCCCCAGGCGAGTTCGCCCTGCTGTATTGGGCGGAAGACCAGGTCGGAAATACGGATGCCGTTTCAGCGCAATCGCTTACGCTGAAGCTCGATTTTGAGGGATCGACTGTCTCCTCCAGCGTCGATCCGACCAGCACCAGCGGCTGGGCAAATGGACCGACGTCCGTCACCTTCACCCTCGAATCCGATGGCGCGCCTGCCAACGAACTGTGCTACGGCGCGACCGGTGATCAGCCGATGGATGAATTCTGCTCCGCGTACGTCGAGCCAGTAATTGTGGATATCATCACAGCAGGCGAAACCACCATCACCGCAACCGGTGACGACGTGAGCGGTCAATTGGACACCGAGATCGTGACCGTCAGGATCGACACCGAGGACCCGACTGTGGCCGCTTCGTTCGATCGCGAGCCTGTAGCCGATGGTCTGTTCGACGCACCAATCGTCGTCACACTGACCGGAAGCGACAGCGGCGGATCTGGAGTCGACCAGATCTGCTATACGCTCGATTCTGACTCGCCGACGTGTATCACCCAGGTGTCGCTCATCGAAGACTCAACCGACATCACCATCTCTACATCAACCCTGTTGCGGTTCTGGAGCGTGGACGCCGCAGGGAACGAATCCGTGCTGGACGAACGCAGCATCACGATCGACTCCGCTGCGCCGACCGCCCAGGCTACGTTCAGCCCCGATCCACCCGCCGGCACCTGGAGTAAGATAGGCATCCAGATCGAACTAAGCGGCACTGATGCTGAAACGTTCATTGAACGGGTCTGCTACGGCTTCACTGGCTCACGCAGTCGCGCGATCCGCTGCGTGGACGGGTCGAGCACACGCATCTTCATGAACACGTCTGGCAGCAGCACGCTCGAATACTTCGTGCGCGATGCCGCCGGACATGAGTCGGCGCATCTGACACGTTCTCTGATGGTGGACAACTCCAGGCCCACCATCACCGACGGCCCGGACTTCGAGATCGTCTCCGGTCTCTCGCTCGGTGATCCGTTGGTCGCGCGCCTGGCGCTCTCCTGGAATGGGACGGATTCTGTCGCTCCATTGGCCGCGTCAGATGGGCAATTGCTCCGCTCGTGGTCGCGATGTCGAGCGGGGTTACTCGCTTCTGGGCGCAGTATTCGAAGGACGGGGGGACGACCTGGACGGGTGCTGGTCTCAAGTCGCCCCTCGCGCGGGAGGCATCCATTCCGGTCGAGCTGGGAGAGGAATACGTGGTCCGTGTCAGCGTATTCGATGGTGCCGGTAACTGGAGTGGATGGACGACCAGCACGCCGCAGACAGTCGAAGCCATCGATGATGACGCTGCCGTGTTCACCGGAAACTGGAACGTCCAGATCGTCGCGTCAACCTTCGGTGGGAGTCTCCAGTACAGCGGGCGCTCGGGATCGCAGGTGGTGTACGAGTTCTGCGGTGATGAGATCGCGTGGCTCGCTCCACTTCGTCCGACAGGTGGATTGGCCGAGGTCTACATCGATGACGCGACCACCCCAATCGTCGTCGATCTGTATGCAGAGCGTGTGAGCCAACGACGGGTCGTCTTCAATCACGCATTCGATGGCGGCGGCTGTCACACCATCCGTATTGTCGTGAATGGGACACGTGAAGCCCCCTCCGATGGTAATCGTGTCACCGTCGATGGGTTCATCGTCCGGAACGCCTCCAGCGGAAGCTGACCACGAACGGTTGAGACGGCAGGGGAGAGTTGCTCAACGCCGCCGTTCCCCTGCCGCGAGGATGACGCCTGATGCCAGCCAGTGAAAGACAACATGCGGGCCTGTTACTCTCAAAAGAAGTACTCTGGCTCGCGTGCAAGGAGAAGACCTGCTGCTCGGTGCGCGTGGTGTTCGTCACCGACCGCGATGTCGCGCGGATTGCCAGCGCCATGCACGTCGAGCCGTGGTCGTTCCTCGCCTACTACGAGACGCCGCCGCGACCCGACGCCTTCATCCTCGATGCGTCGGGCCAGCACTACTGCCTGGCGCTCGCGAAGCAGCCGACGCGCCGGACGGTCACGCCCGCCCCCTGCATCTTTCTCGTGCAGACGCGCGACCGCTATCGCCGCTGCGGACTTGGCGACCTGCGCCCTGCCGCGTGCAAGACGTTTCCGTCAGAAATCGTAGAGGGCGTGCTCCATCTCGCGCTCCAATCCGGCTGTTCCTGCCGAACATGGTCGCATGGCGACGTTGACATTGAAGCCGAATCAACGATCGCGCGGTGGAGAGAAGCCGAGTTGAGCGACTATTGCTCCGTCGTCGCGCGGTGGAACGACCTCGTACTCGCGAGGCAGGCTGGCGACGATGAGTTCGATCTCGATGACTTCTGCGCATATCTCCTGTCAACTTCTGACGCCGCGCGCCATCCGATCCAGGCAGTGTCCTTATGATTCAGGCGAGTCAATCCGGCTGTGCCTGCACCGGACGCTGCTGCCGATCGGCGGTAGTGAACGTCTGCGGCTATGATGTCTGGCGCCTGGCATCAACCCAGCGGCTACGCCCCGAACAGTTCACTGTCGTGTTCCCGCACGAAACACTCGCCTGTGACAGTTTCCTGCTGGGCGTCGATCTGCCGCCGTTCGGACTGGCGCTCGATAAGCGTGGTCGCGGCCGACAGGGGCAGTTCCGGGCCAACAGTCCGTGCATCTTCCTCATCGGTCTCCAGGACGGTTCCGAACGCTGTGGAATGTATGCTGATCGCCCGCTGGCATGCCAGGCATATCCGATGTCGATCTGGGGCGGTGAGGTCTACCAGCGCCGTGATGTGCTCTGCCCAGCTAACTCATGGCGACTTGATGCTGCACAACAGGCAAACTGGCGCGGGATGTTCAAGCGTCTGCGTATGCACTTCGATGTCTATGCTGATGTCGTCGCACGTTGGAACGCGCGCGTGACCGCCGCCGGACCGGGCGCTCGCTTCGATGCGCGGGAGTTTTTCGGCTACCTGATGAACGTGTACGACCGTCTGGAACGACATTCAAGCTCGGTCGGCGCGGACGCGATCGATCTGGTGATAACGAGTTGGCCGGAGCTTCCCCGTGCGCAACCGGACGTTGGGATCGCGAACCGCTTGGGCCCTTCTGATGAGACGTCGCCGTGGCTGGCATATCTCCGGTCCGCACGCGAGATCATCGACGGGTTCTACCCGGATATCCCGTCCCAGCCGTTCCCGGCCTGCTGATCGGGCATTGTCGGGGAACCACAGGGTGCGCCCAACGCTTCAGCATGACTCAGGTCGTCGGAGCGCAACGGCGAAACGAGATCGTGCGGACGCCGGATGTGCATTACAGCCGATGTCCGCGCGACCTCGTCTCATGGCGAGTCCGGGCATTTCCGGAAAGGCTACTTCGACGTGGTGTCCGTTGCCGTAACTCCGTCGTTCGTCATTTCGATCTTCTGGTACGTGAACGACACGGCTTCAAGATCGCGCGGATCGTCTGGACTCGAACGCTTGAACTGATCCAGCTCAGTCACATAGGCGTTCGTCAACTTAATGGTGTGGTAGACGAAGTCTCCACCCGCCCCCTCGCCAGACGAGGTCTGGACGAATTCGATCGTCACAGATTTCAGTTGCTCGTTGGTCACCAGCGCCTGGAAAAGTTGTGGCGTCGATGCGCCCCACTCTTTGATGAAGGTGATCGGCTTGTGCTGGCGTTTGCCAGATGCCTGCCCGGACGCTGAATCACGGGGCGACTTCACGCCGTACGTGAACGAGATGGCTGGAACTGCTTTTTCGAAACCTTTTCTGACGCTCTCGCTCTTGAACTTCTGTTGCGTACCTTCGATGGTTACGAACATCTCCGATGATCCGTCCGCACTCAGTGTGGATGCTTCACCCGTGCTCTCCTGCGCTCGAGCCTGGCTGGTATCCATCAATGCACCGCCCACCACGGTGGCCGCGACGACTCCCGACGCCGTCTTCAACAGATTCCGTCGACTGGTCATGTTGCCCTCCTGTAATGAATCGACTGCCGTCCACCGCCGGTACCACCTGGCGATGATCACAAGCATTTGCGACCGTGTGACTGGTTTGACTCTCAGGCGTCCACTATAGGCATACAACTCGGGCGCGTCAAGACGTTTCGACAATAGATTCATGTCATCTGTTGCATGAATCTATTATCGGTGCTTCAGCGTTCTACAGGATTTCGCTCGATTTCAACATGGCGATCAAAGGGGCGACGGTCACCGCCGATAAAACACCATCTCAGATGACACCGTCCGCCTTCAACTGCTGACGCTGCTCCTCGGTCAGCCCTAACAGGTCTCCGAATATCTCCGTGTTGAACGCACCGAGTTCGTGCGCTCCGACATGCTTCACCCTGCCGGGTGTGCGGGAGAGCTTCGGGACGAGACCAGGCATTCGGAGGATGCCGAATGTTGGGTGTTCAACTTCGATGAGGTTGTCGCGCGCGGCGTAGTGCTCGTTCTCGAAGATGTCTTCCATCGATACGATAGGCGAGATCGGCACTCCGGCACGATCCAACAGGGCGATTGCCTCATCGCGGCCGCGTGCGGCGAACCATGCGGCGACCAACGGTTCCAGCTGTGCGTTGTTGCTCACGCGCAACTCGTTGGTCGCGAAACGTTCATCGGTCAGCAACCAATCCAGCCCGGTCACGGTGCAGAACCGTTCGAACGTCCGTTGCGTGCTGGCGGTCAATACGACCCAGCGACCATCGCGCGTCGCGAAGGTGCCGACGGGGCTTGCCACGGCGAGCGCGTTGCCGCGGCGCTCGGCGACCGTCCCATGCTGGTCATAGGCTGGGACGGTCGATTCCAACAGGCGAAACAGCGATTCGTACAACGCGAGATCGGCTTCCTGACCCTGCCCATCTCCACCGTCAGCATCCCGGTAGTAGAGCGCGATGAGTGCGGACAGCGCCGCGAAGATGCCGGTGGCGTAGTCGGCCAGCGGGAACGGCTGGTTCACTGGCGCGCGGTCCGGGTAGCCAGTCATGTAGGTCAGGCCAGAGAAGGCCGTCGCGGGCGTCCCAAATCCTGCCTTGTCGCGGTATGGCCCGCTCTGACCATAGCCGGAGACGCGCACCACGACGATGCCGGGATTGGCGGCTTGCAGCGTTGGGTAGTCGAGTCCATAACGGCCGAGTGTGCCAGGACGAAAGTTTTCGAACAGCACATCGGACTTCGCCACCAGTTGCAACAGCAGCTCGCGGCCCGCTGGCTTGCGGATATCCAGCGTCACCGAGCGCTTGTTGCGTGACAGCACTGCCCACGTCAGCGACACGCCATCCTTACTCGGCGCCATCCCCCGCACCGGATCGCCCGTCCCCGGCAGCTCGACCTTGATGACATCCGCCCCGAAGTCCCCCAGTAGCGATGCCCCGAAGGCTCCGGAGAACATGGTCGTCAAGTCGAGCGCGCGAATCCGCGTGAGTGGCGGTGAGTGATGAGTGGTGGTGGATGGGCGGGGATCATCGGAGCGGAAATCTTCAGACTCGCTTGCACTATCTTGGCTCACAGGCCGTTCAATGTCCTCGTCACGCATCACGCATCACGCATCACCCATCACTCGCTACTCGCCACTGACAACGGGGCACACCTCAACCACATCTCGGTTATACTAGCCGACACAGGTGGGGGTATGACGCTCCCGGTCAGGAATCCGTGTTTGATAGACGTGGCCGATGCTGGTCGGTGCGAAACGTTCAGTTCATCACGTTGAGACTGACCTCGCTGGATGGCCCGGGTCGCCGTCCAACGCTCCGTTCGATCGGGCCTGGCGACCACAGCGCAAGTGAGAGAGGCAGCAGCCTATTATGGACGGGAAAACGCTGTTTACGCTCGTATTGGTGCTGTTGGTCGTCCTCTGGATGGTGGAACTGGTCTGGCTGTTCCGTTCGTCAGAGCAACAGGGGCAGGATCCTATCCGCACCGTTTCCGGAGCCGCCCCATTCTTCGTCGGCGCATTGCCGGTCGCCATGAGCGCGCCCAACGTCGTCGACCGCATTGGCGGATTCATTGAGCGGATTATTCCGAGTGGTGGTGGTGGCGGTGGTCGGTCATCTGGCCCGGCTCGTACCCCGGCGCATCTGCTCATCAACGGCGAACAGCGAGTACTCGATCTGCCACGCGTGCGCATGGGCAGGTATCCGAACAACGAGATCGTCCTCGATCATTCCACCGTCTCGGCCTACCATGCTGAAATCATGCAGCGTCCGGACGGTCGCCACGAGATTGTTGACCGCGAAAGCCGCAATGGCACACGTGTGAACGGCGCGCTCATTCGTGGCCAGGTCCTGCGTGATGGCGACCTGATCACGCTCGGTGGTGCGTCGATCCATTACATCAATGATGCGTCGACCGCACCGCGCGGCGCGGCAGCTGGCGGAAATATCCAGCGCGGCCCCCAGGGCAAGCCGGTTTACGACGACGCCGAGCCAATGGACTTCGACCAGCGGTAGCCGAAACGAGGCGCGGCGATGCCCCATCTCACAGGGGCGCCGCTTGCCGCGACCCGCGTCGCTAGTCTCGTGTTCGGACGTGCCGACCAACGCTATCAGACGATCAGGCACGATTCCGGCTGGCGTGGAAGGCGCGCCGAGTTCGGCTGGTGTCCGCACGTCCAAACGTGCGGGAACCGACGGCGGTCGCGGCAAGCGGCGACCCTGCGGTGCGGGTATGGGGTGCCACGTTCGCGTCGATCTGCGGTATCGTATGTGTTGAGTGTGAATGGTAGTGAGATTTCGCGGCTGACGCGTTGGCCGCACCTCAGCTGTATGTCCTGAGAGTGAGTACCCTGACGTGGACCTCGAAATACTTCAGCGACTTGGTTCCATCATCCTGATCGACCTCGTCCTCAGCGGTGACAACGCTGTGGTCATCGGCATGGCGTCGCGACGCCTGCCCGCCGAACAGCGCCGCAAGGCGATCCTGTGGGGCGGTGGCGGCGCGGTCATTCTGCGCATGATCTTCACGGTTCTGGCGGCATATCTGCTCGGTGTCCCGCTGATCCAGGCGGTTGGCGGTATCCTGCTGCTCTACATCGCGATCAAGCTGATCAAGCCGCATGTCGAGCATGTTGAGCACATCAGGGAGGCCAACACGCTCGGTGAAGCGATCCGCACGATCGTCCTGGCCGATATCGTGATGAGCCTCGACAACATGCTGGCCGTCGGTGGTGCCGCGCACGGCGAGATATGGCTGCTCCTCTTCGGGCTGGCGCTGTCGATCCCCATTCTGTTGCTCGGTTCCAGCGCGATTGCCCGCCTGATTGACAAGTATCCGTGGGTGAATCTCGTCGGTGCGGCAGTCCTCGTTCATACCGCACTGGAAATGTTCTTCGCCGATGACATCGTCCACGACAACATCCAGATTTCGCGACTCGTGGAATGGGTCATCATCATCGTCGCGATCGCCGCTGTCGTTCTGATCGGCGTCTGGATGAACAAGCGAGTTCGCCGACAGGCGATAGAGCGCGAGTTGGCCAGCGGCGAGCAACAGTCGTTCAACGCGGCTGAGCCGGGAGACTGAGAGCGTGAAGTGTGATGAGTGATGTGGGGATCCAGAACGTGAACAGTGCCGACGCGACGAGTTCCTCATCACCCGTCACCCATCACCCATCACTCGCGCAATGGTTCACCACCTGGGCCAATCAGGTCCGCGAACGCGACTTTGAAGCGGCCCGCGCCCTGTTCCACCCCGCCGTCGTCGGCTTCGGGACACACATGCGGATCGTCCACGGTCTTGAGGCGCTTGAACAGCAGCAATGGCGCAGTGTCTGGTCGACCATTCGAGACTTCCAGTTCCTCACGGACGTGCTTGAAGGCGCGGTTTCCGATGATGGACTTCAAGCCTGGGCCATCGTCCCCTGGACATCAACCGGCTTCCACGAGAACGGCACAGCCTTCGACCGCCCTGGTCGCGCGACAGTCATCTTCGTCCGCGACACGCCGGACGCCGTGTGGCTAGCCATCCACACACACATCTCACTCGCACCCGGTACGCCGCAACGGTCGTTCGGAACGTAGGTTCGAGGTGGTACTCCGATCCGGGTTGGTCAGGAGCGACGTGACCCCTCCCCCAACCCCCTCTCCCAGAATTGGGAGGGTCGGCGGTAATATCACGTGACTGATTGACAAAGACGGGTCTCCCGACGAATGTAGCGGTGTTGTCGACACTGCATTCAGAAGGAGACCCATCCC
>Ga0136611_10000868_pt1 | contig 20493 bp, 21 predicted proteins | sample AntDrymUQ2232306_2_FD_106645 | JGI IMG/M metagenome (GOLD analysis project Ga0136611, IMG submission 106645) | Polar desert sand microbial communities from Dry Valleys, Antarctica - metaG UQ223 (23.06) | ecosystem: Environmental > Terrestrial > Soil > Desert | place: Antarctica: Dry Valley...
CCCATCCCGCCCATCATTCCCCCGAACGGGCTCTGAGGCCGCGACTTGGCGGAACTGCTCGCGCGGCGGCGGCGCTTCGCCGCGGCTCGCCGCTCCGCGCTGCTCATCCCCTCTGCCGCAGCGGGCTCCGGCGCCGGATCCGGCTCAGGGGGCGCAGGGTGCTCGTCCGTGACCTCGACCCACTCGCCCGTCTCCGGATCGATGGTGTAGGAGCGGCTCATCCCCTGCGAGCGCATCAGCTCCTCGAGCATCCCCCCGAACGGAAAGAGGCCGAAGGGGGATGCCGCCTGCGGTTCGATCTCGCCGGCCTCGACCGCGCGCTCGTACTCCGCCTGCTGCTGGTCGGCCGCACGCTGGGCGCGTCGACGAGCCGCCCTGCTCACGAGCGAGACGAGAGCGAAGAGGATGAACAGACCGATCAGGACTTCCACCGGTACTGACTATCCGAACGGGCGCCCCGGAAAACTCAGGCGGAGCCGGTGCCGAGCGCCCCCTCTATCTTGGCGATCGCCGCGGCCTCGGCCTCGTCGCCGCCGCCTGCGGCCGAGGAGACGGAGCGAGCGAGCTCGAGCACGAACGAGCGATACGCGTCGAACTCGTCCGGCGCCTTGCTCCGGAGAAGATCTGCGGCTGCGGTGAGCGACTCGAGCGTCCCCGACTCGATCTCGGTCGGCGACGCGGTCATGCCGAAGCCCGTCCCCCTGCCCTCGGAGAGCTGGCGGATCAGCGGGCTCTCAGAGGTGCCTTTGCCGGCGACGAGGTGCTTCGCCATCGCTCCGGCCTCCTTGAACGTGTCGAAGAACCCCTTGTCGCTGACGGCGACGAGGAGGCCGGCGCCGGTGGCGCCCTTGCGGAGGGTCTCGATCTCGGTCTCGCTCAGCTGCTCGGTCATCACGCGCTCCTTCGATGGATGGCCCGTCGTTGTTACCCGCCCTCGCCTCTCCGAACCGCTCTAGGATCGGCGCACGTGGACTGGAGCACCTGCGACCTCTCGGACGAGCACGGAGACGCCGTTCGCGTGCTCCCGACCTCGCTCCGCCACTTCGGCGGCATCCAGCGGTTTTCGGGAGAGGTGGCCACGGTTCGCTGCCCCGACGACAACACGTTCCTGCGAGAGCTCGCGAACTCCGATGGGAAAGGCCGGGTCATCCTCGTCGACGGCGGCGGCAGCACCCGCTGCGCCCTCTTCGGGGACAAGATCGCCGCCGAGGCGATCGAGCACGGCTGGGCCGGGCTCGTGATCTGGGGTTGTGTGCGCGACACCGCAACCCTCGCGGAGCTCGACCTCGGTGTCGTCGCCCTCGGGGCGACCCCGCGCCGCTCCCGGAAGGACGGAGACGGCGAAACGGGTACACCGGTTCTGATCGGCGGCGTCGGGTGCCGGCCGGGCGACATGCTCTACGCGGACGAGGACGGCGTCGTCGTGCTCGATCCGTCCCTCGTCTGACGCGCGGACGAGAGGGCCGCTGCTCAGACGCGGACCGGGTCGAGCGCCAACGTGGACTCGACCTTTGCCGCGCAGGTCTCGCAGATCGTGTGCGTGATCTCCGGCGTCAGCTCGCGTGCGAAGAGCTCGAGCCGAATGCACGGCGTCCTCCGCGTCGGCCCAGCCTTCGGCGTCGATCCGACAGCACCAGCTGCACATCCGAACCGTCTCCGAGGCATATCGCTCCTCCGTCACGTCGAGGAGCGCTATGGGCGGGCGCGTCTCCGTCTTCACCGTCTCGGAGCGAAAGGCGACGCTCCCGTCGGCGAGGGCGAACAGCCCGAGATTCAACAGTCGCCTGATCGTCGGGCCGTCACAGCGGATATCGAAGCTCGCCGACGATTGACGCTCGCGCACGGAAGCGAGCACGCTTCGCCAGGTCTCGACCACCGAGGCGCCTGACATCCCCGAGAGGATGGATGCGAACGGATCGGGCCACACGTCCAGGCAGCCCGTCTCGTCCGCGAAGGCAGCCCAGGCGGGGTCGGTGGCGACGACGCGATCGTCTGCATCGATGAGGTATTGCACGGTCATTCCTGTGGTCATCGATCCGGTGATCGGCACCGACTCGCCAGGATGAAGGCAGCGCGCCTACGTGAGAGGATCCGCCGGTGACGGGCCCGACATTTCGTGAGCTGGATCCGCCCAGATGGATCTGAGCGACATCTTCGCCACGCTCGGCACGAGCCCGATCGACGGCGACGGAACCGTCGTCCACGATCTGGTCATCGACGCCCGACGCGTCCACCGCGGCAGCGTCTTCTTCTGCGTCCACGGCTCAGGCGTCGACGGACACGACTGGGCCGCCGAGGCAGTCGCGAACGGCGCCCTCGCTCTCGTCGTGGAACGGCCGCTAGCCCTCCCCATCACGCAGATCCTGGTCGAAGACGCTCGCGCCGCGCTCGCGCGCAGCTCGAACGCTTTCTGGGGACGCCCGACCGAGACGCTCCCGGTCGTCGGCGTCACCGGCACGAGCGGCAAGACGACGACCGCGTATCTCCTCCACTCGATCCTCGAGGCCGCCGGTCGGAGGCCCGGTCTCTACGGGACGATCGCGACCCAGATCGGCTCCGAGCGGACGCCGTCCCGGGACTGGAGCCCGCTCGCGTTCCACCTCCAGAGCGCCTTCCGTTCGATGCTCGACGCGGGGAACCAGAGCTGTGTGATCGAGGCGACCTCATACGACTCCGACCTCCGGCGCCTCGACAGCATCCGGTTCGCGGCGCTCGTCTTCACGAATCTCGGCCACGACCATCTCGACTACCACGAGACGTTCGAGGGCTATTTCGCGGCGAAACGACGGCTTTTTCTGCACGGGGAGCCGCCCGCAGCGGTCAACCTCGACGACGAGTACGGCCGCCGGCTGGTGTCAGAGCTTCGCGAGCTCGGGCGCGACGGACTCCTCACATTCGGACTCTCCGACGAAGCGGACATCCGGCCGGAGGAGCTCGAGCTGTCCGCCCGAGGCGCCCGACTCCGGGTGGGCGAGCTCGAGCTACGAACCCACCTCCTCGGGGCGTTCAACGTCGAGAACGTCCTGGCGGCAGTCGCGGGCGCCCGCCTGCTCGACGTCGCTGACGATGCGATCGCCGCCGGCGTCGCCTCCCTGGAGGGCGTGCCCGGCCGAATGGAGCCCGTCGACGAGGGACAGCCCTTTTCGATCTTCGTCGACTACGCGCACAAGCCTGAGGCCCTCGAAGCCGTCCTGCGAACCGCAAGGACGCTCACCCAGGGGCGGGTGGTGTGCGTGGTCGGCTGCGGCGGCGACTGCTATCGGGGGAAGCGGCCGCTGATGGGCCGGATCGCGTCGAGCCTGAGCGATCTCGTGATCCTGACCACGGACGACCCGAGGGACGAGGATCCGCAGGCGATCGTCGAGGAGATCGCCGCCGGCGGGCAGCCGGACGAGATCCAGCTCGACCGCCGCCGCGCGATCGAGAGGGCGGTCGAGCAGGCGAGGCCCGGCGACGTCGTGGTCGTCGCCGGGCGGGGCCATGAGAGGGAGCAGACGTTCGCCGGAGGACGCACTGAGCACTTCGACGACCGAGAGGTCGTGCGCGAGGCCCTCCGAAACTCCCGGTGGAACTAGGCGCGCTGGGCGCCCGCGTCGGGATCGCTCCGGCGCGCACCGCCGGAGACGTTCTCCGCCTCGTCGCCGAGGTCGAGATCCTCCATCTTCTCCGAGTCCTTCTCCTGCTGATCCTTGTTCTCGTCGTGCTCCATCGTCGCTCCCTTCGTCCGTTCGGATCGGAGCCGTCATGTTCGAACAGCCACCGATTCCAGTCAAGCGCCGGATCTTAAGAAGCTCTGAAGCGCCGGAGCGGCCCGACCCGCCTCCGCGCTGAGCCGAGTGGATGGAGTGGACCTGAGGGGAGTTCTTTCAAACCCTCCGGAACCCCTGGCCGAGCTTCTCTCCCTCTTTGAGGTCGTCAGCGAGAGGCAGAGGTTCAAGGGGACACGCATCCGATGCCCGTTCGAGCAACCGTGATGCGAGTTCGGCGCGACCGATGCGCCGGTAAACTTGCCAATGTAGAAAGTATGAGATACACTTTCCATTATGGAAAACAAATCGGAACGTATCAGTCCTGCCGCGACGGAGGCTTCCGTTTGGCTGAACGATGCCGAGGCGTCGCGCGCGGCGCTCGCGCGCGGCATCAAGACGCCGTCTTGGTTCTTCACTTCGATCGGTGCCGCCATCGCTGCGCAGATCGGCACCACGGCCGTTGGTCTCGCAGACCCTTCCCCGTGGACGGTGGCGCCCCTGGCCGCCGGGATGGCGGCCTTGGCAACGGTGGCCGGCGTGCAACTTGCTCGATTCCGGCAACTCAACGGGATCTGGCTAGGCGGCCTTCTCAGCCGCGTGGTCTTGGGAACCGAGACTCTCGCGTCGGTCGCATACGGCGTCGCGTTCGGAGGGGCGATCTGGGCAGCCTTCGACACGCGGTGGTCGCTTATGATCTCCTGCTCGATCATCGGCGGCGCCGCCTACGCGCTGCTCGGCCGCCGATGGCTCCGTGCATACCGCTCCGCGCCCGCACGGCACGCGCGCGGCGAATCGCTTGCATGGCTGGCCCTGATCACGGTCGCGGGACTCACCGGCCTCGCTTTGCTCTTGCTCAACCACTGATGGCCGAGCTCGACGCACACGTTGTCGCACCCGCGCGACTGAAGCTCATGATCATGCTCACAGCCGTCTCGGAGGCCGAGTTCTCCACCGTCCGCGACGCGCTGAAAGTGAGCGACTCCGTGCTCTCAAAGCACCTCGCCGCACTGGAAGGCGTCAACTACGCCAAACGCCGCAAGGGAGTCCATCGCGGACGGCGCACCACCTGGATCTCCCTCACACCCCGCGGAGGCAAGGCACTCCAGTCGCACGTCGCCGCACTGCGGCAGCTGATCGGCGACGTGGGCTAGCTCGGCTCACGGCGACGCAAGCCGGGTCTCCGCACACAAACCACCGTTACGCAGGGGGAGAGCCTACGCGCTCTCGCGTGCGCGAGCGTGCTCTCGCCTGAAGGCATATCACGTTGTAGGAATTACAATTGAATGGAGGCGGCGGGAATCGAACCCGCGTCCGCGGACGCACCGGACAAAGCATCTACAAGCGTAGTCTGCGCTTTGGTTTCGCCCGGCGGCCGGTTCGCAGACGACCTACCGACGGACTAGCCACTCCTGCAATGTCGCGCCTCGGGCGAATGGCTCTCCCTCGGCGCCGAGCCCGATTGTTGGCGCCGGATCCCTGGCCTCGGGCCGTACCAGGGGCGGCGTCGCCGATTCCTAGTTACCTAGGCAGCGAGTGCGAGATCATTCTTCGCATTTGTTCGTTTCCCGGTGGATTTACGAGGCCGACCGGGGACCTCGGCTTGCAGCTCTGCCGGAGAACCGACCACGTCGAAACCAGGTCGCCCCCGTATGTGTGTTGGCCCCCATTGTAGCCTCTGCCGGTGGAGATCAGGGAAATCCAGGCGGACGAGCTCGCGAAGCTCGTCGGGGTCGTCACCCTCGCCATGCCGCGCGAGGAGGTGGGCGGCGTGGCGGGGATCGTCGACTGGAAACGGCAGGCCGAGGCGATGATCTGGCTGCTCGCAGAGAATCAGGGCAACGTCGTCGGCGCCGGGTTCGCGCTGATGGGTTGGCACACGCCACCTCAGCGCGGCATGGGGAGCGCGCTCGTCGTCCCGGAGCACCGCGGGCACGGCGTCGGCGACGCGTTGCGCGAGGCGATCGAAGGCTGGGCCCGGGAGCACGGGGCGACGGAGCTCGACGTCGGCATCGCCGAGGAGGACGAAGGCAGCATCGCCTGGGCTTCCGCCCGCGGCTACGTGGAATCCGGCCGCAGCTCGCGGATGGTGCTCGACCTGACCGCAATCGAGACGCCGACGGTCACGCCACCGCCGGGTATCGAGATCGTCAGCTGGGCCGAGCGGCCTGACCTCGTCGAGGGCCTCTGGGAGGTCGCGCGCGAAGCCGGCCCGGACATTCCGGGCGAGGAGGACACCGACGCGGGCACGCTCGAGGAGTGGCTCGACCGCGACATGCGCGGCGCCGGGGACAAGCCCACAGCCGTCTTCGTCGCTCTCGAAGCCGGCGCGGTGCTCGGCTACGCGAAGCTCTCCTTCTCGGCCGACCGCACGGATCGCGCCTTCCACGACCTCACCGGGGTCAAGCGGGCGCACCGCGGCCGGGGCATCGCGGCCGCGCTGAAGGCGAGGCAGATCGCGTGGGCCAAGGAGAACGGCTACGAGTCGCTCCAGACCTCGAACGAGGTGCGCAACGCGCCGATCCGGCACCTGAACGCGAAGCACGGCTACGTGCGCGAGCCCGGCACCGTGATCGTGCGAGCGACTATCTCCGCGACTTGAGCGCGCGCTCCATCTGTCGCTTCGCGTCCTTCGAGGCGAGGTCGCGGCGCTTGTCGATCCGCTCCTTGCCCCGGCCGACCGCGATCTCGAGCTTCACCCGACCGTCCTTGAAGTAGAGCTTGGTCGGGATGATCGTCAGGCCCTTCTCCCGCACCTTGGAGAGGAGGACGTCGATCTCGTGCCGCTTCAGGAGGAGCTTGCGGTCGCGAGTCGGCTCGTGGTTCGCGACGTTTCCCTGCGCGTACTCGGCGATTTCGGCTCCGATCAGCCACGCCTCCGTCCCCCTGACGTCCGCGTAGGCCTGGCCGAGCGTGACCCGGCCCTCGCGGAGCGACTTGACCTCGGTGCCCGTGAGCACGATCCCGGCCTCGTAGCGGTCGAGGAGCTCGTAGTCGTGCCGGGCCCGCCGGTTCTCCGAGATCAGCTTGGTTCCGGTGGGCTTGGCCATCCGGCGATTGTAGGTAGCGTGGCGCGCGTGGAGTCAGCGCTCTCCGTCGTTGCAGCGACCTGGGCGATCGCGATGGCGCTAGGCCCGGTACTTCAGATCAGGAAGATGATCGAGCATCAGAACTCGCACATCATCTCGGTCGGCTACTTCCTCGTCCTCTTCGTCGGCTTCCTGCTCTGGTTCGCGTACGGGATCGCGGCCGGGAACTACGCGTTGATCATCCCGAACGCGGTCGCGGCCGTCGTGATCGTGGCGACGATCATCGTCGCGCTGCGCTTTCGCCGCACGACGTCCTCCTAGCGCCTCCCACCGAAACAGCGGTCGCAGAGCGGGAACCAGGGGGCGCACGTCTGGCCGCACTTACGGCAGCGGCCGACAGTGGGGGAGCGCACTTCGGCGGCGAGACGCGCATTGACGCGCTCGCTCGCCGCCAGCTCGAGCGCGGCGGCCTTCTCGATCGTGACCCCGCCCACATCGGGGTACTGGAGCGCGAACCAGCGGAGGATGCTCGCCGTACGCGCCGCCTGCTCGGCGTCCTCGAGCGAGGAGTCGTGCAGCCGGCCCGCATCGAGGAGATACGCGAGGATCGGGCGCTGGGCCCGGTCACCCGCGACGGCGAGCGCGAGCATCGCGAGGAGCTCGAGGTTGTCGTCGTCGACAGGTGCGTTCATCAGCTTCCAGGTCTGGTCGAGCGCGAGCTTCCGGCCGCGCTCACGGAGGCGCCGCTGCACGGTGTCGAGCCGGTTCAGGAGCGGGCCGATCGACTCGACCGAGAGCCAGCCCTCCCGCGCCCACAGCTTGAGAGCAGCCGAGTGCCAGGCACGCAGCGCGGCCGCGAGCTGGGCCGGGTTCTCGATCGGCAGGTCCTCGAGCCTCGGGCGGATCCGCGCCGTGTCGACGATCCGGTAGCCGAGGTGGCCGTCGCCGATCTCGACGTGCGGGGTCAGTGCCGGCTCGACGACGTCCGGGTCGGCGTTCGCCCAGGCGATTCCGGTGAGGACGCCTACGTGACCGCGCTCGACGAGGCCGAAGCGGCCCGCTCGGCCCGCGATCTGGGCGATCTCCCACGGATGGAGGTCGCGCCGCTCCTGGCCGTCGAACTTTGTCGTCTCGGCGAAGAGGAGCGTCTCGCAGGGCAGGTTGACGCCGTGCCCGAGCACGTCGGTGGAGGTGCAGAAGTTGGACTCGCCGTTCAGGAAACGGTCGATCTCGACCCGGCGCGAGGCGAGCGGCATCGCGCCGTAAAGGACTGAGACGCGGCCCGGGTGGCGGCGATTCAGCTCGCCCGCGAGCGCGAGCACCGCTCGGCGGCTGAACGCGACGACGACGGTGCCGGGGCGAAGCGCGGTGAACGCGACCTCTCCCGTCCAGTCGAGTGGCGCCTTGCGCTCGAAGAAGCGGATCTCGGCGGCGGGAAAGGCGTTCTGAACGAGTGGCAGCGCCTCGACCGCGCCCAGAAGCAGGATGTGCCGGTACTCGCCCGCGAGCAGGAGCCGGGTCCAGGCCGAGCCTCGCTCCTCGTCGTCGGCCCACTGGATCTCGTCGAGGACGAGGACTTCGCCGCGGCTGGGCGCCATCTCGGCGGTGCAGCAGATGATCGGCGCGTGCTCGTTGATCCGCTCCTCGCCGGTGACGAGCCCGACCTGCTGGTCCCCGAGCTGGGCAACGAGCTTGCGGTGCGCCTCTTGAGCGAGCATCCGGAGGGGTGCCGCAAAGACGCCACGCCCGGACTCGACGAGGAACTCGAGAGCGGCGTAGGTCTTGCCGGAGTTCGTCGGGCCGAGGTGGGCGACGACCGTCTCGGGCTCGGTTCTCCGTTCAGGAAGGCGAATCTCCGGCTCGGGGAGCCGCGGCGTGGGCCGCGCCTGCTTCGCGCGCCGCTTGGCCCGGCTGGGCCGCTTCTGGCGCCCGCCGCGCTGCTCCCGGCGGGAGGCCACCCCGCTAGACGTCGAGGAAGCGACGCATCGTCAGCCCTGAGCCCAGGGCACCGATCGTCAGTCCGACGAGCAGCAGGACGAACGCATTGAGCGAGAAGGCTAGCGCCTCGACGTCGGACGAGGAGTCGATCCGGCCGAGGATCGCCGGGAGCGCGAGCTCTTTCCCTAGCAGGAGGAGGACGATCGCCGCGATCGAGCCTGCGAGCCCGCAGATCAACCCTTCGAGCATGAACGGCCCGCGCACGAACCAGTTCGTGGCCCCGACGAGCTTCATCACCTCGATCTCCCGGCGGCGCGAGAAGATCGAGAGTCTGATCGTGTTCGCGATCAGAAGCGTCGAGGCGATCAGGAGCACGATCACAGCTGCGAGGAAGACGATCTCGATCACCCGCGCGACCCGCAGAATCCTGTCTGCGGTGTCCTTGCCGTACTTCACCTTCTCGACCCCGGCCGGGATCGGGCGAAGACTCGTCGCGATCGCGTCGATGTCTTCGGCACGCTTGGGCACGACCTCGTGCGAGGGCGGGAGCGGGTTCGAGGGGAGGTTCTCGGTCAGGGCCGGGAATCGCTTCTGCATCCGCGTGAGCGCCTCCTCCGCGGAGACGAACGTGACCGACTTGACGCGGGGATCGGCCTCGAGCTGCCGGCGGACGTCGTTGATCTGCGCGTCCTTTGCGTCCTGGACGTAGAAGACCTTGACGAGGAGCTCTCGCTTGACGTGATCCGACCAGGAGACGACCCAGGAGCCGAGCGCGAGGAAGAGGCCGAGCAGGAACATCCCGATCAAGACGGTCATCGTCGCGGCGATCGTGGTCGACAGGTTCGCCCCGAGCGAGCGGAACGACTCGGAGAAGAGCAGCTTGAATCTCATTCGGAGGTGTAACCCCCACGCCGCTCGTCGCGGGAGAGACGGCCGTCCTCGAGCGCGATCACGCGCTTGCGCATCTTGTCCACCATCTCGCGGTCGTGGGTGACCATCAGGATCGTGGTGCCCGCGCGGTTGATCCGGTAGAGAAGCTGCATGATCCCGACCGACGTGTCGGGGTCGAGGTTCCCGGTCGGCTCATCGCAGATCAGGAGCGGTGGGTGGTTGACGACGGCCCGCGCAATCGAGACCCGCTGTTGCTCGCCGCCGGACAGCTCGTCGGGAAGCGACCCGGCCTTGTCGGAGAGCCCGACGAGCGAGAGCACCTCGGGCACCTTGCGGCGAATCGTCGTCTTGCTCTCGCCCTGCACCTTGAGTGCGTAGGCGACGTTCTCGGCCGCAGTTCGGTTCGGAAGCAACTTGAAGTCCTGGAAGACGCAGCCGACGTTCCGGCGGAGAAGCGGGACCTTCGAGCCCTTGAGGCGCGTCAGGTCGCGGCCTCCGACGAGCACGCGGCCGGTGCTCGGCTCCATCTCCTTGAGCAGAAGCCGGATCATGGTCGACTTGCCCGAACCCGACGCACCGACGACGAAGACGAACTCGCCCTTGTCGATCACGAAGGAGACGTCGTTCAGGGCGACCACGTTCGGCTCGTAGATCTTCGTCACGCCTTCGAAGACGATCATCGTCCCCGAGCCCGGTGCCCCCTGGCCCGTCGGGGCGTCGAAGATGGCGTCGCCGTCGACCGGCTCTGCGAGCGCGGCAGTGCCATTGCCGTTGCCGGCAGGGCTCACCTGGGTATGCACGTCTTGTTCCTGCACCGGATTCGAAGAGGAAGCCCCCGACCTGCCGTCTCTGCGGCGACGAGGCGCTCCGGTCTCTGGAGTGGTCATCAGTCTAGCCGACGTTTCCGGCTAGCCAGCCTTCCCAGTGGCCTTCGCAAGGAGGTAGGCGCGGACGAATCCGTCCAGGTTTCCGTCGAGGACACCCTGGGTGTTCCCGACCTCGAAGTCGGTGCGGTGATCCTTGACGAGCTGGTAGGGATGGAGCACATAGCTTCGGATTTGACTCCCGAAGCCGATGTCCTGCGCCGCGCCGCGCTCCTTCGCGAGCTCCGCCTCCCGCTCCTCCTCCTGGAGTTCGACGAGCCGCGACTTGAGGATCCGGAGTGCGGTCTGCTTGTTCGACGTCTGCGAGCGCTCGTTCTGGCACTGGACGACGATCCCGGTGGGCAGATGCGTGATTCGAACGGCGGAATCGGTCTTGTTCACGTGCTGGCCGCCGGCTCCGGATGCGCGGTAGGTGTCGATCCTGAGCTCGGTCTCGTCGATCTCGACATCGCTCTCCTCTGGGAGCAGCGGGGCGACGACGACCTGCGAGAAGGCGGTGTGGCGCCGGTGGGCGCTGTCGAAGGGCGACTGGCGGACGAGCCGATGCACCCCCCGCTCGGCCTTCATGATCCCATAGGCGTTCTCGCCCTTGACGGTGAAAGTCGCTGACTTGAGGCCCGCCTCTTCGCCTGGGCTCGCCTCAATCAATTCGGCCTGGAAGCCGCGATCCTCGGCCCAGCGGAGGTACATCCGCAGCATCATCTCCGCCCAGTCCTGGGCGTCGGTGCCGCCTGTGCCGGAGTGGATCGACGCGACCGCGTCGCCGCCGTCGTACTCCCCCGTGAAGAGCGCATCCTCCTGGAGCCGCTCGAGCTCGCGTCGGAGCGGCTGGAGCTGCGCCTCGATCTCGGAGCCGAGCTCGGGATCCATCTCGAGCAGCTCGGCCGCGTCGTCGTGCTCGCGGCGCAGGCGTTCGTAGCGCTCGAGGCGCTTGGTCAGGCGAGAGTGGTCGGTCGAGACGCGGGCGGCGCGGGCCTGGTCGTCCCAGAACCCCGGGCTCCCCATCTCCGCTTCGAGCACGGTTATGCGTTCAGCGACCGCATCGGGGTCAGGTAATCACGAACCCAGGCGAGCTGGACTCTGATCTCCTCGAGCTGCTGGTCGAGTGGAAGGGCGGTCTCGGACATCGGCCGATCCTAGCTGCGGGTGCTCTCGCCGAACGGCTGCTCGACTCCACGTGCCCCCAGGGGGCCGGTGAGGGCCCCTGAGTCAAGGCTACGTCAGCGGCTGTGACGAAGGTGTGGCGCGCGTGGGTCGAATGTGTGCCGGCTCGCGGCGCTCAGGCGCCGTGGCACTTCTTGAACTTTTTGCCGCTGCCGCACCAGCAGGGGTCGTTCCGGCCGACTTCCTTGCTCTCATCGTTCACCACCGTGCCCTGCGAGGTGGCGGTGCGCTGCGGTGCTAGCGCGGTCGCAGCCCCGACGCCGGCCCCGGCGGCGGCGATCACGTCGGCGCCGGCCGCGGTCTCGTGCGCGTACTGCAGGTTCCCGTTCGGCGCCTGCGGTTCAAGAGTCGGGGGCGCAACGGCCCCGCCCTCGTCTCCCGTGTCCTGCACCTCGATCTGGGCGTGGAATAGCGTGACGACGACCTCCTCGCGGATGATCCCGCCGAGCTCCTCGAACATCTTGTGCCCCTCGCCGCGGTACTCGACGAGCGGGTCCTTCTGCGCCATCGCGCGGAGGTGGATCCCGTCGCGCAGGTAGTCCATCGAGTCGAGGTGCTCGCGCCAGCGCGAGTCCACGACCTGGAGCATCACGTAGCGCTCGACCTCGCGCATCAGCTCGGCGCCGAGCTCCTTCTCCTTCTCCTCGTACGCCTCGAGGGCGTCCTCGACGAACTCCTCGATCAGCGCCTCCCGGTCGAGCTCGACCTCTTCCTTCAGCTCCTCGACCGTGATGTCGGTCTGATAGAGGCCCTTCATCTGGAGCAAAAGGCCGTCGAGATCCCATTGCTCGGAGAAGTCGGTCTCCGTGAAGTTGGTCACGTTCGTCGCGACGACCTCCTGGATCCACTGCTTGACCTCGCCGGAAAGGTCTTCGCCATCGAGCACGCGGCGGCGCTGTTCGTAGATGACCATCCGCTGCGTGTTCATGACGTCGTCGTACTTGAGGACGTTCTTCCGCGAGACGAAGTTCTGCTCCTCGACCTTCTTCTGGGCGCCCTCGATCTGGCGGGAGAGGATTCCGGCCTCCATCGGCTGGTCGTCCGGGAGCTTGAAGCGCTCCATGATCCCGTGGATCCGGTCGCCGGCGAAGAGCCGGACGAGGTCGTCCTGGGCGGAGAGGTAGAAGCGCGTCTCGCCGGGGTCGCCCTGGCGGCCGGAACGACCGCGGAGCTGGTTGTCGATCCGACGTGACTCGTGCCGCTCGGTCGCGAGGACGTAGAGGCCACCGAGCTCGCGCACGCCCTCGCCGAGCTTGATGTCGACGCCACGGCCGGCCATGTTGGTCGCGATCGTGACGAGGCCCGGCTGGCCGGCGTCCTTGATGATCTCCGACTCGCGCTCGTGCTCCTTCGCGTTCAGGACGTTGTGCGGGATCCCGCGCCGCTTCATCAGCTCGGAGAGGTACTCGGAGGCCTCGACCGCGATCGTGCCGACGAGGACGGGCTGGCCGGTCTTGTGCCGCTCCTCGATGTCGTCGATCACGGCGGCGAACTTCGCCTCCTTCGACTTGAAGATGAGGTCGTTCTCGTCCTTGCGGGCGACGTTTACGTTGGTGGGGATCTCGACCACGTTGAGGTCGTAGATCTCCACGAACTCCTTCTCCTCGGTCTTCGCGGTCCCGGTCATCCCGCCGAGCTTCTCGTAGAGCCGGAAGTAGTTCTGGAGCGTGATCGTCGCGAGGGTGACGTTCTCCTCCTGGATCCGGACGCCCTCCTTGGCCTCGATCGCCTGGTGGAGGCCCTCGCTCCAGCGGCGCCCCTCCATGATCCGGCCCGTGTACTCGTCGACGATCTTGACCTCGTCGTCCTGGATCACGTAGTCGACGTCGCGCTGGTAGAGCGACTCCGCCTTCAGGGCCTGGGTCAGGTGGTTGACGAGCTGGACGTTGCGCGGGTCGTAGAGGTTCTCGATCTTCATCGTCCGTTCGACGGCGTCGATCGCGGTCTGGGCGGGCGAGATCGTCTTGTGCTTCTCGTCGAAGAGGTAGTCGGCACCCGAGAGCTCAGTCTCGTCCTCGCCCTTCTCGCTCTTCCGCGTCGCGGGCGCGCCGGCGAGGGCCTTGGCGATCCGCGCGAAGTCGTAATAGGTCGACGCGGCGGTCTCCGGCTCACCCGAGATGATCAGTGGCGTTCGCGCCTCGTCGATCAGGATCGAGTCGACCTCGTCCACGATCGCGTAGGCGTGGCTCCGCTGGACGAGCCCGTCCTTCGAGACGGCCATGTTGTCCCGCAGGTAGTCGAAGCCGAACTCGGAGTTCGTGCCGTAGGTGATGTCGGCCGCGTAGGCCTCCTTGCGCTCCGCGAACGGCATCATGTTCTGGATGTAGCCGACCGTCATCCCGAGCCGCTCGAAGACGGGCTGGTTCCACTCGGCGTCGCGCTTGGAGAGGTAGTCGTTGACGGTGACGAGGTGGACGCCGGTGCCCGGGAGGCCGTTCAGATAGAGGGCGGTCGAGGCGACGAAGGTCTTGCCCTCACCCGTCTTCATCTCGGCGATGTCGCCCTCGTGGAGGACGATTCCGCCCATCATCTGGACGTCGAACATCCGCTGCTGCGACTCGCGCCAGCGCGACTCGCGCACGGCTGCGTACGCCTCGAAAAGAAGCTCCTCCAGCGCCTCCCCGTTCTCCAGGCGCTGCCGGAACTCGACGGTCTTCCCACGCAGCTCGTCGTCCGAGAGCTTCTGGAAGTCGGGCTCGAGCGTGCCGATGTACTCCGCCTGCTGCTGGAGCCGCTTCATCCGCCGGCCCTCGCCGAAGCGGAGGACCTTTTCGAGCTTCCCGAGGTCGGCGCCTGCCATCGACATAGGGTAGCCGCTGGCGTCTTTCCTCACCTGCGCTTCACCGAGAGCTAACAGGCGCCGGTTAGCGTCCCTTTCGTGCGATCGCTCCTCGCCCTCCTTGCTGCTGTTCTCGCGATCGTGCCGGTCGCGCTCGCCGGCGCCGTCCGTACCGTGACGGCGCCGGCACCCGTGTCCGCCCTCGCCGCAGACGGGCCGCGCGTCGCCTACGCGGCGGGACGCTCGGCCGCGGATTGCAATCGCGTTTACGTCTGGAACCTGACGACGCGGCGTGTCGCGAAGCTCGGGCGGAAGACGCACTGCGAACAGACGAGCACGGGAAATGCGATCTCGGGGCTGGCGATCGCGGGAAACCGGGCTCTCTGGGCTCATTACGTTGGTGGAAACACGCGTGACTGGACGCTCTGGACCGCGACGACGTCCAGGCCGGCCCCGACGCTGCTCGACTCCGTGTCCGCGGCTGCCGACGACGCCGCCCCAATTCTGGTCGGCAACGGCACGACCCGAAGCGGAAACGACCTTCTCTCGTATGCAGTCCGCCAGGACGTGACCGGCCTGCGCTCGACCGGCGCGAGGGCTTTTCGCTGGCGGTCGCCGACGAGGGTGACCGCGATCGCCTCGGACGAAAGCCGCGTCGTCGTCGGTCGCTCGGACGGAACCGTCGTCCTGCTGAGCGAGTTCGGTGTCGTCTACGAGGTCTACTTCGAGGGTGAAGGCGCCGCGCCGGCCACGGCGCTCGCCCTGAGCGCGGGGCGGCTCTACGTCCAGCGCGGAAGCAAGCTCCTCTACTCGACAGGCGACCGACCGGACCGGACGCTCACGCTGCCGAGGGGGAGTCGCCTGGTGGATGCGGAGGACGATCGCGCCCTCGTCGTCACGGCACGGGGCCTCGTGCAGCAGGTGGAGTTCCGCCCGAACGCCGTTCTCGTCCGGTCGCTCGGGAATGGGCGCTTCGCGCAGCTCGAGCCTGCGTACACGACCGTCGCGGCTGGTCGCGTCGTCCGGCTCTTGCCGCGCTAGAGCCGGCTGACCTCGACCTCCCAGAGATCGCCGTCGAGCCGGCGGCCGAGGAGGACCTCGTCGCCCTCGATCAGTTCGAGCTCCTCGCCTTCGTGGCCGGGAAGCTCGCGCACGTCGATGCGCTTCGCCGCCACCGCCCACGTGCTCTGCCCGCGACGGACACCCTCCGCTCGATAGGGAGGCTCGAGACTCAGCTCGATCGCGTCCGCCAAAGGAGCGAACGCCCCGTCCGGCACGTCCTCGTCGACGAGCAGCGTCCCGTCGGGAAGGGCGACGAACCGAACCTCCTCACCCGACAGCTCCGCCTCCGCTCGTGTGACGACATCCCACTCTCGCTGCCGCGGGACCCCGTGGAGACCTGCCCCGCCGAGCGGGGTGAGACCACCGAACGACTTCGGCGGATCGAGTGCAAGCACATCCGCCTGGGTGTCATCCGAGGCGCCTCTGATGTCGAGCGCTCCTTCCTCCGCGAGCCGCTCGTGCAGCGGCTTGCTCCGACGAAACAGACCCACCTAGGCGGTCGGCTCGATGTGTCCGTAGTCCCCGTCGCGGCGCCGATAGACGACGTCCGTCTTGCCGGTCGCTTCGTTCAGGAAGACGAAGAAGTCGTGACCGACGAGCTCGAGCTCGAGCACAGCCTCCTCCGGCGAGAGCGGCTGCAGGTCGAACTGCTTCGACTTGACGATCATCGTGTCGAGCTGCTCCGCCGTGAAGTTCGGCTCGTCGGTCGGCACATGACCGTTCGAGGCGGCGCGGCGGCCGCTTTCCCGTCGGCTCCGCTTGGCGCGGTAGCGCTGCACCTGACGCTCGAGCTTCGCGACGAGCTGGTCGATCGAGCTCTCGAACGCCGTCGAGCTCTCGCGGGCACGCAACGTCGGGCCTTTCGTCCAGATCGTCGCCTCAGCGACGTGGTTGTCGGAGATCGAGGGGTTGTGCTCGAGAGCGAGCTCGAGCTCGACCTGCGTCGGATCGGCGAGCTGCCGTTCCAGCCGGCCCAGCTTTTCCTCGGCGTACGACCGGATGTGATCGGTGACCTCGACGTTTCGGCCCTTGACCTGAAGTCGCATCCCGTCTCCTTCGTCCGGTGGCACCCGAGAGTAACGAACCTCAGCGGATCGCTCGGGCGAACGTCACAACCTCGACCCGGCGCGCACCCCCCCTTCCTGAGCGCAGCCGCCGCGGCGGCGGCCGTGGCTCCGCTCGTGTAGACGTCGTCGACGAGGCAGACCCGCGCGGGCGAGCCTCGGGCCGGGGCAAAGACCCCGGCGACGTTCTGGCGCCGTTCCTTCAGCGCGAGCCCACGCTGGCGCTCGACCGAGCGGACACGCTGGAGGAACTGCTCGACCGGGAGCTCCCAGGCGCGCCCGAGCTCGCGGGCGAGCGCCTCCGCCGGCCGATGCCCGCGCTCGAGCGAGCGCTCGCGATCCGACGGGACGAACGCGATCGCCGTGACCGAGGGCCGGACGAGCCCGTCGACGACGATCGCGGCGGCCCTCCGGGCCAGGTGTCGCTGCCCCCGCTCCTTCCACGCCGAGACCAGGCGGCGCGCGGTGTCGTCGTAGATCACCGCCGCCCGCGCCGTCGAGAAGCCGAGCCGCCGACCCCTGCACTCGGCACAGCGCCTGATCGGCCACGCTCCGGGTGAGCCGCAGCGGTCGCACAACGGCGGTGCCAGCCGAACGAGCCCGTCGCTGCAGCCGTCGCAGAGCGACGTTCCGGGGCCGCCGCAACTCGCGCAACGGCGTGGGAGCAGGAGATCGAGCACACCGTCGACGCTACCGCCGCAGATGTGACGAATCCGTCACGGCTTCGGGTCGAATGTGTGCCGCTCAGTCGAGCGTGGACGTGCCGACAAGCTCGCGCAGCGACCCGCGTGCGTCCTCGAGATCCTCGGGCGTCTTGACGGGGAAGAACCGTCCTCGCGGCCCCGAGCGCGGCACCTCGAGGTAGGTGGTCGGTGCGAACGCCGTGATCTCGTGGAAGAGATGCTCGAGCTGCACCGCGGGTCGGCCGTCGACGGTCTTCTCGACGTAGAGCCACGTCAGCTCGTAGTCGGCGTCGAGCACGCCGAGCTCGAAGGTCAGGGTGTTCACGTTGAAGACCGAGATTGCGCTCTGGTCGAACGCGGGCGGGAAGAGCGGCCCTTCGAGAAGCTGCAGCCGCCCGTCGACGCGGGCGGGCGCGCCGCCCGCGTCGCCCTCCTTCCGGGCGACCTCGGCCGTGAGCGGGCGACCGGCGAGCCGATGCATCCCGAGGACGGCCGGATCGACGCGGGCGCCGAGGTTGTCGACATTCGAGACGATGACCGTGCACACGCCGAGGTCACGCAGTCGGGCCAGTGTGCCGGAGCTCCGAAACGCAGCCAGGAAATCACCGTGACCCGGGCTGTAGAGCGAGACGCGGCCGTCGTCGCCACGGAAGAGCGAGCCGTCGGGCTCGAGCCGAAGCGAGACGGACTGGGGAAAGTAGAGGGGCTCGGGCAACCCATGGGCGGCGACGAACCGGCGCACGGTGTCGTCGGTCGCGAAGCTCGTCATCAGCGCCACCGGCACCTCCGTCCCCAGCGCGGCCGCGACGTCGACGCTCTGGGCGAGCTTGAGCTCGAGGAAGCTACGCCCGTCCAGCACCTCGACGGTGCCCTTGACCACTCCGCCGAAACGGGTCGCCATGCCCCCGGTGAGGACGACGGTCGCGATCTCCCCCGCGCGGAGCGCGGCGAGCCCTGCCTCGCGAGCGTCTCCGTCCGCTCCAGGCTCCGGGAGCCGGACGACGTCGTCTGCTCGCGGCGCCTCGACGACGCCCTCGACGACGTTCGAGGCCGGCGAGAGAGAACCGTCCGCAACGCCTGCCTGGAGCTCCAGGAAGGTGCGCTCGTCGAAGCCGTACCGCTCAAGGGCGGCACGGCTCTCCGCGTCGATCTCGTCGAGCAGGCTCATCAGGCGTGGACGACCCGGGGAAGGCTCCCGGCGAACGGAGCGCGGTGAATGCCCTCCTCGGTCACGATCGCCGTGATCAGCTCGGCCGGGGTGACGTCGAAGGCCGGGTTGCGGGCGACGAAACGCGTCGTGACCTCGTCGCCGTCGCGCTCCTCGATCGGGATTCCCGCCCCGGTGGGGGTCCGCAGGTCGATCGTGGACGTCGGGGCGACGATGTAGAACGGGATCCGGTGGTGGGCCGCCGCGATCGCGAGCCCGTAGGTCCCGATCTTGTTCGCGGAGTCCCCGTTCGCGGCGATCCTGTCGGCGCCGGTGACGACGCAGTCCACCTCGCCCACGGCCATCATGTGTGCCGCCGCCGAGTCCGCGATCACCGCGTGCGGGATCCCGAGCGTCTCGAGCTCCCACGCCGTCAGGCGCGCTCCCTGGAGGAGCGGCCGCGTCTCGTCGACGAGGACACGCTCGAGCAAGCCCCGTTCCCAGGCGGTACGGAGCGCGCCCACCGCGGAGCCGTAGCCGCTCGTGGCGAGCCCTCCGGCGTTGCAATGCGTGAGCGCGCGAGTCCCGGGGGCGAAGAGCTCGGCCGCTTGGGCCGACATGCGCTTGCACCGCTCCACCTCGTCCGCGTGCAGCCGGCGAGCGTGCTCCGCCGATGGATCGTCTCGCATCTGCTCGAGCGCCCAGACGAGATTGACCGCCGTCGGGCGCGACTCGGCCAGGACTGCGTATGCCACGTCGAGGTCCTCTCCGCCCTCGGCTGCGAGCGCGTAGCCGTACGCGGCGGCGATCCCGATCGAGGGCGCGCCGCGGACGACCAGCGTCCGGATCGCCTCCGCCACCTCGGCGGCCGTTGCACACCGAAGCTCGACCTCTTCGTCCGGAAGCCGGCGCTGGTCGAGAAAGACGACCGCGCCGGCCTCCAGGCGAAGGATTCGCTCGGGAGTGAGGCCTACGTGCCCTCGTCCCACGAGGCCAGGTACTTGGCCTGCTCCTCGGTGAGCTGGTCGATCTCGATCCCCATCGTCGCGAGCTTGAGCCGAGCGATCTCGTCGTCGATGTCCTTCGGGACGACGTAGACCTTCTTGTCGAGCGAGGCCGCATTCCCGACCACGTACTCGGCCGAGAGCGCCTGGTTCGCGAAGGACATGTCCATCACGATCGCGGGATGCCCCTCGGCAGCCGCGAGGTTGATCAGACGACCCTCGCCGAGCAGGTAGAGCCGACGGCCGTCCGCCATCGTGAATTCCTCGACGAACTCACGCGCCTCACGCGTCTCGGCGGCGAGATCGCGGAGGGCGCCGATCTCGATCTCGACGTTGAAGTGACCGGTGTTGCAGAGGATCGCACCGTCCTTCATCAGCTCCATGTGCTGCCGCGCGAGCACGTTCTTGTTGCCCGTGGCGGAGCAGAAGATGTCGCCGATCGAGGCGGCCTTCTCCATCGAGAGCACCTCGAAGCCGTCCATCGCCGCCTCGAGGGCGGGCATCGGGTCGACTTCGGTCACGATCACGTGCGCGCCGAGCCCCTTGGCCCGCATAGCGACGCCGCGACCGACCCAGCCGTAGCCGGCGACGACGAAGCGCTTGCCGGCAAGGAGGACGTTGGTGGCCCGGATGATCCCGTCGATCGTCGACTGGCCCGTGCCGTAGCGGTTGTCGAAGAGATGCTTGGTGCGCGCCTCGTTGACCGCGATCACCGGGAAACCGAGCTTGCCGTCGCGCTCGAGCGCCTTCAGCCGGATCACGCCGGTGGTCGTTTCTTCCGTGCCGGCGATCACGTCCCCGAGCTGCTCGCGGCGGGCGCTGTGGAGGACGCCGATCACGTCGGCGCCGTCGTCCATCGTGATGTGGGGCTTGTGGTCGACAGCCGCCTCGATGTGCTGGTAGTAGGTGTCGTTGTCCTCGCCCTTGATCGCGAAGACAGAGATGTCGTACTCGTCGACGAGGGCCGCCGCCACGTCGTCGTGGGTGGACAGCGGGTTGGAGGCTGCCAGGTGCAGCTGCGCCCCAGCGGCGACCAGCGTCCGGGCCAGGGCGGCCGTCTCGGGCGTGATGTGCGCGAGCATGTGGCGGTGCCACCCCTGCC
>Ga0136611_10000869_pt1 | contig 20484 bp, 21 predicted proteins | sample AntDrymUQ2232306_2_FD_106645 | JGI IMG/M metagenome (GOLD analysis project Ga0136611, IMG submission 106645) | Polar desert sand microbial communities from Dry Valleys, Antarctica - metaG UQ223 (23.06) | ecosystem: Environmental > Terrestrial > Soil > Desert | place: Antarctica: Dry Valley...
GGGGAGGGCCTGGGCACTCGAGTTGACTCGTGCTCCGGAATCGCCGCAAGCATCATCGACCCCTCATCTGTTAGGCTTGCTATGTTGGGGGCAGGCGAGCCTAACAGATGAGCGGTCGGAGGGGATTCCGAACAATCGCGGAGGTTTTGGTAACGAGGTACGGGGTGCCAGCAATACAACACTGTGGAGTATACTGAATTCAACTGGTGGAACAGGGTGATCGGATGCCTCTGGAATCAGAAGCGATTGCCGTCGCGCGGTACGCCGCAAGTAAATTGGATCTCAAAAGTGCTACATTGGGAGACGAATACCGCTACATGAGCTTGCCGCTATGCGTTATCGACGCAGTGTTCTCGATCAACAACAAATACAAGGCAGTTCAAAACGTGGTTGCGCGGTACTGCGCATCGACGCGTACGTGACACCTCCACTTTGCCGTCGGTGCAGGAACAACAAAGTCTCGCCGAGTTCTGCGATTTGCCCGAGCATGCCCAACCCAGCGGAATGGCGGCGAACGTCTATGAAAACATTCAACTCACATCTCCGCGAGGCGGCATTCTGAAAGCCGACGCAACGCGTCGCTTCGCCCAATGCTTACAGTCATTCAGAGTCCTTTATTTCCAAGACATTCCTCGCATCGTTGATTCCATCGAATTCGAAAGGGCTATCCGCACAATACCGGGTCAGAAAAGCGGCGTATCGCTCCAGTATTTTTGGATGTTGGCAGGCTCCGATTATTTGATAAAGCCTGACAGGATGGTAGTTCGCTTCTTGGAAACCGCACTGTCGCGAAATGTCGCCGTAAAAGAGGCCTCTTCATTACTCATCTCAGCTTGTGAAGAGCTGAAAATGAAAATGAAGTACCCGGCACTCACGCCGAGACTGCTCGACCACGAAGTATGGAAGCATCAGCGACAGGAAGACAGCAGAAAAGATTGCACGTAATCGAAGGAATCCGCACGCGCTTCAATCATCTGCCCACTATACACATACCCCATTCACTTCTTCGCGATCAACTCGTAGCAGACCAATTTCCCCTTTCCCCTCAAATACAGCAAACCCCTGCTTACTACGGGAGGTGCCCAGCAGGGGTATTCCAGATCCGGATTCTTCTCGCCGGGCCACTGCGCGACCTTCTCGTACTTGGCCGGGTTCAGCTTCACGAGGGTCAGTGTCCCCTCCTCGGCGAGCGTCAGCAGGTGGCCGTCGATCTTGATCGCCGTCGTCCAGCGCGTCTTCGGTTCGATCCAGTTCACCTTGCCCGTGGCGAAATCGACGCAGCGGAAATCGGCCTGCGGCGAGTGCCGGGCGCTGCAGCCGTAGACGGCCTTGCCGTCGAGCATCGGCGTACACCAGTGGGCCATGAGCGATTTTTCGCCGCGCTCGTGGGCGTCGTCGCTCCAGACCTCTTTGAGGGTGAAGTCCTTCTGCACTTCGAGGCAGAGGCTCCCCTTTTCGTAGCACTCGGTGACGAGGATGCGATGGCCGTTCACGACGGGGTTCGCGGCGTTCACGCTCTCTTCGAGCTTCGCCCGCCACGGCTTCGCGAATCGCTCTTTGCCCGTCTCGGGGTCGAAGCCGATCAGTCCCGCGCGGCCGAAGTAGAGTACCGTCGGCTTGCCGTGGAACGTCGCGAGCACCGGGCTGGAGTAGCTGGCGAGTCCGTCGCCCGACTTGTACTTCTCGGCCCCCGTCTTGCGGTCGAATGCGACGATGCCGGAGCCGTCGCCTTTGGCATCGCGGAAGTCGAACGGCCGCGCGCCCTTCGGACTTCCGCCGACGGGGACGATAACGAGTTCGCCGACGACGAGCGGCACGCTGCCGGCCCCGAAGAAGTTTTGGTGGACGTGGTACTTCGCTTTCGTATCGACCTTCCACTGCTCCTTGCCATCGGCGGCGTCGAGCGCGACGACCATGCCATCGACGCCGTGGAGGAAGACTTGGTCGCCATCGACGACGGGGCTGGCACGCGGCCCGGCATCGTAGCCGTACAGATCGCGGTACTCGGTGGGATACTCGTACTGCCAGATGAGTTCGCCCGTCTCGGCGTTCCGACAGGTAGCCCGCGCGACATCGTCGACGCGGTCGAAGTGGTAGAGCTTCCCCTTCACGACGGCGGGCGGGGCGTAGCCGACGCCGAGCTTGCAATCCCAGAGCTTCTTCAGCCCCTCCTTTGGCCAGACTTTCAGAATGCCCGTTTCGGTACAGACGCCGTCCCGATTCGCCCCGAGCAGTTGGGGCCAGTCGGCCCCTTCGCGGGTGGGCTTCACGCGTTCGGCCGCACCGGGCTTCGGCGCTTCGGGCGTTTCATCGGGATTCGCGCTGCACCCGAGGAGTGAGGCGAAGAGGAAGGAAATCGCTGCCCGGGACATGGGGAACTCGGCATTGGGATTACGACGCGGGATTCGAAAGTTCGAGGGGATTCAGCAGACTCAATCCGGGGATCCATTTGAAATCGGAGGTGTTCGCCGTCGCCAGAGTTTCCGAGTGGACGAGCGCGGTCGCGGCGATGACCGCATCCCCGAGATCCATCTTGCGAAGCTGGCGGAGGCGGATGGCCTCGTCGATGACGGAAGAACTCACGGGGAGGATCGAACAATCGCCGATGAAAAGCGTCAGCAGATGCCGTTGATCGTCATCGAGGCGGTGATACCCGAGCACTTCTAACCGAGTGATTTCGGACACGGCTCGGTGCTTGCTGGCGACCCATTCCCGGAGTTGAGCGCCGGTCGAGGAATTGGCGTATATCACGATGTTACTATCGAGGATCATCCGTCGTCTCTCCCGATCGGAGCCCGCTCCCTGCGCATTTCTTTTTGCCATGCGACCGGATCCGGGATCACCGTTTCGATTGCTCGTCCACTCTCGGTGAGACGTTGGAGCAGACGGGCGAGTTCCGACATAGGCGACGCCACCGCATCTAGCACTGTCACGGTGACGTGCGCCCCTTGACTGTCGGGGACCGGACCATCCCATTCGATTCGGCCCTGCTCCCGCAGAATCCCCGTATACGTCACGACCATGATCGATCTCCCGTTCGGTGTCCATCAGATTAACCCACTTCGACGATCATTGCCACGGCGTTGCCGCCGCCCAAACAGAGCGAAGCCAATCCGCGCTTCAACCCGCGAGCGTGTAGGGCGTGGACGAGCGTCGTCAGCACGCGGGCACCGCTCGCGCCGATCGGGTGGCCGAGGGCGATGGCTCCGCCGTTGACATTCACCTTGCCCTCGTCGAGTTCGAGCTGCTGGCCGCACGCCAGCATCTGCGACGCGAACGCTTCGTTCAACTCGAAGAGGTCGATGTCGGCGAGCGTCAGACCCGCTTTTGCCAGCACGATCCGCACGGCCGAAACCGGAGCGATGAAGATGTCCTTCGGCGCGACCCCGGACGTGGCGTATGCGACGATCCTCGCGACCGGTTTGGCCCCGAGCTTCTTCGCGGCATCGGAGGATGCGAGCACCAATGCGGCGGCCCCGTCGCTGAGCTGCGAGGAGTTCGCGGCCGTCACGGTGCCCGTCGGTCGGAACGCGGGCCGGAGCTTCGCCAACCCTTCCTCGGTCGATTCTGCGCGGATGCCTTCATCCCGGCTGACGGTGATCGCCTTCGCTCCGCTGCCGACCGTGATCGGTACCACTTCTGCATCGAACTCGCCGCTCTTCCATGCGGCCGCCGCGCGGTGGTGGCTTTGCACGCTGAAGCGATCTTGCTCCGCGCGGGCGATCCCGCAACTCGCCGCCGTGTGCTCGGCCGCATCGCCCATCGGCCAGTTCTCGAAGGCGCACCAGAGGCCATCTTGAACGAGCGAGTCCTTCGCCGTCTGATCGCCATACTTGTAGCCCGCCCGCACGTTCGGCAGCAGGAAAGGCGCCCGGCTCATGCTCTCCATGCCGCCGGCGACGATGATCGATGCGTCTCCCGCGCGGATCGCCTGCGCCGCGAACATCACGGCCTTCAGGCCCGATCCGCAGACCTTGTTGATCGTCACGGCCGCGATGCTGTCGGGCAGTCCCGCAAGGATCGCCGCCTGACGGGCGGGAGCTTGACCGACGCCGGCCGTGACCACTTCGCCCATGATGACTTCATCGACGGAGGCCGGATCGACGTGTGCCCGCTTCATCGCTTCGGCGATGACGGCGGCTCCGAGCTGCGGGGCCGACAGTTCGGCGAGGCCGCCGAGGAACTTGCCGATGGGCGTTCGCACGGCGGAGAGGATCACGGCATCCATCGGGAATCCTCGTTGGAGTTCAACCTTTAGGTTGTGGGTCGGGCGGAGTCTGCGACGGCCGACCGCCTGCGAAGGGGAACTCCGCATCGTGAATCACCGCGTGTCGCAAAACGGTCGGGCGTCGCAGACTCCGCCCGACCCACAACCCAAAGGTTGAACTCCAACAAAACGCCGGGAATTCCGCAGGCGAAGGGAGTAGGTCGCACCTACACTGGCACTACGTTTATTATACGGCCCCGCACCGGGAACCCCGCGCCCCATGGCAGCCCCCCTCCTCCAGACCCGCGGCCTCACGAAAGTCTACGGGAAGTTCCGCGCCCTCGATTCCCTCGACCTCGCGGTCGCCCCCGGCGAAATCGTCGGGCTGCTCGGGCCTAACGGCTCCGGCAAGACGACCTCCCTCCGGCTCGCCCTCGGATTCCTCAAGCCGACCTCCGGCACCGTCACCGTCGGCGGATTCGACTCCTGGAAGCAATCGGTCGAAGTCCGCAAGCTCCTAACCTACCTCCCCGGCGAACTGCGGCTCTACGAAACGATGACCGGCCGGCAGCTCGTGACCTTCCTGGGCAAGCTCCGCGGGGACACCGTCGGCAAGGAAGTGGACGACCTCGCGAAACGCCTCGACATCGATCCCGACAAGCCGCTGGTGCAGATGTCGTCCGGGATGAAGCGCAAGGTCGCGCTGCTTGCGGTCCTCGTTCCGAAGGTGCCGCTCATCATCCTCGACGAGCCGACGAACACGCTCGACCCGACGATGCGCGACGAGTTCCTCCTGCAACTGAAGTGGGCGAAGGAGAACGGCAAAGCGATCCTCTTTTCTTCGCACGTCCTCCAAGAAGTGGAAGCCGTCTGCGACCGCGTCGTCATCCTGCGGCAGGGCAAGCTCGTCCACCATCAGGAGATGAGCGAACTCGCCGACGGCCGCAAAGTGACGGCGACCTTCACCGGAACTCCCCCCGCGATCGGGCCGGATGACACCCCGCTGTCAGCGGAGTCGGTTTCGGGCCAGCACCTCGATTTGGAATACCGCGGGCCGCTTTCGAAGCTCCTCCACTGGCTCGGCAATCAGAACCTGGCCGACCTCAAGATCGAGCCGCTCGGCCTCGGCAAAATCTACCGCCACCACCACGGCAACGGATGACACCCCGATGACACTCGACTTGGTGCGGAAACTCCTGCGCGACATCCGCTGGCCGCTGCTGGTCGTCTGGCTGATCCTCTTCACCTTCTCCGCGCTCTGGGTGAAGATCGCCCAGAGCGTGACCACCGAGATCGCGCCGTTCTTCAACACCCTCGGCGAACTCGCCAAGATCGGCGGCAAAAAGGAGGTGAAGGAGACCTTCGACAAGGTCGTCTTCGCCGGGCCGGGCAAGGTGTCGCAGGCCGTGCTCGGCGGGTCGAACATCAACTTCAACAAGCCGAGCGACTTCCTCGCCGTGCAGATGCTGCACCCCGTAGTGATGGTGCTCGCCTGCCTCTGGGGCATCGGCCGCGCGGCGGGGGCGATTTCGGGGGAACTCGAAAAGGGGACGATGGAGCTGCTGCTTTCGCAACCCGTGCCGCGCGACAGGCTGATCTTCGCCCACCTCATCGTCGACGTGCTGGTCATCCCGTTCATCTGCTCGGCGAACCTCGCCGGGACGCAGTTCGGCCTCTGGGCCGTCGGGGATTTCGTCGTCGATTACAGCGTCATCTCGAAGGCCGGATTGCCCGGCGTCGATCCGAACCGCGCGCAGGAAGTGCTCGCCGTCTCCGCGAAGGATCAATGGGGGGCGGCCGTCGCGCTGATGGCTCTGATGTTCTCCATCAGCGGGATCACGATGCTCATCTCGGCCTGCGGGCGCAGTCGCTGGCGCGTCATCGGCTGGGCCGTACTCGCGATCATGGTCATGTTCATCGTCAACGTGCTCGGACAGCTCTGGGCAGAAATCGCGTTCCTCCGGCCGCTGAGCGTCTTCTACTACTATCAGCCGCAGAACGTCTGGCTGCACGCGAACTGGCTGCTCGACCTCGGCGAAGTCTGGAACGGAGGCCAGCCGATGTTCCAGATCCCCGCCGTGCCACTGCTCTTCGCGGTGGGCACCGCAGGTTATTTGGGGGCGCTGAGGGTGTTCACGAAGCGCGATTTGCCCAGCCCGCTGTGACGTCCGGCGAGCGGCGCGGCGTAAGCCCGCCGTGTGAGGATCGCAACACGGCGGGCTTACGCCGCGCCGCTCGCCTTGCCCGCCCCGCCGGCATCCTCGTGAGGCATGTGTCATGTTCCGCGCCAGCCTGCTCGCCCTACTGCTCGTAGCCTCCGGTGTGTACGCGCAGCCGAGCTTCCCGGAGCCGAAGACTTTCCCGCCTGATGCGGCGACGCTGAAAGAGATCGCCGCGAAGATGGCGGATCTGAAAACGGCGATCGGTGCGATCGAGAAGCCGTCGGCCGATGTCGAGATCTATCTGAAGGCGGCCGAGTGGATCGTCCGACACGAAGAGTGGTACGGCGCGAACTCCGGGAAGCAGACGCTTGCGGTACTCGATGCCGGGCTGATTCGGGCGAAGGCGAAGCGGAACGACGATGGCAAATGGCCCTGGCTCTCCGCGCGCGGCAAACCGATCGGCCTCGCGTTCCGCTCGCGGGTGGATGGATCCGTTCAGCCGTACTCGCTCGCATTCCCGGCGGACTTCGACCCGAAAAAAGAGTACTGGCTCGAAGTCGTCCTGCACGGCCGCGATAGCACGCTGACCGAAGTGAAGTTCCTCGCGGGGAAAGAGTCGGCCAAGCCGAACCCGAAGCTCGATCACGTCGTCGTCGAGGTCTACGGGCGCGGAAACAACGCCTACCGCTGGGCCGGCGAAACGGATGTGACCGAAGCCATCGGCGCGGCCGCGTCGCATTTCAAAGTCGGCAAGACCGTGCTCCGCGGCTTCTCGATGGGGGGCGCGGGGACGTGGCACTACGGCCTGCATCACTGCGGTTACCTCGACGCCATCGGCCCCGGTGCCGGATTCACCACCACGCGCGGGTACATCAAGAACCTGAAGGAGCCGCTGCCGGAGTACATCGACAAGTGCCTGCACATCTACGACGCAGTGGATTACGCCGAGAATGCCTTCAACGTCCCCGTGATCGCTTACTCCGGCGAGAAGGACGCACAGAAAGCGGCCGCCGACAACATCGAGAAGGCGCTGAAGGGGTTCCAGGAGCCGCACACGTTCAAGCACCTCGTCGCGCCCGGACTCGAACACCAGCAACCGGCCGAGTGGCTCGCGAAGTGCGATGCGGAGTACCGGGCCATCCTCGCGAAGGAGCGGCCGGCGGTCGGACGCGTCCGCTTTGTGACTTAAACGGCGCAGTACAGCCGACCCGCAGCCTGGCTCAGCATCGATGGCCTCGACGAGCACTATTCCATAGCGGTCATCGACGCGAAGGTCATGAAAGGCATCGCGACAATCACCACGGTGAATGCGCGCCGGATCGATCTGCGGAACGACTCGCTCCGGCAAGCGGGGGAGGCGCGCATCGACACGGTCGCAATCGACGGTCAGTCTCTGAAGGTCGATGCGGGGGCCAACGATTGCCACCTCAAAAAAACCGGCGGCAAATGGAGCGTCACGACCGATAAAGAGCAGTTCGAAGCTCTGGAAAAGAAGCCCGGCCTGCAAGGCCCCCTCGACGCGGCCTTCCTCACACGCTTCGCGGTCGTTAGCCCGACGGGGAAGTCATGGCACCCCGGCATCGGCGCGCACGTCGCCACGGTCGAGAAGCAGTTCGCGGAACTCTGGGACAAGCACCTCCGCGGCAACTTGCCGGCCGGCAAACTCGATGACGCTCACAACGCGATCCTATTCGGCGATCCGGGGAGCAACCCGGACATCGCCGAGATTTTGCCGAAACTGCCGATCCGATGGACGAGGGACGAACTCGTCGTCAACGGGGTGAAGTACGATCCGAAGACGCACTACCCCGCGCTGATCTATCCGCACCCGAAAGCGGCGTGGGGGTATGTCGTCCTCAACTCCGGGCACACCTTCAAAGATGCCGATTTCCGAGGGACGAACGCCCTGCTGTACCCGCGACTCGGCGATTGGGCCGTACTGAAACCGAGGCCGACGAAGGAAGACCCCGGTGCGGTCGAGGTCGTCGCGGCCGGGATCTTCGATGAGTTCTGGCAGTTCAAGAAAGAGAAGAAGTAGAGCGGATTGCGGAGCCGGCCCGCGTCAGCGGCCGGATTCCGCTTCCGAGAATCCGGCCGCTGACGCGGGCCGGCTCGCCAGAATCATTTCTTCGGCAGTTTCAACAACTCCAGCGAATCTTCTATTTTCTCGACCAGTTTCGGGTCGCGCTGGCGCAGCGCTGCGATGAACTTCCTGCACTCCGCATCCGGGCAAGTCAGTGCATAGCGGATGATGCCGTTGCGCAGGATCGGCGCGGCGTGTGTCGGCTGGCCGTACTGCTTCAGCACATCGGCCGTGAGATCCCACCACGCCCAGCGGCGGAGGTCGTCGAGGGCCACGTCGGCGAAGTTGGGATTGCCGAGCAGGTCGCGGTAGCTGACGAGGATCTCGGATTTTGAATCGCCCGGGCGGTTGGCTTGAAAGTAGCGCACGGCACCGATGGCCGACAGCCGCTGCTCGAACGGACGCCCGGCATCGCCGATGATCGCGTTGGCGCATTTCCACCCGGCCTTGGCGTCGAGGAGGATGTAACCCGCGAGGTAGCCGCCGAGATTCGCGGACACCCGTTCCGGAAGCGGGCCGTCGAGCGCCTTCGCCAAGATCGCGGCCGACTCGCGGTCATCGCACAGCCCGAGCAGCAGCGCGTAGACCCCCAATCTGTCGGCGGGTGTCTTCGGATCACTCAGGAATTTCCGCAGCACGGCCGGCTTCAGTTCGGCCTTCGCTTCGAGCACTTCGGCGTCGGTCGCCTTGGCGAACTCGGTGAAGGCATCGGCGGCGACGGTCGCATCGGGCGAATCGAGGTGCTCGAAAAAGAATCCGAGCCGCGCGGCGACCTTCTGCTCCTTCAACTTGGAACTCGCCGAAACGTATGCCGCGACCGCGGGCGAACCCGGCACACTCGCAAAGACATCCGGTTTGCCATCGGCACTCGCGATGAAGAAGAGCTGCTTATCGGCGTCGCCGCCCATCGTCGGAATGTAGCGAGGCAGAAGCAGCTTCCCGGCTTTCAGTTCGAGGCCGCCCTTAACAATCTCGTCGAAGTGGAACTCGGTGGTGCCCGAGCGGATGTCTTCACCGAGCTTTGCGTTCTTCAACGTACCGAGCACGATGGCATCGGCCTTCAGGGCCTGCTCGCGCAGCGTTCCCCGCGATGCGAGACCGCCCCCGCAGAACGAACAGGCTTGAGCGGTTCCGAATGCGCCGAGGATTATTAAGGACAGAAACTTGGCCATGCGATCCTCGCAGATTAAGTGACGCCCTGCCATCTGTCATCTCTCGTCTCCTATCTTCCCCGGTGCCGACCCCGAAAGAGGAAGATGGGAGACGAGAGATGACAGATGGCAGACCGGACGAGTCTGCACACTCTCGCGAGTTTTGTCGAGGCGAGGTGAGCGACTCTACTTCTTCATCGGCGGGGCGGGGAACTTCACTTCCTTAACGCTCTGGAGGTATTCCAGCGTCGCGGCGGCTTCTTTCCCGCCCATTTTCGCGTGCCAGTGGAGGCCGAACCCGTGCGGCCCTTTCGCGTCGATGAGCTTCGGTTGAAGTTTCAGCAGCGACTTGACGACTTCGAGTTGCCCGAGCATGGTCGCGGCGAAGAGATCGACGCGGGCGCCCTTCTCGATGAGGAACTCGGCGATGGCCCGGCTCCCGACGTGCGAAGCGCCGCCGAGGGCCGTTTCCCAATCGCCGCCGCCCCAATCCACCGCGGCGTTCAGCAGCGCCGGCTCCTTTTCGAGGAGCCTCTTCACCATGTCGAGTTCGCTGTGCCCGAAGATGACGAAGTCCTGGACGAGCACGCGATTGATCTGCGGCTTCTTCCACCCCGGCTGAAACTTCGGGCCGTCGTAGTCGCGCTCGAACGCCGCTTCGACGGGCTTTGCGACTTCGGCGGGCTTCACCGGTTCGGCGGCATCGGCGACCGTGGCGACGGCGCCGGCTCCGACGACGGCGGCGAACTCGCGGCGGGAGATCGGTTCGGACATGGGGAGTTTCTCCGGAGGTGTTGGGATTGTAGCAGAAGTCGGATGCGGCTCAGTGCGGCTTGTCGTTCGGTTTTGCGCGTCCGACGATCGACGCGGAATCGTCATTGATCTTCGCACGCACGATTCTGTAGACGTCGTTGCGTTAGTCGTTGCTGGGCCGGGCCGATAGCGAAAAAGCTCCGTCTGCTTTCGGACCTTTCGGCGCTTTCGCTGCTTTCGGCGGAGGGGGTATGGATATCGACCGAAAGCTGAAAGCTAAACCAGGCCGACCGCAATGGGATTCCGGCACATCCTCCGCTTGCCCGGTTCCGCCCGTCGGCTAAAACGCTGGCAACGACTCCCTCCCATCCAAAGGTTTTCTCCCATGGGCTTCCAGCAAACGCCGACGCACAAGAACGGCAACGGCAGCTTCCACCAGATCGGCCTCGTGCGCGGGCAGTTCGGCAACATCCCGGAAGCGCCGTGGCTGAAGTTCATCGCCGAATCGGGCTTCGACGGCTGGGAAGAGGCGAGCTGGGAACTCGATCTGCGCAAGTGCGACACCGACGCCGGCGCCGCCGCCTACGCCGCCGAGCGGGTGGCCCTCGCAAAGCGGCACGGGCTGGAAATCTTCACGGTCGCCACGCACCTTCAAGGCCAAGTGCTCGGCGATGAGCCGAGCGCGAAGACGCTCAACTTCTGCAGCGGTAAGGGTGAAGCGAAGGCCGCGTACAAAGCGTGGCGCGCCGCCGGGAACAATCCGCCGCGGACCGATCCGTACTTCGTGCCTGATGAAGTGGCGAAGCTCGTCCGCGCGGAGGCCCAGAAGGATTTGGAAGCCTGCGTGCGCTACGCGGGCCACCTGAGCAAACTGCAGGGCCGCAAGGTCGCACTGCCGGGGTTCGTCGGCAGCCCCGCGAACTGCTGGAGCCACTGGTTCCTCTTCCCGCCGCTGCCGGGGGAGATCGAAGGCTACAAGCTCCCCGACGTGCGCGAGCTCTCGCTGGAACTCCTCGTCGAGCGATTCTCGCCCGTCTGGAAGCTCTGCAAAGAGTACGGCGTGACCTTCGACCTCGAATGCCACCCGAGCGAGCGGGCGATGGGCGACCTCGAAAGCGCGGCCGACTACATCGAGCACATGAACAAGGCCGGGTTCGAAGGCACCGTCGGCTTCAACTTGGACGGCAGCCACATGGAGTGGCAGAACGTCTCGGTCATCCAGTTCATCCGCGAGTTCGCGCCGTACATCCACTGCGCCCACGTCAAGGGTGTGCAGGTGGAGCGCGAGCACTGCCGGGGCGGCCGCCTCGGCGGTCACCGCGGCATGGGCCACTGGACGAACGGCTGGAAGTTCGTCACCGCCGGCACGCAGCGAGACGCCAACAGCTTGGAGGAGATCTTCATCGAACTCAACCGCGTCGGCTTTGACGGCGCCGTGAGCATCGAGTGGGAAGACAACGACGCGGATCAGCTCGTCGGGGCGAAAGCGGCGCTGGCGAACTGCCGCAAGGCCGACCTGCCCCCCAGCGGGATGAAGCACGACGAGATGCTGAAGGGTTAGGGTTTGTGATGACCTCTTGCGACCGATCCGTTTCGCCGGGACAATCGCCGCATGATCCGCATCCTGATGACGCCGGAAGCCGATGTGTGGGAGCCGCCCATGCCCGATGCCGATGAGTCGGGGAATATCCCCGCGCAACAAGCGATGGCCGTTTCCTTGGCGCGGGACATCCTGCGGGAGCGCAGGCGATTGGGGCTGTCCCAAGCCGATCTCGCTCGTCGCGCGGGAATCCGGACTGTAACTTTGAATCGGATCGAACGCGCTGTGAGCCGGCCGAACACGGCGGCTGTCGACAAAATCGAGGCGGCGCTGAAAACTGCCCGAGATAAACACCGGCGATTGCGAAGCACCCGATGAGTCCGAGAGTCGTTTTTCCACCACCGCTGTTAATCTAGTAGCGGCGCCCGCCGAACCTTTCCCTTTCGGAGTTCCCGTTCATGCTCTTCCGCATCCGTTTCGTTCTTCCCGCACTCGCCGCGCTGCTCCCCGCAACTGCACTCGCCGATGTCAAGCCGCATCCCCTCTTCACCGACAATATGGTGATCCAGCGCGAGGCCGAAGCGCCCGTCTGGGGCAAGGCCGAGGCCGGCGAGAAAGTGACCGTCACGCTCGGCGAAGCGACGGCTTCTTCCGAAGCCGACAAGGATGGCAACTGGAAAGTGAAGGTCCCCGCGGCGAAAGCCGCGACCTCGCTGGTGCTGAAGATTGCCGGGAAGAATACCGTCGAGTTCAAGAACGTGGCCGTCGGCGACGTCTGGATCTGCTCCGGCCAGTCGAACATGGAGATGAAAAACTCCGAAAGCTACGACCTCGACCGCGTCAAAGCGGGAGCCAAGAATCCGAACCTGCGGCTGCTGACCGTGGCCAAGCGGGCGTCCACGAAGCCGCTGAACGATCAGGATGACCTCAGGCATGTCGGCAAGTGGAGCGCGAGCTCCCCCGAGACGATCCCCGGCTTCTCGGCCGTCGCCTATCACTTCGGGCAGAACCTGCAGAAGAGCCTCGGCGTGCCGATCGGCCTCATCCACACCTCGTGGGGCGGCACCCCGGCCGAAGCGTGGGCGAGCGTCGAAGCGCTCGACGCGGTCGAGGAATTGAAGCACTACCCGGCGAACGCCAAGAAGGTCGCCGAGCAGTTCGAGAAGGACAAGAAGCCCGTCGGTCCGCACACGCCCGGAGCGCTGTACAACGCGATGATTCACCCGCTTCTGCCTTTCGCCATCAAGGGGGCCATCTGGTATCAGGGCGAATCGAACGCTGGCCGGGCCTACGAGTACCGGACGCTCTTCACGACGATGATCCAAGACTGGCGCACGAAGTGGGGCAGCGAGTTCCCCTTTTACGCCGTCCTGCTCGCCCCGTTTCACGCCGGCGATGCCGACGGCGTGAGCTGGGCCGAACTCCGCGAGGCCCAGGTGTTCGCGACGAAAAAGCTCAAGAATGTCGGCGTGGCTTGCATCAACGATGCCGGCGACCTCTACGACATCCACCCGCGCGACAAAGCGACCGTCGGCAATCGACTCGCCCTCGCAGCCCGCGCCGGCACCTACGGCCAGAAGATCGCCGGCAGCGGTCCGACCTACAAGGACTCCAAAAACGACGGCGAAAAGGTCGTCATCGAGTTCGAGAACCTCGGCGGGGGGCTGATGGCGAAGTACCAGACAATCAACGGATTCACCGTCTGCGGCGAGGACAAAATCTTTTGCCCGGCCAAAGCCGTGATCGTCGGCACGACGGTCGAAGTGACGAGCGACCGCGTGAAGAAGCCCGTCGCCGTGCGCTTCGCCTGGAAGAACTATCCCGTGGCGAACCTCTTCAACAAGGACGGCCTGCCAGCCGTGCCGTTCAAGACCGACGATTTCCCCTGGACGACGATGCCGAAGAAGTAGCACTCCTTCAGAGCCGGATGTGTGAGCGACGGTTTGGTGAAGCCCATCGCTCACGCGTCCGGCTCGGAAAGCTCGACCACGCGCATGGCTACGAGATCAGTCGTCATCGTCGGCGGCGGCATCATCGGCACGATGTCGGCGTACTACCTGAACCGTGCGGGCTGGCGCGTCACCGTCCTCGACAAGGGCACCATCGGCGGCGGCTGTTCGCACGGCAACTGCGGCTACGTCTGTCCGAGCCACGTCCTGCCGCTCGCGGTTCCCGGCGCCCTCACTTCGACGTTGAAGACCCTCTTCGCGAAGAACTCGCCGCTGAAGGTCCGTCCCGGTTTCGCGGTGCGGAACCTCGGCTGGTTCCTGAACTTCGCGCGCCGGTGCAACCGCCGGTCGATGCTCCGCACGGCCACCGGCATCCAAGCGCTGCTCGATTCCTCGCGGCGACTCTACGACGAACTTTTGGAAGCCGAAAAGCTCGAAGTCGAGTGGGACACCTACGGATTGCTCTTCGCCTTTCAGACGGAGAAGGCATTCGAGCACTACGCCGAGACGGATCGCCTATTGAGTGATTCGTTCGCGATGCCCGCGCGGCGATTCGATGCGCAGGCCATGCAAAAGCTGGAACCGGCGCTGAAGCCCGGTTCGGTCGCCGGGGGCTACCTCTACACGGGCGATGCCCAACTCAAGCCCGATCTGCTAATGGTCGCACTTCGGAAGCTGCTGGCCGGACGCGGCGTGACGTTCGTGGAGCACGCCGAGATGAACGAGTTCGCCACGGAGGGCGGCAAGGCGGTCGCGGTGAAGTCGAACGCGGGCGATCACCGCGCCGATGCCTTCCTCGTGGCGACGGGGGCGTGGACGCCGCAACTGACATCGCATCTCGGCGGAAAGTGCCCGATCATACCGGGGAAGGGGTATTCCATCACGATGAAGCGTCCGAAGGTCTGTCCGACTTATCCGATGATTTTCGAGGAGCACCGCGTGGCCGTCAGCCCATTCGCTACGGGGTTCCGCATCGGCTCGACGATGGAGTTTGCAGGGTACGATGCCACCCTCAACCGCAGCCGGTTGCAACTGCTCCGCGACGGGGCCTCGCACTACCTGAACGACACCGACGCTCCGGCGTTCGAGGAGTGGTGGGGTTGGCGGCCGATGACCTTCGACGGACTGCCGATCATCGGCCGCAGTGCTCGCCATGAGAACGTGCTGACCGCCGCGGGGCACGGGATGCTCGGCCTGTCGATGGCCACGGGGACGGGGAAACTGGTGAAGGAACTCCTGGGCGGAGAGACGACGCACATTCCGGCCGAGCCGTATTCCGCAGGGCGATTCTGATGGGGCGCGAGAAAATCATCGGTGCCGGAGCACCCCCCGACGAGGAGCGCAAGCGCCGCGATGCGGCCCTTCGCCCGCGCTTGCTCTCCGAAGTCATCGGCCAGCGCAAGGTCGCCGAGCGATTGCTGATCGCGGTCAACGCCGCGAAGAAGTTGAAGGAACCGCTCGGGCATATCTTATTCGACGGCCCGCCGGGGCTGGGCAAGACGACATTCGCCACCGTGCTGCCGAACGAACTCGGAACCTCGGTGCAGATGACCTCGGGGCCGGCGCTCTCCAAGCCCGCCGATATGCTGCCGTTCCTCACGAATCTCGAAGAGGGGGGCATCCTCTTCATCGACGAAATCCACCGGATGCCGCGCGTCGTCGAAGAGTTCATCTATCCCGCGATGGAGGACTTCCGCATCGACATCATCCTCGGCGAGGGGATGAGCGCCCGCACCATCAGCATGAACCTGAAGCGGTTCACGCTCATCGGCGCGACGACGCGCTCGGGGATGCTCAGCTCGCCGATGCGCGACCGCTTCAAGATGCACGAGCACTTGGACTTTTACAGCGTCGAAGAGCTGGCGCAGATCGTGAGCGTGAACGCGAAGAAGCTCGCGATGCCCCTTTCGCCGGAGGCGGCCCAGGAACTGGCCCGCCGCAGTCGGGGCACGCCGCGCATCGCCAACTCCCGCTTGCACTGGGTGCGGAGTTACCACGCCGGTCACCCGGCGATCGCCGACGGCCCGGTGACCGACACCATCGCCCGCGCCGCCCTCGACATGCAGGAGGTGGATCGCGAAGGGTTGGACAAACAGGACCGCCGCTACCTCGAAGTGCTCATCGACGTCTTCGGCGGGGGCCCCACCGGCGGCGAAGCCATCGGCGCGACGATGAACATCGCGGCCGATACGCTCGTCGATGAAGTGGAACCCTACCTGCTCCGCGAGCAGTACATCGTCCGTTCGCCGCGCGGCCGCATCGCGACGCCGAAGGCGTTCGTGCTGCTCGGCAAGATCGCGCCGAAGCCCAAGGGGGAGATCGCGGGACTATTCGAGTGAGTGAGAAACCGTTATCTGCCGCCTGATGTCTATCGTCTGTTTTCCAGGCAAATCAGATGGCAGATATTCGATGGCAGATAACGGTCGGACGCAGCGCCTTCACCAGCCCAGCTTCGCTTGCAAGCGCGCCAATCCCTCGGTCCACGCCGCGTCCGCAGTCGGCAGCGCTTCGTGCCCTTCGATCAGTTTCCCGTTCACCGTTGCACTGACGACGCACGCGAATTTCCCACTCGCGGGGCGAACTTCCAACCGGTACTCCGGGCGGTTCCCAATCATCACGATGGCGATGTCGCCGCGTAGGCCGGGCTTCAGAGAACCGTCGCGTTTCGTCAACCATTCGGGTGCGGCCGGCAGTGCCATCGGTGTGCTTCCTCGGGTGTCCGTTCATTCTACTCGGGCAGCGGCTTGTCTTTGGTCTCGGGCAGGAACGGCAGGACGCAGAGGCCGAGGAGGAAGACACTGCACATGGTCACCCCGGCGTAGCGCAGAGGGGCCGGTTCGGGATAGGCTGCGTAGACGCTGCTCGTGAGGATGCCGAGTGCGAATGGCCCGGCCGCGGCGATGAGCCGGCCGACGTTGTAGCAGAAGCTCGTCCCCGTGCTGCGGAGCTTCGTCGGGAAGAGTTCGGGGAAGTAGATCGCGTAGCCGCCGAAGAGCGCGAGCTGGCAGAAGCCCATGAGCGGGAGCATCCAGAAGATGTCGTCCCACGTTTTCAAGTAGAGGAAGACGATCGCCGTCATCGCGCCGGCGAGTACGAAAAAGATCGCGAAGGCGGGCCGGCGTCCGAGTACCCCGGTGACGAAGCTGAAGGCGAAGATGCCGACGAACGCACCCATGTTCTGCACGAGCGACGCGATCCCGGCCCAGTACGCTTTCTGGCCATCGACGTATTTCTTGGCGTCCGGCGGCAATTGGTTCTGCTCCACTTGCACTGCCGTGGCCAACCCCTTCTCGACCGCTTCGGCCTTGTACTGCGGTTCCGCGACGTACTGCTGCAAGTCGGGCGAGAAGAAGCCGATGCCCCAAAGCCCGATGACGCCCGAGAGGGCGAGCAGCAGTCCGAAGATCGCATTCTTGCGCCAGCGCGGATCGGCGAAGAGCATCCCGTATTGACCCCCCGTCCGGGCTGTGGTCGCTTTCCACGCGAGCCACTTCGGCGGCTCTTTCAGCTTCAATTGGATCACGACGACGAGCAAAGCCGGGAGGATGCCGAGGAGGAACATGATCCGCCACGGCCCGAGCGGCTGGCCGAAGAGCGCGAGGCCGTCGAGGGATCCGCTTTCTTTCAGATCTCCCAGTCCCATCGATGTGAGCGCGGCCACGCAGTTCCCCGTGACCGAGGACGCTTGAAAGAGGCCGAGGGCGTACGGCCGGGCGCCGTCGGGCATCGTCTCGGCGAGCAGAGTGACCGCGGCCGCGAAGACCCCGCCGACGCCGAGGCCCGTAAGGAGCCGATACGCGTAGAAGTCGGGTGGGCCGGTCGAGAATGCGCTGAGGCCCGTGAAGACCGCGTAGAGCAGGATCGTGAGGGTCAGCGTCTTCACGCGGCCGACGCGGTCGCCCATGATGCCGAAGCCGATGCCGCCGAGGGCCCAGCCCAGCATGAAAAACGACGTGGCATAGGTCGCGGCGTCGCCGATGTCGGCGGCCTGGCGCGCCTGGATGATCGTCGGCGCGCTCGGTTCCGGCTTATTCTGCTCGCGGGCCTTCGCCTTCAATTTGTCGCCGAACGCTTCGAGGCGCGGATCGTCGGCCGCGACTTTCGGGACGAGTTCGGTCATCGCGGGCCGGCGGGCGAGCACGAAGAGTTGCTGATCCAGGCAGTCCATATCCCAAGCGAGGCAGCAGACGATGAAAACGAACCATTGGTAACCGCTGAGATCGCGGAGGCTGGCCCACCCCGTGCGGGGTGCGGCGGATGGATTCGACATGGGCGGATCCGGTGGGAGCGGAAGGCGGGAAGTCGCTCCGCAAGGTATATCCGCAACCGGGGACGTGTGCCAGCGTTTCGCCGGGCGCGCACGAAAAAACCCGGCGGAATGTGGAATCCGCCGGGCCGGCTCGGTTCAGAACCCCGTCGCCCGCTTAGCGGCGGCGGTTGATCACGCGCAGGTCGCGCGGCGTGACGCCGTAGAACTTGTAGGTTTCGGTGCGATAGGCCGGTGTATAGAAGCTGGGGTAAGTCGTCGTCGTGTAGGTGGGCACGAGTTTGTACTGCTCGGGGCTGATGACGAGGGTCGCCTGCTTCTTCTCGACATCGAACATGGCCGCTTCGAAGGGGACGGTCGTCAGCTTGCCGCCGTTGTCCACGATGAGGTACTCGAGGTTGCCGGCGTCGTCGAACACCAAGTCGTCCACGGTGCCGATCGCGGTCGTATCGCCCTTGAGCACGATCTTGGTGCCGAGGACTTGCTTGGCCCGGTAGTGGTGCGTCGCGGCCGGTTCGGCGGCGCTCGCGAGACCGGCGGTCAGCAGGAGGGCGGCGACGGTGCCACTGCGCAACAGGTTGCTCAACATTGTCTGTCTCCGAAACACAGAAGGGTGGAAAGGTCCATAGAGAGCAGTCGGTGGTGCCGAGTGCCTCCGTCCGATAATCTCAGTTGCAATCCTCATGCCGGCGGGACGCCTGTAAGTCCGTTCGTATCATGATCGTTTGCGGTCATCGTGAGCAATGCATGGGCACTTCCCATTCCATCGGATTTCTCGGTGCCGGCCAGATGGCCACCGCGCTCGCGAAAGGCTGGATCGGCGCGGGGCTGCTCGACGCTGCGAAGTGTCTCGCGAGCGATCCGTTTCCCAACGCCCGCGAAGCCTTCACCGCTGCGACCGGAATCCGCTGTCTCGAATCGAATGCGGAGGTGGCGAAGGCGTGTTCGGTCGTCGTCCTCGCTGTGAAACCGCAGACGATGCCGGCCCTTCTCAAGGAGATCCGCTCTGCGCTCCGACCGGATACGCTCATCGTCTCCATCGCGGCGGGGATCACTCTGGGGCAACTCGCCGAGATTTTGAAACCGTCGGCCCGCATCGTCCGCGTGATGCCGAACACTCCGGCCCTAGTCGGATTGAGTGCCACCGCATTCTCGGCGAATGCGGCTGCAACTCCCGCCGATGCCGATCTCGTTTCGACGCTCTTCTCGTCCATCGGCGTCGCCTTTCCCGTCGCCGAAAAGCTGCTCGATGCCGTCACGGGACTGAGCGGTTCCGGCCCGGCCTACGTCTATGTGATGATCGAAGCCCTCGCCGACGGGGGCGTCCGCGCCGGCCTGCCGCGCGACGTGGCGCTGAAACTCGCGGCCCAGACGGTGCTCGGATCCGCGAAGATGGTTCTCGAAACGGGCCTGCACCCCGGTGCGCTCAAAGACGCCGTCGCCAGCCCCGGCGGGACGACCATCGCGGGGTTGCACGCGCTGGAACAAGCGGGCTTCCGCGGAGCGATTATGGATGCGGTTCTCGCCGCGGCGGAGCGCGCCGAGGAGTTGGGGGCGAAGCATGCCTGACAATGCCGATTCCGAAACGGTCGCCCAGATCCTGACCCGCAAGAAAGGTACAATCAGGTACGCTCCCCACAGTCCCGGCTCCCCATCGTGGAACGACATCGCAGGTGAAACATGGAAAAGCATCAGGCGCAAGGCGCGGCGAAGTGTAACGGGGCACACGACGTTCCGAAAACTCCTGCTCGACAGTCGCTTCGACCGAAAATGAAAGCCTCCCCCTTCGAGACACTCCAAGCCATATTCCGCCAGCTGGAAGCCGCCGCGATCCACTTCACGGTGTCCCGCTACCGCGACGATGCGGTGTCGATCCAAGCGGTCGTGCCCGGCGAGCGCTGGGAAATCGACGTGCTCGACGACGGCACCGTCGATTTCGAACGGTTCATCGGCGACGGCGAGGTGCTCGATGCCGAAGCTCTGACGGGATTCATCGCGCGGTTCGCCGAACCCGCCCCGATCTCTTGATCGCATCCACCATCGCTCCTTCAAGGTTCGGAATGACCCCGGAACTCGTCCTCATTTTCGATTTCGGCTCACAGTTCGCTCAGCTCATCGCGCGGCGCATCCGCGAGCTGAACGTCTTCTGCCAGATCGTCCGGCACGACCTCACCGCCGACCGGGTGCGGGAATTGAACCCGAAGGGGATCATCCTTTCGGGCGGGCCGAGTAGCGTGTACGACGCCGGTGCGCCGAAGTGCGATCCCGCGATTTTCGATCTCGGCATCCCCGTGCTCGGCATCTGCTACGGCGCGCAGCTCACGGCGCAGCTGCTCGGTGGCGAGGTGCGTCCCGCCGAGAAGCGCGAATAC
>Ga0136611_10000870_pt1 | contig 20482 bp, 18 predicted proteins | sample AntDrymUQ2232306_2_FD_106645 | JGI IMG/M metagenome (GOLD analysis project Ga0136611, IMG submission 106645) | Polar desert sand microbial communities from Dry Valleys, Antarctica - metaG UQ223 (23.06) | ecosystem: Environmental > Terrestrial > Soil > Desert | place: Antarctica: Dry Valley...
GCTATATCTTCAAGCCGCACAGCAGTCATATGTCAAAATATCAGGTTTGACTCTATTCAATTATATTTGATTTGTTGTTGAGAATTGCTTCTCGATGAGCGACTAACCAGCTTGTTTCCAACTTATTTCTTTCGTTGATAGTTGATACCTTGATATCCAATATCTCGACGAACCTGATAATCATTAAAGTGAATTTTCTCGATCAGCTTATAAGCGTTTTGTTGAGCGATTTTAATGCTGTCACCCAATGCCGTGACGCATAAAACACGTCCTCCGGCTGTTGTAATTTCCTTTCCATCTTTACCGCCTGCAAGAGTTCCAGAGTGAAAGATATGAAAATTATCAGTACCTTCCTGCTCAGTTATTAAATCGGATAAGCCATGAATGACATCGTTTTTCCTTGGATTCTCAGGGTATCCATGTGCTGCCATTACAACACTTAATGCGGCACGTCGATCCCATTCAATATCAACTTTGTCCAGTGTTCGATTCACGGCATATTCAATTAACGTAAAAAGATCACTCTTTAATCGTAACAGGATGGGTTGAGTTTCCGGATCTCCCATTCGACAATTAAATTCTAGAACCTTCGCCTGATTTTCTGCAGTAATCATTAATCCTGCATAGAGAAAACCACTATAGTTGATACCTTCTTGTTTCATTCCTGTTATGACTGGATCAATGATATCCCGCATGATTCTTGCATGCAGGCTGGGAGAGATAAATGGTGCTGGTGAATATGCGCCCATTCCTCCAGTATTGGGGCCTAACTCGCTATCATAAAGACGTTTATGATCCTGACTGGTAGCCAGCGGCAAAATATGTTGACCATCAGTCATGACAATAAAGCTAACTTCTACTCCTTGTAGAAATTCTTCAATAATGATTTCACTTCCTGCACTACCAATGTTTCTCTCGACCAATAAGGTATTAACAGCAAAATGTGCCTGCTCATTGGTTTGAGCAACCACAACGCCCTTTCCCGCTGCAAGACCATCTGCTTTAACTACCACAGGAACGGATTTTTGATCAATATATTGATGCGCCAGCACAGGATCTGTAAAACTTGCATAGGTTGCGGTAGGAATATGATGTCGCTGCATAAATTCCTTGGCAAAGATCTTTGAAGTTTCAAGTTGCGCTGCTTGCTGGGTTGGGCCAAAGATTCTTAGATCAGCAGCTTGAAATGCATCGACGATACCTGCAGCAAGTGGGATTTCCGGGCCGACTATCGTAATTGCGATTTGTTCTTTCTTGGCAAAATTGACTAATTCAGGAATGGATGTAATAGGAATATTCTCAAGTCCACGTTCTTGTGCAGTGCCCGCATTACCCGGTGCGACAAAAACTTTATGTACGCGAGGTGATTGGCTTAATTTCCATGCCAATGCATGCTCTCTACCTCCACCGCCAATGACTAGTAATTTCGTAATATTGGAAATGATCATTTAGTGTCTGAAATGACGGATACCAGTGAATACCATTGAAACGCCATGTTCGTCGGCAGCAGCAATAACCTCGTTGTCACGGATACTGCCACCTGGCTGAATGATGGCCGTGGCACCTGCTTGCACTACAACATCTAAACCATCCCGGAAGGGAAAAAACGCATCCGATGCAACCACCGATCCCTTAAGCGAGAAACCTGCTTGTTGCGCTTTTATTGATGCGATACGTGCACTATCAACACGACTCATTTGACCGGCACCTATACCGACGGTTTGACCGCTGCGGCAAAATACGATTGCATTCGATTTAACAAATTTTGCAGCCCGCCATGCAAACAATAAATCTTCCAATTGTTGTGGTGTGGGTTGTATTTTTGTGACTATTTTGAGATTTGAAACTGTAATGTTTTGAATGTCAGGTGTCTGTACAAGAAGACCACCGCCAATACGTTTTAAGTCATAGGTATGGTATCCGACTTGTAAAGGTAAAACCAATACACGTATATTATTCTTTTGTAAAAGGAGTTGTTGTGCTTCCTGCGTAATTTCCGGTGCAATAATCACTTCGACAAATTGCTTTAAGACTGCCTCAGCAGTATCTTTATCAACAGTCCGGTTGAATGCAATAATACCGCCAAAAGCAGAAGTTGGATCAGTGGCGAATGCGAGTTGATAGGCACGTAGCGTAGTTTCAGCAATAGCAATGCCGCAAGGATTGGCATGTTTCACAATCACACAAGCTGGGCAATCAAAAGTTTTGACACATTCCCAAGCGGCATCAGTATCAGCGATGTTATTGTAGGATAATTCTTTACCTTGCAATTGCTGATAGTTGGCTAAACTACCTGGCGTGATGGTTTCATCCCGATAGAAAGCGGCCTCCTGATGCGGATTTTCTCCGTAACGTAAACGCTGTGCAATGTTGAAATTCAGATTGAGGGAATCTGGAAAATCCTTTTGGTGATAGTCCGTATCCAATGAAGTTAAATAATTACTGATGGCACTGTCATAAGCAGCGGTATGCGTAAAAGCTTTTTGTGCCCATTTAAAACGGGTGGTCAAACTCGTAGATCCATTATTTGCTTCGAGTTCTTCACAGAGCAACGAATAATCTTGAGGATCAGTAACGATGGTGACTTTTCGGTAATTCTTGGCGGCTGCGCGCACCATGGTTGGGCCACCAACGTCAATGTTCTCAATAGCATCATCCAGGCTACAATTTTGTTTTGCGATCGTTTGCCGGAATGGATATAGATTAACAATGACTAACTCTATATTCGGGATAGATGCGTTATCAAGTGTTTCCTGATGATCTGATAAGTCATCACGGGCGAGTATGCCGGCATGGATTTTGGGATGGAGCGTTTTTACCCGGCCATCCAGCATCTCTGGGAAACCAGTGTAGTCGCTGACTTCGAGAACGGCTATTTCGGCATCATGCAATAATTTAGCAGTACCACCTGTTGATATAATAATTATCCCGCGCTGGACCAGTTTTTGTGCTAATTCTATGATTCCGGTTTTGTCTGAGACACTGATGAGTGCGTGCTTAATGGTCATTTAATTTGGTATTGCTTCATCTTTTGACGTAGGGTGTTACGATTTATTCCCAGTAGCTCAGCCGCCTGAGTTTGATTGCCTTTGGTGTGTTGTATGACGATTTCAATCAGCGGTTTTTCAACGCTATTGATTACCATACTATATATATGACTTGGTTTTTCCCCATCCAGGTCATTGAGATAGCCACCGATAGCCTTGCGGATACAGGATGCAATCTCATTCTCCTTCATTGCATTCATGAACCAATTCCTCCCCTTTTTTGATATAACTTAACCTTTGATTTTCTTCAGCCAACTTTGAGAAAAAAATATTGGTCTCTGATAGTTGTTGATCACTGGTCTGTAATTGATTCATTGCGTGACGAAAGCTGGCAGAACCGATCAGACCTTTGGTATACCAGGAAATGTGTTTGCGCGCGATACGAACACCTGAATATTCACCATAAAAATCATATAAATCGTATAAATGATTAATGAGCACTTGATGTATTTCGATTACTTCCGGTGCTTGCAGATGTTGACCCGTTGTAAGATAGTGATTTATCTCACGGAAAATCCATGGTCGTCCTTGAGCCGCTCGTCCTATCATAATGGCATCGGCTTTTGTGTAAGCAAGAATATGCTTGGCCTTTTCAGGAGTGGTGATATCGCCATTTGCAATGACAGGAATCTTAACCGCAGCTTTAACCGCCGCAATCGTGTCATATTCTGCTTCACCCATATAAGCGCAAGCTCGTGTACGGCCGTGAATAGCCAAAGCCTGGATACCAGAATTTTCTGCAATATGTGCGATGGATAGTGCATTTTTATGTTGCTTATCCCAACCGGTGCGAATCTTAAGTGTCACAGGAATATCGACAGCCTTTACAACGGCATCAAGAATTTTTCCAACCAATTTTTCATCTTGTAGTAAAGCGGAACCGGCCATGACATTACATATTTTCTTTGCCGGGCAGCCCATATTAATGTCAATGATTTGCGCACCTTCTTCAGCATTATAGCGTGCTGCGGCGGCGAGCATTTCAGGATCGGCGCCGGCGATTTGGACAGAAATTGGAGAAACTTCTCCGTCGTGATTCGCTCTTCGTTGAGTTTTTTTTGATCCCCAGAGTAAGGAATTACTCGATACCATTTCAGAAACCGCCATGCCCGCTCCCATAAGCTTACATAATTGCCGAAATGGCCGATCTGTAACACCGGCCATCGGAGCAACGATGAGTTTATTTTTTAAAATATGAGTGCCGATTTGCATGTAAGAGATGTCTGTAGGATTAAATTAATAGTTTAAGTTATTGTTGTTGAGTAGAATTTTTGTCTGAAAGCTCATAGACAAGTCTGAATGCAATAGTGAATATTCACATAATTTTCACATTGCGGTAATGGTTAATTATAGCTTTTGTCAGACAGATAGTGGAGGTATGGTTTGAAATTATCCTCTTGCTCCAAATATCATGCGACGTGCAATAAATCGTTTAAGTGGTGGGGTACAATCCAATATACTTAACCCGAATCCGCAGGATTGTTTTAGAATTTTGTTTTCATTAGAGAAAACCTTGACTAAGGAGTCAGTAAAGATTCTGCCGGCACTGCTGTCAATTTGTCTTCTTTGGCGGTATTTTGACAACATAGCGGGTGCGCCAATTTTATTGGGTGTGTTTTTTGTATTAATAATTTCTCCTGCCAATTCATAAGCGTCTCTCAACCCCAGATTAAACCCTTGTCCCGCAACCGGGTGTAGTGTTTGAGCCGCATTGCCGATTAATGCAATTCTTTGTGCAGTAATGGATGTCGCGTATTTAAGTGCCAGTGGAAATGCGGACCTTTTTCCTGCACGGATGAACTTTCCGAGCCTATCGCCAAAATGTTGATGCAACTGAGTTAGAAATGTCTCATCATTCAATGCAATGATTTCTTCTGCTGTTTCGGGAGTTACTGTCCAAACCAGAGCAAAATCTTCATCATTTGGAAGCAATGCGACAGGTCCGCTGGCTGTAAAACGTTCATACGCAATACCCGTTTGTTTTTTTTCAGCCTGAACATTTGCAACGACTGCCCATTGCTGATAATCATGTGTTTGATAGCTTATATCAGGTACTTGCTGAGCAAGCTGACCGCCATCAGCAAGAACGAGCAGCTTAGCCGTAACTTTTGTTTCTTTGCCCTGATGATCTAAATGTACCGTGCCTGAGTTTTCATCAGTATCCAATCGGGTGACTGCTGCACCAGCAATATAATTCACTTTTCTTTCAGTTAGTTTTTGATGCATGGCGTGGAAAAGACCATGATAATTCACCACAAATCCTAGTGTGGAAACACCCGCATCTTCAGGTGTCAAGATAGTTTGACCGAAACTGCCACGATTAGAGATATGAATCGTAGTAATGGGCGTATTTTGTATCAGCTGGCTCCATACCCCTAAGCGACGTAATATCAGATGGCTTCCATGTGATAACGCTAATGGACGAGGGTCTTCAACTTTTTCGGGTAGAGCTCGAGCTTCCAGTAATAAGCTGGAAATGCCAGTATCTTGTAAAGCAAGTGCCAGAGCCATACCGACAGGGCCACCTCCGATGATAACAATGTCATAATGATCAATGGCCATATAATTTTTCTTGGAATTTTCTCACAGAGAATTCTCGTTTAGAAGCTAAACCCAATGAAATGTTAAACTTGGTAGTTATGCTAATCCATATACACCAAAGCCAGGATCTGATTGAACTTGATTTCTGATGACTAAGGATAGCATAGTGCTAGCAGTCATGGAATGAGCTTGTTGCTGGTTTGTGATGATACCCAGTTTAGAAAATGGCATAATTGCACAATCCTATTTTCTACTTTTAATTTATTGATGTTGATGTATTGGAATTATTTAAACTTTTGTATCTATTGTACGAATAAAGCGCTTAATTATTTTCTGAAGATATCATTTTGTATAGGAACTTTTGCATGATAAGGTTGTTAAAAAATAAATTAGTAAGGTTTGTATTATTTGTATTAGTTTCTGTTTCTACAGCAAATGCTTGGTCAGAAAATAGGGATACTGAACTGATCAATGCAGCGGATAAAGGTAATTTTTCTTTGGTTAAAAAAATACTGGACACTGAACAGATCGAGCAAGAAGAATTAAACGCCGCTTTTCTGGCAGCTATTAAAAAAGGAAATGCTGTAATTGTTGAACGATTCATACAAGCAGGCGTGGATGTCAATTTAAGAGCAGAAAATAGTTATACACCGTTGATGCAGACTGCTCGCGACGGTCGTGATCAGGCTGTGGAAATGCTACTGACTGCCGGTGCCGATGTGAACGCTGTTTCTGAAGAAAATGATACCGCTTTAATTCTGGCCGCTGAGAAAGACAGAAGAAAGGTTATCACTGCATTGTTAGCTGTCAATGCAAATGTCAATGCAAAAAGAAATAATGGCATGACAGCACTATTACTTGCTGCACAAGAAGGTTATCAGCAGGTTATTCAAGCATTGGTCAATGCAAAGGCTGATGTTGATTATCAGTTGGAGAATGGTGCGACAGCGTTAATGCTGGCTGCTCAACATGGTCATCTGGGTGCCGTCCACACGTTAATTGCAGCAAATGCAGATCTCAATCTTAAAGCGAGCAATGGGATGACAGCGATGATGCTTGCTAATCATTATCGTTATAAAGAAGTAATTGATTTATTAAAGAAAGCTGGCGCTAAATAGCAAATATAGCGTACAACTTCTAATCAAGTTGCTATATTCTACTGGGTTGTTATAGTTAAACTAAAAAGATAAAGGAAATTACAAATGAATGTTTTGACTGTTTTATTACTTACTACAGCAATTTTGTTATTAACGGGTTGCGGTGAAAAATCACAAAGTGATAAATCAGAAACTAGTGCTTCGTCAGCAGCTATAGATGAAGTAACAAAACTCGGTGAAATTCCAGCAATATTAAGTGAAGGTTTGACACCTGGAGAAAAGGCTGAATTAAAGGAACAGATCTTACCTCCAGGCGTAGGGGATGTCCAAACAGCGGAAGAAAAATTTAAAGCATTACTGGAGGATGCAAAAACAGGAGACCCCGCCGCTCAGAATAGCTTAGGTGTTATGTATTATACCGGTGAAGCAATTTCAAAAAGCTCCTCGGGTCAAGTATTAAATAACGACCCTGAATTGGCGGCAGGTTGGTTTTTTCGTGCGGCTGAACAAGGTTATGCAGATGCTCAATTTAACCTGGGGCTAATGTATGCCAATGGTGAAGGTGTTGAGCAAGATATGGCACAGGCCGTTGAGTTGTTTAAGAAAGCTGCAGAAAAGGGACATGTGGATGCACAAAACAATTTGGGCGCTATGTACTTTACGGGTGAAGGGGTGGGCAGAGACGAGAAAAAAGCGATTGAATGGTTTGAGAAAGCCGCGGCTCAAGGCAATGCGGATGCCCAAGCTAACCTTGATGCAATAAGAGCAGCTGGGAAATAGTCCTGGCGGCATTGTTCGGCAAGTTTGTACGGTTTACTATAAGAATTAGGTGGCTTCTTTATTCGTGTAATATTGGAGAAGACCTTATCTACTATTTTGATTTGCATTATGGAAATTACTTGCTATCGAGATCCTGAAATCAGCCGTGAACCGCGGCAGCTGTCGGCAAGCACCTATAATCTGGCCATTACCTTGTTGTTGCGCTGTACCACCCGGCATTTATTTGTTCCTATCCGCAGTATGCAGTATATGGCAATTATTGATAGGGAGGAGTTTGTGTTTAGCGATGGGGAACGTAAATGCTGGATAGATATTGCATGGCAAAATTTTAAACCGCAGGTTCGTGATGCTTTAGATCAACCGGTTGCCTATCAGGCTGTTTATTACCGCGGAAACATGTCAGCGGTTATGACGCGTTTACAAAGCGAGTTTTCGGCTGCACTGCAAGTGCTGGTTAATAAAACAAAGCTGGATGGCCCGGCGCGGATTATCAATTTTCCGACAAAAAATTAATCGTCATCCTCCAAATCGGTATCCCAGCCTTTTTCCTTGGCACTTGCAATAGCCTGTGTGTATAGCCGCGTATGTCGTTCGCGGAATTCATCCGGTAAACGGCTTGGCAGGTGCGCATAAGGCTCCCAGGCGGCGTAGACTTTTTCATACAGAGTTTGCATTTGTGCACCGCTCCAGCCCGCGCAGGTTTCTGTTTCGGGCAGAATACCAAACACCCAAGCATCTCGCACGATGCGGCCTAGATGGGTAAGTCCTTCATTTTCATCCTGATCGATACCCGTATAAAATTGTTCTGTCATTGTGTTGATCTCATAGGAGTTTACGTAGTGTGTAAGAGCAGTCTTAGTCTTGAGTAATAGATTGGCTGTTTCTATGGGGTGATTCCGTTTTTGTATTGAAGCGGTCCAATATATAGTAGGTCATGTTCTTGGCGAGTTCTTCCTCACCGAAGAATACCGTACCTATCTTGTCTTTGCGTAATAATTCTGTCTCATCCTCACTGCGGGTACGTAACACAATTTCGATATCCGGATTCAGTGTGCGTGCTGTATCGATCATCTGGCGAACATTCAGTGGATCAGGCGTTGCAATGACCAGCATCGCCGCATCCGTGATATGTGCTTGTATCAACACAGAGGGATCTGTGGCATCACCGGATACTGCGTTCTTGCCTTGTTTACGAAGATCTTGTACGAGCTCACGATTTTGCTCTGCTACGATATAAGGAATATCCTTCTCATTCAGAGCGTTGGCGATGCGTTGGCCTACATGACCATAACCAACGAGAACAACTTGGCCTTTTAGAAACTTGCGTTCTGTACTTCTGGGCAGTTCAGCGAATGGATCATCTCGATTTTCGTATTTGCGTGCCAATGCGGAGTGTTTCAGCATCCAATTGCGGAAGGGCACGATGGCAGCAAACGCTATCGGATTAAAAGCGATGGAAATCAAAGCGCCCGCAAGCACTAGACTCATTCCCTCGGCAGGCATCAATCCAAGCGATAAACCCAATCCTGCCAGAATAAAAGAAAACTCCCCAATCTGTCCCAGACTGGCGGCTACTATCAGGACGGTATTGAGTGGATAGCGCAGCATGAGAGCCAGCAGCATGGCTGCCATAGATTTACCGACAATAATAATCGCTACAACACTTAAAACCCGCATGGGTTCTTCGATGAGCACGGCTGGATCAAACAACATGCCGACGGAAACAAAAAACAGCACAGCAAAAGCATCGCGCAATGGTAGCGATTCTTCAGCGGCACGATGGCTAAATTTGGATTCGCGCATCACCATGCCGGCAAAGAAAGCACCCAGTGCAAAAGACACATTAAACAGGGCTGCGGCACCATAAGCGATGCAGATCGCAAAGGCAACGACAGCCAGTGTGAACAATTCACGAGAGCCCGTGCGAGCGACTTGCCACAACAGCCAGGGCAATACACGGCGGCCAACAATAAGCATCAAGGCGATAAAGGCTGAAACCAGCAGCAAAGTAATGCCTATCGTGCGCCATAATGGATCGGCCTCAGCTTCCGTTCCATTGGATCCCCCCAACATGGGTGCAAACGAAGGTAAAAGAACCAGAATCAGCACGGTTACCAGATCTTCAACAATCAGCCAGCCGACGGCAATGCGACCATTCATGGTTTCCAGAAAACCGCGTGATTCAAGCGCTTTAAGTAATACCACCGTGCTGGCGCAGGACAATGATAAACCCAGAACTAATCCGGCGCCAAAACTCCAGCCCCACCATGTCGCCAGCATGATGCCTAAAATGGTCGCGACAGCCATTTGTACAATGGCACCGGGTAAAGCAATGCGTTTGACCGAGAGTAGGTCATCCAGCGAGAAATGCAATCCGACGCCAAACATCAGCAGCATGACACCGATTTCTGAGAGTTGAGAAGCAATTTCAATATCCGCAACAAACCCGGGTGTTGAAGGGCTGATCGCGATTCCAGCCAGCAGATAGCCCACTAGTGCGGGGGTTTTAAGCCGTTCTGCAATAAAACCAAAAATCAAGGCTAGGCCAAAACCGGCGGCAATCGTAGTAATTAGAGCAACGTTATGTTCCATTCGAGTTCCATTATCTATTGTTATTGGCGGGTTTGTTAGATGTGCCTGATTAAATCCGCCCAATCCGTTTTGTTACAGCCTTTCTACAGAAAATGTGATACTTGAATTCAGCTGGCTTGCCGAACCGTGAACGTAATTAATTTGTTCAGAGTTTTCTTAGTAAGTTTCAACTTCGGAATGACTGGCGGGTATCATATCGGATACCACGGGGGTATTTAAAAATTTCTCAAACTCAACGCGTTCTTCCTCGATTGCTTCAAGAATCTGGCGCTTAAAATCATCGCGTGAGAATGCTTCATCGAGCATCAACAGAAGCTTTTCAACAGTCAATCCGATGGTAATTCCGCCAATAATACCACCAATCGCTGCACCGATGGCCGTGCCGATACCTGGAATGAAGGAACCCAGCGCTATACCCGTCGCGGCACCAGCTGCTGCCCCACCTAAAGCACTAACCGCTTTTCCGGCAGTCACTTTAATTAAGGCTTGTGCGCCGAGTTTGATCACTCCCTTACCGGCTACCTTGGCGGTGATCTTACCAGCAATTGCTCCGGTAATCGCACCAGCGGTACCAATACCGCCAGAAATCAGCATGCGGTTCTCCAGATTGACGATAATGCTGTGTGCAGGAGGTTCTTTGAGCGCGCTCAGTGAAGCATGCCTGACAATCTCAAGTTGTGAATTATCCACAGGTTCAACACGGTTTTTAGCGAGTATCTGTTCAACTTTTTGCAAATGCTCGGCGCGCAACTGCTGATTATTCTGCAGCACATCTTCAATGGATTGCTGCACAGGACCAAATACATTGCCTCTCATCAGGTAACTTTGTAGCTTCTCAGCCATCCAGTTTTCCAGAACGCCGGTAGCCAATGCCACAATACGTTCATATTCGCCCGGCAGACTGTAATACCAATCCAGATAGTCATCAACGTTATTAGCCATCTGTTTGAAACCAGTATCAGTGGTTTCGCGCAATTTTTCCAGCGATGCTTCCAGTTTGCTGAGGTTGTCGAGGTAAGCGCGCTCAATTTGTTCTGTGGTTCCGGGTTTATAGTACTCATCTCCGATCATTTCCACCGTTTCGATCACGGTTTGTTGTGAAGTGCGGATTTCTTTGACAGTTTTCGGATTGGAGCGCAGCCAGGCATCCACGTAAACAGTCGATGGTACATAAATAAACAAGACAAAGAAAGTGGTGAATGCCGTGGTAATAGCCCAGGCCCAAGGTGAAACCGTAGGGGGGTGATCACTATCCTGGATAGGGCTGAGTACACGGCGATATTCAGACAGCGGAACCATAAAACTGGAGATTCCAAGTGCCATGTTATAAAAAAACAACAAACTGCCCAGAAAAACAACTCCCAGATAAAATATAGTATTGAATGAATGCAGACTGCTTAGCGCATAACGTTTCAATCCTTCAATAAAACCTAATAGTCGATTGGTTTCAAGGATCAGAATACTGTTGGTAGTGCCATCCAGTTTCTGGCTTTCCATGGCAACCGCTTCCGCCAGTGAAGCATACTGGCGACTTGTATCAGCGTGATTGACGAACACAATAAAAAATACCGCCATTACCAGTGCAGTCATCCAGCGCGACCACGCTAAGGATTTATGCACGGCGATATAAGGCTTGTATTCACGCGTGGCAAGGGGAAAGAAAACAGCATAAGTGATGGCAAATGCCGGAATGGCGGCGAAGAAAATTATCCATTCCTGCTTTTCAGCCGAGCCGAGATAAAATAACAGTAAAAATGCAAAAATGACCGACCATAGTAACCACCAGATGTACGCTAAAATCCGTCGGGTAAAAAGCCAATGCAGAATACCCAGTTTTTTAAATTGACTGGCAAGATGAATTCTTTGAATCGTTACCGCATAAATCGCAGCGAAGTAAATAGGCAATCCAAAGAGGAAAGTTACCAGCAAGGCAAACCATAATTGCCGATCCGGAATCAGCTGCCCAAAAAAGTAGGCAAACGCCAGCCAGCTGGCAGAAAATGCCAGATAGCAGAGAATTCTTACGAAATTGAAGTTTTTAAGCACTGAAAACACAACAATGATTCCTTCATGGTTGCAACTGGGAATAAACATGGGCTACAGCAGGACGGTAAAATAAACTAGAGTAGCTGGCCGATAGTAGACTGTATCTGACTACTGACTGTCAAGATATTGATTCATGAATTAATCGGTGTTTCCTGAAATCTTAATTAGATGAGTATAAGTACGATAACGCTGCGCTAAAATAGCTTTCATTTCATTGACGTGAGAAACTTGGTGGATTCAAGGATGAAGTTCAATTCTCTACCTTTGAGGAGAAAGTTGGTTAAGAACTAGCAGATTGAAGAACGGAGTCAATACTTCGTTGCGATGAGGTGTTTTATTTACTATAACCATGCAAAACTTGTAATATCCGGTTTAGAAAATATAGGATTTGCATGAAGCAGAAAATATTAGCGCATTGTATTTACTGTTTATTAATGTCAGCGACGATGACTGGTTGTGTGTCTGCGACAGTCACTGCGGTGAATCTTGGCTTCTCTAATGTTTTTATCAAAGAATGGCTCTACTCATGGAGCATTGCTTTTCCGATTGGTTTTTGTGTCTTACTGGTGTTGTCACCGCTACTCAGGCGTGCTGTGAATTCAATAGTTCATTAGCTATAAGAATTAGCCGGATTTTTTGTAGTTTAATTTAAAGGAAATATCCAACGTATCATGTCAGAGCTCTTATTAAGAGAATAGGGAACAGGAGTTATATTTAATTTCTTCTTTGAGCAGACAATCGAGTAATGGTCAATACATGTTTCCTTTGTTTTGCTTTGGAAAGCACCGGTATATTACTAGCCATGCCGATCCTCAGAGAGGAGGTAGTCTAAAAGCTTAATAAGTTTACCATGCAATCAATAAACCCAGCCGAATCAGTCCGATGGCAGAAAAATAAAAGGGTTAGTATGAAAGTTATCATTGATACTGACAGTAACGTAACAGGTACTTTTAAGCTTTTCTGATTATATTTTGCTTTAATTACCTGGGCGATGTCTTCGTAGGATGGCTGTTCAGTTACCTCTTTTCCTCTTCCAGGATGACTAGGAGTCTCATTGCTCTCTTCCCGAACTCTTTGTTTCTCTTTCCTAATAATGAATGGGGAAGATTGTTCTTTGATAGGAGATAGTGTTTCAGAAGATGTGGTTTCCGAAACATCTTGATTGATCGTCGGTACTTCCTGATTCTTTCTTTCTTTACTCTTTAACGAAATAATGTAATGAAAGACGTCCGTTCTCAATCCTAACCGCTGGGTGGCTTCGTAGATATCATGTGCGTCAACAATGGGTTTTTCCCGTTCGAAAGCAACGCTAAATGATCTGTCGCATAATGAGTTGATGGTACGTGGTGTTCCGCCAGCCTGAAACGCGATAGAAAGCGCTTCCCATCCCGTATCTGATATAAGGTCAGGAGTGCCTCCCGCTACTTTAATGCGATGCGAGATGTATTTGCGGATTGCATCGACATTCATTCTTCCCAGTGTTTCAAGTGCGGCGATCCGTTGTTTAAAAGGCTCCATCGCAGGCCTGTTGATTATTTCCAATAATTCTTCCTGACCAAGTAGCAGTAACTGAATGAGTTTGATCGATCCTTCTTCAAGATTGTTCAGCAAACGAATACCATTGATAACATCGTCCGACATCAGATGCGATTCATCGATGATGATCAGGCATTTTTTTCCTTCAGAATTGATCTTTAAGAGAGCGTTGCGAATGTCCCTCATCACAAAGGTTTTTTCAGGCGATAATGGTTGCAGCCCGAGTTCCTGAGCGAGAAACAAGTAGAGATCAATACTGTTTGCAGGCGGCTCTGCCATCCATATTAATTTGATATTTTCAGGAAAGTCGGCTTTTATCATCTGGCTGAGCGTTGTTTTGCCTGAGCCGATGGGTCCGGTTACCACGATTAAACCTCGACCGCTTTGCAGAGATCCGGATATTTGCTTACGGATACGGGCATGATCACCCTGGTTATAGAAAAACAGCGGATCCGGTACATTCTCGAATGGGAGTATGTTGAGGTTAAAGTACTGCGTGTACATGTGCATTAATTTTCCCCTTTTTTAAGCATAAGCTTTACTTCGACTCTGCGGTTTTTTGCTCTACCTTCTTCTGTAGTGTTGGTATTTATCGGGCGAGTGTCACCATAACCAATAACGGATATCCGTTCCTGCGGTATTCCGCGAGAAATCAATATATTTGCGATAGTTCTTGCTCTGCGTACTGACAAATCCATATTGTCCTTGTGTAGCTTACCAGTCGGTATATTGTCGGTATGCCCTTCTATAATGATAAGGCTGTTTGGGAATACTGATATTTCACTGATTAGTTTTTCAATCTTGGAAATGGCCGCATCATGGATGATATCGTGACCAGAACGAAAAGTTTGTCCGCCAAAGACTGTCATGATACGTGGATGATTTGCGATATCTGCGGTTTTAATACTTTCGGTAGTTTTTTCTGTGATTGTGAGTTTATCTTCAAGCTGTGCGATGGGCGCTTCTGGTTTTTTAACAATGGAACTGTTGATATTCTGATCTTCAGTTATATTTTGGGTCACATTGTTTGATTCAGAAGAGGTGTCTTTTGGGTTATCCTGATGGTAAGGTGTGTTAACCAAGGGTATATCAGTTAACGGTATATTAGCTAAAGGTGCGTGAACTGGGGAGTCGAGTGCCGTAAATGTAATAATGACAGATAAGGTAAAAAATATAAGAGATAGTCCAATAATAATGAAACGCATAATAAAGTACTCGATTTAATATGTTTTAAACGAAAACGTGTTATTAACGGACTCAAATGTAATTATTTTAGCGCATTAAACGGCATTTTGCTCATATGAATGGGATTCATTGATCAAGGTCTTGCAATTAATTTATGATTTTTCAACTGGCATGAAAAACTGTGTCGAGACTTAACCCAAATGAGCTGGATATTTATAATGCGTATTATGATGTTTATCACATAATCCCTAAATTATAGGTGCGATAAAAAATATTACTTATAAGACTGCGATTGCAGAAAACTGACATGTGGATGCACTTGCCCCTGATGGTTGGAGTACACTAGATTTCTGTCAGTGAAATGATAGAGACAGAAAATTTAACTAAACATTGGGCTTTGCAGATAGCTTTATCAAAAATGCCTTTTATTTTCCTATATATGCAACGGGAAGCGAGCTTATTCCACAATTATAAGGAGATCAACACCATGACAACTGCCGCAAAACTCTTCACACCTTTCTCAAATACATATTGGAGTCTGTAGATCGTTACTATGGTTGGTGATATTAGTGCCGATCATGATTTCAGGTTGCAGCATTGGGGATAAAATCGATAAAGTAACCGACAAAGTGAGTGATATTGCTGGCGATACGGTGGCCTCATTGGATGGTGCCATTGATGCCTTGGATCGTAATTCCTCATCCTGGCAAACGATATTACAAGATACTACCCAGCAGTTGACCGCTGACGCTCAGTCGACAGTACGTAATGAAATCTCAGATCTGCTCAACCGCAGCGTTGCAGCGACCGGGACAGAGTTGCGCTGCAATATGGATTTCATCGGTACCCGCGTGCGTCAGGCATTGGTGAGAATTCGTGCCCGTTTGCTCCATCAACCGATACCTCCGGTTGAACCGGCATTGTGTCATGTGGTACCAGCAGCCGTGAATATGGCTTTGGACTCAAGCCGCCGCAATAAACTGGAGTTTTTCGGTTACGATTTTGACACCACGCCCATCAAAGTGACCCTGCAGGATAAATCGCGCACGTTGGATGTATCTCCCAACCTGGACCGGCTTACCCACTATCACATGACGCTCAACCTCGGCGCCAATGGCGTACCCGTATCCAATGCTAGTGACCGCCTGACGCTGGAATGGCAGGATCGTCTGATTTCCAGTATTGCCGTCATCCAGCCCGCTACACCGGTGTGCCGGGAAAAAACGGAAACCTATACACGTAGTACTTATTTGTCCTACACACCGCCACATACCAGAGGCGACAAGGAATATTCGGGTAACGGGCCCGAGGTATGGGCAACCGCAAATTGGATCAATGACGGCACGCGTGTCAATTTGCGCCTGTGGATGAAAGCCAAAGAGACGCGCAGCGATTGGACTACCGCGGAAGGGGAACGCACCGAATCCTTTTATACAGCGCCATCCGGCTGGCGTATCGACAGCATAGAAGGCAATGTGGAAAGTTCTGCGCACTACGTCGACACAGATCACAATGATGATCGTCAAGGCGGCGGTCCAAACGGGCCTGTCAAGGAATTTAAATTCCGCGGTGATCGCGATGGTGACGATGCGGGTAGTTATACCGGTGTCGACGTAACCTTTAATCCACTCGTCGTTAAGTTAGTGGAAGTGGCCAACTGTGCTCCGGCATCAACAGTCAAATCCTTGCAAATAAAGGGTTTAATCGCTCCAGATACGATTAAGCGCATGCAGCCGATGATGTTGAAATTGCGGCCTTAGTTACCGGCGGAGTTCTCTTTATCAGTGCGGCACCTACGTAGTTTGTAGCTACTGTAAGGCTGTACCTACCGGTTGGGACGCTATTGTAAAACTTTATGATATCGTGGATAAAATAGGGTTTGGAAACCCAGCCGGAAGGAAAAATAAGTTTGTGTCATCGTTGTAGAAGCCGGGGATATCTTAATTCTGCTGCGCCGATCTTGCACGAACATGGAAAGTGTTTCCGGCAGATGTTTTACATGATCAACTACCAGATCATGGTATGCACTAAAAATGTATGGAATAGTCGACGTGGATTGGAGTTCATGTACTTCCCGGCAATTTCTGCACGCTTGGCTTTTGTGCTGCCGTAGCAGTAAATACTGCGGTTCAGGCATATGGCTGTTAGGAAATCATTAGGAAGACAATCTTGAACCAAAAATCAAGTAGTAGCGTCATTGGTACCGATGAGCAGATCACATTCTCGGTGCCAACGGGTGGGTGATGTTGGTGATATTACTATTGGGGCTCCTGTGTGCGATTTTTCTTGTGGCTACACCGGGTGGCCCCATCAAATTAATCGGCGGCGCATTACTGCTAGCGGTGACACTGTTCTGCTGGAAAGGATTATTTACGCTAGAGCCTAATCAGGCAGTCGTGATGATCTTTTTCGGCAGTTATGTGGGAACCGTATGTGAAAGTGGCTTTTTTAGGTGAATCCGTTTTATAGTAGAACAAAGGTATCGTTGCGCATCAATAACTGGAATACGCCGATTCTGAAAGTGAACGATGAGCGCGGCAATCCGAGTGAGATTGCCGCGGTGATTGCCTGGCGGGTGCAAGATACTGCACGCGCAATTTTTGATGTTGAAAGTACACAGAACTATCTGCCAGACTCAGAGTGAGTCTGCCGTATGCCAATGACGATACCGAAGGAGGGCACAAAAAGAGCCTACGTACGGACCTGGATGCTATGCAGAATTGTTGCACGAATCAATACAGCAACACGTGGATGTCGCGGGTATCGCAGTCGAGGAGGCTAAAATTGCCCACCTAGCTTATGCACCGGAGATTGCAAATGCAATGCTGCGGAGACAACAAGCAGAAGCAGTGGTGATGGCACACGTCAGAAACTCGTTGATGGCGCAATGGGCATGGTTGAAGTAGCACTGAAAAACCTCGAAGATAAGAAGATCGTATCACTGATTTCTGATCAACGTGCAGTGCTGGTTACTAATATGATGATCGTATTGCTATCGAAAACTGGCGCACAGCCTGTAATCTAAATGACGCAATCGACTCAGTAGGGTGCCAATGTTTTATTAGGACGAATAAACGATGTGCGGATTGAATTTGACGCGCATTCGAATGATGATCTCGGGATCATTGATTCTGATAAATAAGGATATGTTGTTACGACTGTTTAGTGGGATCGATTACGGAATGAAATAACCACTGATTGAGATCGGTGGTTACCGGTGCTTTCTCAGAATTCTTTATTGTCAGAATAATATTCCGACTGAGCTGCTGCAAAATCACGATCCAACTTGGTTTCCGCTTTATTGGCTAAATTTTGGTAATGCTCTACTAATATTTCATGGCCGCTATCAGCAACCTCTATTTGTGCAGCAACTGATGAACTCATCTGTGCAAAAGCTAATAAGGTAAGTGCAAGTAAAGGCAGTTTTACTGAGAATTTTAGTACTTTTATGATAAATATCCTCCTGATATAGAAATATAAATCCAACAATGCCATATTAACTTGATGAACACATTGTGTGTATTGGAGAAATCATGGTTTTTTTCTAGAGGAGACCATTAAACTTGGCGGATTAAAGAATAAACCGCAACAGTTAGTTTGAAGTATGCTGATTTTAATGGAATCCAAGTTCCATAAAATAAAGGAATGAATAAAGGAATGAAACGAAGGAGGGAAATAGAATTACCCCGTACACACTATAGCCAGGAATTTCTGGAACAATCAATTAAGTTTTTTAAGGAAAGTGGATTAGCTTAGGTTGAAGCGGCAAAACGACTGTCTCTACCCAAGGGGACATTAAGAAATTGGATTTATGCCTAAAAGCGATGCGAACTCGCTAAGATAGGCAAGGGTCAGAAACCCACTATCTGCACTTGAATTGAGTTATCCAGGATCAAGCGTGAATTAACAGAAGTAAAGATGGAACGTGACTTGATAAAAAAGTGTGTGATGTATTTCGCGAAGGAGCCGCGGTGAGATACGATCTGAGCTGGTACAGTTCATGTAAGGTCTCAGTGATTTGTACTTTTAAGATAGTTATTTTAACTTGCAATTCCCCGTGGTCTTGCCGCGGGGATAGGTGCAGGGCGCGCGGAGCAAATTTATTTTTTGTTTATACTTGATATATCCACCTGATTTTTAATCATAGTTTCGTAGGGTGTCCACTCAAGCGCAAGTTCTGTGGTAGCTTTAGTGCTATCAAGTCTTATTTCTTGTTTGAATAGTTTTAATAAAGATGGAGGAATACCTGGGGGTAACCATCTGGTTTTAATATGAATTTTCTTGAAAATATGTTCAATTATTTTAATGGGGATGCCAAATATGTAAGCATCGAGTTTTAATGCCCTATTACTGATTCTTTTAACCGGTGTTGCGCCAATACTAACACCAAGATCCATAAAGTATTGATTCCATCTGGGGCTGTCCGGTGCGGATAAGTTAAAAATTCTTACTTTACCTGCTGATAAAGGTATATTCAGTGCCTTTGTAACGGCTTGAGCCACATCAGCGACATCTACAATATTTGACCAACCATCGCCAGAAGTGCCAAGGTCACCTAGTCTGCCTTGTTTTAGCCAAGTAATTATACGTTCTGTCCAAAGTGGGCTATTTTTTCCGCTAACACAACCAGGACGCAGAATAATTGCTTGCCCACCGTTTTTTGCATAGTCTTCTACAGCTTGCTCAGCGGCTATTTTTGCGTGACCATACCAACCAAGATCATCATGTGGTGGCGTGTTTTCTGAAATAACCCCGATTTGTGTGCCGTAGACTGATTGGCTGCTTAGGTGAATGATTTTGGGCATTCCAGTCAGTGCAGCCGCTTGGCAAAGTAGTTGAGTGCCTTGTGCAATTGTAGTTCCATCACCTGTAACGCAGTTGATAACAACATCAATGTCTTTTAAGCCGTCTTTTAATGCCGCAAGATCGGTGCTATCAATTTTTACTGTTGTGACGACGCCTGCAGTCGCGTTGTTCAACGTTCTGGTGCCGATAATGGGTGTTACATGATCCAATTGCATCAGTTGACGAATGATTACTTTGCCTACAAACCCGTTACCACCTAACACTAAGACTTTCATTGATGTTTTGATTTCTATAGTTTTCATAATATTGTCTTTATATGGGTAGCCAATCTTAATGCCATTGCTGTAATAGTCAGTGTGGGATTGGCTTGACTGGATGTCGGGAAAATTGAGCTGCTGGCGATATACAGATTACTGACACCATGTACTTTACAATCTTTATTTACAATACTTGTTTCAGGATCATTCCCCATTCTGGTCGTGCCATTGTGATGTCCGCCATAAGCCCCAAAACGCATTAATTCTGTTTCTAAGTTATCTGCATCAAATTCAAAATTCCCTATATTATTTTTGGCGATTTCTTCAGAGAATAGTGTTAGGGTTTTTTTCACGGCTTCCACGTCTTCTGCAAGGTATTGCCAGTCAATATGAATTTTAGGCATGCCTAATGCATCTTTTTCGTTGGTTAAGTGAATGCGGCTGTTTTTATTGGGTAGTTGCTCAGCGTGTACTTCTAAGCTGAATTGATTGGTTTTATTTGGCAAAATTACTGATGGAAACTTACGTTCGGCAAAAGTTCTTTTTGTCAGCCAATGTGTTAAAAATTTAATGGTGTTAAAGGGGTCAGTTAAGA
>Ga0136611_10000871_pt1 | contig 20481 bp, 24 predicted proteins | sample AntDrymUQ2232306_2_FD_106645 | JGI IMG/M metagenome (GOLD analysis project Ga0136611, IMG submission 106645) | Polar desert sand microbial communities from Dry Valleys, Antarctica - metaG UQ223 (23.06) | ecosystem: Environmental > Terrestrial > Soil > Desert | place: Antarctica: Dry Valley...
CCTCACCCCCTGGTCCCCTCTCCCGCGTCAGGGAGAGGGGACCAGGGGGTGAGGGCTCCCTATGCGCCGGCGGTATTGAGCCGACGCGCGATGCACGCAGACGCGACGTTGAGCGCCTGGTCGTAGCGGTACGGCGTCAGCCCGCCGTACCGAGCGAGCATGTCCTCGGGCGACTCGCCGCGTCGGTAGAGGTACACGAGCGACGGCAGGCGATCGACGAGGGCGCCGATCACGCGCCGCTGGCGCTCATCGACGTACCCCAGCCAGGTGGTCGGGGCAGCGGCGACCTCGCGGACCGACTCGGCACGCTCGGCCTGCTCGGGATCCTCGGAGACGAGCAGGTGGCGGACCTCGTCGAGGGTGAAGGACGGGTGCCGGTTCGTGAAGCAACTCGAATCGACCCGCCGATACCAGCGAGCGATCTGCGATGCAGGATGCATGTGCGCACTCTCCACAGTGGATATGTGCGCTTCCGAAAGCCTACGGGGTTAGCTGAAGGGTTCGGGCCGGAAGCGTTAGGCCCTGCGCGCCACCCTGGCGCGATTCACCCCATGTTGCCGCCATGACAGCCCGCGCCAGCCTGGCGCGGATCATCCGTGAGGATGGGATCCCCCGTCTCGCCGCGACGATCGGCGACGAGCTCGGCCACTCGATATGCCCGGTTTCCCTCGGTGCGCCTCGTGGGTCGCGAGCGAGCCCGAAGGCCCGTGCGCGAATCTCTGCGCCGAAGGTGTCGATGACGGGATGTTCATCCTTAAAGGACGAGCCCCGTCCAGCCGGTGCTAACGGTATAGCACACCAAACGGCGCCGGCCGCAATATGGCGCGCGCCACGATGCGCTCACCGAGTGCCCGAACACTCCCTGGCGACAGGTCACTTGGGGCGCGCGTCCCCGTTCGAGGTCAGGGAATCGTTGTGACACTGAGTAGCGAAAGATTCATCGCGTTGGGTCGGCGTGTCGATAGCGTTGCCCGAATCATGAGGCATGACGATGGCGAGCACGGAACTAGCACCCGAACGTCTGACTGGCCGTGGCATCCTCGTGTCGGCACGGCTAGCCGTCGGGTCCCCGGCCGCCATCGGCCACCGCCCGCGACGGCTCGGGCTCGTCGCGTGGTTCACGCTCGTCGGCGCGACCGTCGCCCTGTTGGTGGCGGGCGTGTCGGCCCGGATCGTCGAGGACCGGCTGACCGGCCACGTCCTCGACCAGACCGTCGCCCGCGCGGTCGATCAGGTCGAGCTCGGCATCCTCGACCACGTGACTGCCGAGGACTTCGCTCCCCCCTTCACGTCGGAACGCTTGGCAGATCTCGCCGGACGGCTGGATCCGCACCTCGCGCGCGTGATCCGCGACGGCTCGGGGGTGCTCCGCCTGCACCTCTTCGCCAATGACGGCACCGTCATCTACTCCGACCTCGCCGCCAAGCGTGGGCAGATCACGGCACCGGCGGGATCGCCCCTCCTGGCCGGGGCGCTCGCCGGCCACTCCGGGACCAAGTCTTCGACGCTGACGTCTGCGGAGAACAGCGACCTCAAGGAGCGCCACGACGGGGCCCTCGAAGTGTACATTCCGTTCGTCGTCGGCGGGACGGTGGTCGGAGCGTACGAGATCTACCAGGATCTCGCGCCGATCCGACCGATCCGACCGCTGGTTTGGGGGGTCATCCTCGGCGGCTTCGGCCTGCTCTTCCTGTCGCTCTTCCTAATCGTGCGCCGTGCCGCCGCCACCATTCAGCGCCAGCAGGCCGAGCGGGAGTCGCTGCTCCGTCGAAGTGAGGAACGCTTCCGCTCGCTGATCGAGAACACCTCCGACGTCATCGTGATCCTCGATCGTGATGCGGTCGTCCGCTACGCGAGCCCGCCCGCCGAGCGCGTTTGGGGGTACGCGCCCGCCACGCTCGAAGGTCGATGCCTCCTCGACTACACGCACGAGGACGATGTCGTCGCGGCGCACGACCTGCTCGCCCAGGTCGCCGCGACTCCGGAGTCGAGCCCCTCGACCGAGCTCCGGCTCCGCCACGCCGACGCGAGCTGGCGCGACTTCGAGGTGATCGCGCGGAACCTGATCGCCGACGTCGGCATCGGCGGCATCATCCTGACCTACCACGACATCACCGAGCGCAAGGCGTTCGAGCGCGACCTCCAGCACCTCGCCTTCAACGACGCGCTCACCGGCCTCCCGAACCGCGCGCTCTTCAACGACCGCCTGGCGCAGGGTCTCGCGCGCGCCGATCGTAACCGCCGCTCGGTCGCGGTGCTCTTTCTGGACCTCGACAACTTCAAGGTCGTCAACGACAGCCTCGGCCACGAGCTCGGCGATCGTCTGCTCGTGGGCGTGGCCGAGCGCCTGCGCGCCTGCCTGCGGGCCGAGGACACCGCCGCCCGGCTCGGCGGCGACGAGTTCACGGTCCTGCTGGAGAATCTGGTCGATGACGGGCAGCCAATCGAGGTCACGCAGCGCATCGCCGCCCAGCTTAGCCAGCCAATACGGCTCAACGGGCGCGAGCTGGTCCCGACGTGCAGCATCGGCATCGCGGTCAGCGCACCGGGGCGCGACCGACCGGACACCTTGCTGCGCAACGCGGACCTCGCCATGTACCGGGCCAAGGCGAACGGGAAGGCCCGCTACGCGGTGTTCGATCCGAGCATGAACACCGACGCGCTCGAACGCCTCGAGCTCGAAGGCGACCTGCGGCATGCGCTGGAACTCCGCCAGCTGAGGGTCGTGTACCAGCCGATTGTGACTCTCGCTTCGGGGCGCGTGAGCGAGCTGGAGGCGCTGCTGCGTTGGGACCACCCCGCACGCGGGGTCGTGTTGCCGGCCGACTTCATCCCGCTTGCGGAAGCGACCGGCTTGATCGTCGAGATTGGCCAGTGGGTGCTCGAAGAGGCGTGCCGACGCGCGCGCGCCTGGCAGCTGGCGCATCCGGCCGACGCGCAGCTGACTATCAGTGTGAACCTCTCGGCCCGCCAGTTCCTGAATCCGGACCTCATCGACGACATCGCGCGCACGCTCCGCGACACCGACCTCGCGCCATCCTGCCTCAAGCTGGAGATCACCGAGAGCGTCCTGATGCACGACACGGACGGCACGGTCGCCAAGCTCTGGGCGCTCAAGCGCCTCGGCGTGCGGCTGGCGATCGACGATTTCGGGACCGGCTACTCGTCGCTCAGCTACCTCAAGCTGTTTCCGGTCGACACGCTCAAGATCGACCGCTCGTTCGTGAGTGGGCTCGGGCAGGACTCGAACGACACGGCCATCGTCAGGAGCGTCGTGGCGCTGGCCAAGAGCCTGAACCTCGCGGTCACCGGCGAGGGCATCGAGACGGCAGAGCAGCTCGGGCACTTGCGGGCGCTCGGCTGCGACCTGGGCCAGGGCTACCTCTTCGCGAAGCCGCTCGCGGCCGACGACGTTGGCGCGCTGCTCGGCGAACCGGCCGCGACGGTGGCCCACGTCGCCTGAGCCTTCCTGGCGCCGTTCCAGTACCGCCCGCCCGCCTCCGTCGGCGCGCCGGCGAGCGCTTCGGCAAGGGCCGCCGCGCCCGGCTCGACAGTCGCCTGTCTATTCGTCCCCATGCTCGGCGACGAATCGACTGACGTGCTGGACATACTCCTCAAGGTCTTTCAGATTCTGCTGGATGATGCGGTAGACCTTGTGGGGATCGACGTCGAGATACATGTGTACCAGGACATTTCGGAATCCGCCCATCGGCGCGACCCGACCCGCGAAATCGCGCGGCACGATGCCGGCCTCGCCCATGAGGCGGAACACTTCGCGGTAGCTCCCGGCGGCCTTGAATGAGTGCTTGGCCAGCAGATCCGATCCGACGTCGATCGCGGCCTCGATGGCCACCTGAAGATCCCGTTCGGCCGCGAGATACTTGTCCGAGTCGCCGGTGAGCTCCGCGTAGCTGAGAGACTGCTTGACGCCCAGGCGAGAGACGCTCTCCAGGATGCGCCGGAGGCGCGCCTCGATCTCAGCCTGGTCCACGAGGAAATACCCCCCTCGCCGCCCGATGGAAGAACGTCTTCGTGTTCCGCTCGGCCAGCGGCAGGAAGTCGAGATACTCGACCACGGTCGTCGCTTTGGCGCGTACGAAAGCGCGCCGGTCGCGACAGTCGAGCAGGATCCCGTCGCGGAAGATGCGGTAGCCGAGCATGATCGGCACGTCGTTCAGAATCGCGACGTCCACGTCGTCGGTTTCCAGCACGCGCGACAGATCGACCATCAGCCCGAGCCGGCGCCTAAATCGAGCATCCGGATCTAGCTCGACGGGCAGCATGACCGCCACGTCGACGTCGGAGAGCGGGCCGGCCGTCCCGCGCGCCTGGGAGCCGAACAGCAGGGCGAAGAGCACGTCGTCCTGCCGCTCGAAGTAGGCGCGGAGCGCGTCGAGGTCGATGGCCGGGCGGGCGATCATGTCCGTCATCGGCGCCTCCTCCTCCAAGCTCAAGCGTACGCGCGGCACGGGACGGCGAGCCACATCGGTCCTCACGGGTGTGCCGTTCCCGCCATCGCCCAGCGTAGAATTGCGGCAAGGTCATGCGGTGCCATCGTTCGGGCCGACCAAGCGCACCGATTAGGGCGAGAACGGCTCTACGTTATATCCAGCGTAGGACAGCGACGATGGTCGGGCGCCGAAAGGGCCGGCCGATCTGGAAAGGGAACGCCGTGGAGTTCACCCGGATCACTCTAGACCCCGCTCGCATGGGAGGTCTTCCCTGCATTCGTGGCATGCGCATACCGGTCGCCACGGTCGTCGAGATGCTCGGGGATGGCATGACGGAGGACGAGATCCTGGCAGCCTTCCCGGACCTCGAGCGCGAGGATGTCCGCGAAGCTGGAAGCTTCGTGAACAGATTCGATGGAAACCGGAATGCTAACTGAGTACCTAGAGGCTGCTATGCGTCTGGCGCGGTATGAAGTTCTATCGGACGATGGCACATTCTATGGCGAGGTGCCCACATTCGACGGGGTCTACGCCAACGCGGCCACACTAGAGGGCTGTCGCGACGAGCTGCGGGAAGTCCTCGAAGAGTGGCTCCTGCTGCGCGTGTCGCGAGGCCTCCCGATTCCGGCGGCGGGGGGCATTACGCTGACCGTCGGCAAGGTCGTGTAGTGCCATCGTTCGGGCCGACCAAGCGCACCGACCTGATGCGGTACTTCCGGCAACTCGGCTTCGACGGACCGTATTCGGGGGGCCGGCACCAATTCATGATCCGGGGCGAGGTCACCGTTCGGCTCCCCAATCCGCATCAGGGCGATATCGGGCGCGACCTCCTCGCCAGGATCCTGCGACAGGCCGGCATCACCAGGGCGACGTGGGAGACTCTCTGAGCGAGCAAGCCCCACATTGAGTACGCACATGGAAGGCGTCGGCCTGCTCTGCTGACTTGACGCCTCAGGCGACGGATGCTTTGCGACCGGCCAGGAGCGGGCGCAGGAACTGGCCGGTGTAGGAGCGCGGGTTGTCCGCCAGCTCCTCTGGCGTGCCCACCCCGACGATCTCACCGCCACCGTCGCCGCCCTCCGGGCCGAGGTCGATCAGCCAGTCGGCCATCTTGATCACGTCGAGGTTGTGCTCGATCACCACGATCGTGTTGCCCGTATCAACCAGCCGGTGCAGCACTTCGAGCAGCTTGCTCACGTCGGCGAAGTGCAGCCCGGTCGTCGGCTCGTCGAGGATGTAGATCGTCTTGCCGGTCGCCCGCCGCGACAGCTCCGAGGAGAGCTTGACGCGCTGCGCCTCGCCGCCGGAAAGCGTCGTGGCCGGCTGACCGAGGTGGATGTAGCCCAGGCCGACGTCAGACAACGTCTTGAGCTTGTTGTAGAGCGTCGGGATCGCCTCGAAGAAAGCGCACGCCTCCTCGACGGTCATGTCCAGCACGTCCGAGATGCTCTTGCCCTTGTAGCGCACCTCCAGCGTCTCGCGGTTGTAGCGCCGCCCCTTGCAGACCTCGCACGGGACGTACACGTCCGGCAAAAACTGCATCTCGATGCGGAGGATGCCGTCGCCCTGGCACGACTCGCAGCGCCCGCCCTTGACGTTGAACGAGAAGCGGCCCGGCTTGTAGCCCCGAACGCGCGCCTCGGGCACCTGCGAGAACAGCTCGCGCATCGGGGTGAACAGGCCGGTGTAGGTGGCCGGGTTCGAGCGCGGCGTGCGCCCGATCGGCGACTGGTCGATGTCGATGACCTTGTCGAGCAGATCCAGCCCCTCGATGCTGTCGTGGCGGCCGGCGCGGTCCTTCGCGCGGTGGAGGTGCTGGGCGAGCGCCTTGTAGAGCACCTCGGTCACCAGCGTGCTCTTGCCGGAGCCCGACACGCCGGTCACGGTCACGAACGTCCCGAGCGGGATCGTCACGTCCACGCCCTTGAGGTTGTTCTCGCGGGCGCCCTTGATGCAGATCGCCGTGCCATTGCCGCGCCGGCGGGTCGTCGGGACCGGCACCGCGCGGGCGCCGCTCATGTACTGGCCGGTGAGCGACTCCTTGACCCTGACCACGTCGGCGAGGGTGCCCTCGGCCACGACCCGCCCGCCGTGCTCGCCGGCGCCCGGCCCGATGTCGATGACGTGGTCGGCGGCGCGGATCGTGTCCTCGTCGTGCTCGACCACGATCAGCGTGTTGCCCACGTCGCGCAGCCGCTCGAGCGTCTTGATCAGTCGGGCGTTGTCGCGCTGGTGGAGGCCGATGCTCGGCTCGTCGAGGATGTACAGCACGCCCATCAGCCCGGAGCCGATCTGCGTCGCGAGGCGGATGCGCTGCGCCTCGCCACCGGACAGCGTGCCGGCCGCGCGGTCGAGCGTCAGGTAGGTCAGGCCGACGTCGACCAGGAAGCCGAGGCGGGCGCGGATCTCCTTGAGGATCTGGCGCGCGATGGCGTACTCGCGGTCGGTCAGCGTCAGCGCCCGCTCGTCGCGCCAGGCCCGGCGGGGCGCCTTGAAGCCGCGCGGGTCGTCGAACGGCTCTCGTTCTTCGAGGGCGGTGAAGAACTCCAGCGCCTTCAGGATCGAGTAGCCGGTCGCCTCGTCGATCGAGCGGCCGGCGATCGTCACGCACAGCGTCTCGGGCTTGAGCCGCGCGCCATTGCAGGCCGGGCACGGCCGCTTCGCCATGTAGCGCTCGATGTCCGAGCGGATGAAGTCCGACTCGGTCTCCTTGTAGCGCCGCTCGAGGTTCGAGACGACGCCCTCGAACGTGATCTTGTACTCGTGGATCCGGCCGCTGCGCTTTGCCTGGTGGCGGACCGGGATGCGCTTCTCCTTGACGCCGTACAGCACCAGATCGAGGTGCTCCTGGGAGAGCTCGCCGACGGGCGTGCGCAGCGAGAAGCTGCCATAGTCCGCGACCGCCGCGAGCATCTCGCGGTACCAGGAGTTGCCGTTGATGCCGGCCTTGCCCCAGGGCGCGATGGCGCCCTCGGCGAGGCTGAGGCCCAGGTTCGGGGTGATCAGCTCCGGGTCGATCTCCAGCCGGTGGCCCAGACCCGTACACTCGGGGCACGCGCCGTGGGGGCTGTTGAAGGAGAAGGTGCGCGGCTCGATCTCGCCAAGGCTGATGTTGTCGTAGACGCAGGTGTTCTTCTCGGAGAACAGGTGCTCGGAGGCCACGGACCCGTCGCGATCGACCTGGGCGATCCGCACGGTGCCCTCGCCAAGCTTGAGGGCCTGCTCGATCGAGTCGGCGATCCGCCCGATGTCCGAGGACGGGCCTTCGTCGGGGCCGGGCGGCTCGGGCACCGCCAGGCGATCGACGACCACCTCGATGTCGTGCATCTTGTAGCGGTCGAGCTTGATCTCCTCGCCCACGTCGCGGACCTCGCCGTTGACGCGCACGCGCACGAAGCCCTGCTTGCGCACGTCCTCGAAGACGCTGGTGTACTCGCCCTTCCGCCCGCGCACGAGCGGCGCCAGGATCATCAGCCGCGTGCCGGCCGGCATCGCCAGCACGGCATCGACGATCTGTTCGGAGGTCTGCTGCTGAATCGGGCGCCCGCACTTCGGGCAGTGCGGCCGGCCGGCCCGCGCGTAGAGCAGGCGGAGGTAGTCGTAGATCTCGGTGACGGTGCCGACGGTCGAGCGGGGGTTGTGGCTGGCGCCCTTCTGATCGATCGAGATGGCCGGCGACAGCCCGGAGATGTAATCGACGTCGGGCTTGTCCATCTGGCCGAGGAACTGGCGGGCGTACGAGGAGAGGGACTCGACGTAGCGGCGCTGGCCCTCGGCGTAGATTGTGTCGAAGGCGAGCGACGACTTGCCCGAGCCGGACAGGCCGGTGATGACCACCAGGCGGTCGCGGGGGATGACAACGTCGATGTCCTTGAGGTTGTGCTGGCGGGCGCCCTTGATCACGATCTGGTCGAGCGGCATGTTCCTACTCGCCGGGGCCCCATCGCGCCGGCTCGTCTCCCTGTTGGTCGTGAAGTTCGCTAGGCAGTCATTATGTCGCCCGGATCGGCCGATGTGGGAGAGCGAACGGCCGTTCTGCCCAAACTCGCCAAGAGTAGGCGCATGAGGCCACCAAATCACTGCGAGGCGTAGCAGGTCGTCAACCTTCCTGATGCCTCACAACCGGTCTGTCATCCCGAAGCGTAGCGAGGGATCTCGCGCCGACGGCCAGGGCACGTCGCGTGAGATCATGCAGTCACGCGCGCTCGCTAGACCCGCTAGGCACCGCGTGACATGCGGCATCTGAAACGAGAATCCGGACGAGGAGATACCCGATGCACGGAAGGGTGGCGCGGCTGCTGGCCGAGCGAGAGGCCGGTTTCGTGCGGGCGACCGACGGCCGCAAGTACTTCTTCCACCGCGGCGGGATGCCCGGCGTCGAGTACGGGTCGCTGACGGTCGGCGCGCCCGTCGAGTTCGAGGTTGGCCACGACCCCGGCGACGCGGTCGGGGAGGCGCCGCGCGCGCTCAGGCTGCGCCCGTCCGTCGATCCCGCCCTCGGCGATCCTTCCTCCGGCGCGGCGACGACCCCCGGCACTGCGACGATGGAATAGCACCCGCCCCAGCCGCGTTGCGCCCTCATGTGCTTGTGTCGCCCCCGTCGATCGCGGCGGGCCCACTCGGGGCGCGTAGAGGAGGAGGCTGACGTGGACATCGGACAGATCGGCATCTGGACGTCGCAGTTCGAGCGCGGGCCGTGGTCGGCGGCCGCCGAAGCCGCCGCCGAACTGGACGAGCTCGGGTACGGCGCCGTCTGGTTTCCCGAGTCGCGCGGCAGAGAGGCCTTCGCGCAGTCGGCGCTGCTGCTGGCGGCGACGCGGCGCATCGTCGTCGCGACCGGCATCGCAAACATCTACGCCCGCGACGCCCTGACGATGGCGAATGGCCAGCGCGCCCTGGCCGAGGCGTACCCCGGCCGCTTCCTGCTCGGCCTTGGCGTCAGCCACCGTCCGATGGTCGAGGGCATCCGCGGCCACACCTACGGGCCGCCCCTGGCGACGATGCGGGCCTACCTCGACGCGATGGACGCGGCGCCGTACGCCCCGCCGCGCGCCGCCGACGAGACGCTCGTGCTGGCCGCGCTCGGCCCGAAGATGCTCGAATTGTCGGCGAGCCGCGCGAACGGCGCGCACCCGTACTTCGTGCCGGTCGAGCACACGGCGCAGGCGCGCGCCACCCTCGGGGCCGAGGCGCTGCTGGCGCCCGAGCAGGCCGTCGTGATTGAGCGCGACCCGACCAGGGCGCGGGAGATCGCGCGCGGCCACATGCAGACGTACCTCCAGCTCGAAAACTACACCAACAACCTCCGGCGGCTGGGTTACGGCGACGACGACCTCCTGAACGGCGGGAGCGACCGCCTGGTCGATGCGATCGTCGCCTGGGGCGGGCCGGACGACGTCGCCGCGCGTGTGCGGGCGCACCTGGATGCCGGCGCCGACCACGTCTGCGTCCAGGTGCTGCCGGCCGACCCGGCCGCGCTGCCCCGCCAGGAATGGCGCGACCTCGCCGGCGTCCTGCTGCGCTGACCGACAAGCGACGCCCGCTCGGTGCCCGCTCGTCTACTTGCGGGCGGGCATATAATGGGCAGCGTCCGACCAACCTTCCTTGGGAACTCGAATGACTGACGTCGACGTCACCCCACAGCCCAGCTCCATGGGCCGGTATGTTGCCCGTCGCTATGACAAAGTCGTGATCAGCGCCGACACTCTCGATGAGCTGTGTGACGAGCTCGATCGGAGGGGTGCGGAGTCTGCCGATTTAGTCATCGGCTTTGAGGAGCCGGCCGACGTGATCCGTGTCTATTGAGTTTCCCCTGCCTCAACGCCAGACGACGTTCGGGCTCATCAGCGATCCGAGGATCCCCATTCCTGTCAGGACGTTGACCGGATACCGTCCGTTCGACTTCCTCATCGATACGGGCGCGGACATATCGCTTGCCCCGCGCCGAGTGGCAACGCTCGTCGGCCTGGATTGGACCGCGCTTCCGGATGCGCACGTACGCGGCGTCGGCTCGGACACCGTGCAGGCACGCGTCGGTACCCTGTCCATGCGCATGGAAGAGCTAGAACTGACCATCCGTTGCTTGTTCGTGGACTCGCCGCGGACGCCGTTCATCCTCGGCCGCGCCGACTTCCTCGATCGGTTTGTGCTGACGATCGACCCGCGTCGGCGGAGGATCACGCTCGACCCCGTCTCGGAGGTGCCCTGATGGTCTGGCCCCCCGACCCCGGCGCGATCGGCAAGCTCGTGCACGAGCTCGACACGCCCTGCCTCGTGCTCGACCTCGATCTGGTCGAGCGCAACCTCGACCGGATGGACGCGGCGCTCGCGGGAACGTCGGTCCGCATTCGGCCGCACACGAAGACGCACAAGACGCCCAAGCTGGCACTGCTCCAGTTGCAACGCGGCGCGATCGGCGTCTGCTGCGCCAAGCTCGGCGAGGCCGAGGTGATGGCCGTCGGTGGCGTGTCGCCGATCCTGCTCACCACCGAAGTCGTCGGAGACACGAAGATTCGGCGGCTGCTCGGCGTCGCGCAGCAGGCCGAGATCACCACGGTCGTCGATGACGCGGAGGCGGCCGAGCGCCTCGGCGCGGCGGCGAGCGGCGCCGGCCTGCGCCTGCCGTGCCTGATCGACGTCAACGTCGGGCAGGACCGAACCGGGGTGGAGCCGGGCACACCGGCGCTCGAGCTCGCCGAGCGGCTCGCGAGGCTGACGGGCCTGGAGCTGGTCGGGCTGCAAGGGTACGAGGGGCACCTCCAGCACGTGATCGACGTCGAGGCGCGCCGCGAGGCGAACGCGAGCGCGATGCAGCTCCTGAGCCAGACGGCCGAGCTGCTGACCGAGCGCGGGCACCGAATCGATATCGTGAGCACGGCCGGCACCGGCACCTTCCGCTTCGCGGCCGAGTGGCCGCGCGTCACCGAGGTGCAGCCCGGCTCGTACGTGGTCATGGACAGCGACTACGGCCGCGTCGAGGGGCTCGGCTTCGAGACCGCGCTGACCGTCCTGACGTCGGTCGTCTCGATCCAACGCAAGGGGGCTTCGGTCGTCGATGCGGGCCTCAAGTCGCTCAGCAACGACTCCGGCCCGCCGCGCCCGAAGGACGTCGATGCGGCCTTCGCCTTCATGGGCGACGAGCACGGCAAGCTGACGTTCGGGAGCGGCAGCCCGCTGCGCAGCGGCGACAAGGTCGAGCTGATCCCGAGCCACTGCGACACCACCATCAACCTGCACGACGTGTACTACGTGACGCGCGGCGGCCAAGTCGTCGGGGTGTGGCCGATCGCGGGGCGGGGGCGCGTGCAGTAGCTCGATGCGGCGCACGTCACCGATCCGCTGGCGGTCCCTGGACGATCTCGGACGGCGGCGCGGTCGGGGAATAGCGTTCACCGCTGGACGGTTGTGGAGGGCGGGGCCGGACTCGCGGCCCCGCCCTCCTCTAGGGTGCGGCGCGAGTGTGGCCGAGCATGGGCGCACGGGGCGCTCCGCTCGTACACGTGCCGCTCGATCGAGGAGGTCCATCCGTCCACGACCAGGAGGCAACGACATGCCAGCCGCCGACAAGCTCTCGCCGGGCGCCGTCACGCTGCTCCAAGAGCCGCAGCTCGCCCACTTCGTCACGATCATGGCCGATGGGTCGCCGCAAGTCACGCCCGTCTGGGTGGACGTCGAGTCGGACGGCGGCCACGTCCTCATCAATACCGCCGATGGGCGCGTCAAGACGAACAACATCGAGCGCGACGGGCGCGTGGCTTTGAGCGTCGTGGACGCGAAGAACGCGTGGCGCTACGCCCTGGTGCGCGGGACGATCGTCGAGCGACGCCACGAGGGCGCCAGGGAGCACATCGACGCGCTGGCGAAGAAATACCTCGGCCAGGACGTGTACCCGTATCACAAGGCGGACGAGCAACCCGTCACGCTCGTGATCAAGCCGCACCACGTGATCGAGATGGGCGTCGAGTAGGCTCTGAGTTGCCGGCGCGCTCGGGATGCCCGACACTGTGTCTGCCCGGCAACATGGCCGGCCCGGAGGACGCATGACCGCACCCGAGCGCCCGTCGGCACAGCCCACCGTGCAGATTGACAACGACGTCGTGCGCGTGACCGAGTGGCGCTTCGCGCCGGAGGCCACGACCGGCCGCCATCGGCACGAGTACGACTACGTGGTCGTGCCGATGGCGACGGGCCGGCTGCGTATCCTAACTGCCGAGGGCGAGAGCATCTCGGCGCTGGTAACGGGCCGCGCGTACCATCGCGCGGCCGGCGTGGAGCACGAAGTCTTCAATGCGAACGACGGCGAATTCGTGTTCGTCGAGATCGAGTTGAAGGACCGCCGAGGGTAGGAGTGCTCCCCTTTACTCGTCGGAGGGGGTGCGCAGGCGGCGGTCGGGGAAGTGCGCGTAGGCGCGCGCGCGCAGGGCGTCCTCGTCGAAATCGACGCCGAGGCCGGGCGCGGTCGGCAGCGCGACGTAGCCGCCCTCCTGCACCAACACCGAGGTCGTGACCTCCTTGCCGATCGGCTCGAAGTTCACGAAGTACTCCGTGATGAGGTAGTTTGGCATCGTCGCGGAGGCGTGGATCGTGGCGGCCAGCCCGGCGGTCGTGCTGTTGTAGTTGTGGGGCGAGACGGCCACGTACGACGGCTCGGCCATCGCCGCGATCTCCTTCAATTCGAGGATACCGCCGACGTTGCAGACATCCGGGTTGATGATGTCGGCCGCGCGCTTCTCGAAGACCTCGCGGAACTCGTCCTTGGTGTAGAGCTCCTCGCCGGTCACGACCGGGATGTCGATCTCGCGGCGGACCTCGGCCAGCGCGTCCATGCTCCGCGACGAGACCGGCTCCTCGTACCAGAACGGCCGGTACTGCGCGATCTCCTTGGCGACGCGAACGGCGACCATCGGCGCCAGCCGACGGTGGACCTCGACCAGCAGGTCGATATCGGGGCCGAGCGTCTCGCGCATGACGCGCACGCTCTCGATGGCCGCCCGCTCCTGGTCGCGCGAGATGTAGGCGCGCCAGGGGTTCGGGAACGGATCCCACTTGAGGGCGTCGAAGCCCATCCCGACGACCTCCTGGGCGCGCGCCGCGAGCGCCTTCGGCTCCTTGATGCCGTCGGACCATCCGTTCGCGTACACCCGCAGCTTGTCCCGCACCGGCCCGCCGAGCAAGTTGTAGACGGGCTGATTGCACGCCTTGCCGACGATGTCCCAGAGCGCGTGCTCGATGCCGCTGATCGCCGAGTACGTCTCCATCGACCCGCGCTTCCCGAGGAAGTCGAGGTACGCAAGGTGGGTGGTGAAGTGCTTGATGTGGAACGGGTCGCGACCGATCAGGTAGCGCTCGAGCTCGTGGATCGTCAGCTCGATGGAGCGGTCGCGGTCGGACTGGGTGTACGCCTCGCCCCAGCCGTAGATGCCCTCGTCGGTCTCGACCTTGACGAGGAGCCAGTTCTTGCCCTTGCCCGGATGGACCAGGAACGTCTTGATGCCGGTGATGCGCACGCTGCCGACCTCCCTGCTGTTCGCGAGAGGGTAGCACGCCCGCCGGAGCGATGCGCCCGGCGCGGCCGAGCGTCACCGGCTGGGGTAGCGATCCCGGTCGTCGGGCGCATCGGCGTCAGGGGACGCGGTAGGGTCGCCGAAGTGGCGGAACAGGTCGGTCGCAACCTGCTCGATCTCGTCGCGAAGCTCGAGCCCGTCGAGCCAGCGGGCCGGGATGACGCGCGTACCCCAGAGTGACCCGAGGATGTTGCCGACGATGGCGCCGGTGCTGTCGCTGTCGCCGCCGTGGTTGACCGCGAGGACGACGGCCTCCTCGAAGTTTGTGGCCGTCAGCGCGCAGTAGAGGGCGATGGCCAGCGACTCCTCCGCAACCCAGCCCTCCCCGAGCCGCTCGACGTTTTCGGCCGAGGGCGGGCCGCTCTCGGCGAGCCGCACCGCCGCCTCGACGGCCTCCAGGCATTCGGCGTGAGCCGGCCACTCGCGGAGAGTCGCGGTCGCGGCTTCGACGGCATCTCGGAGCTGTTCGCCGCGCACGATTCGCGCGATCAGGTCGGCGAAGAAACCGGCCGCGAGGTAGCCGGAGGGATGTCCGTGGGTGATCGCCGCCAGGTCGCAGCCGAGGGTGAACGGGTCCGCGCCGGCCGGCCCAGCGGTCGCCGAAGCATTCGCCGCCGCGCTCGCGGCCAGGCCGACCGGCGCGACCCGCATGATGCCGCCGCAGCCCTTGCTGTCGTTGATCGGCTCGCGCACCGTGCCCAGCGTGCCCGAGGCCAGCGCCGACAGGCAGGTGTTTCCCGGTGCGCGCCGCGAGCGGAGCGCCGGCACCGCGTAGAGCCAGCCGTCGAGCATCGATGGCGTCAGAGCCGTCGACGACTGGCCCTGCGTCGCAAGCCAGCGCAGGTACGCCCGATGGACCATCGACGGGACGTGGGCAATCCCCCTGTCGCGGCCACGGTCGTCGGCGCGGATGAGCCCCTCGGCGGTGAATAGCGTCATCTGGGTGTCGTCGGTGATCGCCCCGCGCCTCCCGTACGCCGGCGCGTAGTCGTGGATGCCGCCCGATCCGAATCGCGCCCGGATCTCGGCCAACGACTGGAACTCGACCGCCGCCCCGAGCGCGTCACCGACCGCGCCGCCGAGCAGGCACCCTCGAAACTGGTCGAGGGATCGCGCGACGTCAGAGCTGTCGGCTCGGATCGTCATTCCGCCGCCCACTGCATGCCAGACGCCGGGGATGCACCGATGGGTGCCAGTCGAACCCCGTGAATCGCCCACGTGTACAAACCCGTCGAATCGAGCATCCACAGGCATCGATCCAGGCTCCTGAGCGACACTCGGGCCTCGTCTGCGAGTTGCATGCAGCCGGCTCGATAGACGCCATACGCGTCGGCATCGGGGAACTGCACGTCGGATTCGTCGAGGCCCATCTCATCGAGTAATCCGAGGCGCTTCAGGGCGTTCAAGGCACGCGCATCGATCACGGTGTACCGGAGCGGATCGAAGCACGTGAGGATGGCGCTCGACATCGGCACTCCGACTCCGTGCAGTCGGCACAGGATTCGGACGGCTTCGGCAGCGTCCGGCGCGGCAAACGCCTCCCGCGCGGTCTCCTGGACCGTCTCGGCAACATTCTTGGCTGCAAGCTTCTTGGTCTTCCCGGGCGGCCACTTCCAGTCCATGATCGCCTGGAGCTTGCACACGGTCAGAGTCGTGACCACCGGATAGGTGTAGCCCACGGCAGCCAGCGCGTCGTGGGTCAAATGGCTCAGACTCACATACTCGGCGGGGAAGATCGCACGATCGTAGCCCGCATCGTACAGCGCCGCGAAGCTCTCGATGGTCTGCGTGTTCAGCGTCGTCGCCATCGCGCCTCTCCTCGCCCGTCTTGTGTGACCGCTCGTGTGACTTGTACCATACCGGGGAGGTGGTCCATATGACGCTCGTGCGAACGCACGTCCGCCTGCCCGAGGATCTCGTCCGCGAAGTCGATGAAGCGGTCGGCGCCCGACGACGCAGCCGCTTCGTCGAGGCGGCGATCCGCGCCCAGCTCCAACGTACCAAGCGGCTGTCCGCGTTCGAGCAGGTCGCCGGATCCCTGAAAGACGTGGACACGCCCGGCTGGGAGACGCCCGAGGCCACGAGCAGCTGGGTCGCCCAGCAGCGGGCTGCCGACGACGCGCGGCTGGTAAACGCCGATGGAGACGCAACAGGCGTGCAGATCCGGACGCGACGTCGCGGATGACGCTGCACCTGCTCGACACGACCGCGATCATCGATCTGTCCAAAGGCGTCCAGCCCACGACCGACTTCCTCAAGGGGCTCCTGGCATCGAGCGAGGACGTGGGCATCTGCCCGATCTCGATTGCCGAGTTCTACGCGGGACTAACCGCCGACCAGCATGCGCGATGGGATGCGTTCCTCGGCACCCTCACGTTCTGCCCGATCAGTTTCGACGCATCGCTGCAAGCCGGGAAGTGGCGCGGTTCGTTCCGCTCGCGCGGGATCCAATTAACCACGACCGACACGCTCGTCGCGGCCGTCGCGGATGAGCTGGGTGCGATCGTCATGACCAGCAACACGAAGCACTTCCCCATGCCCGTGCGCCTACTCGACCCACGAGCCCGACAACCGACGTGATCGCCTGGGCGTGCGCCCGGAGCGCGACAGGTAAGGTGAGCACTCCTCGCGGACTGCCCTGGCAGGCGCAGTCTGGGCGGCGCGCTAGACGGCGCCGAGGACGAGCCTACGATGGAGGGCGCTGACGATCTCATCGACCGCCGCCGAGGCCCACATCCGCCAGAATGGCGACCGTTGGAGCTCCCCGAACTCGCGGTCGGCGCGTGCGCGCGTCTGGTCCGGTGACTCGACGGGCTTCGGGGCGCGGATGTTCTGCACCACGACGCGGTCCTTGTCGTAGATGGCCGCGTACTCCGTGAACTGGTACAGGAATGCGAAGTCATTCGCGTAGAAAGCGCAGACCGGAATCGACCGGTAGGTCCGGCCGTTCTTGTGGTTCAGAAACACTGCCATGACGTCCGAGTCGCTGTCCGGCACATCATACTGTTGCCCGTCGCGCGGGAAGATGCTGAGCTCCATGCCGGATGCCTTGGCGATGCGCGCGAACATCGGCACGTCCCGCCGGCAGTCCGACGACCATTCCTCGGAGATGACCAGCATCTTCGCCGGCCCGCCCGACTGCGCGACCAGCCACGTCAGCGCGGCTTCCTGAGCGTCGGTCAGGCGCGCCCGCTCGAATGCGTCACGAAAGAGGGCGCTGTAGTCGAGCCTCGGCCCGGCGTGCCCCTCGCGGCGGAGGTTCTCGGGCGAGCCGATGAAGGCGACGTACTCGTCGAAGGTCATGCCCTGGGCGAAGCGAGCGGCCGTGATGACGTTCGGCATGACCATCAGTGTACATGAGGACGCCGTCCCCACCACCGGCCATGACTCGTCACGCGCCGGCGCCTTCAGCGCGCGGCGCACCGCGCATGGTCGGGGCTCGTCCTGCTACACAGTCTCGCGGGGGGTGGCCGCCCAGGCGAGCGCCTCGTAGACGGACGCCGAGATCTTGATGCCGGTGTAGAACCGCGCCAGCTCCAGGTAACCAACTCCTACCACATTCCACCGCCGTCGTGGCGGGCCAGTTCATCATAGATGGACGCCGAGATTTTGATTCCCTGGTAGAAGCGGCCAAGCTCCAAGTAACCAACTCCTATGGCACACGGACCGTGTCGTGGCGCGCCAGTTCCGCATAGACGGATGCCGAGATTTTGATTCCTTGGTAGAAGCGGCCAAGTTCCAAATTCTCGTTTGGGGCATGGTTCGCTTCATCGACGTTGGCGTACGGCACCTTCACCAGCGGCAGCCCGAGGTCGCGCGTGAACGCATAGTCCGGCAGGCTGCCGCCCGACGACGGCGAGACGTACGGCCGCTCGCCGGTGGCCCGCTCGACCGCCCGCGCGATCACCTGAACGTACGGGTCGTCGACCGGCGTGCGCGAGGGCTCCATCGAGCCGAGCCGGCGGGCCACCACGTTCGGGGCGTGCTTCTTCACGTGGCGCTCGAACTTCGCCCAGATATCGTCCGCCGACTGATCGACGACGAGGCGCATGTCGATCTTGACGACCGCCTTCGACGGGATGATCGTCTTGGTCCCCTGGCCGCCGTAGCCGGAGGCGAACCCGGCGATGTTCAGCGTTGGGTGGAACATGAACCGCTCGAAGAAGTTGTCGGCCGGGTGCGCGGCCAAGCCCTCGATCTCGTTGCCGGCCAGGTAGCCCGGCAGGTCAAGCGGCAGCGCGTCGATCGCGGCCCGCTCGGCCGGCTCGACCGAGCGGACGTCGTCGTAGAACCCCTCGATCAGGATGCGGCCGTCCGGGGCGCGCATCGTCGCGAGCAAGTGAACCAGCTCCCAGGCTGGATTCGGCAGCAGGTTGCCGCCGTGGCCGGAGTGGAAGTCGCGCTTGGCGCCGCGCGCCTCCAACTCGACCGTCAGGACGCCGCGCACGCCCAGCGAGACGAGGTAGCGCCCGCTCTCGTGGACCGGCCCGTCCGAGGTGTACACGACGTCGGCCCTGAGCAGCTCGCGGTTCTCGCGGCAGAACTGGGCGAGGTGGGGGCTCATGCTCTCCTCCTCCCCCTCGAAGATGAACGTGACGTTGAGCGGCGGGGCGCCCGCGACCGCCTTCCAGGCGCGGTACGCCAGCAACTGCGCCAGGAGCTGGCCCTTGTTGTCGCCGGTCCCGCGTCCCCACAATCGGCCGTCGCGGATGGTCGGCTCGAACGGCGGGCTCACCCACGCGTCGAGCGGGTCGACCGGTTGGACGTCGTAGTGGCCGTAGACGAGCACGGTCGGCGCGTCGGGCACGGCATCTCCCCGGCCGACGATGACTGGCTGGCCGGCGGTCGGCAGGATCCGGGTGTCGAGCCCGTCGGCGCGCATCATCCCGGCCAGCAACTCGGCGCACTCCTTGACCCCGACGTCCTGGGCGCTGATGCTCGGCTGCCGCACGAGCGTCTCCAACTGTTCGAGCATCTCGTCGGCGTGCTCGTCCACGTACGCCCAGACCTCTTCGAGCTGGCTAGCGTCGACCGCACTCATCGCATGCCTCCTGGTCGTTTAGGCTAATGGTCCTACGGTATTGAGTCGGACTCGACGCCGCACCCCACAGCGACCAACGTACCAGGATGGTGAACTGAACCGCCCCGAGTGTGATGGAGGCTCTGGGGTGCCCTGAGCTTACTCCGGTGTCAGCCCAACATTGTCCCCGCCTGGGTGGTAGGCTCAGGATAGCTGCTGCTGGGAGCCACCTCGACGCTAGTGAGGGATCACCCCGGCTCACTAGCTACGCTCTGGGGTCGAACTGTGACCGATGACGAGAATCCGTCGACTGATTGGCTGCCGTGGGCTCGGCTCGAGGTCATGGCAACGGACGCGAGCGGCGAACAGGGAATCCTACGGTGCAACGTACAGGTGCTTCCAGATCCGCCCACCGAAGCATCGGCCGAGTTCGGCGCACCACCTGGCGTCTCACTCTTTTGGTGGGACGACGACTACTCGCAGTGGCCGAAGTACAAGGGACTGTACGTCCAGACTCTCGCGACACTGGCAGACGGTCCGATTGATGGAGTGCAGACGCGGATACTCCAGCCGCCAGGCGACGATGATCCAGCCCATTTCGTAGTGTTTCGTCAGCGGGTGCGGTGGGGTGGCAGCAAACCATGGGGCGAGCTGCGCTGGGAGCAGGTGCGCGAGTCAATCTTCTCCATCCGCGGCTTCGACCCGCTCAGCTCGAGCTTCGAGGCGCTGAAGCCCATCTACGATGCACTACGCGTCGTTGCTCGCATTCGGCTTGGCCCAGGACGGCGGCCGGGCGCGGCGGACTACCCGACTCGTGACGAGTACGTTGAAGCCATCCGGGAGAAGATCTACGGGAACCCCGACCGTAAGCGCGGCCTAGCACGGGTCTCTGCCGGCACCATCGCATCCTGGTTGAGCATCAGCGAGGCGACGCTCAAGCGCTACCGACGCCGCTATGGCATCGGAATCCGCGACATCCGGACGGGCTCCGTCTGACGCGAATTACTGAGCATTTCTGAGCCCGACTAGAGCCGCACCATCGAGTCAACCCTACTGGAGGTTGGCTCGATGCCACGGATCTCGGTGACGCTCCCTCACGAGGAGCACCAGGCACTGTGCGACCTCGCGCTCCGCGAGTGGCGCGAAGTGCCCGACCAGGCCGCGTACCTCATCGTCGATGGCCTGCGACGCCACGCGCACGTCGGCGACCTGCCGGCCGCACGCGCGAGTCGGTCTCCCTCCCCGCTAGAGGCGGCGGTCGATGCCGACCAGGCAGTTCTCGCCAACGTCTGCAACGGACAGGAGGTGGACCGTGAGCCCACCTCCTGACGCCGACATGGAAAGGCTTGCCGCCGCGCTCGCCAACCTGCTGGCCGACTGGTGGCGCCGGCAGACCGACCATGCAGACACCGCCCCGCGCCAGGGGACAGCGGATACTGCAGCGAGC
>Ga0136611_10000872_pt1 | contig 20471 bp, 13 predicted proteins | sample AntDrymUQ2232306_2_FD_106645 | JGI IMG/M metagenome (GOLD analysis project Ga0136611, IMG submission 106645) | Polar desert sand microbial communities from Dry Valleys, Antarctica - metaG UQ223 (23.06) | ecosystem: Environmental > Terrestrial > Soil > Desert | place: Antarctica: Dry Valley...
CGACTTCTGGCGCAGCACGCGCCTCCTGCCGGAGCAAAACTTCATCAATGAGTTTCCATTCTTCACGTATCTGTATGGCGACCTGCACGCGCACATGCTCGCGATGCCGCTCGGGCTGACGCTTTTGAGTCTCGGCGTGCTCCTCGTCGGCGCGCGCGGCAACCTCCCTTCTCATGCGGTGTACCTCGCAACGGCGGTGGGCGGACTGCTTGCGGGAGCGATCGCTACCACGAACCCGTGGGATACCCCCGCATATGCCGGACTCTTCCTTTTGGCGCTCGCGTACTACTGGCTCGGCGCCAGTAGACGCCCGCTGCGCAACGCCGCGCATCTCGCGGGCACTTCTGGGCTCTTTGTGCTCGTCGGCGCCGGCGGCTTCGCGCCATTCTTTTTGGCTTTCAAGAGCTTCTACGGCGAGGTGGGGCGAGTGACGACGCCGACGCCCCTGCCGGTCTTCCTGGTGTTGCTCGGGCTGTTTCTGTACCTTGTGGCGTGGTACTGCGTGGTGCAAAGCTGGCGATCGAATCTGGGCCGCCTGCTCGTGGCGGGTGCGGCGGTGATCGTCCTGCTCGCCGCGGCACAGGGCCATGGGGTGCTGGCGCTTCTCGTCGCGCTGCTCGGCCTGATGCTGTACACCGGCTGGCGCAACCGGAGTGCGTCTGCGACGCTCATCTGGACGGCCCTCGCGGCGGGTGGCCTCTTCATCTGGGTCGGCATCGAGGTCCTCTACCTCCGCGACTTCAACGACGGAGGGGCAGCCTATCGGATGAACACGATCTTCAAGTTCGGCCTCCAGAGCTGGATTCTGCTCGCGCTCGGTTGCGCCGGACTCGTGTATCTGACGTTCACGGAGACGCGTGGCTTGCTCAGGCGCAGTCTGCCGGTTTCAATTGCGACCGTGCTGCTCGCGTGCTCACTCGTCTATCCGGCGTACGGTGGCGCGGTTCGCCTGCGACAGCGCTTCCCCGAGCCTCCACCTGGACGCACTCTCGATGGCGAGGCGTTTTTGCGCACCGCGAGCCTCCCAAACGAGTCGGGACGGCCCGAGAACTTCGCGCAGGACTACGCCGCGATCCAGTGGATGCGGGCGAACATCACGGCGCCGCACCCGTTCGCCGAGGCCGCCATCGGCCCATACCGTGGCAACGGCGGCCGCATCTCCATGTTCACCGGCCAACCAGCCGTGGTCGGCTGGGATAATCACGAGGGCCAGCAGCGCTACCCTGAGCCGGTCGCACAGCGCAACCGGGATGTCCGCGACCTCTATAACTCGCCTGACCCGCAGCGAGCGCTGGAGGTGATCTCCCGGTATGGCATCCGGTACATCTACGTGGGGCCGGTCGAGCGGTTGCACGAATTCGCAGGGGAGCCCACGCCCGAGCGGTATGCCTCCACAGCGGGGCTCTCAAAGTTTGAGCGCATGAAGGGTGAGACCGTACGCACGGTCTATCAAAGGCAGGGTGTGATTATCTACGAAGTTCTGCCGTCCTGGCGGTGGAAGCTGCCGCAAGCCACTGGGCCGAGCGCCCCCCTTGGTTAACGCCATCCGGTGGTGGCTGTGCCTGGAGATCCTCGGACTTGTCGCGCTACCGCTCAGTGGTCTCGTGTTTCGCTCCCTGCCCGATCGAGGCTACACTCTCTCCAAAGCCGTGGGCTGGTTCGTCGCAGCATGGGGCGCGTGGCTTGCCGCCTCGCTCTCGGTGACGCCGTTCGGTGCAGGCTCCGCGCGCATGGCAGTGAGCGCGCTGGCGCTGGTGGGTATCGGGTTGCTTGCGACGCACCGGGGCGGTTATCTGCGTGCCTGGATCGTTTTTTTTCGCGAGCGCAAGCGGTACATCCTCGCGGTCGAGTGCTTCTTCGCCACGGCATTCTTCGGGTTCGTCCTGCTGCGCAGCTACTCCCCGGAGATCGTCGACACGGAAAAGCCGATGGAGTACATGTTTCTCCAGGCTAGCATGTCCGCGCGCCAGATGCCGCCGCCGGACCTCTGGCTCTCCGGGCACGCCGTAAACTATTACTACTTCGGCTTCTTCGCGCAGGCGTTTCTCGCACTTCTCTCCGCCGTCGCCCTGCCCGTCGCGTTCAATCTCGCGCTCGCAGGTACGTTCGCGGTGACGCTCCTCTGCCTCGCCGGAACGGGGTACAACGCCGCCGCCGCGAGCAATGGCCGACCGAGCAGCCGGATCGTGGCAGCCGCGCTTGCGCCGCTCCTTGTGCTGTTCCTCGGCAATCCGGAGGCCGCGAGCCAGAGCTGGACTGCGCTCCGCGAGGGACAGGAAGGCGACTTCTTCGGCCTCTTCTTCGCTGCGACGCGTGTGATTGATGACCGCGCACCGGGGGATACCATCAACGAGTTCCCGGCGTATAGCTTTCTGCTCGGCGATCTGCATCCGCACGTGCTGGCGATGCCGCTCTTCGCACTCGGTCTTGCCAGTTCCCTTTCCCTCGTGTTGTATCTGAACCGGCCACGACGGCAGCTCCTGGCCGGGGCCGCCGCGACCGGTGTGCTGACCGGGTGGCTTTATATGACGAACAGCTGGGACGTGCCTGTCATCGCGGCCCTTGCGATGGGCAGTGTGTTGCTTGCTGGCTCGCACCCTATCCAGAAGGCTCGCTCACGGGTGACGGTGCTGGTGCTCAGCGTTCTGGTCGTGATGGCTGTTTTAGCGAGCCTGCCGTTCGTGCTCGAGTTCGAGCCGCCTGTTGACCGCAACGCGCAGATCCCGCCACGGGTGGCCAGCATCCCGTTGCTCCGCACGTTGGGCCGGTACCTTGCACCCGTGTGGTGGGAGCGCACCGATGCGGTGGAGTTCCTGCGTATGTGGGGCGTGCAGCTCGTTCTGAGCCTGATCGTGCTCCTGCCATACACACGCCACCTTGGCAGGCGGAACTTCGCGACGGTGCTCGCCTGGGCCGCGCCGGCGCTACTCGCTACCTTCGTACTGGATGCCCCTGTGCTGTCGCTCGCGCCACTGATCCTGTCCTGCATCCTTCTCGGCACACGGGAGCGTGACCCGGTGGTGCGGTGGGCGTTTCTCCTTGCGGCGATTGGTTGGGGACTCGTGCTCTTGCCCGAGCTGGTGTACCTGCGGGATGTGTTCGAGAACCGAATGAACACCGTATTCAAGTTTTACTTTCAGGCGTGGCAGGTACTCGGCGTCGCTCTGGCCGTGCTGCTGGCCGCTGCCGTGTCTCGGCTTTCACTGGGGTTTCGCGGCCACCGAACCACCGTTCCCAGTATCATCCTCGTCGTTTGCGCCCTGCTGGCATCTCTCATCACGACCTTCGGTGGCGTGCGCGCGAGGGTGGAAGGCGGGAGGGACGGTTTGCACGGCACGGCGTTCTTACACACGCGGGACGCCGGAGCGTACGCCACTGCTGCGTGGCTCCGCAGAAACTCGGCGTCCAGCGATGTGGTGCTCGAGGCGACGGGTGGTGCGTACAGCCTATACGCACGGCTCGCCACCTACACGGGTCGCCCCACTGTCCTGGGATGGGCAAACCACGAGCGCCAGTGGCACGCCGGCCAGCCCGATCTGCTGGCCGAGATTGCCCGGCGCGAGACCGACGTGCGGCGCTTGTATGGGCAGATACCTTCCTCTGAGCAGGAGGAGCTTTTCCGACGGTACGACATTCGATACGTGTACTACGGGCAGATGGAGCGTCAGCTCCAGGTCGAGATCGGCACAACGGTGGAAGATCCATTCAACGGCGGGCTCACGGAGGTGTGGCGGGACGGCGAATCCGTGCTCTACAAGACGCCCGATCCATAGGCACTTAGGACGGTAATAACGCTGGCCCTGTATCGGTTTCGCGGTTACTTATGCCTCCCAACTCGATCATCTCGGCAGTCGTAGAAAGCCTCATTCGCCTGACCGCTCGGGTAATGCCGATTCGCTTTCGGCGGCGACCCTCATACCCAGGCCGGAGAATTGCCGATACTCTCCTGTGGGTAGCGGCACGGCAAGCCGTGCCCTTTCGACACTGAAACAGGCAAGCAATCAACCGGTTTTTGCCTCACTTGCCATTCGAGGGCGGTGTCGGCCGCCGCCGGTCGCGGATGATCGACGCGCCCACTCCGAACCCGATCAGGGCAACGATCACCAGCAGCGACAGAGCGATTGGTATCTCGTACACATCGGTCAGCACCATCTTCGTGCCGACAAAGCAGAGCACCGCCGCTAGCGAGAACTGGAGGTAATGGAATTTTCGCATCGCCCCCCGGAGCACGAAGTACAGTGATCGCAGCCCCAGAATGGCGAAGACATTCGAGGTATACACGATAAACGGATCCCTCGTGACCGCGAAGATCGCCGGTATTGAGTCAAGGGCGAACACGAGATCGGTGCTCTCAATCATGACCAGCACAACGAAGAGCGGAGTCACCATCCGGATGCCATCGCGCCGGACGAAGAAGTGGTGCCCGTCGTAGTCTTCAGTGACCGGCAGGAGGCGGCGTACCGCCTTTATAAGTGGGTTACGCTCGGGATGAACTTCGACGTCGCGACGCGCAGCCATGCGGACGCCTGTGACGATCAGAAATCCACCGAAAAAGTAGATGATCCAGTGAAACCGCGTTATTAGCGCCGCACCCGCGACGATCATTGCGCCTCGCATCACCAGTGCCCCGAGAATGCCCCAGAAAAGAACGCGGTGCTGGTGAGCGGCGGGAACCGCGAAATAGGAGAAAATCAGCACGAACACAAAGATGTTATCCACGCTGAGCGTGTACTCAATGATGTAGCCGGTGAAGTACTCGAGCGCCGGATCCGGGCCACGAATGATATAGAGCCCGACCCCGAACGCCACTGCCAGAGTGATCCAAATCCCGACCCAGACACTCGCCTCCCGGACGGAGACCACGTGTGTCTTGCGGTTGACGATGCCCAAGTCGATCGCCAGCAGCGCCACTACGAAGAGGTTAAAGCCGATCCAACCGAGAGTGGTAGCGGACATTATAAAGCCTCGCTTTGCAGGTTGGCCCTGGCGGTGTTATGGTTAGGAGCCACGACACCGATAGGCGTCTTACAGGTCTTGCCATCAGTGCCCTGATCGATAGGCACCTACCGGTCAACCGAGGGTTGTGAGACCCCGTGTTGACGACCGACCAGCCCGTGCGGGTGGCTACTCCCCCAACAATAACGGTCTGCCCTGCAACTCCGGTGCCAGCCGCTCCCCTGTTCCGTTACGCCCGTCGAGGAAGTCGGCAACAACGCGAGTGAGCCGACGCGTCGATGGAAGACGTTGCGACTGACAGGACGCCGGGTGTTCAGTGTGTTCAGTGCAGCCAGGCAGCGGTCCGGCATTTGAACAGCGAGGCGGCCCGACTGGTATAATTACGGAGAGCGGGGTGTGGCGCAGGGGTAGCGCGCGCGCTTTGGGAGCGTGAGGTCGGAGGTTCAAATCCTCTCACCCCGACCGCGAGCGGGTGTGGTGAAATGGTATCATAGGTGCCTTCCAAGCACTTGGCACGGGTTCGATTCCCGTCACCCGCTCCCATATCGTGGTCGCACGTAGACCCATCACCTTTCATCAAGGCCGGTCCCTGTTACGACATGCGCCGGGCCCGTTTCGTTCACACACGAGTCGCGAGGCGGCGGTGGCGAGGAATCACGCAATCCTCGTAGACTGCGCGACCATCGGCTTGACGAGTCTCAAGCCCTGCCCAGAGTTCTCCAAACTATGCAGGCTGCGTATGACAGTCCGGCGGTAATCCCACTGCTGGGAAGAACGGGGGGCAGATTGAAGAAAGCATGGGAACTGGTGTAATGATAAACTCTCGTAGACGGTGATTCCTACGGGGGGGTGAGTCATGGTACGACTACTCGTCGCGATCAAGGGTGATATAGGCGTCATCTCGTTGAAGACTCTTGTGACGACGCTCGAGAACGAGTTGCGCGTGCTCGCCGATCTGGACCGTGCCCTTTCGCGCGAAGCACAGGGCAGCTTGGATTGGGTTGTTTCAGGCGTCGCGGAGGGCAGTATTGAGATCGAGGTGGAGTCGCGACCACGCATCGAAGATAAGGATGTGGGCCGAGAGGTGGTCGTCCAGTTGGTCCGGACCCTGGAGGACCTCGAAACCGGTCGCGGCACCCCTCCGTTCCTGTCGGAGCGGGGCATCAAGGCGACGCGGGGCATGATCGGTGTCATCGGGCGCGATGGCGCTGTGGGGCTCGCAGTCTCCACGCCGGGGTTGCAGACCGTCGATGTGACTCCCAGCGCCATCATCCACGGCCGTCAACTGACAAAGGTCCGAGATAAGGCGATCGGCTCCGTCGAGGGTCGCCTTGAGGCGATCTCGATCCACGGAAGCTACAAGTTGACTGTCTATCAGTCCATCAATAACAGGGCAGTAACGTGCCGCCTCGACCGTGACAGGTGGCCTGAGGACGTCGGCTCGTTGCTGGGCGCGCGGGTTAACATCTCCGGACTCGTGTATTACAACGCGTTCGGGGACCCCTTCCGAGTTGATGTCGAGGAGGTTCGTCGACTCCGAAGCAGAAGTGATCTCCCGCGAGTCAGCGACCTCACGGGCATGGATCCCGACTTCACTGGCGGATTGAGTACGGAGCAATACATCAAGAGATTCAGAGTTGGTTGAGCAGTACCGACGACCGTATCTGGACTCAAGCGTGTTCATCGCCTGGATTATGGGCGAGGTTCGAGAGGGTGTGGGCCGAGCTCAGATTGCGGCGAGCGTCATCCGACTAGCCGAGCAACGTGTGTACCCTATCATCACCTCGGCGGCGACCCTCGCCGAGGTGCATAAACACAAGGGACTTCCGCGACTCACGTCCGATCAGGACCAGACGATTCTGGCGTTCTTCGAGCAGGAGTTCATTCAGCTTGTGACAGTGGATCGGCGTATAGGTGAGCGCGCTAATCAACTGTGCCGCGAGTACGGCCTCAACCCGTTCGACGGTATCCACGTCGCGTCTGCCCTTGCGGCCCAGTGCGATGTGCTGCTCGCGTGGGATCCGCATCTAACCAATACCGTCATCCCCGGAATCCGGCTGGAAGCGCCTCAGATACTCGGCCAGATCCCTCTCGAGCTGGAAGACGAGTAGTTTGCAGAATGGGTGACAGAGCAGACGGACTTCCGACGCCTTATTGCGTTCGACATCTACCGTCATCCGCTGATCGCTGCTGACTCGGTAGCCGCATCCCTGCTTTACTGCATCGCATCACCCTTGTAAAAAGCCTCGAATCTTGCTACTCTCGTAGTGGCACCCCGTTGGTATGCCACCAGCGCCACTGAAGTTTTGAACCAACACTCAAAACTTGGGAGCTGATCTCTCGGGACCCGCGTAAGCACGAGGGGCTTCTGGCCCGACTAGAGTAACGCTGACGTTTCGAGGTAGGCGCCCACCTGCACAGGCAGGTTCAAAACGAGGCTGCTGGTTGGCTCCGCGGGGTACTACTTTGTCTGGAGTTCCGCAACAATGGTGATCACCCTCTGCGGCGACGATAACGCCCGTCTCTCCGCCCGGCTTCGACAGCTTGTGGACAAGCACGCACCGGGCGAACTGGCCGCATTCAACCTCTCCGAACTTGATGGCGCTGACCTGACCCTCCCCAGGCTGCGCGACGCGTGTGACGCGTTCCCGTTTATGGGAGAAGAGCGCGTGGTGGTCGTGAAGGGGCTGCTCAGCCGCTTCTCCGAAAAGGACGGCGAAAACGCACAGGAAAAAGGTGCCGCTGCCACCTTCGCAAAAGACCTAAAAGGCTACCTGCCGGAAGTTCCCGCATCCACGGTGCTGATCGTCGTCGAACGCCGTAAGCTGGGTGCTAGCCTGGTTGCGAAGGCTCTGCGCGACAGTGGTGCACTTGAGGAATATAGCTTTCCTGAGAGAAGGGATCTTCAGGGATATGTCATTGCTTATGCTCGACAACATGGCGCAACACTGGACCAGGATGCCGCTGGCCTGCTGACCGAAGCGGTCGGTGAACAACCGTCACGGCTGCAAACCGAACTGGAGAAACTGCTCACGTACAAGGCGGACGACAAGCTCATCACTGCGCACGATGTGCGCTCTCTGGTGGACATGCCACTGGAAATCGTCGTCTGGGATCTGACGGACGCCATTTACGCGCGTAAAACCCTGGCTGCAATGCAGTCCCTGCGCGCCCTGCGCGAGCGCGGCCAGCCCACGCAGATGGTGATCGGCGCTATCGCATCTCAAATCCGGAATCTCGTGCTCGCCGACGACAACCGGAAAGTCGGACCGGATCAACTGGCAAAGGCGACGGGCATGAAGCCGTACTCTGCCCACAAGGCAACCACCGCGCTCCGCTCGTTTCAGCCGAAGGAGCCACAGCGGGTGCTCGCGGCCCTTATGGACCTCGACTTCCGGTCTAAAACCGGAAAGGCCGAGTTGGACTCGGCCCTGGAACTGCTAGTCGTCAACGCCTGCGAACGGAGATTGTGAGGCCTACGCGGGCTGCGTTGCCTTCGCGAGTGCCCGCATCAGACGGCTCTTCCGTCGGGCGGCATTGTTGCGGTGAATGATCCCCTTCGAGGCTGCCGAGTCGAGCGCGCTGATCGCGGCCCGAATCTCCTGATTGGCTGTTGTTGTATCGCCGGCGCCGATCGTTCGCCGTGCCTTTGTCACGAGGGTGCGCGCGCGGCTCTTCGCCGCCTGATTGCGTTCCCTGCGCTCCTCGGAGGTACGGTGCCGCTTGTCGACTTTGTGCTTGTTCTCGGTTGTCCGCTGGTGTTGTCTGCTCATACGGCGAGTATAGCAAAGCACCAGTGGTGGCGGCAACTTGACGCTCATGCCCACCACACGGTTAACTAGTGCCAGTTACCCGGTGCAAAGCGTAAGGACAGACTTGCTTCAAGATCACATCCGCAATTTCTCGATAATCGCCCACATCGACCACGGAAAGTCGACGCTGGCCGACCGGCTCCTCCAGATGACGGGTACTGTCTCGGAGCGCGACATGAAGGAGCAACTCCTGGATTCCATGGATCTGGAGCGAGAGAAGGGCATTACGATCAAGGCGCGCGCCGTACGCATGCAATACACCGCCAGCGACGCTGAAACATACGAGCTGAATCTTATCGATACACCGGGCCACGTCGACTTTTCTTACGAGGTCAGTCGGAGTCTCGCGGCGTGTGAGGGTGCGGTCCTCGTCGTGGACGCCACCCAGGGCATCCAGGCTCAAACGCTGGCGAACGTCTACCTCGCGCTTGGTTCGAACCTGGAGATCATCCCGGTCGTGAACAAGATCGACCTTCCCAGCGCGGATGTCGCGGCGGTATCTGGCGAAATTGAGCGAGTTGTCGGTTTGCCCGCCGAGGATATCATCCCGGCGTCAGCGAAGACTGGCGCGGGTGCCCGCGAGGTTCTTGAGGCGATCGTCCGACGAGTCCCGCCTCCGTCCGGCACGCCGGACGCTCCCCTGCGCGCGCTGATCTTCGACTCGCACTACGACCCGTATAAAGGGGTCATTGCGTACGTTCGGGTTGTGGATGGCCGGGTCCGCCGTGGCGATCGGCTGCGCATGCTCTCAAACAACAAGCTGACCGAGGCCGCCGAGCTGGGTTACTTCATCCCATCCCTCCGTTCCGCCGACGATCTCGGCACGGGCGAGGTCGGGTACATCGCCACGGGCCTGAAGGTCGTCGGGGATTGCCGGGTCGGGGACACCATTACGCTTGAGCGCGGCGGCTCTGAAGAACCACTCCAAGGCTATCAGCCGGTGAAACCGATGGTGTTCGCTGGTATCTTTCCGGTCAACGGTGAGGACTATCCGGTGCTGCGCGACGCGCTGGAGAAGTTGACGCTCAACGATGCGTCGCTTACGTACGAGCCGGAAACGAGCGGCGCGCTCGGATTTGGGTTTCGCGCGGGGTTTCTCGGTTTGTTGCACATGGAGATCGTGCAGGAACGACTGGAGCGTGAGTACGACCTCGACCTGCTGACCACCGCGCCCAGCGTGGAGTACCAAGTCGAGACGACGGACGGGAAGACGGCGGCGGTGCATAACCCGACGGATATGCCGACGCCGCAGCGGACCCGGCGCGTGCTTGAGCCCTGGATGCAGATCTCCGTCATTGCCCCCTCGAACCACATCGGCACCGTAATGGATCTCGTGTCCAAGCGGCGGGGCGAGTTCTCGAAGATGGAGTACCTGGACGAAAGCCGGGTCCTCCTGACGTATGACATTCCACTCAGCGAGATCGTCTCGGATTTCTACGACCAGCTCAAGTCGCGGACGCAGGGCTATGCGTCGCTTGACTACAGTTTCGGGGAGTATCGATCCGCTGATTTGGTGAAGCTGGACGTTCTGGTCAACGCTCAGCCCGTGGATGCGCTCTCGCTCATCGTCCACCGTGATCAGGCGTATAACCGTGGGAAGGTGCTGGTCGAGCGGCTGCGTGAGTTGATCCCCCGGCAGATGTTTGAGATACCCGTTCAGGCGGCGATTGGACAGAAGGTCATCAGCAGAGAGACGATCCGTGCGATGCGAAAGAACGTCATCTCCAAGTGCTACGGCGGGGATATCACCCGTAAGCGCAAGCTCCTGGAAAAGCAGCGAGCCGGCAAAGCGCGGATGAAAACGGTCGGTAACGTCCAGATTCCGCAAGAGGCGTTCATGGCCGTGCTCCGGCTGGACGGCGAGGAGGACGGTCGTGGATGAGTGATGTCAACGAACCACGCCTCACCGTTATCGGGCTCGGGCCCGGCGACCCCTCGCTCCTCACCGTGGGCGCAAGCCAGAAGCTGGCTTCAGCAGCGGCAATATACCTGCGGACCACTCGACACCCAACGGTGCAGGCGTTGGCGCTCGGCGAGCGGCAGCACAGCTTCGATCACCTCTACAACACCCTGCCAACCGTGGACGAAGTTTACGAGCAGATCGCCGCCACACTCGTGCAAACTGCGCTTGACGACCCATCCCATGAGGTGGTATATGCCGTACCCGGCAGCCCAGCAACCGGGGAACACTCCGTCCTCCTCGTGCGCGAGCGTGCGCGTGAGGCTGGAGTCGTGCTTTCAATCTTCCCCGGTGTTTCCGCTCTGGAGGCGGCGTTTGTCGAACTCGGCATCGACCCCATCGGCGATGGCCTTCAGACCGTGGATGCGCCGGAGCTGGCATACTTGCTGGAGCAGCGCCCGAGTACGGTGTCACAGTTCATGAACCCGACGCTACCCGTGCTCATTACGGGCATCTGGCAACACGGGCTTGCCGCCGCCGTGAAAGGCTTCCTGCTGGCGAACTACCCGCCAGCGTGGCCGGTGCAGCTAGTCCGCGCCGGTCTGGGTGAGCTGCCGTCCAGGGTGGCGCTGGAAGACCTCGACCGCGGAGCGCCTGTGGACCACCTGACCACGCTCTATGTCCCGCCGCTTCCGCTGGATGAGCCAGGCACACACTTCTACCAGCTCACGCACATCGTCGCGAAACTGCGGGGGACGGGAGGCTGTCCGTGGGATCGCGAACAGACACACGACTCGCTCAAGCGAAACATGCTTGAGGAGGCATATGAAGCGGTCGAGGCGCTCGATACAGGTGATCTGCGTGCCTTCGAGGAGGAGTTGGGTGACGTGCTGATGCAGGTCTGTCTGCAAAGCGAGATCGCGCACTCGGACAGCGACTTCGACATCGGTGATGTTGTGCGCGGTCTCTCTGCGAAGCTGGTTCGGCGGCACCCACACGTCTTCGGCGATCTGGAGGCGCACACCGCATCGGACGTGCTCGCGAACTGGGCGCAGATCAAGAGCGAGGAGCGCATAGACCGTGGCGAGTCCCGCCCGTCGGCCCTCGATGGGGTTCCAACAGCGCTCCCTGCCCTCGCTCGAGCGCAGATGATCAGCAGCCGTGCGGCGAAAACTGGGTTCGACTGGCGCGACTCCGCCGAGGTATGGCAAAAGGTAAGCGAGGAGATCCGGGAGGTCGAGGAGGCACACCCCGACGATCGACTGGAGGAGCTGGGCGATCTCTTCTTCGTGCTCGTGAACTTGGCCCGCTTCCAAACCCTCGAGGCGGAAGAGGCGCTTCGACGCGCCACCCTGAAGTTCGAGCGCCGGTTTCGGGAACTGGAACAGCGAGTTCATGAACGGGGCAAGTATATTCGGGACTTCTCACCAGAGGAACTCGATGGGATATGGGCCGAAGTGAAGGGGACGACCGCCCCAGCACACCGCTAGAGACCTGGAGGGAACGTGGGCAAAGAGGTGACGTGCGGTGAGCTAACACGTGCCGACGAGGGGCGCAGAGTCACGCTGCAAGGCTGGGTGAACAGCAGACGCGATCACGGTGGCGTCTTGTTTCTGGACATCCGCGATCGCTGGGGCAGAACGCAAACGGTGTTCAATCCCGAGAATACCGAGGCGTTCCGCATCGCGGATTCGACCCGCAACGAGTGGGTGGTCGCAGTGACCGGCACGGTGCGCCTCCGTCCGGCAGGTACGGAAAACGCGAGAATGGCCACCGGTGAGATCGAGCTTACCGCGGTGGCCCTGGAGGTGTTGAACGCCGCCGCGCCACTGCCGTTTGAGATCACCGACGACTCGTTGCCCGATGAGTCCATTCGACTGAAGTACCGGTATCTCGATCTCCGTCGTCCGGGGATGCTCCGCAATATGGAGCTGCGCCACCGGACCGTGAAGTTCATCCGCGACTTCCTCTCCGAGCGGGACTTCCTTGAAATCGAGACACCGATCCTTATGAAGAGCACACCGGAGGGCGCCCGCGATTACCTCGTGCCCAGCAGGGTACATGCAGCTGAGTTCTATGCGCTACCACAATCACCGCAGCAACTCAAACAATTGCTAATGGTCGCGGGCGTGGAGCGGTATTTCCAGATCGCCCGCTGTTTCCGCGACGAAGACTTGCGCGCCGACCGGCAGCCGGAGTTCACGCAGCTCGACCTGGAGATGTCGTTCGTCAACCAGGAGGACGTACTCCGGCTCGCCGAAGACCTTTTCATTCAGTTGACCGAAACTATAACGGCAAAGACGATCCAGACCAAGCCCTTTCCCCGCCTCTCGTTTCAGGAGTCGATGGACCGGTATGGCACGGACAAGCCGGACATGCGCTTCGAGATGGAAATCCACGATGTCACCTCGCTGGTGGCCCAGAGCGGGTTCAAGGTGTTCTCAAGCACCGCAACGAGCGGCGGAACAATCCGGGGAATCAGCGTTCCGGGCGCATCCACGTTCACCCGCAAGCAGATTGACGAGCTTACCGCGATGGCGCAGAGCTTTGGGGCCAAGGGACTGGTGTGGATCGCCGTGGAAAACACCGAGAAGGGCGGCGAGGGCTACCGTTCGCCCGTTGCAAAGTTCCTGTCTTCCGAAGAACTTTCAGCGCTGACGGCAACGCTGGGCGCAGGCAATGGCGACCTCTTGCTCCTCGTGGCAGACCAGCGGACCGTTGCTCTCGATGTGCTGGGTCGGCTACGGAGCCACCTGGGTGAGACACTTGACCTGACAGACGCTGCGGTGTTGGCATACGCATGGATTGTTGAGCCGCCGCTGTTCGAGTGGAACGCGGACGAGGATCGATGGGACGCCTCCCACCACCCATTCACAGCGCCCATTCCGGGCCAGGAGGAGCTGCTGCGTACCCGGCCGGAGGACGCAAAGGCCGAGGCGTACGACATCGTTTGTAACGGCTATGAGCTTGGGAGTGGGAGCATCCGCATCCATCGCCGCGAGGTGCAGGCAGACGTGTTCCGGCTTATGAACTATTCTGATGAGGAGATCGAGGCGCGGTTCGGACACCTGCTACGCGCGTTCGAGTACGGCGCACCGCCGCACGGGGGAATCGCACCGGGCATCGACCGCTGGATAATGTTGCTCGCTGGTGAGCCAAACATCCGTGAGGTGATCCCCTTCCCGAAGAATCAAGCCGGAGTCGATCTCATGCTCGGTGCCCCAGCACGCGTGGACGAACGCCAGCTCCGGGATCTGCACCTGCTGCTCCGTCAACCGTCCAGGTCGCAAGAATAGCGCTAATCGCCAGCGCCCAATTGGTCGGGCCAATATCCTCCCGGCGCTATGAGAACGAGCGCAGCGCGACTCGAGCGGCGTCAGCGTCGCTCCAGGGCAGCGAGCGATCAGCGAGCTCAATGGATGTTTCGTGTCCCTTGCCGGCAAGCAAGACTATGTCGCCTGCCTCAGATCGCTCAAACGCCGCGTGAATCGCCTCCTGGCGGTCGGCTACGAGGGCGAAGTCTCTGCACTCCAGCCCGCCCTCCCGCTCGGCGCCCGCCGCGATCTCGCGCAGTATCGCGAGCTCATCCTCGCCGCGCGGGTCTTCATTTGTCAAAATCGTGTAGTCGGCCCAGGCCTGGGCGACCGCGCCCAGCGCCGGTCGCTTCGCACGGTCGCGCTCACCCGCGCTGCCGAACACGACGATCAGCTTCCCGCCCGTTGCGGGCCGAAGAGTTCGTAAGGCTTTCTCCAGAGCGTCGGCAGTATGCGCATAATCGACGACGACGCCGAAGGGCTGCCCCACATCGATGCGCTGCATCCGTCCAGGAACGCCCGTGAAGCCCTCCAGCGCTCGCAGGACAGACGGGAGAGGTATCCCCTTCCAAATGCCCACGCAGGCCGCCGCGAGCGCGTTGTAGACATTGTACGCTCCCAGCAGAGGAAGCAGCACCTCTTCGCGAGCCTGCTGATGCCGAACCTTGAAACGGATGCCCTCAGGTGTCTGGCGTATATCCTGGGCTACCACATCGGCGTGCCGGTACGTGCCATACGTCAGCGTCGGGCCTGCGGTCGCGCGCAGAAACAGGTCGGCGCTGGGATCGTCGGCATTCACGACGCCCACCCGCTCAACGCCCTTGTCGTAGCTCCTGCCCAGCATCGTAAAAAGGCGTGCCTTGTCCAGCCGATACTGCTCGACTGTCCCGTGCAGTTCCAGATGCTCACTCGTGACGTTCGTCATTACCGCAACGTCGTACGCAACGTCGTTCAGGCGGGATAGCCGCAGCCCGTGCGATGAGCTCTCGACCACGGCGTGCGTATTACCTGCGTCGACCATCTCGCGCAAGCGCCGGTGTAACTCCGGCGGTTGAGGCGTGGTTGTCCGATCAGGGTTCGATAGCCGCCGCCGCCCGATCTTCAGATCGACCGTGCTGACGTATCCGGTGGAGTGACCACCTCCTTCCAGCACAGCCGCCGTGAGGAACGTCGTCGTTGTTTTGCCGTCCGTGCCGGTAATGCCCACAACGCGCAGCTCGCGGCTTGGGTTGTTCCAGTACGTCGCGGCGAGCCGGCTCAGCGCCGTGCGCGCGTCGCTCACGCGCACCAGCGGGACGGTACTGTCCACGTGGTCGGAAGACTGTGTCACGATCGCGGCGGCGCCCAAACGCACAGCATCCCTCACAAAGCGAGCGCCGTCGACGTGATTTCCGGGCAAGGCGACGAAGATTTCTCCCGGCTGAAGACGCCGTGTATCCGCGTTTACGCCAGTAACCGGTTTCTCTGGCAGTGGATCCGGAAACGAGGCCTCATCGAGCGCGGCAACCAATGATCGCAGTCCGGGCGGGCTCAGAACTACAACTCCTTGCTCTTACGAAGGCGGGCCCAGAGCAGGTAGAGCGGTCGGTTATACGGATAGTCATAGGCGCCTGTGTACCGGCTGTGCTCGCCGCCGAAGCCCTGCTTGAAGCGGTACACACCCCACAGCCCCATCCGAACGTTCTTGGCTTCCAGTGCGTCGCGCTCGTCAGCCCCATCGGCCACCTGTTCTGGGATACCCCACATGTCGTACCGGGAGCAACCATGCTCCAGGCACCACTGGATCGCCCGCCATTGCAACAGGTAGGTCGGCATCTCGCGGCGATGCTTGTTCGAGGACGCGCCGTACATGTAGATGCCCTCGGGGCCGTACGCGAAGACCATGATGCCAGCGACAATCAAACCGTCGAACTCCGCAAGCAACAACTCGCCCTGACCGCGGCTTCGGAACGCCTCCAGCACATCCCGATAATACGCCAGAGACCGCACAGGGAACTCGTCACGCTCGCCGGTCTCAACCATGAGCTGGTGGAAGCGGGCCAAGTCGTCTGCGCTGCTCGCAGCCCGAATCTGAACCCCCCGCCGCTCTGCGAGCCGGACGTTATACCGCGTCTTGCCCTTCATCTGGGCGAGGATCACCTCTTCCCCACCGTCTAGCGGAACGTGCAGGGTGGCGCGCGCCTGCACGGTATGTGCGCTGCGCAGAAACCCTCGGGAGCGCAGGAGCGGCTCTACCGTGGAACCAGCTAGCTCGTTCGGCTCCACCTTCAGAAACACCGCGTGCCTGCCCTTGCCCAACCGGTGAATCGCATCAAGCAGCGGAAAGTACAACTCGGGCCGATCCGGCGCAACGACGGGACCGCGCGGGACGTACGGCAGGGAAACGCCCGCGATGGAACGGATCAGCACCTGCGCTCCGGCACGGATCTCCCCGTCGATGGACAGCGCGAGACGGACTGGCTGCCAGCCATACGAGCGCTTGAACTCGCCCCAGGCCCAGCTCTGGAGGATGTGTCCGTTCGGTGCGCAGGAGACAAAGCTGTCCCACGCCGCTTCCTCGCGTGGACCAAGTTCCCGGATAATCGCCGTATGGGTCTCGGTGGCTAGCACGTCTATCATCCGGGGGATTTATCCATCATACCCACTCGCGTACATCGCCTCTCCGAGCGCCTCCTCAGCCGCCTCGCGAACATCCTCGGCAGGGGACTGTGCCAGTAATCGGAGCTTGTCCGTCGCAAGCTTGGAGCCGATCTGCCCCAACGCCCAAATGGCAGAGGAGCGCACCTCGGGATCCAGTTCATCCGCGAGCGTACTGAGCTCCGGCACGGTCTCCATCAACTGCATCTCGCCCGCAGCGCGCGCCGCTTGAAACCGAATGCCCGCGTCCTGGTTTTTCAGCTCGCGCACCACGATATCGCGCCAGCGCACGTCCATGCTCCTGCCCATCGCTATGACGGCACTCTCTTGCTCCGGCTCTTCGCCCTCGCGATACAGCCGCCCTATAAACTCGTGCACGAGGCCATCGTCGTGGAAGTACGCGAGCGCCTCGACGAGCCGCCGCTGCATCGCCGAGCCGTCACTGGTGTCCACGAGCGCCCGTCGCAACACCTCCTGTAGCTGATCCGCGCGAGAACTGGGCAAGCCACCCGCAGCCCCCAGGAAGGCAAACCGACCGAGAGCCGTGGCGGCGGCCGCGCGCACTTCGGGATCGGGGTCGGAAAACAGCATTCCCTGGAGCCGCTCCAGCAATGCGCTGCCTTCGTCCTCCCACAGGCCCTCAATCGCCGCTTGCCGAACCTCCGAGCTGGGGTCGTCCAGCCCGAGCAGATATATCGTCTTGAAGTTCAGGTCGACGTTGTCCTCCGCAAGCGAGCGCAACGCCGCCAGCAGGCCATGACGGCGCTCCGGCGGAGCGGACACCCAAGCCCGCTCCCGGCCCTGCAACTCCGCGGCAGGCAGATCGGACAGCGCCGTTAGCTCGGTCGCGCGCATCGGCTCGGTGGTTTCCAGCACGTTTCGCAAAGACTCCGGTAGGGTCACGATATCGGTCTCAGCTACGCCCGGTATGCCGCGAGCCCGATCGTCGGGTCCTCAAGCGTGAACTTTGGATACTGGCCACTCTCAACTATTGACTCGACGTATGCTCGCGAGAAGGGACGGTCAATGTTCATCACGGGCGTCAAATCATCTACCAGCGCGGTAAGCGACCCGTCCGTGGTCCGCTCGCCGACCAGCTCGAAAGCCTGTTGCAGGAGGTAATCCGGGCGCTTGCGCTCGGCGTCCGAAGCACGCTTGCGGCCACTGAGCTCGCCTATCCGCTCTTCGGAGAGCAGATACGAGGAATCGACCGGGCACTCGTACACCACAGGCCCGAAGAACCAGCGCTCGCGCCGCTCGTCCCATTGTAGTAGCCGCGACTCCTGCGCGGCGGACTGGCGCTCGTATTCAATTGTGTACTCGTTACTGTTTGCACCCTGAACCAGGGAGAAGATCGCTCCGGGGACCAAGGTGCTCTGGAACAACTCCTCAAGTCCCGCGATGTGGGTCCCACGGTTGCCGACGCCGAGACGAAGCTCCGCCGTGTGCGTAGCGTAGTTTTGTGGATCCTGAATGCGCAGTACGACGACCGGCTGATCGTCGAGGAGCGGATCCGGCATCATGAGCTGCGTTGCGGGAGTGACCGGCAGCACGCCGTTTTCGCTCTCGTACCACGTCAGCACGTGTCGGATTTGCAGCCGTCCGCTCGCATCTGCGCCGCTCGCCGGCGTCACCGGATCTCCATCGGCCAGCTCGGGATCAGTCAAATACCGGTAGTCCTGCGCGATCTCCGATGGCTTTCTGAACGACTGCGCGACCGGCGGCAACGACGTCGTCACCCACCGGCGATCCTGCGCTGTCCCTACGAAGCGGAAGTCCTTTCGCTCGCGGCCGAGCCGGTAGTTGATAGTAAACCGCCACAAACTGTAGTCCGCTCCCTGCAAAGGGCGACGTAGTGCGTCGGAAATCAGTTCCTCGTCTGCCAGTGGCTCGCCGCGCTCGTTGATGAAGTCCTTTATGTCGCGCAACTGCCCCTTGCTGAGGCGCTCCAGTCGATCCTCAACGTAGTACTGCTCGCCGAAACGCACGAAGCGAAAGTCCTCATCGAGGTAGGCGCCAAGCAGTTCCTTGAACGTCCCCGCGTGCTCCTGTGCGATTGCGTTGGCGTCCCCCGACAGATCGACCACCGCGTTACCGATACGAACGCGTCGGTCCACGGGTGCTGCTTCAGGCTGCTCCTCGGCCACCACCCGCTCTGCAGAATCAGCAAGGACTGGTTCCTCGTCCGGCTCGAAAGCATCGGGGATATCGACGGGAAAGACCGGATGTATCGTCTCCGGGTATGCCATGATAATGTCTGGCATCTCGCGAGCCACGCCACGGATCGCCTTCAACTCTTCTTGATTGGGTTCGTGTGCTCCCTCAAACAGGCGTGTCCTGAACGAATGGGCCGTGAGATCTACGGCGTCGACATTCGGTGGGGTCCCACGCTTCGTTGTGACGAAGACGACGCCGTTCTCGCCCTGCTCTTTTGCGAACACGTGTTCGTTCAGCGTCAGGCTCTTCTCGATGAGCGCCTCGTAGTTCTTTTCCTTTGTTTGCAGCTCGACGGGGTGTTGCTTCTCAAAAAAGTCCAGCAAGTGCGCGAGACTCTGGCGTATTGGCGCATCATCAGCGAAGAAACGTGCACGAGCCGTCAGCAACGCATACACCGTGCTCGCCACCGCCTTTTGATCATTCGTGCCTTGCCACTGGATCACGACTTCTACCGCCACTCGCTACCTCCCCTGCTCGCCCGCGATGCGCTCGATGACGATGCCGATGTACCAGTCCGTGAGCGCGTCCAGCGTCTGGGGCGCACCGACCCGAACGAGCCGATCAACCAGCTCTCGCATGTCAGTCTCTTCTATTCTCAACTCTTCCGGTTCCATCGTTTCCTCCATCCGGCATCTGCCGTCGCACGCACTGGGTGACGCTACTACGCCAAAGAGGTCCATGTGACGGCGACCTTGCCGGTGCACCCTGCTCTGACGCAGAACAGCCGTGACGATTGTACCACTCAGGCCCTGGCGGGTTCCACATCCGTGCCGGAGGGACCGTGCGTTCGGTCAAGGTCGTGCTGCAATCTAGCGACGAGATGCGTGTAGAATTGACTCATCGGAGTCATTCGAACGAAGCGTGCCTGCACGTCGCTAGTGGTGATCAGCAGCCGGTCGCCGAGCGAGAACGTCGTGTCCACCTGGCCATCGACCGTCAGCGAGGCGTCCTGCGAGCGGACCAGTTTCAGCTCGATGCGCGACTCGGGCGAGAGGATTACGGACTGGACTATGCTCAGATGAGCAGCGATCGGCGTGAGGATCACGTTGCGCAGTTCAGGCGCGAGAATCGGGCCACCAGCGGCGAGCGAATACGCTGTGGAGCCGGTGGCTGTCGCCGCGACGATCCCATCGGCCACGTAGTTGGCGAGGTGCGCGTCGTCCACTGATACGGATATCCACAGCGATCGAGGCGAGCGCCCGCGCGCCAGGACGGCGTCATTGAGCGCGGAGTGGTCGCCGTGGACGCGGCCATCCCGCTCGTGCACCACATTGAGCATGCCCCGATGCTCGATGCGGTAGTCACCGGTCAGGAGCCGACGTATCGCGTCGTCGAGCTGGGGTGGCGCAATTTCCGCCAGGAAGCCCAGTCGCCCCCCCGCAATACCAAGCACGGGTATGCCCGCGGGCACCGCCATGCGCTGGGCGCGCAGCACCGTGCCGTCTCCCCCTGTCGCGATAAGCAGTTCCACATCGGCAGGCAGTCTGCGGTCCTTGCCGCGCTCGCGCTGCGTTCGCTGGGTCTGGACTCCTGCAGCGCGCAGCATCCGCTCCAGCCGTTGCGCGATCTCCGCCGCCTCTCGGCCTCTCGGATGAGTGAGCAGTGCTACCTTCTTCAGTTTCCCGTCCTCCCGCG
>Ga0136611_10000873_pt1 | contig 20439 bp, 25 predicted proteins | sample AntDrymUQ2232306_2_FD_106645 | JGI IMG/M metagenome (GOLD analysis project Ga0136611, IMG submission 106645) | Polar desert sand microbial communities from Dry Valleys, Antarctica - metaG UQ223 (23.06) | ecosystem: Environmental > Terrestrial > Soil > Desert | place: Antarctica: Dry Valley...
GATGACGGTTGAACGTGTGGATCCGACGGCCGACGCGACGGCCGGACCGCTCACGGGAGTGCGTGTGCTCGACCTCACCCGCGTGCTCGCCGGGCCGCACTGCACGCGGATGTTGTGCGACATGGGCGCCGAGGTGATCAAGGTCGAGCCGCCGGCCGGTGACATGACGCGGTTCGCGAGCCCGCGCATCAACGGCCTGTCGAGCTACTTCGTGCAGCAGAACGCGGGCAAGCGCAACATCAGCCTCGACCTCGACAAGCCGGAGGCGCTCGAGATCCTGCTCGCGCTGGCGGAGAAGTGCGACGTCCTCGTCGAGAACTTCCGCGCCGGGGTCGCGCAGCGGATGGGCATGGGGTACGAGGCGGTCGCCGCGCGCAACCCGCAGATCGTCTACGCCTCGATGTCGGGTTACGGCGCCGACGGCCCGTGGAAGCACCGCCGCGCCTACGCGCCGGTCGTCGGTGCCGAGACGGGTCTGACAAAGGCGCAGGGCGAGGCATATGCGCGTTCGTCCGGGCTCGACGAGCCGCACTTCGCGAACGATCCGCACAGCCACGCCGACGTCTACACGGGCCTCGAGGCGGCGTCGGCGATCCTCGCTGCGCTGTTCCAGCGCACGCGCAGCGGGACCGGCACGTACATCGACGTGTCGATGGCCCAGACGATGCTGTACGTGAACGAGCACATGCATGATCACCTGTGGGACGGTCCGGTGGAGCCGGACTGGATCCGCAGCTTCGGCCCCGGCGACTACCCCGTGCTCACCGCGGCCAACGGCGAGACGGTCGTGATCAGCGGGCACCCGGCGGCGCGCGGCACGTTCGAGGCGTTCATCGCGTCCATCGACCGTGGCGACCTCGCGCAGGACCCGCGGTTCGTCGGCGTGGTCGCGCGGCTGGAGAACCTCGCAGAGCTGATGGACGTGTTCCGCGAATGGGCGCGGTCCATGCCCGACGCGGATGCGATCGAGCGGGCGATGGACCGCAACCGGATGGCAACCGGGAAGCTGCGCTCGGCTCGGGACCTGTGCGAGACGGAGTGGGCCCGAGAACGCAACGTCGTCGCCTCCGTCAGCGATCGCGGGGAAGGGACGATCCGCATCCCCAACTCACCGTGGAAGTTCTCGAACATGCATGCCGGCGTGCGCGGTGCGCCGCGTTACCGCGGTGAGGACAACCAGGCCGTGCTCGCCGAGCTGCTCGGTCTCGACGCTGCCGCGCTGAGCGAGCTCGAGGACAGCGGCGTGCTGTCGAGTCGTGTTCCGGCCGCCGGGCCCTCGTCGGGCTAGCGCGTGGCGCTGACGTTCCCCGTCGAGCCGATGAAGGCGGTGCTGAGCACGCTGCCGCCCGACAGTGATGACGACAACTGGGGGTACGAGATCAAGTGGGACGGCTATCGCACGCTCAGCTTCATCGACGGCAAGGGCATCCGGCTGCAGAGCAGCAACCGGCTCGACGTGACGAAGAAGTATCCGGAGCTCGCCGAACTCCCGAAGTCGGTGGGCGCGAAGTCGGCGGTGCTCGACGGTGAGCTCGTCGTCTTCGATGCGAACGGCCGGCCGACGTTCGAGCTGATGCAGCGTCACGAGACACCCGTCGTGTTCCAGGTGTTCGACGTCCTCTCGATCGGTGGGAAGGACGTGTTCGGGCAGCCGTACGAGACGCGTCGCGAACGACTGAGGGACCTGGTCGAACAGGGCGGCTACTGGTCCGTGCCGAGCCATCGGATCGGCGGCGGCAAGGATCTGCTCGAAGCGGCGACGGAGCGCGACCTCGAGGGCGTGATGGCGAAGCGGCTCGGGTCGCCATATCAGCCGGGCAAGCGCACGCCGAACTGGCGCAAGGTGAAGATTCGCCGCGAGGTCGACGTCGTCGTCGGCGGCTACACCGGCGGCACGGGCACGCGGTCGTCGAGCTTCGGCGCGCTGCTCGTCGGCGTGCCGGGCGAGGACGGCGCACTGAAGTTCGCCGGCGGAGTCGGGACCGGGTACACGCAGCGCACGCTCGACGAGCTGCTCCGCCTGCTGCGCACGCTGCGCACCGACACGTGCCCCTTCACGCCGACGCCACCGCGCGAGTACAGCCGCAACTCGACGTGGGTCGAGCCGGTGCTCGTCGCGCAGATCCAGCTGACCGAGTTCACGAACGAGGGCTACGTGCGCCACGCCAGCTTCCTCGGCATGAAGGAGCGGACGTGACCATCACCCGCGCCGATGCCGAGCGGATGGACCAGGCCGACCCGCTCGCGCCGTGGTTCGACGAGTTCATCGACCCGTCGGGCGGGACCCTCGTCTACCTCGACGGGAACTCCCTCGGCCGGCCACCGAAGCGGACGGCGGCGCGGCTCGCAACGCTCGTCCACGACGACTGGGCGCACGGGCTCATCGGCTCATGGGAGACGTGGCTCGACATGCCCCGCCGCGTCGGCGACCGGCTCGCGCCGCTGGTCGGCGCGGGACCCGGCGAGGTGATCGTTCACGACTCGACGACGATCAACCTCTACCAGCTCGTGCACGCGGCGCTGGCGATGCGGCCCGACCGCCACGTGATCGCGATCGACGACCACGAGTTCCCGACGGATCGATACGTGGTGGAGGGGATCGCTGCGTCGTCGCCGGGTGTGAGCGTGCGCGCGAGCTTCGATCGCCTCGACGACGTCGCCGTCGTCGTCCGATCGGTCGTCGACTACCGGACCGCGGCGGTGGTGGACGTCGCGGCCGAGACAGCTCGCGCCACGTCCGCTGGCGCGCTCGTGCTGTGGGACCTGTCGCACGCGGCCGGCGTGATCCCGATCGACCTGCACGCGGCCGGCGTGCAGCTTGCGGCGGGTTGCACGTACAAGTTCCTCAACGGCGGGCCCGGTGCGCCCGGCTTCTCGTACGTTGCCGAGGAGCTGCAGCCGGCGATCACGCAGCCGATCTGGGGTTGGTTCGCGCGACGCGACCAGTTCGGGATGGGCCCCGGCTTCGATCCGTGCGACGGGATCGGCCGGCTGATGATCGGGACCCCGTCGATCATCGCGCTCACCGCTGCCGAGGTCGGCATCGAAGTCGTTGCCGAGGCAGGCATCGACCGTGTCGCCGCGAAGGCGTCGCTGCTGACTGCGCTCGCGCTCGACCTCTGCGACCAGCTGTCGCTGACGTCGACGACGCCGCGCGAGAGCGATCGGCGCGGCGGCCACGTCGCGGTGGTGCACGACGACGCACGTGCGCTGGTGCCCGCCCTCGCAGCGCGAGGGATTGTCACCGACTTCCGCGAGCCCGACGTCGCACGGCTCGGACTGTCGCCGCTCACGACGCGCTTCGTCGACGTCTTCGACGGCGTCACGGCGGTGTCGGACGTTGCACGGTTGCGCCGGCGCTGACGTGACCCGAGGTGAAGACAGATGAGACGCCGGCGGGCTGATCTGTGTATCCAGTTCGCGGTCATGTCGTCAGGGTGCCTCGCCGCCGCTCGGCGGCCGGGCGAGCGGTGAGTGACGCGGCACTAGGGTCTCCGTGATGAGCGGGGACAGAGTGAGTGTGAGCACGACCGTCGCAGCGAGTCCTGACGTCCTGTACGGGTTGGTCAGCGACGTGACGCGCTACGGCGAGTGGAGTCCGGAGAACGTCAGCGGGACGTGGCTCGACGGGGCAGCGAAGGGCACCGTCGGCGCACGCTTCAAGGGCAGGAACAAGCGCAAGCTCTCGTGGACGACGACGTCCAAGGTCACCGAAGCCGAGCCCGGCAAGGTGTTCGAGTTCGAGACGGGGAAGAAGCCGGACACGCGCTGGCGCTACGAGATCCGGCCGATCGATGCAAGCAGCTGCGAGGTGACCGAGACGATGGAGATGGTCGAGCAGCCGGGCGCGGTCATGCGCTTCTTGACAAAGGTTGCGACCGGCGTGCCGTGGGATCAGCGGGTCGCCGACCTCGAGACCGGAATGCAGAAGACGCTCGACGGCGTTCGCGCCGCCGCAGAACGCGGCTGAGGCCGTCCGGCCGGTGGCGCAACTGGGTAGGGCTGCAGGAGTGCCCGAGCAGCAGCAAGTCCGCGACTCGGGCCTGACCCTCCCGGCGTCACTCGATCAGTACGCGTTCGAGACCCCGACCCACCTCAGCCCGGAGGACTCCGACGGCAGGCCGCACCCGTGGCGAGACGTGCCGTGGCGCACGATCATCGTCGCGGCCGGCGTCATCTTCGGCATGTTCGTTCTCGTGCAGACGCTTCTCGCAACGTTGAAGATCGTCGCTTACATCATGATCGCCGGCTTTTTCGCCGTCGTGCTCGGCCCTGCCGTGCGCCGGCTCGAGGCGCGCGTCGGCGGCCGGCGCAGCCTCGCCACGGGAGTGGTCGTCTTCGCGACGATCATCGGGCTCGCCGGACTGGTGGCGCTGTTCATCCTCCCTGTGCGCGATCAGCTCGCCGCGATCGTCACCGACCTTCCCGGCACCGTCCAGCAGGCCGCCGACGGACGCGGCCCGGTCGGCGGGATCGTCCGCAAGCTCGGCCTGGTCGACTACGTGCAGGACAACGAGCAGAAGCTGAAGAACGCAGCGGAGCGACTCGAGGAGTCCTCGGTCAGCATCCTGCAGGGTGTGCTCGAGGGGCTGCTCGCCTTCCTGACCATCACTCTGCTGACGTTCTTCTTCCTCAGCCAGTCGAAGGCGATCGGTTCCGCCTCGTCCAATCTGATCCCGACGCGTCGCCGCGAGTCCGTCACCAGGATCACGAAGGAGGCCGGCGGGGCGATCAGTGCGTACATGACCGGAAACTTGCTGATCAGCCTGTACGCAGGAGTCGCGGCGTTCATCGTGCTGCTGATCCTCGGCGTGCCGTCGCCGATCGTGATCGCGCTGTGGGTCGCGTTCGCCGACCTCATCCCGCTGGTCGGAGCGACCCTCGGCGCGCTCGTCGCCGTCTTCGCTGCGTTCCTGCACTCGCCCACGGCCGGCGTGATCGCACTCGTCTTCTTCGTGATCTACCAGCAGGTCGAGAACGGGATCATCTACCCGACGGTGATGGCCCGCAAGGTGAAGGTCAACCCGCTCGTCGTGCTGCTCAGCGTGCTGCTCGGCGTCGAGCTGTTCGGCTTCCTCGGAGCGCTGCTCGCTGTTCCGATCTCGGGCGCGCTCCAGGTGATCGTGAAGTCGGTGAACATCGAGCGACGGCGCGAGAAGCTCGTGCTGCCCGACTCGTCTCTGCACTGAGGCGAGGAGACGCGTCGCGTCCGCTGTCGGCGACGTTCAGCTCGCGGCGCGCTGCGGCGTCGAGCGCTGCGCCCGCGCCGCCGACGGCGAGAGGAACGCGCTCGTCAGGATGCTCGCCGAGTTGTCGGAGCTGAGCGCGTTGTCGACGACCATCTCGGACAGCTTGCCGACCGGCTCGATGACGATCACCTTCTGGTTCGGCCGGAACGAGCGCAGCTCGCGGTGAAGGCGCTTCGACGAGAACATCGCGCTCGTCCAGCCCATCGCGGTGCGCGAGCGGTCTCCGCTCATCGGCGACACGACGATCACGTTCTCCGGCCCACCTTCGCCGCCCAGGAGGTCTGCGTTCGTCGGCGAGTGGAGCCCGCCGTCGACGTACGTGCGTCCGCCGACTCTGATCGGCTTCATCACCGCCGGCACCGCGCACGATGCCGCAACAGCGTCGCGCAGCGTGACGCCGGTGGTGTGGTCGAGGATCACCCGCTGATTCTTGTGCACGTCCGCGACGACGAGCTGGAGGTGCGGGCGCTCCGTCGGCCACGTCGCGTTCTCCAGGAACACGAGCCGCTCGCGCAGGTCGAACGTTCCCTGACGCATCGAGGTCAGCAGTGACGAGCCGAACCGTGCGTGCGCGAGGTGGTTGAGCGTCTGGCGCACCGCACGCGGCGTCGGCGGGCGGACCAGCCGCAACGGATGCGGCATCGGCGGCGGCGTGTCGTCCACCGTCTCCGGCACGTACGCCTGCAGCGGCTCCGCCATCAGGTGCGGCACCTCGGACACGAGCGCCGCGAGATCGTCGGCTTCGAACCCGAGCGTGATCAACGTGCTCGCGATGGAGCCGGCCGACGTACCGACGAGCCGGCTTGCGTTGGCGAGCGTGATGTGGTGGTCGACGGAGAGAGCGAGGAGGATGCCGGCTTCGAACGCGAGCCCGGTCGACCCGCCGGCGCCGAGGACGAGCCCGAAGTCGCTCCAGTCCTGGTCCGCGATGTCGCACCAGCGGATCGGGCGTGTCCCGCGCTCGTCACGGATGGAGCAGCGGACGCCGTTGCGGAAGACGGGGGATGGGCGCGCGACACGTGCAGGCGCCGCTCCGGTCGGAGCGGTCGCGCTCATCGCGCTCCCGAACCAGCGGCGTCCGTCCCGCAGTCGTCTCCCGACGCCTCCCCCGGCGCCGAGTTGCCGGGCAGTTGATCGTCGGCGCGATGGTCCCGGAGGACCTTCAGCACGTCCGAGTCCTCGGCCGACGCTGTCGGACCGAAACCGAGCACCAGTGTTCCCCGGGCGTTGCACGCCGGACACTCGATCGCGACGACCGCCATCATGTCGTCGGGGTCCGAGGCGCCCTCGAGGCGGCGGAGCGAGCTCATCTTCACCGCAGCGGCATCGGAGGTCGCATTGCACTGGTGACACTCGACCTTTGCGCCGTCGATCGCAGAGAACGAGCCGTTGAAGCCGCCGTTCGCATAGCCGGCGAGCACCTCGGTGAGGGTCGTCCCGCCGTCGTGTGGTCTCGTCTGCGCCTCGACGACGGCGTCGTCCGCAGCGTCGGGTGGGTTGTCGCTCATTTGGCACCTCCAGGGCCACACGTCCCTACCCGCGCACGATGGTCTTCATGCATCGTGTCGCCGCAACGCGTGGGCGGGGAACGCGAACAGTGCGAGTGAATTCGGTCTCTCGCGGTGACCGAAGTGCCTCCGCGGGCACCACTTTCGCGTGGAGTTGCTCACCCTGCCCCCCGAGGCGCTCGGCGCCGACCTCGAGGCTCCTCGCCTCGCGCGCCGTGAGGTGCGGCGGTTCCTCGACCGCAATCTCGGCTGCCGGCACGACGACGTGCTGCTCGTGATCAGCGAGCTCATCACGCAGCGTCATCCACGCGCAGGCGGCGTCGGAGCTCGTGTTGCGCGCCGTCCCGGAACCGCGGCGGCCGTCATCGTCGAGGTCCGCGACCCGTCTCCTGCGCTCCCGGTCGAGCGTGCGCCGGACCTCGCCGTCCGCGGCGGACGCGGCATCCGGCTCGTGTCCGCGATCGCCGACAAGTGGGGCGTCGAGATGCGCGGCGAGGCCGGCAAGACGGTCTGGGCCGAGTTCCGCGCAAGCGGCTGAGGAACCTGTCGCTCCCGGTGCGCCGTTTCTGCGCTCCGTGATCAGCGTCCGGCGGCGGTGGTCGCAGCGGGCGCGCCGCGGAGCACGAGCGACGTCGCTTGCGACCGGGTGTGCACCCCGAGCTTGCGGTACACCTGCTTGACGTGCGACCGCACGGTCTCGACGCTGACGAACAGCGAGCTCGCGATCTGGGCGTTGGACGCCCCCTCGGCGAGCAGCGTCAGGACCTCTGCCTCCCGAGTCGTGAGCCCCCACTCGCGCGGCATCGCGCCATTCGCCACGGCAACCGTCGCGTCCGGCTCGGGAGCGGCGACGACGATCTCGCCGGCCGCGACCTGGCGCAGCGCCTCGGCGACCTCGGTTCGCCGCAGCCCCTTCCAGACGTACCCGCGTACGCCGGCGGCGAGCGCGTACTGAACCATGTTCGGATCGAAGTTGAACGTGAAGACGGCGACGTTGTGAGCGCCCGGTTGCGACACGAGCTGCTGCAGCGCCGCGTTGCACGACGAGGACCGGCCGTAGGTGTCGTACAAAGCGACGTCAGCCTCGACGCCGAGCTCGAGGTCGCCCACCTTCATGTCGACCACCTCGAAGTCATCGAAGGGCTCGAGCATCGCCGAGAGCCCGGCGACGACGACGTCGAAGTCGTTGAGGATCGCGATGCGGATGGTCATGGCAGCAAGGCGATCATCGTTGGGTATCAGCAGCCCGCCGGCTGGAGACGGGTCCCGCTCGTCAGCCACGGGGCCGAGTCGGCATCACAGGCAGCGCAGAGCACGTCTCTCTCGCAGCACAGTGAGGGGGCATCGACGAGGGCGCGGTCGAGTGCTGCGAAGAGCGACACCCGGTTGCGGAGATGGAAGTTGTTGATCCACCGTGACAGCAGATCCTTACTCGAACGCATGGTTGGGCGTACCCCCTCCGGGTGCGGTGAAACCTGATGTGCCAGATTCGTCCCGCCGTTTGCGCTCCCCCGGACGTGGGAAGGGGTGTGGCCATGTCCGACCCGGCGACCGTCGACCCTCGCACGATCGCCGACCCCTCGGACGACGAGGCGATCGAGCTCTTCGACGCCCCGGGTCTGTGGCGGGCCGCGGCGGCGACCCAGCTCGGCTACGAGGGGCTCGAGCTCGCGACGGCGGTCGCGCCGGGAGCTGGATTTCCGGCAGTACTGACGGCGCTCGCCGCACACCTGCAGGTCGGGCCGGGCGACATCGTCGTCGATGTCGGTGCGGGCCTCGGCGGTGCGTCGGCCTGGCTGGCGTTCCTCACCGGCGCGCAGATCGTCGCGGTGGAGCCGGCCGAGGGTGCACGGCGCGCATCCGAACAGCTGTTCCCGGAGCTCCTCGTGCTCGACGGCCGTGGCGACGACCTCCCGCTGTCGGACCGTACTGCGGCAGGAGTCACCGCCATCGGGGTCTGCTCGCTGCTCCCGGATCTCGATGGGTTCCTCCAGGAGGTGGTCCGTGTCCTGCGACCGGGCGGGCGGCTCGGCATCGCCGACCTGTTCCTCGTCGAGGGCTCCGAGGCCGAGATCGGCCCGAACACGTTTCGTTCGGTGCCGCGCCTGACGGAGATGCTGACAGCGGTGGGTTTCGAGGTGGTCGAGGTCGGCTGCGGCCCTCCCGAGCCGGCAGACGCGTGGGCGGCGCCGCAGCAGCTCGTCGACGCGGAGATCGAGCGACGGCACGGACACGACGACATGTACGCGACGTGGAAGGCCGACCAGGAGCACCTTGGCTCGCTCGTCGAGGCCGGGCTCGTGATGAGCGGCTGCGTCGTCGCCCACTGGGCCGCGGATCAGCCGTCGAGCGCGAAGTAGTCCGAGAGACCGGTCAACTCGAGCAGCCGCGTCGTCGACGCCTGCGGCTTGCGCAGGGTCAGGGCGGCCGGGTCGTCCGGGAACATCTGGCGCGCCTGGATCAGGGTCCGCAGCCCGCTCGAGTCGATGAACGAGACGCCCTGCATGTCGAGGATCAGGCCCGGAGCGCGCGAGTCGACGCGCTCGAGGTGCTGGGCGAGTTGGCTCGCGGCGAGCGAGTCGAGCTCCCCGTTGAGCGCAATGACTGCCCGCTCATCGGCGCCGCCTGAGTTCTCCACCGTGACCTCGAACCCCGGGTCGTCCTGCCACTGTGTGGCGTCGTCGGAGCTCATCACGGTCGTCCTTCCCGTCGTCGTCAGGAGCGGGTACCCCAACTAGGTGTGGTTAAACATGCGCGTTGTGCGCGAATCGGCCGGCGACCCCCGGGGGGAGAATGGAACCCGTCGCACCAGGGTAGATCCGGGCATGCCCGATGCGTCGACTCCTGCTCCGGAAGGTGTGCTGTGGGGGAAGGAGACGGCGCTCGCCATCGCCAACTTCCCGGTCTCGGGCCGGCCACTGCCGATCGAGGTGATCCACGCGCTCGCGGCCGTGAAGGCCGAGGCGGCGCAGGTCAACCTGTTGCTCGGTGTCCCCGGCTTCACTGACGAGGTGGCGGCGGCGATCACATCGGCCGCGTCCGCGGTCGAGCGCGGTGCCCACGATGAACAGTTCCGGATCGACATCTTCCAGACCGGCTCGGGCACCTCCTCGAACATGAACGTCAACGAGGTCGTGGCACGCGTCGCGACCGACGCGGCGGGCGTCGAGGTCCACCCCAACGATCACGTCAACGCCGGCCAGTCCTCCAACGACGCGTTCCCGAGCGCGGCCGCGATCGCTGCGCTGCGCGAGATGACGGCGAGCCTCCGGCCGGCGCTCGAGCGACTCGTCGCGTCGCTCGAATCGGCTGCCGCACGGTTCGAATCCGTCGTGAAGTCGGGCCGTACGCACCTGATGGACGCAGTGCCGGTCACGCTCGGCGCAGAGTTCGGCGGGTACGCGGCGCAGGTGCGCGAGGCGATCGAGCGGCTCGACGACTGCGCGCCGCGACTCGGCCGCCTCCCGCTCGGCGGCACCGCCGTCGGCAGCGGGCTCAACGCGCACCCGGAGTTCGGGCGGATGGTGGTCGAGCGGATCGCGCAGCGCTGGTCGATCCCACTGTCGGTTGCGCCGAACCGCTACGCGGCGCAGGCGGCGCGCGACTCGTTGGTCGAGGCGTCGGCGCAACTGCGGGGGCTCGCGATGGCCCTGATCAAGATCGCCAACGACATCCGTTGGATGGGTTCCGGGCCGAGCGCCGGCCTCGGCGAGATCCGCCTGCCGGAGCTGCAGGCGGGGTCGTCGATCATGCCCGGCAAGGTCAACCCGGTGATGTCGGAGATGCTCACGCAGGTGTGCGTGCAGGTGTTCGGCAACGACGCCGCGATCGCGTTCGCCGGAAGTCAGGGTGCGTTCGAGCTGAACACGTACCAGCCCGTGATGGCGGCGAATCTGCTCGACTCGATTCGACTCCTCACCGCCGGGTGCACGCTGTTCGCCGATCGTTGCGTCGACGGCATCGAAGCCGACGAGCAGCGCTGCCGGCAGCTCGCGGAGGCGTCACCCTCGATCGCCACGGCGTTGAACGCCGAGCTCGGCTACGACCGCGTCTCGCAGCTCGTGAAGCAGGCCGTCGCCGAACGGCGCTCGATCATCGATGTCGTCGTCGAGTCCGGCGCGCTCGACCGCGAGACCACCGAGCGCCTCGTCGACGTGCGCAAGATGGCGGCCGGCGCGGTTGGCTGACATTGCGGTTCCGCTGCCCCCAAGGTCTCATCCATGTCACGCCTTCAGTACCACTGTCGCCACATCGGCGTGACATGGACGCCGAAGCGCCCGACTCGGAGCGGCACACGCTGCGGTTTGAGTTCTGCCGGGGAAGGGAAGACCTCCGCCGACCCACAGACTCGGGAGGACCGATGATCCGCACCATCGAAGACTACGTGCGCAACGAGTACCCCAACCACGAGCTCAGTGGGTCCGGTGCGGACCGCTCGCTCGCGTCGTTCACCGCCGTCGCGGAGTTCCGCACGAGCACGCTCGAGGCAGGGACGATGTCGCACCTGCGCGACAGCTTCGACGCGGAACGCGTATCGGTCGTGGTCGCGTCACCCACTGCGAGCACGGTGATCCGCCACGGTTCCGAGGACTCCGACAGCGTGGCCGACCTGCCGAAGAAGCGCCCGCTCGTGGGCGCGATCGGGTTGGGACTGCTCGCTGCCGCCGTCGCCACCGTCGTGATGATCATCATCGGCGGGCACCCGGCGGTGATCGTGATCTCCGCGCTGTTCGCCGGCGCGCTCGGCGCGATCCTCGGCTCGATCATCTTCGGCGGAGCCCGCTTCGCCGGCGAGAAGGCGTGGGATCAGCAGAACGCGCCGGGGGAACCGATCCAGGTCGCTGCCGTGTTCTCTTCGAACGAGCCGGAAGCGCTCACGGCGTGCAAGGTTCTCTCGGCGGCGGGCGCGACGACGGTGCGCATCGTCAACGACAACGGCGCCTGGCACCTCCCGAACCTGTACACGACGTCGGAGTAGACGCGACAACGGCCGCTCGCCCGAACGGATCGGGCGCAGCGGCCGCTGTGGACGGAGCGGCAGTGCCGCGACGTCGTGGCGGGTCAGCCGGCCCCGCCGGACGGCGACTTCGCCGCGCCGGCCTTGCCCGAGTTGCCGTTCGTCGAGCCGGTCGCCGAACCGCCGGTCGAACCGGTCGCCGAACCGCCAATCGAACCGGTGGACCCGGACGAGCCGGTCGAGCTCCCGGTGAGGCTGGAGAGATTGCTGCTGCTGCTGCTGCTGCTGCCGCCGCTGCCGGCGCTTCCGCCCGACGAGCGCAGGCCCTGGAAGAACGTGAGCAGGACGTCCTTGCCGGTCAGCCAGCCGAGGCCGAAGCCGATGAGTAGACCCAACTTGAAACGCAACGTGCGTACCTCCTGTGTTCGTGCTGCGCAGCGCGCAGGGACTCAGTGGGTACCCCCGCCCACCACGTCACAAACTGCGATGCATCGTCGATGCGGCTGCGGGCGCGGTCCATTCCCGCCTGCGTGGCGCGTGACGCTCAGGCTGTGCGGCGCGACCCGCGCTCGACGCTGAACCCGACGCACGTGAGCCGGAGCTGCATGTCGAGGTCGGTGGTCCAGTCCGCGGATCCGTCGGCGAACGATCCGAGCGCGTCGAGCACGGTGCGGCGGTACGCCACGTCGAGGCCGCCGTCGTCGAACGAGCCGACGGAACACCCGACGGAGGGTCGCGTGCTGGCGAGCGCAAGGTCTCGTCGGAGGCCGTCGAGCCATCGTGGCTGCAGCTCGACGGCTGCGTCGACGAACACGACCCAGTCGCCGCTGACCTCGTGGAGCACCGTGTTGCGCGCGCAGGCGAGGAGGTCGACGTCGCAGGTGACGTCGATCAGCGTCGCGACGAAACCGGCGAGCGCCGACGGATGGCCCGTGTTCGGGTCCATCGGCGACACGCGGAGCCGGACGAGGTCGACGGTCGGCGGCGGTTGATGTCGAGCAACCATTGTCGCGGACGAACCCGCAACGGCGCGCGGCGAGACTCGCTCAGGGCAGACCGAAGCTCGTGACGCGCACGACGAGCTCGCCGTCGGCGGGATCGTCGTCGAACGCGAACAGCAGGTCCTCCTCGTCGCCGCCGGCGAGGAAGTCGATCGTCTGATCGGAAGTGGCGGTCTCGCCGTCCAAGGTCAGCTCTGCCTGCACCTGTACGTTGCCCGCTGTCGCGCCACCCTCGTTGTCGACGACGACGCTCACGAGGAAGCGCTCGTTGCCGACGGGCTCGACGCGCTCGACCCGAGCGGTCGGCGAGGGTGGCGCATCGTCGGCGTTCATCTGCGACAGGATCAGGCCGACGAGCACCGCGAGGACGATGAACGCGCAGGCGAGCGTCACCCACTCCGCTGGGCCACGACGCGGCTCGTCTGGCTCCTCTGCCTCGTCGCCACGTCGCTCCTCGTCTGCGCTCATCTCACACCGCCAGTCGTCCGGCAGCGCCACCGATCGCTGCGGGCAGGCCGAGGACGACGACGCGCCCGAGGGTCGTCTGCCACGGGCCCTCGGCGCGCTGGAACAGCACCAGCATCAGCCCGGCGCAGACGAGCGCGACGACGTAGGACAGGATGGTCTCGGTCATTGGATGCTGGAGCGGGCCCGACTGTGCGTGACGGCCCCCCTGGTCGGTGAAACCAGCGACGAAGACGATCCCGTAGGAGGCGAGCAGCGACACGGCGACGAAGCCGAGGAGCCAGACGGCACTGACCTGTGCGTGGATCATCGGGATCTCGTCGGTGGGTGCGATGTTGAACGCGACGAAGACGGCGCCGATCACGCTCGCGCCGATGTCGGCGACCGTCGGGTTCACGTCGCTGTCGCCGCCACCCTCGTCGTCGCCACCGTCGCCACCTTCGTCGTCACGCTCGTCGTCGTCACGCTCGTCGTCGTCGGCCCGCCCGCCGCTGAGGAAGTGCGTCGCCACGCCGATCCCGAGGCAGAACGGCAGTGACTCGTAGACGACCTTGGCGAGACCGACGCGCAACGGCGTGTCGGGGCGGATCTCACGCAAGAGGACGAGCACGCCGGTCACCAGGATCACGCCAAGCGCCACCGCCTCGACCGTGTCCTTCACCGCATCGCCGAGGCGCACGTCCTTCGTCGAGCGGAATCCGCCGGTGCGGTTGAGCACGAGCACCGGCACGAAGATCAACCCGAGCACCACGAGCGTCTGCACCGACGACGTGTGCTCGCCGATCCACCACATCTCCACCGTGTAGAGCAGCGGGATCCCGAACAGCAGCCCACCACACGCGGCGCGCACGAGGTCGACGATCTCGACTCCCCATGCACCGCGCTCGTGCAGTCGCAGGCCGCTCGGCATCGACCGGATGCTCGCACATCGCTGGACCGCTCGGAGTGATCCCCATGGCCCATTCGGCCTGCTGAAGTGGCGCGCCATTAGGGTGCACGACGTGAGCGAGGAGCGCAGCGCCACGCTACGACTCGAGCTCGAGCCCGAACCGTCGACACCACGCGCGGTCCGGCGCGAGTTCACGCGCAGGTTCGAGGACCACCCATGCCTCGAGGTCCTCCTGCTCTGCCTCAGCGAGGTCGTCACGAACGCGGTGCTGCACGCGCGCACACCGCTCTCGGTGACGGTGTCCGTGTCGGACGACGGCGGGACTGTGCGGGTCGAGGTGGCGGACCGGTCGCGCATGCAACCAGTGCGCCGGCGGTTCGCAGAGGTGTCACCGACAGGGCGCGGGCTCCACCTCCTCGACCGGCTCACGACGAACTGGGGGATCGAGCCGTCGGCGAGCGGCAAGACGGTGTGGTTCGAGGTCGCCGGGATCGCGCCGTGACCAATGACGAGTTTCGCCCGGTCGAGCTCCGTGGCGTCCCGCTGGCGCTCGCCGGGCGGTCGGCCGACCACTTCGCAACGCTGATGCGCGAGCTCGCGCTCGTCGACGCCTCCGAGGACGTCACGGCGCACCGCCGGCTGCTCGCCCTCTCGGAGGATTTCCAGGAGAAGTACGCGCGACTCGGTTCGGCGCAGCGTGAACGTGCAGAGGCCGCTGTCGCGGCGGGTGCGACGACGATCGATCTGCACTACCGGGTGCCGCCGGATCTGGCGGACGACATCGGCCGCCTCGCGACGTTGCTCGCCGAGGTCGACGACTTCTGTCGCAACGGCGAGCTCGTCACGCTCGTGACGCCTCCAGATCTCTCTCGCTACCGCGAGTGGGTGTTCGAGGAATTCCGCGCTCAGCTGCGCGAGTCGGCGACGCCGCGGGAGTGGACGGAACGTCGCGCAGCGCCCGAGGCGGAGGAGGAGGCGTCGCCGTCCGTGCTCGCCACCATCGACATCGACGAGGATCTCGATCTGGAGGGGACGGCGCGGGTGCGTGACCTGATCTCGCAGTGCCTCGAGAACGGTGTCACCGACCTGCGTGTGGACCTTCGCCGCTGCGAGTTCGTCGACTCCGTCGGGATCAGTCTCCTGCTGACCACACTCGCGCGCCTGCGAGACGCCGGTGGCTCTCTGATTCTCGTCAACGTCAGCGATGCGGTGCAGCGGACACTGCGCCGTGCGGGGATCTACGACCTGCTCGTTCGAGACTGACCTGGCTGCTCACGCCACACTTCGGACTCCATGTGTTCTTGCACCACTGAACGTGATGGTTGCTACGCGCTGCGTGAGGGTATGTCGAGCGCGTGACGACGACAGACGCCGCTCTCCCCTGCGACCGCCGCCCGCCCTCTTCCGAGGAGGTCGAGGCCACGGACGGTCCGATCGGTCGCTGCGACATCACGGTGACGCACACGGCGAAGGGGACGCTCGCCACGCTGTCGGGTGATCTCGAGACGGCGTCTGCGCCTGACGTCGAGCGGATCCTCGACGACGCGCTCCGTGCGAACCCGCAGTCGCTCGAGATCTCGCTCGAGGGGCTGAACTTCATGGACTCATCGGGCCTTCGCTCGTTCCTGCTCTTGCAGCGCAACGCCCAACGCATGGGGGTTCCGCTGCGATTCGTCCGACCGACGGGCGCGGTCAGGCGCACTCTCGAGTTCGCGAAGGCGCTCGACTACCTCGGCATCGACGGCTGATCGGGCGCGACCGCCCGCGGCGTCACTTGCCGCCCTTGGCCGCCTTCTTCGTCGCCTTGTCGGAGCGCTTCTCCTTCAGCGTCTTGCCCTGCTTCATGCCGGACTTCTTCTGTGGTGACTTCTCGGCCATGGTCGCCTCCGGCGCTGTCTGATCTGGGGTGAACAAGCCACTGTAACGATGCCGGGCGCACCCGACGTCCGGGTAGCTTTCGAGGCACCCACGAACATCGAACAGCCCGCCGGCTGACCCGAGGAGGACGACATGTCAGAACCGACATCGGACCCGGCGACGCGGACCGAGGAGGAGTGGCGGGCCCGGCTGACGCCCGAGCAGTACGGCGTGCTGCGCCAGGCGGGCACCGAGCGCCCGTGGAGCGGATCGTTCGTGGACGCGCACGACGACGGCACCTACACGTGCGCCGGCTGCGGCGCGGAGCTGTTCGACTCGGCGACGAAGTTCGAGTCGGGGAGCGGGTGGCCGAGCTTCTACGAGCCGAAGGTCGCCGACGCGGTCGAGCTCGTGACCGACCGTGCTCACGGAATGGTCCGGACGGAGGTCCGCTGCACGCGCTGTCACGGCCACCTCGGCCACGTCTTCGACGACGGCCCGGCGCCGACCGGCCAGCGCTTCTGCATGAACAGCCTCGCGCTCGACTTTGCGCCGGCTGCCGACTCCTGACTCGCCACACGCGACGGCGCACGACGGCGCGCGGGTCGCGCTGCGAGCGGCGACCGTCGACGACATCCCGCTGCTGCAAGGACTCGAGGTCACGACGGGGCGGCAGTTCGCTGACGTCGGCCTCCACGCGGTGGCGTCGGACGAGCCGCCGACCTTCGACGCGTTGACCGAGCACATCTCGTCCGGCACGGCGTGGGTCGCGGAGGTGTCGGGACAGGTCGTGGGATACGCAGTCGCATCGATCGTCGACGACGAGGCTCACCTCGACCAGGTGAGCGTGGATCCCTCGATGCGCGGCCACTCGATCGGAGCGTTGCTGATCGACGAGGTCGCGCAGTGGGGCCGGGTGCGTGGCTTCGACACCCTCACGCTGACGACCTTCGCCGATGTTCCGTGGAACGCCCCCTACTACGCCCGCCTCGGCTTCGTCACGCTTGCGGCGGAGGAGATGGGTCCTGAGCTCACGGCTGTGCGTGAGCGTGAGGCGTGGCTCGACGAGCTCGCGTCACGGGTCGCGATGCGCCTCCGACTCGCCTGACGCGAGGGCGTCGGCGACGGCGCGCGACGGCTCCGCCGGTGTCGCGAGCCCCTCGACGATCTCGGCGCCCGGGATCTTGCGCAGCTCGGATGGCGCGCAGCGGATCTTCCACGACCTGCTACCCCCGCCGAGCACCACCGACTCCCGCTCCATGACCGCCGCGTCGATCCACACCGGAATGCCCTTGGGAAGGCCGAACGCGGTGACGCCGCCGATCGCCATCCCGGTGATCTCGCGTGCGGCCCCGGTGCCGGCGAAGCTCGCCTTCTTCACGCCGAGCCGGCGTCGCACGGTACGGTTGACGTCGAGTCTCATCGTCGCGAGCACCACGCATGCGATGTGCAGCGGCGGGTCGGCCTTGCCGATCACGAGGATCGTGTTCGCCGAGTCCTCCGGCGCAACGCCGTAGGCCGCGCAGAAGGCGGCGGTGTCCGCGAGTGCGGGGTCGCAGTCGATGCGTGCGGAGATGACGCTGAGCCGTGCGAGCGCGGACTCGACGAGACGATCGGACGCAGCGTCCGACGCGAGGTCCGCCGTGTCGCTCATCCGAGCGGCTCGTCGGCGGACGCTGCGACGGCGTCGGGCATCGCGACCGGGCGCGCCGGAACCGAGTGCTCCCAGTCGGCGAGCAGTGCACGCACCGCTGCGATGAACGCGAGCGGCTGGTCGAGGAGGAGGTGGTGGTGCGCCTGCGGGATCTCGACAAACGGCGCGTTGCGACCGAGGAGGTCCGCCATGTAGTCGGTCACGTCTGGTGTGACGATCGCGCTGAACTGGCCGTGCAGCACCGCGATGCGCGACTTCACCTTCGCCAGGTACTCGCTGCGCTCCTCGCGCATGAACCGCTGGAAGACACGCCGGTCGAACTTCCACGTCCATCCGGTGGTGCCGTCGTCGAGCTGTGTCTCGCGCAGGGAGTGCCGCGCAATGTGCTCGACGATGTAGCGGTTGTCGCACGGCTGCGGCGGCACGAGGTGGAAGTGCTCCAGCGCGTCCGCGAGCGACTCGTAGGTCTTCGGGTTGCGGAACGCTCGGCCACGCGAACCCTCCTCCGACTCGGGGTCCGGCCGGCGGACCGGGGAGTCGACGATGATCGTGCCCGCGAGCTTCTCCCCGTGGAGCGCGGCGGTGACCATCGCGACGAAGCCGCCCATGCTGTGCCCGATCACAATCGGACGATCCATCGCGAGGTGGTCTGCGACCGCGAGCACCTCGTCGCTCCACGCCTCCATGCTGTACCGCGCGCGCCGGTCGCTGTCACCATGTCCGCTCAGGTCGAGCGCTGCGACGTGGAACCCGTGCGTCAGCTGTGGCGCGATGAAGCTCCACCAATGTGCGTGCGCCGCGCCGCCGTGGATCAGCACGAGACCGGGCAACGACGGGTCCCCCCATGACAGCGCGTTGATCGAGCTGCCGTCGACGTCGACACGGCTCACGGTCGGACGCGTCGCGAGCGCACTCGTGAACCACGAGGGGACGCCGGTCGCGCCCGATGATCCGCCGCCGCTGCCCGTTCCCGTTGATGACGCCGTGGTGCTCATGCGGTCGCGATCATCGCGGCCGCAGCGTCGGTCAGACGAAATGCTCCTCGAGCGGCGGGAAACCGTTGAAGCCGACCGAGCTGTACGTCGTCGTGTACGCGCCCGCGGAGAGGATGTCGACCATGTCGCCCTCGGCGAGCGCGAGCGGTAAGTCGTACGCGCTCTTCTCGTACATCACGTCGGCGGAGTCACACGTCGGCCCGGCCAGTGCGACCGGGCCGGTCGCCGCGCCGTCGGCGGTCCCGTCGTGCGGCGTGCGCAGGCGGTAGCGGATCGCCTCGTCCATCGTCTCGGCGAGGCCGTGGAACTTGCCGCAGTCGAGGTACACCCAGCGCTCGCTGTCCTCCGGCGACCGCCGGGACACGAGCACCACCTCGCTGCGCAGGACGCCGGCGTCGGCGACGAGGTAGCGGCCTGGCTCGACCATGACCTCGGCGAAACCCGCGGGGAACCACTTCGTCAGCGCGTTGCGGACGGCAGCTCCGTAGGCGGCGATGGTCGGCGCCTTCTCGCGGTAGGTGCCGGGGAAGCCGCCGCCGAGGTTGAGGAACGTCGGCGCCGCACCGAGCTGCTCCGCGCGGCGTGCGATCTCCGCGACGACCTGCAGCGTCTCGTCCCACGAGTCGAGGTCGCGCTGCTGCGAGCCGACATGGAAGGAGATGCCGGCGGCCATGCCCGCCTCGGCCGACAGTGCGAGGAGGCGGAGGACGTCCGCCGGCTCGCAGCCGAACTTGCGCGACAGCGGCCAGTCGGCGCCGCCGCAGTCGTGGCGCAGGCGGACGCAGATCGATGCGTCCGGTGCGACATCGGCGACCTTGTCGAGCTCCGGGATCGCATCGACGGTGTAGCGCGAGACGCCACACGATGCCGCGTCTGCGATGTCGCGGCGCTTCTTGATCGTGTTCCCGTACGAGATGTGCGCAGGGTCTGCGCCGGCGAGCAGGCAGCGGTCGATCTCGGCGGGACTCGCCACGTCGAACGCGGACCCGAGACGGACGAGCCGCTCGAGCACCGGCAGACCCGGGTTCGCCTTCACCGCGTAGTACACCCGCGCCGACGGGATCACCTCGACGAGCTGGAGGTAGCGCTCCTCGACGAGGTCGACGTCGACGACGACGTACGGCGTCGGCGCGTCCGACTCCCGCAGGAACGTGTCGATCTTCGAGGACGGGTACGGCTGCACGGGTGTCACTGCGGGCGACCCTACGCATGCCTTTCCGTGATGGGAACTGTTGTTGCCGTCAGTCAGCGGGCCTGTCCCGTCAGTCAGTCGGGCTGACGCACGGACCGGCGCGACGCCGTGTCAGCCGGCCCGAACGAGGCAGAAGGGGTGACGCGATCGTCCGAGGAGGACGACGGTGAAGCGCGCGATCCCTGGCACCGCCGGAGGACGTGACCTCCGTCCCCCCACCGGGTACTTTGACGCCAACCCGGCAGCGCCGCGGCTTGACGCAACCTTGACGGGATACCATGCTCGGCCGATGCGAGGGCGGCCGGGTTTGAGTGACGTGTCCGCACTGCGGCCGCGCTCGCTGCGCCGTTCGCTCTGCTTCGCAGTGACCACCGGCATCCTCGGGTCCGCTGCGATTGCCTCGCCCGCAGTGCTCGCGCAGGACGACGAGCCGCCGCCGACGGCACCGCCGAGCACCGTGCAGTCGCAGTCGGGTTCGGTCGTGGTGGTCGCGACACCCGCATCGCCCTCGTCGCCGCCGACCACCGGCCCGCCGCCGGAGACGACGACCACTGCGCCGCCGCAGACCGAGCCGCCAGCGACCGATGCTCCGCCGCCGCCCCCCGCGCCCCAGCTGCCGGTCGCTCCGGAACCGCCGTCCGGGGAACCGCCGACCGCGGAACCGCCGACCGC